>Ga0182006_1000062_pt1 | contig 155622 bp, 141 predicted proteins | sample Sormic07211104_1_FD_123022 | JGI IMG/M metagenome (GOLD analysis project Ga0182006, IMG submission 123022) | Rhizosphere microbial communities from Sorghum bicolor, Mead, Nebraska, USA - 072115-104_1 MetaG | ecosystem: Host-associated > Plants > Roots > Rhizosphere | place: USA: Nebraska...
TGTTTCACCATGGCGTGTTCTCCACTGCCGCTCCCGGCACTGCCGCCCCCGTGCCCGACAGCTTTCGTGACCCGGGGTATCCCGCATTCCTCGCCATAGGGATGGCGATCACTGGCAGCTACGATCAGTGGTACACCTTCGTCATCCTTGCACAGGTGGCGCTGGGAGGGATTACCGTCGCATGCGCCGCGCTCGCCATCCGCGATGCCATGCCAACATGGCTGCTGATCGTGGCAGCGGGGACCATGGCGCTGTGGCCGCACATGGTCAGCATTCCGGCATATGTGCTGTCGGAAAACCTCACCGCTCCGCTTTGCGCCATTACCGCGCTGGCACTGCGCCAGGCAGCAGTCCGACGCTCCAAGGGATACGCCGTGTCGGCCGGCCTGAGTCTGGCGCTCGCCGCATTGACCAACGCCGTTCTGGCACCCTTGGTCATCGTTCTCGCGCTTGCCTTCGCCTGGAAACACACGATGACACGCCGTCACCTGCTGGTGTTCGTGGCTGCGGCGGCGCTGCCTCTGTTTGCGTGGGGCATCCGGAACGCCGGCCTATCGGGGCTCCTATCGCCCTCGATGCGCGCGGAGATCAACCTGGTGCAGGGATCGTGGCCGACGTATCACAGCGCGACCCAGCTCGCTGCCGTCGAGGACCCGGTAGGCGTCCAGACGCTCAATGCGATCAATCTCGAGATTGCCGCCTTGCATGATGATCGCGCCAGGGGATTGCACGCCATGGCTGAACGCATGAGTCACGCGCCAGGCAGCTATATCTCTTGGTACCTCAGCAAGCCGGCACTGCTGTGGGGCTGGGAAATCGGGCTTGGCTCGGGCGATATCTATATGTATCCCACACGCAATTCGCCCTTCGTCACCAATCCTGCGTTTAAGGCCGTCGAAGCCGTGACCTTCGTTCTCAATGGTGTGCTCGCCCTGCTGGCGCTGACGGGAGTGATCGTTGTCGCGTCGCGGCGCGAACCATCGGCCGCCATGATCACGTTTGCCGCCACTGCCGCATGGGTCACGGTGGTTTACGGCGTGCTTCAGTCGGACGCCCGCTATTCGACCCCCTATCGCCCCGCAGAGATCGCCTTGGCCTGCGTGGCTGTATCCGCCGCCGTGACCTACGCTCGAGGACGCATTTCTGGGGCAAGAAAGTCGTTTGATTGAGCGGCCGCCGGCCGTCTTCGCGCTGTGGGGAGCCTTGCGCAACGCCGATCCTGCGACCTGCGTCACATCGCGTGACTACGCTCAATGTGACGAACTCACGGCGCAACATTTGGTACGAAGCGTGCTTTTGACCAGCCGTCCAACCAAGGCCAGCCGACCATGCGCAACCTCCCTCGCCGCTCGCACGGATTTACGCTCATCGAACTGATGATCGTCGTGGCGATCATCGCCATTCTCGCCGCCATTGCAATTCCGCAGTACAAGGACTACTTGGTCAGGACACAAGCGTCTGAGGGGCTCGTGGCTGCCTCAGGCGCCAAGGCCGCCGTGTGGGAATTCCTGCATAACACCGGCCGATTCCCGCTTTCGAATAGCTCGGCAGGCTTGCCCGCCGCCTCGTCGATATCCGGGAAATATGTGTCAGGCGTGCAGTTGCTCAATAGCGGCGTCATCCAGATTTCGTACAACAAACCGGACTCGAACGAGGTCCTCAAGGCCGCGACCATGTCGCTTTCCCCAATGGATAACACCGGCAGCATTGGCTGGACTTGTCAGTCGACTCTTGCGAGTCGCTACCTGCCCACCAGTTGCCGCGGAGCATGACAATTTGCGTCACATCCTGACCTGTTGCGTCACTATCAAATGCGTTGCAATTCACTGAATCCGCGAATTTTTCCTGTTGATCCGCAAGCGTGACAGGATGCACAATCCCGGCACCGGCAAGTATGAGGAAATACGTCGGTCGCGGGAGTCGTGGCATGGACAATGCAGGCTTTGCGGCGAGCTTCCTGGTCGTTCCTGACCAAAGGTAAGTGAGGGAGCGTCCTCCATCCTCACGGAGGAGGTGCTAGGGCTCAGGGGGCATCACTTTTTTTCGGTTAGTCAACAGTAACGAGGAAACTCCATGAAGAACGTCCAGAAGGGCTTCACGCTCATCGAACTGATGATCGTGGTCGCCATCATCGCGATCCTGGCTGCCATCGCCATCCCGCAGTACCAGAACTACCTCATCCGCACCCAGGTGTCGGAAGGCATGAACCTCGCTGACGGCGCCAAGACGGCCGTTGCTGAGTTCTATAACAACACCGGCCGCTGGCCGACGACCAACAAGTCGTCCGGTCTGCCGCTTCCGGGCTCGATCAGTGGCAAGTACGTGTCGACGGTCGACGCAGGCACGACTGCCGGCAAGATCATCGCCGTCTTCGCCAAAGAATCGAACAGCAAGATCCAGGGTTCGCAGATTGTGCTCTCCGCTGTGGACAACCAGGGCTCCATTGCCTGGAACTGCAAGAAGGCCGCCGGCACGAACGTGGCTGACGCCTACCTGCCGACCGCCTGCCGTACCTGATACGCTAGCGCGTCACGAAAAAAGGGGCCGATTTATCGGCCCCTTTTTTTTGGCACCTTTTTTGACGGATGATCCAACCTTGCTCCAGACACCGTTGAAAGGCCGCATATTCATCGCGGGCGTGGTAGCGATAATCGCCATCACCGCATGGCTGTATGCACCCGGTCTTCAGGGCGCCTTTGTCCTTGACGACTTCGCGAACCTTCCCGCGATTGGCTCCCAAGGCCCAATAGTCGATGGCCCGTCACTACTTCGCTTTTTAACATCGGGAAAGGCAGACCCTACCGGTCGCCCCCTCTCCATGGCGTCATTCCTCATTGATGCGCGTGACTGGCCAGCAGATCCATTTCCGTTCAAGCGCGACAACTTGATACTGCACCTGCTCAACGGAGCTCTCCTCGCGCTGACACTGCTGCGCCTCGGTGCCGTCATGAAGATCGATGCATCACGGGCCCGGTTTTCTGCGGTCTTCGGTGCGTCTGTTTGGCTACTGCACCCACTGTTCGTGTCCACGGTCCTCTATGCCGTTCAGCGGGAAGCGATGCTTCCCGCCTCATTCACCTTAGTTGCCGTCCTCATCTGGCTGCGCGGCCGCTGCACCGCCGTAAGCGATGGCAAACCTCCCTACGCCGCCTACGTTGGCGTTTATCTGCTCACTGCTGCCGCCACGTTGTGCAAAGCCAACGGGCTGACTATACCTCTGCTTATCCTGTGCATCGAATCCGCCATCCCGCTCGCCGGCGCACCGCAAAACCTTGCCCGCCGCTGGACTTACCTCGCCTTTGCCCCCCTGGCGATACTTGTGATCGCGGGGCTCAGCTGGATCGCGCTCACTAACCTGGGAGCTCCCCCCATTCCACTTCGTGGATGGTCGATCAGCCAAAGACTCCTGACCGAGCCGGCCATCCTGCTTGATTACCTTGGGCGACTCACGCTCCTCGCACCACCGTCGTCCAGCCTCTTCCATGACGGCTATGTTGCCGCAACCGGCTTGCTGTCGCCTTGGTACACACTCCCGTCAATGTTTGCGTGTACGACGCTGATTGTTGGTGCGGTAGTTTATCGACGGCGCACTCCTGCGCTCGCCGCGGCGGCCCTGTTCTTCTTTGCCGGGCATGTTATGGAATCAAGTGCCCTGCCGCTGGAACTATATTTCGAACACCGCAACTACCTGCCAGCCATGCTGCTCTTCTGGCCCTTGGGCCTTTTCCTGTGCCGAATACCTTCGACCAATATCAGAATTGCAGCTGCAATCGCGCTACTGACAATTGCTGGCGGTATGACTTATAGGAACGTTGCCCTCTGGGCGGATCCATTGCAACAGGCCATTACCTGGGCCCGCTTAGCGCCAGACTCCCCGCGTGCGCAGACGTACGCCGCCCAGGCAGAGGCAGACGCCGGAAATCTGCAGCGCGCCCGGGAACAAATCGATGCCGCCGTGATCCGCTTTCCCGCCGAACCCCAAGTGGCTTTTGCACAATTGTCCTTGTATTGCCGGCTGGGCAGCATTAGCCAGTCGACGCTCGGTAGCGTAAAGACCGCTCTTCGGAACGCCCCGCGCGACTATGGCCCCCTCCTTAGCCAATGGCTCACCAGCGCCGTTGGCATGGCAAGCGATCAACGCTGCAGTGGATTGTCACTCGGAGCCGTCGATGCCTTGGTCGACGAGGCAGCTGCAAACCCCGCCGTCGCCGCACTGCCTGGCCGAAGGCAAGATATCAAGCACGTGCGCGGCCTCCTTGCCCTCGCGCGCGGGGACAGCGGTAGTGCTCTTATATGGTTCAACGACGCACTGGCTGAGGATCCCAGCGCTTCCGTTGCGCTCGCCCAGGCTGCGGCGTTGGGCTCAGCCAACTATCCTTCGCTTGGATTGCGTCATCTGGAATACTTCGAAGGGTTACCGTCTACCCCGCCGCTCACACCGGTAAGTGGCATGCGCTGGCTGCACGCCCTCGTCTTGAATCGGCAGGGCTATTGGGAGAAAGAAATCAACCACCTGCGCTACGAACTCCAGCGACATGCGAAGGGCCAGGCATGAGCCGTTTCTTCTCGCCCCACGCGCGAGGGTGGCTGGCTTTCGGCCTACTCGCAGCTCTGGCAGTCGCGATCTACTGCACCGGCCTACGCGGGCCCTTCCTCTTCGACGATTATCCGAACATCGTCGACAACGCTGGCGTGAAGCTTCACGATGCATCGCTTGCCAGTCTCGCGCGCGGCGCGCTCTCGTCACCTGCAAGTGACTTCAAGCGGCCGCTGGCGTCGCTCAGCTTTGGGCTCAATTACCTGGCAACTGGTGGAGATCCCCTTCCGATGAAGGTGACGAATCTCCTGATTCATGTCCTGAACGGAGTACTGGTGTTCCTGTTCGCGCGGACGTTGCTCAGGCTCGCCGGGGACTCTTCGCCGCGACCGGGGAATCCATCACTGGTCGCTGCACTATTGGCTGGGTTCTGGTTACTGCTACCGATAAACCTGACCTCCGTGCTCTATGTCGTGCAGCGCATGGAGAGTCTAGCCAATCTGTTCGTCATGCTGGGACTTCTCGGATATGTGCATGCGCGCGCGCGGATGCAGGAAGGTACGGAAGGCAAATGGCCGCTCGTTGCGCTCACATCTGTCGGCGCGTGCACCATCGTCGGCCTCCTGGCAAAAGAGACCGCGGTAATGCTTCCGATGTACGCATTCGTCGTCGACGGATGCCTGTTCCAGTTCAAGTCACTGAATGACCGCGCTCGGGCGAAAGTGCTGGATCGCCGGGTAATTACGGCGTTCGTACTGTTGCTGTTCCTTCCGCTGGTGGCTGGAGTGAGCTGGCTGCTTCCCGGATTGCTTCGCCCCGAAGGTTGGGCAACACGCGATTTTTCGTTGAGCACCCGCTTGCTGACGGAACTGCGCGTCGTGACTTCATATATCGCGTGGACGCTGGTGCCAACTGACGCGTCCCTCTCCTTTTATCACGACGACATCGTGGTCTCTACAGGCTTTTTCACGCCGTGGACAACTGCTGCCTCCGCATTTGCTCTTGCTGCGCTCGGCATCCTAGCGTTCGTCGCCCGCCAGCGCTTCGTCCTGGTCACGCTTGGGCTCCTCCTGTACGCCTGCTGCCACGTGCTTACGGGAACCATCCTTCCCCTCGAACTGGTCTATGAGCATCGCAACTATTTCGCGAGCATAGGCCTGCTCGTGGCAGTCGTGCCCATATTGGCAGCCGCTCCAAGCTTTCGTTGGCCTGCAGTGCGTTACAGCATGCTGGCCGCGCTGATGCTTCTCGGAACCCTGCAACTGGCGCAAACCGCTAAGGCATGGGACAACCCGGTGTCTCTGGCCCGAGAGCTTGCCGAGCGAGGGCCCAAGTCACCGCGTGCTCAATACGAACTGGGACGCACATACGTAATCCTGTCGCGTTATGACCCTGCCTCTCCCTTCACGCCTATGGTGTATCCGCCGCTTGAGCAGGCCATCCCCCTCCCCGGATCTTCGATTCTGCCGGAACAGGCCCTGATCTTTTTCAACGCGCGTATGCACCGCCCCGTGAAAGACGTGTGGTGGGACTCGATGATCGCCAAGCTGTCTCACCACAAGGTGACGGTGCAGGACGAGAGCTCACTCGGATCATTAGCCGAATGCCTGCGCAGCGGCGATTGCGACCTATCCAGGCAGCGGATGACGATGGCATTCCTCGCAGCCCTCGGCCACCCCGATCCAAGCGCACGCCTACTCGCCATGTACGCGGATTTTGCATGGAACAGCCTGGGGGAACGTGAGCTGGGGATTCACGCCGCAGAGGACGCTGTGCGAGTCAGGCCGAGCGAGCCTGCCTACCGTGTGACCCTGGCGCGCATGCTGACCCACCAGGGCCGCGTCCCAGAGGCCGAGGCCCAAAAGGATGCGCTGACCCGTATGAACGTCGGTGGGTCGCTGGACGACGATATCGCTTCGCTGGATTCCCTTATTTCGTCTCGCTCCGTCCCGGCATCCGCCGGGACGCGCTGACCCCGTTAGAATGCGGGGTACGGGACAGGCTGGCCGAGGGCCAATACGAACCATGAGACCTCTATGAAAGCAGTAATTCTCGCTGGCGGCTACGGCACGCGCATCAGTGAAGAGACCATGGCCCGTCCAAAGCCCATGATCGAACTCGGGGGGCGGCCTGTTCTATGGCACATTCTGAAGATCTACTCCCACCACGGCATCCACGACTTCATCATCTGCCTCGGATACAAGGGCTACATGATCAAGGAGTATTTCGCCAACTACTTCCTGCACATGTCCGACGTGACCATCGATCTGGTCAACAACGGGATCGAGGTTCACCAGCGCAACGCCGAACCCTGGCGCATCACGCTGGTCGATACGGGGGAGGACACCCAGACGGGCGGACGCCTCCGGCGCGTGGCTCCTTACCTGGGCGGCGAAACGTTCTGCTTCACTTACGGTGATGGCCTGTCGAATGTCGATGTTCGCGCGAGCATCGACTTCCACCGTGAACGTGGCACGCAAGCGACCATCTGCGCTGTGCAGCCTCCGGGCCGCTTTGGCGCCCTCGACTTCGAAGGGCACAAGATCACGAACTTCCGTGAGAAGCCCTCCGGCGATGGCACATGGATCAACGGTGGCTTCTTCGTGCTCGAGCCGTCGGTCATCGACCTGATCGATGGTGACGCTTGCATATGGGAGAAGGGTCCCATGGAAACGCTGGCCCAGCGTGGTGAGCTGACGGCTTATCGTCACCAAGGGTTCTGGCAGCCCATGGACACCCTGCGCGACAAGATTCGCCTGGAGGAGCTCTGGCAGTCTGGGCACGCGCCGTGGAAGGTCTGGACCTGATATGTTTTCCGGTATCTATGCAAGCCGTCGAGTCCTGGTCACGGGCCACACCGGCTTCAAGGGATCGTGGCTCTGCATGTGGCTGGCGTCGCTTGGTGCACAGGTGCGCGGATTCTCACTGGACCCCGACACAAGCCCATCCCATTGGGACCTGTTGAGCCTTCGCGAGATAGATGATGTACGTGGCGATCTCAGGGATCCTGAGGCCGTCGAGACGGCTATTCGTGACTGGAAGCCGGAGATCGTGTTCCATCTCGCCGCCCAGCCGCTCGTCCGTCGGAGCTATCGCGAGCCGGTGGCGACCTTTGACACCAATGTCATGGGGCTGGTTCACGTGCTTGAGGCCGTGCGAAAAACGCCATCGGTCCGCGTGTTCGTCAACGCCACCACGGACAAGGTTTACGCAGACGGGCAACGCCCCACCGGCTACGTAGAAAGCGACCCCCTCGGTGGCCACGACCCATACAGCACCTCGAAAGCGTGCGCCGAGTTGGTGACGGAGTCCTATCGCAAGAGCTTCCTCGCCCCGAACATCCATGTCTCCACCGCACGTGCTGGCAACGTCATCGGCGGCGGCGACTGGGCCGAAGACCGTCTCGTCCCGGACATTGTCCGCGCCGTGGCCGCGAACACGGCGCTCGATATCCGCAACCCGTCCGCCGTGCGCCCCTGGCAACATGTCCTGGAGCCACTTTCAGGCTATCTCCGCCTGGGGCAGATGCTTTTCGATGGCGAAGCGACATCCCATGCGTGGAATTTCGGCCCCTCAGCCGACGCCAATCTTCCGGTCTCAGGCCTGATCGACGGCATACGCCAGTACTGGCCGGAACTGCGCCTCGCTTTGTCGCCGGGGCCGCATCCTCACGAGGCCGAAACACTGCGGCTCGATTGCCATCATGCCGCCGAGCATCTCGGCTGGACACCCGTCTGGGATGCAACCGAGACCATACGGCGCACCGTATCCTGGTACGGCGCCTACCTTGCGAACGGCACGGTCGCCAGTCATGGCGATCTCGGCGCGTATGCGCTGGCTGCGAGGGAGCGGGGTCTGTCATGGGCCGAATGAGCTTCAAAGAAACACCGCTCGCCGGCCTGTTCGAGGTCACCACGAATGCGGTCGGCGACGCGCGCGGCAGCTTCGTCAGGACCTACTGTGAGGAAGAGTTCGCACCCGTGCGAGCGGGACTGCACTGGACCCAGATCAACCTGTCGCGTACCTCCGGCGCGGGTACGGTCCGCGGCCTTCACTTCCAACGGCCGCCGCATGCCGAAGCCAAGCTCATCCGCTGCATTCGCGGAAAGGTCTTCGATGTCGCCGTTGATGTGCGCGTCGACTCGCCCACCTATCTTCGCTGGCATGCCATCGAGCTTGCCGAGGACAACGATCGCATGTTTTTCATTCCCGAGGGATTCGCCCACGGCTTTCAAGCCCTTTCCGACGAAGCACACCTGCTCTACATGCATACGACATCATGGGCACCCGGCTTCGAAGGTCAGCTGCGCTTCGACGATCCGACCCTGGCTATCGCGTGGCCACTACCGGTGACGCAGGTGTCCGATCGCGACCTGGCGGCTCCACTCGCCGACACCAGCTTCGCCGGAGTACGCGCATGAAGTGTCGATTCTGCCAATCGGACTTGAACGACGTTTTCCTCGATCTGGGAAGCGCACCGCCGTCGAACGCGTTTCTCGATGCGAGTCAGCTTCAGGCACCAGAGCTCTACTTCCCACTGAAGCTGTTTACCTGTGGTAACTGCAGGCTGGTTCAGGTTGACGAAGTGCAGTCCCACGACGCGATCTTCGACAATGACTACGTCTATTTTTCGTCGTTTTCATCGTCATGGCTCGACCATGCGGGCCGCTACGTTGACGAGGCCGTCGCTCGACTCGACCTGAAGGCGTCAAGCCTCGTCATGGAAATTGCCTCCAACGACGGCTACCTGCTTCAGTACGTCAAGGAACGCGGCATTCCTTGCATTGGCGTCGAGCCCACGGGGGGCACCGCAGACGCGGCGCGCGCCAAGGGTGTGGAGACTATCGGCGAGTTCTTCGGGCACGAATTCGCCCGGCGCTTCGTGCGGGATCGGGGCAAGGCGGATCTCATCGTCGCTAACAATGTGTTCGCCCACGTGCCTGATGTGAACGATTTCACTGCTGGCCTGTCGGAGGTCCTGGCCGATGACGGAACGATAACGATCGAGTTTCCGCACCTGATGCAACTCGTCGCCGAGCGCCAGTTTGACACCGTGTACCACGAGCATTTTTCTTATTTCTCGCTGCACACTGCGACGGCGATCTTTGCAGCCCAGGGACTTGCAGTCTGGGACGTGCAGGAACTTCCCACGCACGGCGGATCGCTTCGCCTCTGGATATCCCACGCCAGAGTACGAACGGTCACCGACCGCGTGGAGTTGCTTCTGCGCCGCGAACGCGAGGCTGGCATGCTCGACGACGCCTACTACCGAGACTTCCAGCGCAAAGCGGACGACGTCAAGAACGACTGCCTGCAATTTCTGATCGAGCAACGTGCAGCTGGCAAGCGCATTGCTGCTTACGGCGCTGCCGCCAAGGGCAACACCCTGCTCAATTATGCCGGCGTCCGGTCAGACCTCCTGCCCTTCGTGGTCGATGCTTCTCCCTATAAGCAAGGCAAATGGCTTCCGGGCAGCCGTATTCCCGTGGTCGAAGAGACGCGCCTTCGCGAGGAGAAGCCGGATTTCATCTGGATCCTGCCCTGGAACCTGCGCCAGGAGATCATGGCCCAGCTCGACTATGCACGCGAATGGGGCGCCCGCTTTGTGGTGGCCGTGCCCCGCCTGGAGGTCCTGTGACAAAACCTGTCTCGCTCTCGCGCATTCATTACACGAAGCCCTCTATTACCGATCTCGAAACGGCCTACGCAACCGATGCGGCGGCAAACGGCTGGGGCCCTAAGTGCTACGAGTACATCGAACGCTTCGAGGCGCAGTTCGGCAAGCACCTGGGCGTCGGGCACGCCATTGCCACGTCGAGCGCAACGGGCGCGCTCCACATCGGCATGGCCGCCCTCAGCATCGGTGCCGGCGATGAAGTGATCCTCGGCGACATCAACTGGATCGCGTCGGCGGCGCCAATCGTGCACCTTGGTGCCAAACCGGTCATGGTCGACGTGTTGAGTGACACCTGGTGCCTTGATCCTGCCGCCGTCGAGGCCGCCATCACACCGCGCACGAAAGCGATTCTCGCCGTTCATCTCTACGGCAACCTTTGCGACATGGACAGCCTTCTCGCCATTGGTGCGCGTCATGGCATTCCCGTGATCGAAGATGCTGCCGAAGCGATCGGCTCGCAGTGGAAAGGGCACCGGGCTGGCTCTTTGGGAGTCTTCGGCGCATTTTCGTTCCATGGCACGAAGACGATCACCACAGGTGAAGGCGGTATGTTCGTCACATCGGATGTCGCGCTCTACGAGCGCGCGCTCACGCTGTCCAATCACGGGCGCGCTCGTGGCGAGACGCGCCAGTTCTTCCCGAGCGAAGTCGGCTTCAAGTACAAGATGTCCAACGTGCAGGCCGCCATTGGCTGCGCGCAGATCGAACGCGTCGATGACCTGATCGAAGGCAAGCGCCGGGTGTTCAAGTACTACGCGAAAGATCTCGCCGACCTTCCGATCAGTATGAACCCCGAGCCGGCCGGTACGCGAAATGGCTATTGGATGCCCACCCTGGTTGCCCACTCAGACGCAGGGTTCGACCGCGACGCGCTATTGGCTCGTTTCCGCGCAAGCAACATCGACGGCCGGGTTTTCTTCTGGCCGCTGAGCAGCCTGCCGATGTTCGAGCCCGTACCAGGAAATGCGATCAGCGCATCGCTGTCTTCAAGGGCGATCAATCTGCCTAGTTACCATGACCTGACCGACGATGACATGGCGCGGGTGGTCGATTGCGTACGTGAATCGTTCGGTAAGCAGGCATGAGCCTCGTGGTCTGCTGGGGAGCCACCGGCCACGCGGCAGTCGTCCGCGAAGCGCTGACTTACCACGGACACTCACTTGCGTTGCTTGTCGATAACCGACCGCTCAATTCGCCGTTTTCAGGCGTACCTTTCGCCCACGGCGAAGCAGGACTCGCTTCGTGGGAAGAAACGCAGCGCTCGGCGGCGCCTTATGGCGCCGTCGTCGCCATTGGCGGTGGTCGTGGCGGCGATCGCCTTGCGATTCAGGAGATGCTGGCACGCCGGGGCTACGCAATCCTGGATGTGATCCATCCGAGGGCATTCGTCGCCGACGATGCGGTTATCGGGCTTGGCTGCCAGATACTCGCCATGTCCGCCGTTTGCGTGAGAGTCCACCTGGGCGACGCCGTCATCGTGAATACCCGTGCTTCCGTGGATCACGACTGCCACCTTGGAGACGGTGTCCATATCGGCCCCGGCGCCACGCTGGCCGGCGAGGTCACAGTTGGCGACCGCGTGTTCATCGGCGCGGGCGCCACCGTTCTCCCGCGAATCTCAATCGGCCCCGACGCCGTCGTCGGCGCGGGAGCCGTTGTGACTCGCGATGTCCTCGCAGGGAGCACGGTCGTTGGCGTGCCGGCGGCACCACGCCGGCAGCCAAATCCGCATGGCTAAGCTTCGCACCAACATCTTGACGAACTACGCCGGGCAAGCGTGGATCGCGCTGATGAACATCGCCTTCATCCCCGTGTATGTCCGGCTCCTCGGCCTGGAAGCCTTCGGTCTCGTCGGCATGATGCTCAGTTTGCAGGCAATCACGCTGCTACTCGACTTCGGCATGGGCGGTGTACTAAATCGCGAGATAGCACGGCGTAGCCACCTTCCGCTTGCGGCGGCGACCGTCGGCACGCTTGTGCGTACCTTCGAGTGGATCATCTGGCCCATAGCCCTCCTGATCGCCGTGGTCATAGGTATGTCGGCCCCTCTCCTCGCCGGCCATTGGTTGCACGCCGAACACATGCCCCCGGCTACTGTGGACGGGGCCATCCGCCTGATCGGTATCGCGATCGCCATGCTGTGGCCCACCAGCTTCTACTCCAACGGGCTGTCCGGCCTCGAAAGGCAGCCGACGCTGAACGTTATCGCTGCGACGTTTGCCACGCTGCGCAGCGCAGGCGTGATACCCGTTCTCTACTGCGTGTCGCCCACCATCGAGGCCTTCCTCTGGTGGAATGTGCTCGTCAATGGGTTGAATTCCTTCGCGGTCGCCATCGCGTTGTGGCGATACGTGCCTCGTGGCGAACGGCCTGAATTCCGTCGCAGCGAGCTCAGGTCCGCCGGCCGTTTCGCCGGTGGGCTGGTCGCCATCACGGCGCTGGCAGTGTCGCTGAGTCAACTGGACCGCATCGTGCTATCGAATCGCCTCCCGCTCGCGGAACTGGGCTACTACACCGTCGCGATCAGCATCGTCGGAGGCCTCGGGCGCCTGATCCAGCCCATGTTCAACGCTATCTACCCCCGCTTCAGCCGTCTCGTGGCCATTGGCGACGAGGCCGGGTTGCGGACGCTCTATCACCTGGGCAACCAGTGCCTTTCACCGCTTATCGCCGCGACGTCATGCATGCTGGCGGCCTTCGCAGGCGATGTGGTGCTCCTCTGGACTGGCGACGCAGGTATTGCCGCACGTGTCGCCGCGCCGCTCGCCATACTCGTCGCTGGGACGGCCCTCAACGGCCTCTTGAATCTACCCTACGCCCTGCAGCTGGCGAACGGATGGACGCGCCTCACCGTGGTCACCAACCTGGTATGCCTGACAGCAGGCATACCCTTCTGCATCTGGGCTGTCGACCATCACGGTCTGGCGGGGGCGGCGACGCTGACTCTTGCGTTCAACATGGTGAACTTCTTCGTCAACATACCGGTGATGCACTCACGGTTGCTCAAGGGCGAGCTGTCGGCCTTCTATCTCCGCGACGTGGCCCCCGCCTTCGTTGCAGCCACTATCATCGCAACGTGCGCTCGCCTGTTGCTGCCGCCGCTGACCCGGAGCGTCACGTCCGTCGCTGGACTTGCCATGGCCAGCGCGCTCTGCCTTGTCGTCGCTACGGTTTCGATGCCCCTCCTCCGGAAACGGGGATTACAGTGGGTGAAAAGTCGACGGAAGCTGCCATGAAGGCCTACCCCATCCCTATCCTCAACTACGTGCCGTTCCAATGACTTCGCCACCGCTCATCAACGTGATCATTCCCACCCGCGAGCGGGCCGACGTGCTGCGCTCGACTCTCGCCACGGTGACGATGCAGGACTACGCCAATCTGCGCATCATCGTCAGCGACAACGCCAGCACTGATGACACGGCCGCTGTTGTTGAGCGCGCTGCCGATTCCCGAATCGTCCACCTCAATACGGGGCGACGACTCAGCATGACGCACAACTGGGAGTTCGCCCTGAACGCTGTGGACGATGGCTGGGTCATCGTCATCGGGGATGACGATGGCCTGTTGCCCGGCGGCATCGCGGAGATCGCCGAACTGATCGAGCGAACCGGAAGCCTGGCCATTCGTAGTCGCATGTGTACCTACGACTGGCCTTCCGTGCATGGCAACCTTCACGGCCAGTTGATTGTTCCGCTAGGTACAGGAATCGAGGAACGAAACAGTGCCGAGTGGCTGGAAAAGGTATTAAGCGGCTGGCACAAGTACACAGAACTGCCGATGGTCTATGACGGCGGCGCAATCCATATTTCGTTGTTTCGCCGCATACGCGACACGCTCGGCTCCTTCTTTCAGGCCTCCTCTCCCGACGTCTCGTCGGCAGCCGCGATAGCGAGTGTCGTCGAGACGTATGTTTTTTCGCGGCGACCGTTCGTCATCGCCGGAACATCACGACACAGCATTGGTACATCCCATTTCGCCACAGGAAAGCGTCGTGACGAATCGGCAGCTCGAAGGTTCTCAACGGAGGGAAACCCTCCCTTCCATCCGGAGATGCCGCTTCACGAAGACGGCGGATACCCTCTTTCACTGCATGCCCTGTTCTACGAGGCGTGGCTCCACGCCTCCCCCCTTCGCCCGAACGCGCCACCAAGGGATCACGAGCGGCAACTCGAGGTCATCCTGGCAAGTTCCGGCAAACACAGATCGAGCATCGACGTCTGGGCCCGCTTGTTCGCTGCGCAACACGGGCTCGACTACGACAAAGCATACGCGGCTGCGGCGCGCCTTCGGCCTCGCTTCGAAGCATGGCAACAGGCAAGAAAGGCGTGGATGGCCGTCAACTCCGTCATCAGCGACCGCATGCCGGTACGGAACATCCTCGAGGCGAGCATCGCCGCTGGCACAATCCTCGCTTCTCCGGGGAGGGCCGATACAGCGCGCTTCTTCGGCCGTAGCATTCGCAAGGCTTTTTCAACCTCGCGCGAGTGAGCTTTTCCCGAGTTCGGCTTTCGCCTCCCTATATACGCCGACATAACGTTCAATTGCGTCACGCTCGGCAAACGTCGTAACAGCACGCTCCCTGCCGGCCGCGCCCAATCGTGCAGCTAAGGCCCTGTCGTCAGCCAGGCGACGACAGGCATCAGCCAACGCGTCGACGTCATCGACAGGAACTAAAAATGCCGTCGAACCGTTGATGCACACTTCGCTCGTGCCCGGAGCATCGAAGCCGACCACTGGCCGACTGCTCGCCATAGCCTCGAGCGCGACGTAGCCGAATGACTCATATCGGGAGACGACCAGGACTGCGTCCGCTGCCGCATACGCGCCGGGCATATCCCCCGTTGCACGGGACGGCGCAGCCTGCAGGTTAGACGGCGCGGAGGCGTCTGCGACGAATGCCTTGCGGAGCCCACCCATAGCTTCGATCGTGAAATCCGCTCCCAGGCTCCGGGCAAGAGGGACAAGGATATCGCTGCCCTTCCAGGGAGAGGGGTTCCCGACGAAAAGAAGCCGGAACGGCTGTTCGCGCCGCGGTGTACTGGTCGGCGAGAACGCATCGAGGTCGACCCAGTTGTGGATGACGTCGACGGATCGGTGAAGGTCATCGCGCATGGCGTCGGCACAATGATGACTTACCGCAATGATGCGGTCCGCCAGCGCATACGTGCGCGCCATGTATCGATGAATGAGCATGCGCTGATAGAGACGGCGCAGGCCCGTGCTGTATGGAAGAAACGCTGGATGCCGAAGATACTGATGCTCCGTCACGACCAGCGGTACGCCTTTGCGGCGGAGGGCGAACCCTGGGATGCAACCCGTGTGGATGATGTCCGTACCGGCAGGCATTTCCAGTTTTTTGAGAGGCCAGGGTGCGATTTCGTAGCGAAGGTCGAGCCACTGCACTAATGGCTCATGGCCCACGCGACGGAGGCCCTCTGCAAGGCGCTCGGTAAAAATGTCGGCCCCGCTGCCTGACCGGATGGTCGGCATCCAGATGCGCAACGGCCGCCCCATCAGCGGTCGAGCCCCTGCGGGTGTATCAGCGTGTAGATATGCGTGGGGATGATTCGGCTCAGGCGGCGCAACGTCGTATCGGACAGCGCGGCTACGCGCCTTGCCAGCCAGCCCTTGTCGCCTTCGATAGCGATGGTCAGGCGAAAGGCGTCGACGGAACGATTGTGCGCCACGAGCCTGGCCTCGCGCGCCAGGGACTCGACCTCATCCTGCTGCAACGGCTCGCAATCGTAGAAATGGCCCTTGCGGGCCAGCCGGAGATAGGTGGAACGCCAGGAATGCGGCCACCAGCTGAGGAAGGCGAGACGGTAGTGCGGTTCGACGAGCATCCAGCGGTTCGGTACAGCCAGGTAGGCGACGCCGCCCGGCTTGAGGACACGAGCTATCTCGACGAGATGCGCCAGTTGTGCGGAACGATCACCCACGTGTTCGATAACATGATTGGTCAAAACCACGTCGAAACGGCCGTTCTCAAATGGCAGGGTCGTCGATGCGACGAGCTGAAAATCGTAACCATCGAGCACTTGCCGCGTGTCGGTGACATCCACTGCCTCGACCGCGAAACGACCAGCCGTCTGGGTGCCAAAGTAGTGGGCTATACCCCCCGAGCCGGTACCGATCTCGAGCATGCGCTTCGGAAACTCTCCATGCAGGTCGATAAGGCGCTCGATCTTCTCGCCCTTTTGCCTTCGCGAGGCTAGATCGAGCACAGCGTGTCCGTGGCGGACGTGCTCTTCTCTATGCGCATTCATGAGACGCCACCTAGGGGCAGGATCGTACGCATTTTTTCACCGAACAACGACCATTCGAAGCCAGCGGCGAACATTCGGCATGGCTGGTCGAAGACCTGACGCCCGGCCTCTGATACGTCTATGATCGCCGCCGCCAGCGCCTCATAGTCTCCACTGGCGACCAGGCGACCTGAAACGCCATCGGCCACGGCATCAGGAATGCCGCCGGCAGCGAAAGCGACTGTCGGCAGACCCTGGGCCGCCGCTTCGATAGCGACCATGCCGAAACCCTCGACATCCCCGGGGACGTCGCGGACGGGAAAGACATGCACGGTGCTTGCGTCGTACGCAGCGTGCAACTCGTCTTCGCTCACCGGCCCAAGCATGCGCACCCTGTCCGCCATACCGAGGCGCTCTGCGATCTCAAGCGTGCGTGCCCGTTCGCTTGGCCCGTGCACCACCAGCGCGTCCTGTGCATCGTCGCCGATGACGAGTAACGTTGTTTCCGGTCGCGCTCGTAAGATGCTGGGAAAGGTGTGCTCGACGAACGAAGAAATGCCCTTCCGCTTCGTCAGACGCCCCACGGAAAGCAGGAGATCGCCTTCACCGAGCGCGTATTTCGCACGGAATGCTCCAGCATCGGTCTGCCGCTCGCCAGACAGCGTCACGCCTGGGTTGATGACGGTGACTCGAGCGCTGTCGATGCCAGCGTCCACGGCGAGGCGGGCGGTATTCCGGCTATTCGCTACGATCCGCGTGGCTCGCCTGATCGCCGGTAACCAGAAGTGCCGGTAGACCGCATTGTCAACAACGATGTCGAGGCCATGAACGTAGATGGCGGACCGGGCGTGCCCTGCCCGCGCAGCGAGCCAGACCACAGGCGCGACGAGCCCACTTCCGCCGAGCACCCATGCTGGCCGGCGACGCCAGCTTTCGATAGCGGCGACAAAAGCGGCCCAGAGCAGGAAGCCGCCGACACCGCCTAGCGGCGAGGTACGCACTACCATGTTCTCGCTCTGCGGTATTTTTGTGCCCTTCGGGCCCAGCACCACCACCGTACGGTCCGAGGCGAGCTCGCGCGCAAGTCGCGCGTTTAGTCGCTCCATGCCTCCGCGCAGAGGCGGTAGGTTGCGGCTGATGAGCAGGAGGCCACCCCGCGCGGACACTACTGCTCGCCCGTCGGCCGATAGGTTAGTGAGGTGATCTGCTCGGATATCAGTCCGATGAGAAACACGATCACTGCCGCGCTCCACATCAGAGTGCTGCCATTGGTAAGCCGCCCGTCATGCATGAACGTCCAGCCATAGTTGGCACAGCCCAGCAGGAAGAACGTCGCGCTGACGGGAAAAAATAGCTTCAGCGGTGAATACAGCGTGGCAATTTTGAAGATGATCAGCAGGAAGCGGATGCCGTCTTTCAAGGGCTTGATGTGGCTCTTGCCCACCCGTTCAGCGGCCTTGATCGGCACATAGGCCACCCCGTACGCGCTACGGAAGAACGCCATCGTGCTGGTGGTCGGATACGAAAACCCGTTCGGCAGCAGGTGGATGAACTCGCGGAAGCGCTCCGCCCGGGCGACCCGGAAGCCCGACGTCAGGTCAGCGACGACATGACCGGTCATACGGCTGGCGAGCCAGTTGTAGAGCGTATTGGCCAAGCCACGGCCTACACCAGCCTGGCTCTCCCAGTCCCGGGCGCCGACCACCATGTCGAACCCCTGGTCGAGTCGGGCGACCAGACGAGCGATGTCCGCTGGGTCGTGCTGACCGTCGCCGTCCATGAAAACCAGGATCTCGCCGGTGGCTTTGCGAGCCCCCCGCTTGATCGCAGCGCCGTTGCCCATCGAGTAGGGCGAAGACAGACAAATAACATCCGACGCGGCGCAGACGGCGAGGGTGTCATCCGTCGAACCGTCGTCCACCACGATGATCTCGGCACCCGGCTGGACGGCGGCGAGGCGGGGAAGAAGATTTTTAAGTGCTGCCGCCTCGTTCTTGGCGGGCAGGATAATGCTGATACGGCTCAAGATATGTCCCCGATGATCGTTGAATCATAAGGGATATCCGCATCCGGAAACGAGATATCCAGCGCAGCGCCCGCGACGAACGAGGGGACCGGCCTTTCACGCGCCAGCGCGTGACCAAACCCACAATCTAGAGTAGATTCAGGCGCGTATCTCGGGGAAACGGGACCCAACATGGCTTCACAAATGCAGGCGCCGATGCTGGCGGGTCTGACGGGTATGGCGCGTCGGTTGGTCACCGAGGGTGTCATGGCCGAGGCGGACGTGCGCAAGGCAGTCCAGGACGCGGCGGAAAAGCGAGTCTCGCTGTCTGCCTGGCTCGTGGATCACAACTTGGTCGACAGCCCCAGGCTGTCCCAGGTGGCTTCGTCCGAATTCGGCATGCCCCTGATGGACATTGGTGCCATGCCCCCGGCAAGCATGCCGCTGGACCTGGTCACCGAGGCCCTGATCACCAAGCACCAGGCTCTGCCCCTGTTCAAGCGCGGCAAGCGCCTGTTCGTCGGTATCGCCGATCCGATGCAGTCGCACGCGCTGGACGAGATCAAATTCCACTCGAACCACATGGTCGAGCCAGTACTGGTCGAGCGCGGTCAGTTGCGGCGCATTATCGACAGCGCACTGGCGTCGATGGGTTCCCAGGTCGCCGGCTACGAGGACGGTACGCTCGACGAGCTGTCCCTCGAAGGCGGCGACGGCGACGACGAGCCGACGACCGGCATCGATGCGACGGCTGGCGATGACGCCCCGATCGTCAAATTCGTCAACAAGATCCTGGTGGACGCGATCAAACGCGGCGCGTCGGATATCCACTTTGAGCCTTTTGAAACCGTTTACCGCGTGCGTCTGCGCATGGACGGCATCCTACGCATCGTCGCCACCGCCCCGATCAAGTTGGGTAACCGTTTCGCCTCGCGCCTGAAGGTCATGAGCGGCCTGGATATCGCCGAGCGCCGCGTGCCGCAGGACGGCCGCATCAAGCTCAACCTGACCAAGACCCGCGCGATCGACTTCCGCGTCAGCACCCTGCCGACCCTTTTCGGCGAGAAAATCGTGCTGCGTATCCTCGACGGATCCTCGGCCAAGCTGGGCATCGACAAGCTCGGGTACGAGGAAGTCCAGAAGAACCTCTATCTCGACGCCATCGAAAAACCTTACGGCATGGTGCTGGTAACGGGGCCCACTGGCTCGGGTAAGACGGTGTCGCTGTACACGGCGCTTAACATCCTCAACACCGAGGGACGGAACATCTCCACGGTGGAAGACCCGGTCGAAATCCGCGTCGAGGGCATCAACCAGGTCCAGCAGAACGTCAAGCGCGGCATGACCTTCGCCGCCGCCCTGCGCTCCTTCCTGCGCCAGGATCCAGACGTGATCATGGTCGGCGAAATCCGCGACCTGGAGACGGCCGAGATCGCAGTGAAAGCGGCCCAGACAGGTCACATGGTCCTCTCCACCCTGCATACCAACGACGCACCCCAGACCATTGCCCGCCTGATGAACATGGGCATCGCGCCCTACAACATCATTTCGTCGGTCACCCTGATCATCGCCCAACGCCTGGCCCGTCGCCTGCACGACTGTAAGCGCGAGATCGTCCTGCCCGCGACCGCGCTGCTGGCCGAGGGTTATACCCAGGCAGAAATCGATACCGGCTTTAAGGTCTACGAGGCCGTGGGATGCGACAGCTGCAACGAGGGCTACAAGGGCCGCGTGGGTATCTACCAGGTGATGCCGCTGGTCGAGGACATCCAGAAGATCATCCTCGAAGGCGGCAATGCCATGCAGATTGGCGAGGTGGCCCGCAGGAACGGCATCAACGACCTGCGCGCCTCGGCCCTGCTCAAGGTGCGCAACGGCATGACGAGCCTGGCGGAGATCAACCGCGTGACCAAGGACTGACAGTGATTCGGGCCCTCCGGCGCGCCCAAGATGTGCGCCAGACGGCAGAAACGCAGACGACCGAAGCTTCACACTAGAATAAGAACAGGGGCCGACCGATAGGGGGCGGTCCCCTGAAGCATCAATCCGGGGGAACACCGCGTCATGGCCACTGCCACCGCCACCAAGAATGCTCGCGCCATAGGCGCCGCTCGTGCCGAAACGAGCAAGCTGGTTCTCTACGACTGGACCGCTCTGGACAAGCGCGGCAAGCGCATGAAGGGGGACATGCAGGCGAAGAATGCAGCCATGGTCAAGGCTGAGTTGCGCCGCCAGGGGATGAACCCGCAGACGGTGCGCGAGAAGTCGAAACCGATGTTCGGCGCCTCCGGCAGCAGGGTCAAACCACGCGACGTCGCGATCTTCAGCCGCCAGATCGCCGCCATGATGGCCGCCGGCGTGCCTATGGTACAGGCGTTTGAAATCATCGCTAACGGACAGAAGAACGCCCGCTTCAAGAACATGCTGACAGAGATCCGCCAGAGCATCGAGGGCGGTTCGTCGCTACACGAAGCACTCGGCCTCTACCCCGTCGAGTTCGATGAGCTCTACCGCAACCTTGTGCACGCCGGCGAATCGGCGGGTGTGCTCGACACGGTGCTGGACACCGTGGCGACGTACAAGGAGCGCATGGAGAGCATCAAGGCCAAGATCAAGAAGGCTCTGTTCTATCCGATCATGATTCTGGTCGTCGCCTTCCTGGTATCGATGATCCTGCTGCTGTTCGTGGTTCCCGTCTTCCAGCAGACCTTTGCAGAAGCCAAGGTGGAACTGCCGGCACCGACTCAGTTCATCGTCAGTGCGTCGATCTTCGTGCAGTCTTACTGGTGGGCAATGATCGGCGTCATTCTCGGGTCGATTTTTGCGCTCATCTTCTTCAAGAAGCGCTCGCTGAAGTTTGCCCACTTCCTCGACCGCGTGTCGCTGAAGCTCCCGGTCATCGGCGATATCCTCAACAAGTCAGCCATCGCCCGCTTCGCGCGTACGCTTGGCGTCACCTTCCATGCGGGCGTGCCGCTGGTCGAGGCGCTGGAGGCCGTGTCAGGAGCTACCGGCAGCGTGGTCTACGGCGACGCCGTAAAACAGATGCGCGACGACATCGCCGTCGGCCACCAGCTCCAGCTGGCCATGCGCCAGACCAACCTGTTCCCGAACATGGTGGTGCAGATGACCGCCATCGGCGAAGAGGCCGGCTCGCTCGACCACATGCTGTTCAAGGTGGCGGAGTTCTACGAAGAAGAAGTGGAGACCGCGGTAGACACCCTCGCCAGCCTGCTCGAACCGCTCATCATGGTGGTCCTCGGCGTGCTCGTCGGCGGCATGGTCATCTCGCTCTACCTGCCAATCTTCAAGCTGGCCGGCACGGTCTGACCTCTCCGCGCCCGCGCCATGCACAATAGGAACCCTTCGCCCTTACCGGCGGAGGGTTTTTTCTTGGATCACGGATTGCCCATGCCCGATTTACCCCTAGCCCTCTGGATCGCCATCGCCGGCGTCTTTGGCCTGCTGTTCGGTAGTTTCCTCAACGTCGTGATCCTGCGGGTGCCCGAGCGCATGCAGGCGGACTGGCGCAAGCAGGCGCGTGAGGTGCTCGAGATCGATGCGCCCGAGGAACCGCGGCCGCCAGGCATCGTGGTCGAAGGGTCGCACTGCCCCAAGTGCAAACACGCCCTCGCCGTCCGCGACAACATTCCGCTGTTCGGCTGGCTGATGCTGCGCGGCCGCTGCCGGTACTGCCGTGAGCCCATCTCGGCGCAGTACCCACTGGTGGAGCTGCTTACCGGACTCGCCAGCGCAGCGGTGGTATGGCGATTCGGGCCGACCGTCGGAGCGCTCGCCGGCCTGGCGATGACGTACTTCCTGATCGCCCTGTCGGGTATCGATGCGCGCACCCAGTTCCTGCCGGACGAGCTCAATTACCCCCTGCTCTGGATCGGCCTGGGGCTTGCCCTGATCCCGGGCTGGCAGCCTCTACCGGTGTCGCCCTCCTCCGCCATCCTCGGTGCCCTGATCGGCTACCTCAGCCTGTGGAGTGTGTACTGGCTCTTCAAGCTCCTTACGGGCAAGGAAGGCATGGGCCATGGCGACTTCAAGCTGCTGGCCGCGCTCGGTGCCTGGCTGGGACCGGTCGCCCTGCTGCCGATCATCATGCTGTCGTCGCTGATCGGCGCCCTGGTCGGCGGCGCCTTGATGCTGTTTCGAAAGCACCAGCGTGAGGTGCCGATCCCGTTCGGCCCTTACCTCGCGGCGGCCGGCTGGGTCTGGCTGATGTTTGGCGACTCGCTGCTGGCCAGCTACATGCACCTGGCGGGGATGCGATGAGCGCCTTCGTCGTCGCTTTGACCGGCGGCGTGGCCTCGGGCAAGAGTGCAACGGAGCGCTGCTTCGAGGCCCTCGGTGTTCATGCCTACGACGCGGATGTCGCCGCACGGGCGGTGGTCGAGCCGGGGTCCGAGGCGCTTGCGGAGATAGCGCGTGCCTTCGGCACGGACGCGCTCGACAGCGAGGGTCGCCTCGATCGCCCGGCCATGCGCAAGCGCGTTTTTGACAACCTGCTGGCGCGTACGACGCTGGAGGGCATCCTCCATCCGCGCATCCGCGCGTGGCTGCATGAAGCCGTCAACGCCGATAACGGTCCGTACTGCATTCTCTCGATCCCGTTGCTGGTGGAGAACCGCGCCAACTACGAATGGGTCGATCGCGTGCTGGTGGTCGATGTGCCTGAGGCGATTCAGATCGAGCGGCTCACCCGGCGCGATGGTGTCGATGAGGAGCTGGCGCGGAAGATGATCGCGGCGCAGGCGTCGCGGGAGCGACGGCTGGGGATAGCCGACGATGTGCTCGTCAATGAGGGCAGCGAGGCGGAGTTGGCGGCGAAGGTGGCTGAGTTGCACCGACACTACCTTGAGCTGGCTGCACGGTAACGCAGCCCTGTGGGAGCCGCTTCAGCGGCGATGGGTGGTGCGACACAGTTAGGCATCGCCGATGAATCGGCTCCCACAAAAATCAGACGAGCGAGGCGGCAGCGATACGCTCCGCCACGAAATCCTCGGCCACCATGGGACGGCCGATGTGGTAACCCTGCACTAGGTCGCAGTCCATCTCGACCAGGCGGCGCAGGGTCTCTTCGTTCTCCACGCCCTCGGCCACGGCTTCGAGGCCGAGGCGGTGAGCGACGTCGACCATGGCGCGGACGAGCAACTCGGTGCGGCTGTCGCCGATCATGGCGTCCACGAAGCTGCGGTCGATCTTCAGCTCGGTGGCCGGGAAGTGACGCAGGTAAGCGAACGAAGCGTAGCCCGTGCCGAAGTCGTCGATGGCCACGCGGACACCCTGGTCGCGCAGGCGACGCAGCACGCGCACACTCATGTCCAGATCGGTGAGCAGCGCGGTTTCGGTGATCTCGATGATTGCGGATTCCGGCGGCACGCCCCAGATTTCCAGTGCGCCGAGCATTTGCTCGGCAAAGCCCTGTTCGACGAAGACCCGCGGGGAAAGATTGATTGCCACATCCAGCGGGCAGCCACCGCGATGCAGGGCGGCGGTATGACGTAGCGAAGCGTGAAGGCTCCAGCGGGTCAGCTGCACGATGAGGTCGCTGCGCTCGGCGAAGGGAACGAAATCGGCCGGGGCCACTTCGACGCCCGAACGCGTGCTCCAGCGCGCCAGCGATTCCACGCGGACCACCTCGCCCGTACGCAGGTCGCACAGCGGCTGGAAAGCCACATGCAGCCGGTTGGCTTCGATGTCCTCGCGCAGCTCGCCGTAGAGAATTTCGATCGGCGTGGCATCTTGCTGGTAGACCGCAAAGGGCTCGCCGACGCGAAGGGCTTCGTCATGCGCGAGCTCGGCACGCCGGTAGAGCAACTCCGCCGTGGTGCCGTGCTCACCGTAGAGCGTCACGCCGATCACGGCGCGACCGTGCCAGGGACGTTCGCCGCGTAGGAGCGGCGTGTCGAAGGCACCGACGATGCGTGTGGCCGCAAGCAGCGCATGCGTGCGGTTGCGAATGGCAGGCAGCACCGCGACAAACGTGTCGTCGCCAGCCACGAAGATCTTGTCCACGTGGCGCACGGCATCGACCATGCGCTCACGGGCGGAAAGCATGACTTCGTTGCCGAAATCGAAGCCGAAACGCAATTGCGCCTCGCGCATACCCTGCAGGCGAATGACCAGCACCGCGCACAGCCCCGCGTCGTTCACCGATCGGTCGAGGATGCCCTGGATAGCCGGCAGGATGTGCGACCGCTCGCTGGTCATGACAGGAAATACTCCCTCGGGTCGATACCGAAACTGCCGGCGGCCAGTGTGCGCAGGATCTCGCGCCGTACACCGTCGGTCTGGCGCATGAGATCCACGATCATGAAGTCGTCCAGATGGGTCTTGTCCGTGCGGGTAAGGAGCGCCACGCGCGGCTGCAGGCGACGTGCCTGATTCTGCACCATGACGATGGCCACTTCACCGGTGTTGAGCTCGACCAGCGAGCCGGTCGGGTAGACGCCGAGGCAGGCCTGGAACTGTTCGACCAGTTCGCCCTGGAACTCGCGGTCGCGGCCGGAATAGATCTGCCGGATCGCCAGGTGCTGTGACACCGCCGGGCGATAGGGCCGTGGCGTGGACATCGCATGGTAGGTATCGATGATCGCGGCCATGCGTCCGGCTAGCGGAATCGCCGTGCCGGCCAGCCCGTGAGGGTAACCGCTGCCATCGAAGCGCTCGTGATGGGTGAGCACCATGTCGCGGACTTCCGCATCGAGAACACCGGAGTGATCGAGGATGGCCATGCCTTCGTTCACGTGCTGGCGGGCGAGCTCCCACTCGGCATCGTTGAGCGGACCACCCCGCTCGAGCATCTCCTCGGGCAACTGCGACTTGCCCACGTCCATCAGCAGGCCGCCGGCGGCGAGGCTGACGATGGCGTCGTCGGCAAAGCCCATGTGCCGCCCGAAGGCGGCAGCCAACGTACTGCAGCCGACGGCATGCTGGTAGGTGTAGCTGTCGCGCTGGCGCAGGCTCTGCATCCAGAAAAAGGCATCGCCACTGCGCAGCACGCTCTCCACCATGGGCCGCACGGCGTTCTCCACCGCGTCCGGATCGATCGTCCGGCCGGCCTGGATGTCTTCGATGATCCGCTGGGCAAAGCTTGCCACGGTGTCGAACGCCTCCCGGGCGCGCGGCATCTCGTCGTCGAAGGAAGCGGTGTCGCTATAGCTGTGCCGGGTGACCAGTCGCGCGTTCAGCATCGGTCGTGGCTTGGGTCCCGTCGGCGTCGACGCGACCACGGACACGCGCGCCGGCGTGACGCGGCGGTGCAGGTCGACGAAAACATATTTGCAGATGCGCTGCAGGGCCTCGATGTCCTCACGGGAGGTGATCGGCACCCCCTGCAACGGAAAGGGCGTGTCCGACCAATCACAATCGAGGCGACTGACATACATGCCGATCTCCAGATCGGTCACGAAGACGCGTCTCTCTACCAGGTCGTACGCCACGTTTGCCCTGCCTCCCCATCGATACTGCCAGCACGGCGGGCAGTCTTGGTCAAACCACCATTTTGCCGAATTCGCGCTGCGGTTGCCCGGCTCACGGTCGTCCGTCCTGTATCGGCCGGATCTTCATTAACTGTAGTAGACCCTGTCAGCTTCCTTTGGTTCGCCCGGTCTTATCAGGCAGGCCCCCTCCTTCGGAGATCCGCATGAACCGCCGCTCCCTGCTTGCCCCCCTCCTGATCGCGCTCACGGCCTGCTCCGCCGCCTCTGCCCGCGACGAGGGTGTTCGCCTGCCCGCCCCTACGGTCGACGCGGCCGCCGCGCCGGGCGAGGCCACCGCTGTGTTCGCCGGTGGCTGCTTCTGGGGCGTCGAGGGCGTTTTCCAGCACGTCCGTGGCGTGAAGAGCGTCCGCAACGGCTACGCCGGCGGTGACGCCGCCCACGCTAACTACGATGACGTAAGCGAGGGCGATACGGGCCACGCCGAATCGGTCCGCGTGGTGTACGACCCGGCCCAGGTCACCTACGGGCAACTGTTGCAGGTGTTTTTCTCGGTTGCCCAGGATCCCACCCTGCTGAACCGCCAGGGGCCCGACCAGGGCACTCAGTACCGCTCGGCGGTGTTCTACGCGACGCCCGAGCAGAAGAAGGTGGCCGACGCTTATGTGGCCCAGCTGACGGCCGCGCATGCGTTTTCCGCCCCGATCGTCACCCAGGTAACCCCGCTGAAGGCCTTCTATCCGGCTGAGGACTATCACCAGGACTACATGCGGCTGAATCCGGATGCGATGTATATCGTCGTGAACGATCGGCCGAAGGTGCTGGCGTTGGAGCGGATTTATCCTGAGCGGTATACCGCTGCGTGGGCTAATGGGCGGTGAGGCGAGCACCCATCGCCGCTGAAGCGGCTCCTACAGGAGACCTGCGCAGGTCTCGTGTGGGAGCCGATTCATCGGCGATGCCCTGGCTTTAACCCACCATCGGCAGATTCAGCCCCTGCTCCTTCGCGCAGGCAATCGCATCCTCGTACCCCGCATCCGCATGGCGCATGACGCCGGTGCCGGGGTCGTTCCACAACACCCGTGCAAGGCGCTTGTCCGCCGCCTCGGTGCCGTCGGCCACGATCACCACGCCGCTGTGCTGGCTGTAACCCATGCCCACGCCGCCGCCATGGTGCAGGCTGACCCAGGTGGCGCCGCCGGCCACGTTGAGCATGGCGTTGAGCAGCGGCCAGTCGCTGACCGCATCGCTGCCGTCGCGCATGGACTCGGTTTCGCGGTTGGGGCTGGCGACCGAGCCGGAATCCAGGTGATCGCGGCCGATCACGATGGGTGCCTTGAGCTCGCCGTTGCGAACCATTTCGTTGAATGCCAGTGCGAGACGATGACGCTGGCCGAGACCCACCCAGCAGATGCGCGCCGGGAGACCCTGGAAGCTGATCCGCTCACGCGCCATGTCGAGCCAGCGGTGCAGGTGCGGATCGTCCGGGATCAGCTCCTTCACCTTGGCGTCGGTCTTGTAGATGTCTTCCGGATCGCCGGACAGTGCGACCCAGCGGAACGGCCCCACGCCTCGGCAGAACAGCGGGCGCACGAAAGCCGGCACGAAGCCCGGGAAGGCGAAAGCCTCGACGAGACCCTCGTCCTTGGCCATCTGACGGATGTTGTTGCCGTAGTCGAAGGTGGGCACACCCATGGCGTGGAAGGCCAGCATCGCCTCGACATGCTTGCGCATGGATGCCTTGGCCGCACTTGAGGTGCCCGTCGGATCGGACTTGCGGCGTTCGAACCATTCTTCCACCGTCCAGCCCGACGGCAGGTAGCCGTTGACCGGGTCGTGGGCGCTGGTCTGGTCGGTGACGGCGTCCGGACGGACACCGCGGCGAACCAGTTCTGGCAGCACGTCCGCGGCGTTGCCCAGGAGGGCCACGGATACGGCGCGGCCTTCTTTTGCATAGCGGTCCAGGCGTGCCAGCGCATCGTCCAGGTCGGCGGCCTGCTCGTCGACATAGCGCGTCTTCAGGCGGAAATCGATACGACTCTGCTGGCATTCGATGGTCAGCGACGAGGCACCGGCCAGGCTCGCGGCCAGCGGCTGCGCGCCGCCCATGCCGCCCAGACCGGCGGTGAGGATCCAGCGGCCGGCGAGGCTACCGCCGTAATGCTGGCGACCCATCTCGACGAAGGTTTCGTACGTGCCCTGCACGATGCCCTGCGAGCCGATGTAGATCCACGAGCCGGCCGTCATCTGGCCGTACATCATCAGGCCCTTTCGATCGAGCTCGTTGAAGTGTTCCCAGTTCGCCCAGGCAGGCACGAGGTTGGAATTGGCCAGGAGTACGCGCGGCGCGTCCGGATGCGACGGGAACACGCCGACCGGTTTGCCGGACTGGATAAGCAGCGTTTCGTCGTCGCGAAGCTCGCGCAGCGCGCGGAGGATGGCGTCGAAGCATTCCCAGTTGCGCGCCGCGCGACCGATGCCGCCATAGACCACCAGTTCGGCCGGATTCTCGGCCACCTCGGGGTCGAGATTGTTCTGCAGCATGCGGAACGGAGCTTCCGTGAGCCAGCTGCGGCAGGTGAGTTCGGCGCCGCGCGGTGCGCGGACGGTGCGGGTCGTGTCGATGCGCGTAAAGGCCGTCATCGGGGAGGCTCCGTCGATCCAGGGGAATCGCCGATTATGGGCTTGCGGCCCGGCGCCTCGCCAGCCGCGTCGCAACAAACAACGCGTTAATGGCCTGCAGAGCCCGAACTGGCAGGCGTGGTGCGCGAAGCCGCGTCGCGCACCCTGGGATCGGCCTGGGCGCGCCGCACGGTGGCTTCCTGCTGGGCCTGGTAACTCTGTTGCTGGGCGCGATCGGCGTTATCGAGCTGACTGCGCAACGCGGGATCCGTCGCGGTGCTGCGCTGCTGGTTCATGTTGTTCTGACGCAGCTGTTCGCGCACCGCATTCTGGTTTTGCTGGTTGACCACCTGTTGGCGATCCACCTGATGCTGAAATTGCTGGTTGTGCGTCGGCGTGGCCACAACGGGCCGCGCGACCGGCGCGGGGGCCGCGGCTTTCACCGGTGCGGCCGCCCTTGCGGGCTGCGGCTGGGTTTGTGCGGCGGCCGACAATGGCAACGCAGCCGCAAGAACAAAGAGCAGGATGTTACGTGATGAATTGGTCATGGGACTCGTCCATCATAGGCGGATTGCCTTGATAAACAGAGCGTACGTCGTCCCTCATGAACGCCACGTCGTCCCCATTAAAGAGCGCGCTGATCGCGCTGTTCGCCGTGGTCATGGCCGGCTGCGCCACGCGGCCCACCAAGCCCGTCGCTACACCGGCCCATTCGGTGCTGCTGGTCTCGATCGACGCATTCCGGCCCGACTACCTGGACCGCGGCCTCACACCGAACCTGGTCGCCATGGCCGCCGACGGCGCTCGTGCCCAGTACATGTTGCCCTCATTCCCGTCGCTGACGTTTCCGAACCACTACACACTGGTGACCGGCCGCGTGCCCGACCGCAACGGCATCGTGAACAACACGATGCAGGATCCGGTACTGGGCAAGTTCAGCCTTTCCAACCATGCCGCGACCAGCGACGGCCGCTGGTGGGCAGACGCCGAGCCGATCTGGGTGACTGCACAGAAGCACGGCCTGCATACGGCAACCATGTTCTGGCCCGGGACCGAGGCCGAGATTCACGGCGTGCGCCCCGATCACTGGATTCCCTTCGACGACTCGCTCACCTCGCGGGCGCGCGTGGACAAGTTGCTCTCGTGGATCGACGAGCCGGGCCCGAAGCCGGCCTTCGATACGTTGTATTTCGACACTGTCGATCACGCGGGCCATGAGCATGGTCCCGATTCCGCCGAGCTGAACACCGCGCTCGGTGACGTGGACGACGCGATCGGCTATCTCGTGGCTCAGTTGCGCCAGCGCGGCCTCTACGACCACATGAACCTGGTGATCGTGTCCGACCACGGCATGGCCTATGTGCCCAAGGGCAATATCGTTTTCGCCGACGACGCCACCGACCTGAATGCCCTCGACGCGGTGTCCTATGGCGTCATGGCCACCTTCAATCCGAAGCCGGGCGTGGACACCGGCCCGGCCGTCGCGCGGCTGCTCGGTCCGCACGAACACATGCATTGCTACCGCAAGCAGGACCTGCCCAAGCGCCTGGATTACGGCACCAACGCGCGCGTCCCGGCCTTCGAGTGCCTGGCCGACACAGGTTGGTCCATCATCAGCCGCGAGGCACTCGCCAAACGCAAGGACCCGATGTCTCTGGGCGAGCACGGCTACGACAATCTGGATCCAGCCATGCGCGCCCTGTTCGTCGCGCACGGACCGGCGTTTGCGCGCGGCGTAACCGTCACGCCCTTCCCCAACGTGGACGTGTATCCGCTGCTGATGGGCCTGCTCCGCCTGCCGGCGCAGCCCAACGACGGTCATATCGGGGATGTGAAAGGCCTGCTGGCTCCGGCGCAAATCCCGTAGAATCGGGGTATGCGCCAGATCTATACCTCACCCCGCCCGGAAAACATCGACCGGATCGTGTCGCTCCTCACCGAGCACGACATCGAGACGACCGTCACTAACCGGTCGACCTGGAATCGCCCGACCTACCAGCGCTTCAGCTATTCGCAGCGCAACGACAACCGCGATTCGTGGCCGCAGGTATGGGTCAAGAGCGCCGACGACTTCCCCAAGGCCCGCGCCTTGTTGAAGGAGATCGGCATCGAGCCGGTGGTGCGTTTCCAGGAAGAACTGCAGATGCACCGCTCGCCGGACCTGCGCCCCAAGCCGCAGCGAACGGCGGCCCGCGTGCGTCTGATGGCGCTGGCCATCGTCGCCGGCGTGGTGGTGATTGTCGTGCTCAAGGCTGTCCAGGTGCTCTGAATGGCCGGAGCCGTCGGTTTGACGCCCGCCCATCTTCTCCTCCGCGAAGCGACCCGGGAGGCCCATGAGGCAGCCGAAGCAACGGCCGGCATGCGGCTGCTGCTTGCCGGCGAACTGGATGAATCCGGTTATGCCGGGATGTTGCGGGCGCAGCTGGCGTTGTTCCGAGGCTGGGAAGCCGAGCGGCGTGGCTGGCTGGAGGCCTTACCGAAGTGGCGGTATGTGTCGCGAGCTTCGCTGATCGAAGCAGACCTGTCAGACCTCTGTAGGAGCCGATTTATCGGCGAATGTGGGAGCCGCTTCAGCGGCGATTCGGCGCGCGGCAACGCTACTTACTCCGCTACCACGCCTATCGCCGCTGAAGCGGCTCCCACATTCACCGCTGACACGGCTCCCACAGAGGCCGCCTACTGGGGCGAACTCTACGTCATCGAAGGCTCCGCCCTCGGCGGCCGTGTCATAGTCCGCCGACTACGCGAGCTCTACCCCGCTCTCCCACACCAGTTCTACGCCATCGGCGAGAACGCACCGTCCAGCTGGCGACGCTTCCAGTGCCTTCTCGACGACGCACTCCCCGACGAAGCCTCCCAGGAGGCCGCCGTATACGCCGCGCAGCGCATGTTCGCGCGCTTTCAACAGACGCTGAAGGATCCTGCGGCCCATGACTGACCTGCCCGACCTGACCGCCTGCGACCGCGAACCCATCCACATCCCCGGCTCGATCCAGCCCCATGGCGTCCTGATCGTGGTGGACGCGCGCACGCGAGCCATTTTGCAGGTGAGTGAGAACGCGACCGACGTGATCGGTGTCGACCCGGCATCCGTGCTGGACGCATCGCTGGACACGGTTGTCACATTGCCGACGGACCTGTTCGAAGACGACGAGCGCCCGGCGCACAGCGCCTGGCTGCCGGTGACGTTCCCCAACGCGACGAAGACGGCCACCTGTTACGCCTCCGTGCATGCCTACGACACGCGCTGGATGATCGAGATCGAACCGCGCGAAAACCACTTTGAAGACGACCCCTTCCGGGTGGGTTACGACCTCACGCACAAGCTCGAGCTCGACAGCAACGTGGAACGCGCCGCCGCGCGAGTGGCTCGCACCGTTCGCAACCTGCTCGGTTACGACCGCGTCATGGTCTATCGCTTCGACCACGACTGGCACGGCGAAGTCGTCGCGGAAGCGCGCAAGGAAGACCTCGAGGCCTACCTCGGCCTGCACTACCCCGCGACCGATATCCCCGCGCAGGCCAGAGCGCTCTACCTGCGCAACCGCGTCCGGCAAATCAGCGACTGCCGCTACGTGCCGGCGCGCATCCTGCCGGCCTACGATCCGGAAACCGCCGCGGCGACCGACCTCAGCGACGTCTCGCTGCGCAGTGTGTCGCCGGTGCATCTCGAATACCTGGGCAACATGGGCGTCACCGGCACCCTGGTGGCCTCCATCATCGCCAACGGCAAGCTGTGGGGCCTGATTTCCTGTCACCACTACAGCCCGTTCTTCGCCGACCACCGCATGCGCGAGGTAGCCGACGCCGTGGCGCGTTCCTTCGCCTCACGCGTGGCGGCCATCGAAGAACTGGCGAAGATCGAAAGCGAAAGCATCCTGCTCACGGTTCGCGAAAAGCTGATTACCGCCTTCAACGAACGCGATCGCATCGATCCGGAACTGCTCGCCTCGCTTGCGCCGGAGCTGCTCGAAGTCGTCGATGCGGACGGTATCGCCATCTTCGCCGGCAACCGCGTGATGCGTCACGGCCAGCTTCCAGACGAAGCGGCCCTGCTGCGCATTCGTGACTTTGTCGGCAAGGGCGTCGCCGAAGACGTGGACGGCATTACCGGTGTCCTGCACACCGACCAGATCGGCGCGCGCTATCCCGAGCTGGCCGACCCTGCGATTGCGAGCCTGGCCGCCGGGATCATCTTCATGCCGCTGCAGGCAGATGCGCACAACGCCGTCGTCTGGACACGTGCCGAGCAGGTCCGGAACGTGCGCTGGGCCGGCAATCCGGCGCTTTCCAAGCTCGAGGTCTACCCCGGCGCACGCCTTTCACCGCGGCAGAGCTTCGCCACCTGGCAGGAGAACGTGCGCGGTAGCTCGAGGCCGTGGTCGCGCCCGCATCTGGAGTCCGCGCGCGGCCTGCGCGTGCTGATCGAGATGATGGAGCGCAAGCACTTCCAGCAGAGCTTCGCACTGATGCGCGCCTCTCTGGCCCGCCTGCCCGACCCCATCGTCATCACCGACGCGTCGCGGGACGACTGGCGCGAATGCATCGTGGTTTTCGTTAACGACGCCTTCGTGCACAAAACGCACCGCAGTGCCGAGAGCGTCACGGGGCTTCCCATGACAGCCCTGATTGACGAAAGCGCCAAGGCGCTGGCCACCCTGGCCACAACGGTCGACGCACAACGGGCCGCCTCGGTCCTCGTGCCCCTGCGCCATTCCGACGGCTCCCTGCTGAAGAGTCGAGTCGAACTGGAGCCGGTAGCGGACTCCGTAGGCAGCATCACCCATTGGATGTCGGTGTTTCACTTCGAAACCTAATGTAGGAGCCGCTTCAGCGGCGATAGGGTGCTCGCGGCGGCCGGACCTGCTCCCACAGGGTAAACCTGCCCGCGATGACGCCGACCAGCCTTCAGCGCTATAACATCCCCATGACCGACCGCGTTCGCCTATTTCAAACCCTGCCGCATACCTGCGGCTACTTCGCCGAGCGGACGGCGCAAAACCTCGTGGTCGATCCGGGCGCGCCCAACCTCGACAAGCTCTACGGCCCGGCACTCGCCAAAGGCTTCCGCCGCGCCGGCGGCCACCTCTACCTGCCCCAGTGCGCCGCCTGCCAGGCCTGCGTGCCCTGCCGCATCGACGTGGAGCGGTTCACCCCGGATCGCGCCCAGCGCCGCTGCCTCAACCGAAACGCCGACCTGACCCTGCGTGAAGGTATTCCAGGCTTCACCCCCGAGCGCCACGAACTCTACGAGCGCTACCTGCGTGCACGCCACAGCGGTGGCGGTATGGATACAGCGGACGCTGAGGACTTCCAGCGATTTCTCGCCGCGCCCTGGAGTCCGACGCTCTTTCTGGAGTACTACCTGGGCGAGCGCCTGCTCGGCGTGGCCGTTACCGACATCGCTCTTGCCGGCGTTTCGGCCGTCTATACGTTTTTCGATCCCGACGAAGAAGCACGCGGCCTCGGCACGTTCGGCATCCTGCAGCAGGTAGCGTTGGCGAAGCGTCGTGGGATTCCATATGTGTACCTCGGCTTCTGGATCGCGGGACATCCGAAGATGGATTACAAGCGCCGATTCCGCCCGCTCGAGATTCGTCGGCATGGGCGTTGGATCGAAATGCCCTGAGCCGTCACAATCGGCGTTTACATCAACACCGGAACCCCCATGGGCCCGCGCCGCATCGTCTGCCTCACCGAAGAACCCACCGAAACCCTCTACCTGCTCGGCGAACAGGATCGCATCGTAGGAATCAGCGGTTTCACGGTCAGGCCGACCGAAGCCCGCCGCGACAAGCCCAAGGTCAGCGCCTTCACCAGCGCCAAGGTCGACAAGATCCTCGCCCTGAAGCCGGACCTCGCCGTTGGTTTCTCGGACATCCAGGCCGACATTGCGCAGGCACTGATCAAGGCCGGCGTGGAAGTCTGGATCTCCAACCACCGCAGCGTCGAAGGCATCCTCGAATACATCCGCCGGCTCGGCGCGATGGTCGGCGTCGCAGACAAGGCCGAGAGGCTCGCGGCAACGTTGGAACGCGGTCTGGACGAAACACGCGAGGCATCCGCACGCTTGTCCCGGCGCCCGCGCGTCTACTTCGAAGAATGGGACGAACCGATGATCTCGGGCATCCGCTGGGTGTCCGAACTGGTCGGCATCGCCGGTGGTGACGACGTGCTGCCGGGTCGCGCTTCGCAATCGCTGGCGAAGGACCGGATCATCGCCGACGCACAGGAAGTGATCGATACGGCGCCGGACATCATCATCGGCTCCTGGTGCGGTAAGCGCTTTCGTCCCGAGCACGTGGCCGCACGTCCCGGCTGGGAGAACGTGCCGGCGATTCGCGATGGGCAGCTTTACGAAGTGAAATCGCCGCTGATTCTTCAGCCAGGGCCAGCGGCGTTGACCGACGGTCTGGCTGAGCTGCGTCGCATCATTCATGGGTGGGCGAGCAGGTAGCGCGGGAAGCTGGTCCGTTTGGGGCTCGCGCCCTATCGCCGATGAATCGGCTCCTACAGAGGGCTGCGTTCCTACCGAGTAGAGCGTAGGTAGTTTTGCGGAAGCCCGCTACGCACAACTGCGCTGTCGCACACCCCGGCACGGATCGATCCTGCGAGGCGAGATCCGCATCGTGGGAGAGCGCTCGTGAATGCACGCATGGCTTGGCGGGTCGGCATGGCGGTCCTGCTTGCCGCCGGCACACCGGTCGCCCTGGCACAGTCGCCCGCGCCAGCGCCTACCGGACAGAATGCGCCGGCGACGGCACCGGTGTTCAAGAAGGAGCAGATCGACCAGTTCATGGCGCCCATCGCGCTGTATCCGGACGCCCTGCTCTCGCAGATGCTGATGGCCTCCACCTATCCCGCGGACGTGGCCGATGCCGCCGCCTGGTCCAAGGCCAATCCCAAGGCGACCGGAGACGCTGCGGTGAAACAGGTGGCCAACCAGCCCTGGGATCCCAGCGTGCAGTCCCTGGTGGCCTTCCCCCAGGTCATTGCGCAGATGGGCGCGCATCCGGATTGGGTGCGCAACGTGGGCGATGCGTTCCTCGCCCAGCCCGATGACGTGATGACTTCGGTGCAACGCCTGCGAGCGCAGGCGCAGAAGGCCGGCAACCTGAAGAGTACCGAGCAGCAGAAGGTGATCGTGCAGCAGGGCGCGCCGGAGACGACCATCATCCAGATCGAACCGGCCAATCCGCAGGTGGTTTACGTACCCACGTACAACCCGACCGTGGTGTACGGCACCTGGGCGTACCCGGCGTACCCGCCGCCGTACTACCCACCGCCGCCAGGCTACTACCACCCAGTTGCCACGGGACTGGCAGCCGGCCTGGCCTTCGGCACCGGTATTGCGATCGCCGATTCCCTATGGGGTGGCTGCGACTGGGGGCATAACGACGTCAACATCAACGTCAATCGCTACAACAACCTCAACGTCAACAACCGCATCAGCGGAAACGGCAACACCAACTGGAACCACAATGCCGCCAACCGTCGTGGCACGCCGTATCGCGGCACGGCCACCCAGCAGCGCTTCAACCAGGGCGTGGGCGGCGCGCAACAGCGCCAGGCCTTCCGTGGTCAGCCGTCGGGGCTCGACGCCAACCGTCAGCGCGCGATGCAAAGCTTCGACCGCACGACGAACGGTGGGGCCGCGGCCTCCGCGCGTCGACCCGGCGAGACCTTCAACGGTTCGCGCAATCCAGGCGGAGCTGCGAATGCCGGTAACCGTGCAGACCTGGGCAACCGCGCTAACGCTGCAGACCGTCAAGGTGGCCTGAATCGTCCGGGCGGCAGTGGTGCCGACCGTCAGGGCGGCTTCAACCGTCCAGGCGCAAACGGCGGTGGCGTGCAGCGCCAACCCGCCGCATCGCAGGCCCGCGCGAACGCGTTCTCGGGCGTGCGTTCACCGGGAGATAGCGCCGCACAGCGTCAGCAAGGCCAGCGCAGCATGCAAAACCTGGGTGGCCAGCGCGGTGGTGGCGCCGCTGCCGGACGCCAGATCAATCGACCTGTCCCCGCGCGCGGCGGCGGCGGATTCCATCGTCGCTAGGAGCACGACATGTCTCGACTCCCCACCAAGCGCTTCGCTCAGTCCCTCCTCGCGTCGTCGCTCATCGCAGCCCTCACCGCATGGGCTGCCGCGGCGACGTACCCGACACCCGATGCCGCGTCCGAGGCACTTGTCGCCGCGCTGAAGGCACACGACCAACCGACCCTCGCCAAAGTACTCGGGGACGACTGGCGTACGTACATTCCCACCGAGGGCATCGATCGCGACGATGTCGATGCCTTCATCGCCGACTACGACAGTGCGCACAAGATTGTCACCGCGGGCGATACCAACCACCTCGCCGTAGGCAGCTCGAACTGGGTCTTGCCTATTCCACTGGTAAAGGGAGCGAACGGATGGTCGTTCGACACCAAGGCTGGTCGCGAAGAGATCCTCGCACGGCAAATCGGTCATAACGAAGCCTCGGTGCCCCAGGCCCTGCTCGCTTACTACGATGCCCAGCGCGACTACGCGTCGACCACGCACGACCAGGACACGCTGCCGCATTACGCGAGCAAGCTGATAAGTACGCCCGGCAGGCACGACGGCCTGTACTGGGAGGCCAAGGACAACGCACCGGAGAGTCCGCTCGGTCCGTACTTCATCACGCCGCCCACCGGCGGCGGCTACTACGGTTATCACTACCGCATCCTCACCGCACAGGGACCGTCCGCGCCCGGCGGCGCGTACAACTACATGGAAGGCAAGGTGCTGGCCAACGGCTTCGCGCTGATCGCGTGGCCGGTGCGATACGGCGAAACCGGGGTGATGAGTTTTGAGATCAGCCACGACGGGCAGATCTTCCAGAAGAACCTCGGCAAGGACACCGAGCGCGTCGCCGCCTCGATCACCCGCTTCGACCCGGACTCGAGCTGGACCGAAGTGCCGGCCGCTACCCCGACCGCAGCAGGAGACAGCCAGTGAACGTACGCATCGTGTCCGCCCTGCTCGCGATGGCCGCCAGCACCCTCGTTGCTCCACCCAGCCACGCCGCGGCCATGTTGAAGTGCACGATGCGCTTCGATCTCGCCTCGTGGTCCATTCTCTACAAACACGCTTCCGGCACGGGCACCATTTCCTGTTCGGACGGCAGCCACCTGAAAGTGACACTGACTGCGAACGGTGGCGGGCTCTCGGTAGGCAAGTCGAACATCAAGGACGGGAAGGCCAACTTTTCTGGCGTCGCGTCCATCAATGAAACGCTGGGTACCTACGTTGCCGCGACGGCAAGCATGGGCCTACCCAAGAATGGCGAAGCCCAGGTCATGACCAAGGGTGAGGTAAACATGTCCCTCGCAGGCGCCGGCAAGGGCTTCGGCCTGGGCGTCACCCTCGGCGGCATGACGATCGAGAAAGTGCGCTGAGGTGCGACGCCATGCATAAAGTAAAGCTCGATTACTCGTATGAAGTCAGTTGCGTCCGCCATGTTGGCGACACGGGCGCCTCATGTTTTACCGCCGACGTGATCATTCGCGATGCCGACGGCAAGGAAGTGACCCGCGTGATCGGAAAGCGCCTGCACAGCTATGTCGAAGCCGCCGAAGACGAGGCCGTCGAATCGGCCAGGCAGGAACTAAAGAAGCTGCAAGCGCACAAGCCGCCCAACGAACGCTCCCGGTAACCCCGCACCCTCCCCTGTAGGAGCCGCTTCAGCGGCGAACCCTCAACGGTGATTTCGCGAACGAGGCTTTGCACCACATCGGACCGGCTGCTCAACCGTTCGCCCGACGGGTGCAATGCCCGTTCGCATACCCGAGTTCCCACCCTTCCAAGCAATGCCCGCTACTTGCCGGCAACCGCATCGTTAAGTTTCTCGATCGCCTGGTCGGCCGTGAACGTGTTCGGCTTCTGGATCTTCGGGAAGTCCACGAATGTCTGATTGAACTTGGTGAGCAGCGCGATCGCGCCGTAGACAATGTAGACGTGGTTGATGTACCAGTCCCAATAGGTATTCGACGTAACGTCCGCGAACTCGTAGGGGTCCGTCCTGAGGTTGTAAATCTTGGGGATACGCATCGCCGTGAACGGTTCGCCCCAGATCTGCATCGTGCCTCTGCACCTCTGTTCCATGAAAGTGACCTTCCAGTTGTCATAGCGAATACCAAGGATGTCGCCGTCGTCCGAGATATAGACGAAAAGCTTGCGCGGCGATTTCTTCTCCTGGCCGGTGAGGTAAGGCAGCAGGCTAACGCCATCGATGTGATTCTTGTAAGTGCGGCCCAGCGTCTTGACACCTTTCTTGAGATCGTCGACCACGGTTTTGTTGCCCGCGAGCTCCAGGAACGTCGGCAGCCAGTCGTGGTGCTGGACGATCTCGTTCGACACGGAACCGGGCTTGATCTTGCCGGGATAGCGCACGACGAGCGGAATACGGAAGGCGCCTTCCCAGTTCGTGTCTTTCTCGCTGCGGAACGGCGTCATGCCGCCGTCGGGCCACGAGTTCCGATGGGGGCCGTTGTCCGTGGAGTACAAGACCATCGTGTCATCGGCGATGCCGAGTTTGTCCAGGTAATCGAGAAGCGTGCCGACGTTCTTGTCGTGATCGACCATGGTGTCGTGATAGGGGGACTGCCAACGCCCGGCCTGACCCAGGCTCTCCTCCTTGGTGTGCGTATACAGATGCATGTGAGTGAAGTTGACCCAGACGAAAAACGGCTTCTCGTCATGTGTGGCCCGCTTGATAAAGCCTTTCGCTCGCTCGGCAAAGTCATCGTCGCAGGTGAGCATCCGCTTCCTGTCGAGCGGACCGGTATCTTCGATCCTCTGCTTGCCGACTTTCCCCCACCGTGGCTGCACCGTCGGATCGTCGACGTCGGTGGCGAAACTGTGGATCACGCCACGTGGCTTCACCGTTTCGATGAAAGCGCCGAACTCTTCCTGGGGGAAGTAGTCGTACATCTCCGGCTCTTCCTCGGCATTGAGATGGTAGAGATTGCCGTAGAACTCATCGAACCCGTGGTTGGTCGGCAACATATGGTTAAGGTCGCCGAGATGATTCTTGCCGAACTGACCAGTTGCGTAGCCTTCATTTTTCAAAAGTGCGGCGATCGTGACGATCTTCTCGCTCATGCCGACGGGCGCGCCGGGAATGCCGACTTTCGACAGGCCGGTTCGCATGACGCTCTGGCCGGTGATGAAGGAGGATCGCCCCGCCGTGCACGACTGCTCGCCGTACGAGTCGGTGAAGATCATGCCCTCGTTTGCTAGTCGATCGATGTTCGGTGTTTGGTATCCCATCAACCCCCGGCTGTAGCAGCTGAGGTTTGAAATGCCGATATCGTCGCCCCAGATGACGAGGATATTCGGACGCTTGCCACCCTTTCCCCCGCCGCCCTTGGACGAATCCGCCTTCTTGTCCTTCTTGTCGCTCTTGCTGCTTGCCATGGTCACTCCTCCGCAAATGCACAGGTAGATCAGGGGGCCGACGGACGTGGGGTCACCGACGGATCGAACACGGTCTTCCAGTCGTTCTTGATGCTGACGACGCGGAAGTGATAGCGGGCGGCAGCGGCGAGGGAATCGCCGTTCTTCTCGGCATAGACGAACTCACGCGCCGCGTCGTCATGGTTCACCAGCAGGGCGAACGACGGACCGCCGCGATCCATCGCGTAGCGCATCATCGCCACGTCACCGACACCGCCGACGTTGCCACCGACGAACACGGGCCGCCGGCCGATGGCCAGGTGGATAACTGGCGGTTTGCCTTCGCGATCGGTCAGGTGCTCCACCTTGCCCGTATAGGTCAGCACCGTCTTGCCATCGCGCTCGCCGAAGCGTGTCTGCAACGAGCTGCCGATGACCCGCTCAGGGGGAATGCCGAAGACCTCCTGCGACATGCCGCGGGTGTAGGCGACAGGGGAGCCGCTGCAGATCCAGGTCTGGAAGCCGTTCGCCTCGAGATAGCGCAGCAGCTCGACCATTGGCCGGTAGGCCAGCTTCGTGTACGGCTGACCAAAGTGCGGATTCGGCGCGGCTCGCTCTTCGCGTGCCATGTCGACGGATACGTCGTCGGCCGTGCGGTCGTCGACTGCAGCCGCCACGATCTGCGCGAGGCCGGATTCGCCGAGTGCTTGCGAGCCCTTGAGGTCGCCAGCTAGAAAGGCCGCCACCCCGGGTTGTTGCTTCAGTTCCGGATGCTTTGCGACGGCCGCCTTCACATCCGCCATCAAGGGCAGGACGGCACCCGGCAGTGGCTTCTCGGGCATGAGCGTGCCGTCCATGTCGAAGACGGCGACGCGTGCTTCCGGTGCGATGTACCCGGCGTCTCCCTCCCGGGTCGCCGCGGTAACGAAGTCGATGACTGCGGTACGGGTCGGACCTTCGTTCCACGAAGGCAGCACATCGCCCTTATCCGGATGCGCCCGCCCCGTCGCAACAAGGACGAGCAGTAGCCCGATGACCGCCACGGTATGGCGCATTTCCCATCGATAGCAAAGCATGGACACGCTCCCTCCTCTGGAGCGTCCGATGATCCGCAGGTGCGTGAGATTGTCGAAGCGTAGTAGCGCCCATAAGACAGTAAGTAAATCTACGAGGGCTCGGCATATTAGGTAGAAATACCCATGCCTTTGGCGATCGTTTGCGCTTTGCGCTGCACGCGCGCATGGCGACCATGGCGCTGACGCGGAGACTTCGATGAATACACCACCGGGCGAATACCACTACACCGCAGCGGCCGTCGACGGCCAGAGGCGTGATCCGGCCGTCGAGCTCTCGGCGCGACGTACTGGCATGTCGTTCCAGCGCACACGCATGAGTACCGACCGCACCTTGATGTCGGTGATGCGAACCTCGATCTCGCTGATCAGCTTCGGCTTCACCATCGGTCAGTTCTTCGAGCACCTGCGCACGGCGAAGATCCTGGCCGAGGAAAGCCACGCCCCGCGCAATTTCGGCGTGGCTCTTGTCGGGCTTGGCATCGGCATGCTTGTTCTCGGCATCATTTACCACCTGCACTACATGCGTACGCTCCGCGCCGAGCGCGAAGCCATGGCGCGCGAGGGTCTGATCCACGGCGAGACGCCCTACCCCGTCTCGATGACACTGCTGGTCGCGACGGTGATGCTGCTGTTGGGGATCCTTGCCATCATCAGCATGACTACTCACATCGGCCCCTTCGACTAGCGGATGACTCCGTCAGCCTTCATCTTCGGAATCAGCGTCTTCGACAGCTCGTTGGTAGCCTTGGGAATATCGTTGCTGGCGAGTCCCTGCGTGGTCACGGTCCAGACCAGCTTCTGGCTGCGCACGTCCCACAGGCTCGTCTCCAGGGTAACGACCGTGGTCTGCGTGATCTCGGGCGTGTTGTCCCAGGCGCCGCCGTACCAGCCATAGAAGCCGCCGTAACCGGGGCCAGGGCCGGACGGTGTGATGTTGATGCGATCCTCGACGCGCTGGACGCGCGTGACCAGCACCGCGTCACTTCCCGTGCTCCGAACCACGTCGCCGAGCTTGGCCGAGCCGTCGTGTCCGGGCGGGATACTTGCGTAACTGGCTTTTGCGCGCACGCCGGCGGCGCTCAGATCGCGGGCGAACGTGTCTTCGAAGAGACGACGCATGGTGTCGCTGCGCGCGACACCGATCACCAGGACGTTCGATGCGGGCGGGCCGGACCAGGTCGGGTCCTTCCATTCGTTGGTGACGCTGAACGTCGCGCAGCCCGACAGCAGCACGGCAACGATGAAGCTTGCACGATATTTCATGACCAGACCTCCTTCGGTTGGGACGGCTTCTACGGTGTGCCATCGCCCCGCGGCGCCGTGTACGGGCCGGCAGGATCGCGAATGAGGCCCATGCGTATGGCTTCACGCACCAGCGCCACGCCGCTGTGCACATGGAACAGGTCGAGCAATGACTGCCGGTGGCTCTCCACGGTGCGTACCGAGATACCAAGCTCGGTCGCGATATCGCTGGCGCGAAGTCCGTGCGCCATGCGCTCGAGCACCTCGCGCTGGCGACGCGTCAGCCGGTGGACGGACGGCGGTGCGTTGACCAACGCGGCCATCAAGCCGGGACTGACATAACGGTGGTCTTCCAGCACGTCCTTTACCGCATCGAGGAGCTCGCTACGCGGCGACTGCTTGAGCACATAGGCCCAGGCACCCGACTGCATCGCGTCCTGCACGATCAGCGGCTCGTCGTGCCCTGAGAGAACGATGAAGCGGCTTCCGTCGCGCCGCTCGGCCACACGGCGCAAGGGTTCAAGGCCGGGCATGTCCGGCAGGTCGATGTCGCCGACGACGAGCATGCCAGGGGCCACGCGTTCGAGCAGTGCGGCCGCGGAATGAACCAGCACCACGGAACGGACGTGCGGCGCGAGCAAGGCAGAGACACCTTCCGCGACCACCCGATGGTGATCCGCGACGACGACGTCGATCGCCAGGGACAAGCGTTCGACAGGCTCGTGCATCGACGTCAGAGCGCAAAGTTCATGTTCAGCACGAGCGGCTCACCCTTGATACGATTCTTCACGTCGAACTCCTTCACCCAGCGCAGGGTGAAATCGATGCTGCGTTCCTTGCTGAAAGACTTCTTGTAAGCGAGGGCGGGACCCGCGCCATACGAGTGTCCCCTGAAGCCGTTCAGACGATCCGCCGTCGGACCCTTGTCGTCCTGAATCTGACGGATCATGCCGAGAACACCTCCGAAGCCCCACCCGCTCGGGATACGTTTCATCGCCAGCAGATCAAGGCGGAATACGGCTCCGTTCCGGTAATCGGTGGCCTTGTTCTTCGAATAGAAATCGACACCGGCGAGGGCGCTGAACTCGAACGAGCCTTTGTCGAAGAGGTGCGTGTAACCCACCGCCGGCGAATAGGTCCAGTTGTTCAGGCCTTTGTTCGCCAGCCTGCCTTTCTCGTAGTCGGCCGTGGGTGCGTAGATGTAGACCCCGAACGACCAGTGCTCCACCTCGCTCACGTGGTAGCTCGCGATCACCGGCGCGAAATACAGGTCGAACAAACCCGACGCCCGATCACTCACGGCCGCGGAGCGCTGGCCGACAAACAGTGATGCCGTCGCCGTGGGGCGAATGTACGGGACGGTGAACATGCTGGCGTAGTTCCAACGGCCCTTGCCGGTATCCCAGATGTACGCAAACGTGGCCGCGTAGAGGTCGACCTTGGCGTGCAGGTCCAGCGCCGTGCTGCCACCGATCGGCACGGGCCTGCTGCCACCGATGCTGCCGTCGTAGTTGACGTAGCTCACCGCGACATTGAGACCTGGCGTCGGTGGCACCACGCCAACGAAGGGCGTGATCTGCGCGCCGGTGATCGATCGACCCAGGGCGCTTTCCGTGGCATTGGCAGCTGCCGGCGCAACCGCCGCGGCGATCAGGGCGAAGACGATTCGACGATTCATGGTCACGATCCGGCATCGGTGACAGTGACATGCAGAGTGCGGCGTGCACGCCCGGGCGATAAGCGAACTTTCACCCGGCACATGTAGGTAAAACTACCGACGTTCGACAGCTAGTGATAATCGGCATCTTTTCGGCGCTCGGAACACTGCGCAGAACGATCTGGATGGATTGGGATAGCCGTCCGGGTGGATAAGACGCCAACCGGGCGCAGCGCGCGTATAGTCGACCGGGGGTGTGGCGGGGGCCACCCCTTTGCTGTCGAGATAGCTGTCGGGGCCACCTTGCGCGGGTGGCGGGAGAAACGATGACGCAGACCTTGGCATCGACGCACAACGTGACCCATTGGTGCGGGGGCGTCTTCGTGGGCGTCATGGCAGCCCAGCTACTCTCCGCCGCCCTGTGGAGCCATCAGGGCGGCACGCATATCGTCTGGTTCCCCGGCGCGGTTCTGCTCGGCGCCCTGCTCGCCACGCCGCGGAATATCTGGCCCGCGCTCATGGGGGCAGCCATGGTCGGACTGGTGACCACCGGCGTGGCTTTCGGCCTGCCGCTGGCCGATACCGCCCTGATCATTGCGCCGGCGGTGCTGCTCACGCCGGTAGCCGCCTGGTTACTTCAACTCGTACCGTCTCATGCACCGCCGCTGGAAGATTTCACCAGGCTCTATGCCTTCGCCGCCGTTGCGGTGATCGCGCTGCCCGCGGCCTGCGCGACGCTGATCGACCATCTGAGCCATTTCACATCGTTTCGTGGCTCCATTCTCAGCGACTGGCCGAACATCGCCCTCGCCCATGCGCTGGGCTATGTGCTGTACGTGCCGGTATGGGTGAGCGTACGGAATCCGGAAGCTGCAGTACGCCACGAACCACGGCTTCCCACCGAGTTCTATCTGCTCATGATCGTGTCGGTCGCCTTGCTCGGCGTCATCTGGCACGGCTTCGGAAACCGCGCCGAGCTCGTTCCCGTGCTTTGCCTCGCGCCGGCGCCGATCATTATCGCCGCGATCATCCGGGCGCAGATGACTGGCAGTTCCATCGCCGTCTTCATCATCGTGATCATGGCCGGCCACCTGAGCGTCGGGGGGCATGGCCCCTTCATGGCCGCCACGCCGCAACAGACGACCCTCGCCCTGCAGCTGTGGACCCTCACCGCGGCGCTTTCGGCGTTGACGCTGGGGGTGGTGGTGGAGCAACGCTTCGCCAGTCGTCGCGCCCTAACCTACGCGCATGAGGAGCTGCGCGAGATGACCGGCAGGCTCATTGCGACCCAGGAACAGGAGCGCGCGCGCCTCGCACGTGATCTGCATGACGACATCAACCAGCGCCTGGCGGCCGCATCGATTGGCTTGAGCTCGCTACGCCGACGTGTATCACCGGCGATACAGGGTGAGGTGAAACACATCCAGCATCAGGTGATCGCCTTGTCCGAGGACGTGCGCCAGCTATCACACGAACTTCACCCGAGCTGCCTGCACCATGCGGGCCTGCGAGACTCGCTCGAGGCGCTGTGCCATACCCAGCGACGCCCGCGTGCGCCGCATGTGATCTTCATCGCCGACCGGGCCATCGACGTGCTTTCGGCGGATATCGCCTTGTGCTTCTATCGGGTGACCCAGGAAGCGCTGGCGAATGCGCTCCGTCACGCTGAAGCCAGCCAGGTCACCATCAAGGCGTCGGTGGCCGGCGACATCGCCTCGCTATGGATTTTCGACGACGGCAAGGGAATCGATCCCGACGAGTTGCCATCAGCGGGTCCGGGAATCGGTTTGATCAGCATGAACGAACGTGCGAAGTTGCTGGGGGGCAGCTTCGAATTGCGTACCGCACCGGGAAAGGGAGTGGATCTATGTCTGCGCATTCCGCTGGAAACGAGTTGAGCTGCGAGGCGCTACCGCGCATCGTTTTCGCTGACGACCACCGCATGGTCGCCGAAGGAATCGAACGCCTTCTCGATGAGGACTTCGAACTGGTCGCCCTCGCCCAGGATGGCCGCAGCCTGCTCGACCTTGTCGAGCGCGAGAGCCCCGACCTCATCCTCTCCGACATCAACATGCCCGGCGGCAATGGGCTCGAGGTCCTCAAGACACTGCGCGGCCGCGGCGACAGCACGCCTTTCGTCTTCCTGACCATGCACGCCGAGCCCGCACTGGCTGCCTCGGCGATGCGATCCGGCGCCAACGGCTACGTGCTCAAGGTCTCCGCCGGGGACGAGCTGCTCAGCGCGCTGCGCCAGGTCCTTGCCGGCGGCACCTATGTCACCCCATCCCTGGGTGCGCGTTACCTGCGCGGCCGCATGGCCGACTTGCACGAGCTCACCCCGAAGCAGCGCGAAGTGCTGCGCCTGGTCGGGTCGGGCCTTCGCTCCAAGCAGATCGCCGCGCAACTTGGCCTCTCGGTGCGAACGGTGGAAGCACACAAATACACGATCATGCAGATCCTGGACGTGCACAGCACTCTCGAGCTGGTGCGCCGTTCGGAGGACCTCGGGCTCCTGTTCTGACCGGGGAAACACGGAAGTAGTTATACGCAGCGGTAATCACGTGGCTTTACGCTGGCCCGCGCCCGCTGCCAGGCGGAGAGTGAATTTCATGGACGACTTACGCCCCACGGCTTTCAGACCCAGCGTCGTCCTCGCCGACGACCATCCCCAAACGGCGCTGGAGATCGAGCGTCTGCTGCGCGAAGACTTCGAAGTGGTCGGGGTCGTGGGAAATGGCGTCGCACTAGTGTCGATTGTCGAGATCCTGCGGCCCGATGCGGTCGTTACGGACATCGCCATGCCGGAGATGGACGGGCTGGAGGCTGCGCGTCGCCTCGCCGTGAGCTGTCCGGGCCTGCCTGTGGTTTTCGTCAGTTGCCACGACGATGCCGGTATCGCACGCCGGGCGCTTTCCGTTGGCTCCGGCTACGTGGTCAAGACATCGGCGGGCGAGGATCTGCTCGACGCCGTCCACGCTGCCCTGCGTGGCGATGCCTATATGTCGTGCTCGGTGCGCACCGGGTACCTCGATACTCCGTAAATCTACTTGAGGGGGACCCGTAGTTCCTCGGTCGCAGCGTGTCCGCCGACGCGCGAGCATGGAGCTCGACATCCTTTTCCCGTTCGCCACGCCCGGCGGAACATGGAACATGGCCACCACCACCCCCGGTGGTCTGCCGCCGGCGTGGCGAGCGGGTTCTTTCGTTGGCCGTGGCAACCTCCAGGGAGTGATCATGGCCCTCGCCCATGCTGTGCACCGCGCGCCCTCCGCGCCGCAGAAAAACAACATGCTCCACCTGGAAGGCGGCATGTTCCGCATGGGCTCGGAACGTTTCTATCCGGAAGAACAACCCGTGCACCGTGTGCGCGTGGATCCTTTCCTGATCGACCGTACGCCAGTGACCAATGCGCAATTCGCGCACTTCGTGCGTGCCACGGGCTACGTGACCTTCGCCGAAATTCCGCCGCGCGCCGAGGACTATCCCGGCGCCCTTCCCGAGATGCTGTATCCGGGCTCGCTGGTCTTCGTCCAGCCGAGCGGTCCGGTACCGATGCAACTCGAACACTGGTGGCGGTTTGTACTGGGTGCCGACTGGCGGCATCCGACCGGTCCGGGGAGCGACCTCCAGGGTCTCGACGATCATCCGGTGGTGCATGTCACCGCCTCCGATGCCGAAGCGTACGCAGCATGGGCGGGCAAACGCCTTCCCACCGAAGCCGAGTGGGAATTTGCCGCACGTGGCGGTCTCGACCAGGCGGAGTACGCCTGGGGCGACTTCCTCGAACCGGCGGGGCACTACATGGCCAACTACTGGCAAGGGCGCTTTCCGCACGAGAACACCGCGGAGGACGGCTTCGAACGCACCTCTCCGGTGGGCTCGTATGCTCCGAACGGTTACGGTCTCGTCGACATGATCGGCAATACCTGGGAATGGACGTCCGACTGGTATCGGCCCGGGCATACGGTCGAGGTACAGAAGGCCTGCTGCGTACCCGCGAATCCCCGTGGCGGCTGCATGGAGCAGAGCCACGATCCGCGCGCCGCTGGCCCCGCCATTCCGCGTCGGGTCCTGAAGGGTGGTTCCCACCTGTGTGCGATGAACTACTGCCAGCGCTACCGACCGGCGGCGCGCTACCCGCATCCGATTGACACGTCCACCAGCCACATCGGCTTTCGCTGCGTCGCCGACATCGCCCCGGAGGCTTCACTGTGAATACCACGCCGTTGCTCAGTCTTGCGCAAGTGTTCACCCTGCTCTTCGTCGTCATGGGGCCACCACTAAAAACACCGCTCGCCTATTACGCGCGCATGCAGGCCTTCGATGCCGCGACGCGCAGGCGACTTGCGATCAAGACAGCCATACTCGCCACCATCGCAGCGCTGATCGGCGGCTTTCTCGGCATGGCGTTGCAGCACAGCTGGCAGATCACCGTACCCGCAATGCTCCTGGCCGGCGGCGTGATCTTCTTCCTGGTCTCGCTGCGCACGGTGCTCGAGCAGTACACATCCAGTCCTGTGCCGCATCCGGTACCCGAGGGGACGGTGCCGACACGGCCGGTGGTTCCGAGCGCGTTCGAACTCGCCGTACCGATGATCGTGACGCCTTACGGCCTGGCCGGCCTCATCATCCTGCTGGCATCGAGCCACAGCACGGAACGCACGATCGGCATCGTCGGCATGCTGGTACTGGTGATGATCCTGCACCTGCTGGCCATGGTGTTCTCGGGCCCCATAGTGAGGGGCATTGGACCATTGCCGTTCAAGCTGTTCGGCACGGTCATCGGTTCGCTCACCGTTGGCCTGTCCCTGCAGATGATGATTCTCGGTTACCAGATGCTGGCGACAACGCCTGCACTCAGTGGCCCGATGTCGTCACCGTGATCTTGCGCTGGTGCGCCTCATGGCGGTGCTCGTAGAGGAACACGCCCTGCCACGTACCCAGCAGTGGACGACCGCTGTGCACGGGCACGGATAGCGAGACACCGGTCAGCACCGCCCGTACGTGGGCCGGCATATCGTCGGGACCTTCGTCCTGGTGACGGAACAGCGGATCGCCATCCGGGACCAGCCGCGCGAAGAAGCGTTCGAGATCGGCGACGACCGTCGGGTCGGCATTCTCGCCGATGAGCAGCGAGGCGCTGGTGTGCTGGACGAAGACATGCGCGATCCCGGTTGTCACGCCACTGGCCGAGATGGCATCGGCGATGCGGTCGGTGACCTCGGTGAGCGAGCGCCCGCGCGTGTGCACGGTGAACGTGGTCTGCGCGACGTGCTGGACGGGCTGGGCGCGGCTCATCGCGAACTCCGGATCAGGGATAAAGCAGGCGGCTTGTCCAGCTTGTACCGTGTTCTGCGTGCACGATGCGTTCGTGCAGGCGGAACTCGGCCCCGTACCAGAACTCGACTCGGTCCGGCTTGAGGAGGTAGCCGCCCCAATGAGGGGGACGCGGCACATCGCGGCCTTCGAATTCCTTCTCGAAATGCGCCACGCGGTCCTCGAAGGTCTGCCTGTCCGGTAGCTCCTGGCTCTGTTTCGACGCCCACGCACCGATCTGACTACCGCGCTGCCGGCGTACGAAGTACGCGTCCGATTCGGCCGCGCTGGCCTTGCTCACGCGACCTTCGAAGCGCACCTGGATGCCCTCGCGGATCTGCTTCCAGTGGAAGCACACGGCGACCTGGTCGTGCGCGGCCATCTCCCCGGCTTTTGCGCTCTCGTAGTTGGTAAAGAAACCCAGCCCGTTCTCGTCGATGTGTTTGAGCAGCACGATGCGTGAATGCACGCGGCCGTTGGCGTCGACGGTGGCGAGGTTCATGGCGGTGGGTTCGCGATCGCCGCTGGCTTTCGCTTCGTCCAGCAGGCCACGGAAGGTGTCGAGGATCTCGGGAGTCAGCATGGGTGGGCTATGCTTGCCGGTATGGAATCAGCCGATGCTATCACGCTCGCCGAACGGGTCCTGGGGCGTTTCGCCGCGTCTGTCGAGCACGCCTCGCCCCCTTTCATCCTGGGTATTTCCGGCCTGCAGGGCAGCGGCAAGAGCACGCTGGCGGCCGCCCTGATCGAGACGGCCAGGGCACGCGGCTGGTCCGCCGTGACCCTGTCGCTGGACGACGTCTACCTGACGCGCGCCGAACGTCAGGCACTGGGCCGGCAGGTCCATCCGCTGCTACTCACCCGCGGCGTTCCCGGAACCCATGACCTCACCCTGCTTGCGTCCACGCTCGGTTCGCTGGAGAAGGCGGCGCCGGAGCGGCCCGTATCGATCCCGCGTTTCGACAAGGGAAGCGATGATCGCTACCCAGCGACCCTCTGGCCCGAGGTGCCGCAGCCGCCGATGCTGGTGCTGCTGGAGGGGTGGTGCCTCGGCCTGGAACCGCAGGCAGCCGCCGATCTGGTCGAGCCGGTCAACGCGCTGGAACGGGAGGAAGACCCCGCCGGACTCTGGCGCGCATGGGTCAACGCGAAGCTCGCCGATTACCTGTCCATCTGGCGCCGCCTCGATGCCCTCGTGCTGCTCCAGGCCCCCTCGTGGGATGTCGTCACCCGCTGGCGCGACGAAGCAGAGTGGTCGCTCCGCGCCCGCGGTGAACCGTACGCCATGGACGAGGGCGAAATGGCACGCTTCCTCCAGCACTACGAGCGACTGAGCCGGCATGCGCTCGCTACGTTGCCGGCGAAGGCGGACATGATCGTGACGCTCGATCAGGATCGCGGCGAATAAAGTACATGTAGGAGCCGCTTCAGCGGCGAAAAGCCAACGAAGCGAGGATGCCGCAAGCACCCATCGCCGATAAACCGGCTCCCACATAAAGCAGCGAGGATGCCGCGAGCACCCATCGCCGATGAATCGGCTCCTACATGGAGCAGCGAGGTTGGTGCAAGCACCCATCGCCGATGAATCGGCTCCTACATTTTCAGAGAAGGGCGGCGTAGCCCATTCGGGCATCGGGCCAGCGGCACTGGAAGCCTGTCGCGCGAAGACGCGCATTCGACATGCGCTTGTTCCCGACGCCTGCGGCCGGCGAGCCGTCGGGCGGTGGCGCTGCTCCGAGCAGACCAGCGAGGTAGTCGTAGAGTTCATCGACAGGCAGCGGCGTATCGTCGACGCCGACATAGAGCGACTCGGGTGCGTCCAGCGACAGCAGATGCGCGATGGCCGCAGCCGCATCGTCGACATGTATGCGATTGGCGAAGACACCGCGACCGCGTGGCACCGAGACCTTGCCCTCGCGAAGTCGCTCGAGTAATTGCGTTCTTCCCGGGCCGTAGAGACCTGCCAGGCGCAACGACGTTCCGCCCACGTCTCGCGACGCCAACCAGTCCTCCGCTTCGACAAGGACACGCCCGTTGAAACCAGGTGGATCCGTGGGCGTGGTTTCATCGACCCAGTCGCCGGCGTGCTCGCCGTAGACCGCGGTCGAGGAGACGAACACCGTACGGCGCGGCGGCGCCGGAAGTGCCTCCAGCAGATGCCGGAACCCATCGACGAAAATGGCGCGGTACGCCCGTTCATCGCGCGCGTCCGGGGTGGCAGCGAAGACCACCGCGTCGACCTTCGGGAGGCCACGCAAGGTATCGGGACGAGTAAGGTCGCCACGTAGCCAGCGTATCGAAGGATCCGGCGGCACGTCGCCACGGCGTAGCGCGATGACGTGCTTTCCCTGCGCCACCAGGCGTCGCGCCACGCGGCCGCCGACGTCACCGGCACCGGCGATCAGTACGGTCTCGTTCTTCTGTGGATGGCTTATTGCTAGCATGGGTGCAATGAATCCTTCGCCCAACCTGTTCCTGGTCGGCCCCACGGGAGCCGGCAAGACCACGATCGGACAACGCCTCGCGGCGCACTATGGCCTGCCCTTCGTCGACCTCGACGTGGAAATCGAGGCACGCTGCGGCATGACGATCGCCGCGCTCTTCGAACGCGAAGGCGAGGCGGGTTTCCGGGCGCGTGAATGCGCGCACCTGGACGAGTTTAGTCTGCGCCATGGCATCGTGCTCGCCACCGGCGCCGGTGCCGTCGTGGATCCCGCCAATCGCGATCTGCTGATGAGCCGGGGGACCGTGCTCATGCTCGGCGTCGACGTGGATGAACAGCTCGATCGCCTGCAGCACGATCGCGTTCGTCCGATGATCGCCGGCAACGACCGCCGGGGGCGCCTGGAAAGCCTTGCCCATGATCGCAACCACCTCTACGAGGACATCGCCGATCTGATCTTCCGCGGTCGTCACGAAGGCGTCGACGACGCCGCACCGCGCGCGATCGCCCTCCTCGACCGCCACTGGAAACGTAGCTGATGGAAACCGTCGATGTCGCACTTGCCGGACGCGAATACAGCGTCTGGATCGGCCCCGCTCTCATCGCGGACAGCGCACGCTGGCGTGCCAGGATCCGCGGCAAGCACGTGCTGGTGGTCAGCAACACCACGGTCGCCCCGCTCTATCTCGCCGCGCTGGCAAAGGGCCTGGAAGGCCTGACCTGGTCTTCCTACCTCATCGACGATGGCGAAACCCACAAGAGCTTCGCCAACGTGGGCCGTGTCCTCGAAGCCCTCGGTGAACTCGGTGCCACGCGCGACGCCTGCGTCATCGCGCTCGGCGGAGGCGTCGTGGGCGATCTCGCCGGCTTCGCCGCCGCGTGCTGGATGCGTGGCATCGACTTCATCCAGGTGCCTACCACCCTGCTGGCCATGGTGGATTCGTCGGTCGGTGGCAAGACCGGCGTGAATCTGCCGGCCGGCAAGAACCTCGCTGGCGCCTTCCATCAGCCACGCGCTGTCGTCGCCGATGTCGACGTTCTGGCGACCCTGCCCCAGCGCGAATACCGCGCGGGACTGGCCGAGATCGTCAAAGGCGCCGCCATCGGCGATCCGGATTTCTTTGTCTGGCTGGAAACCCACGCCGACGCGCTGGCGAGGCGGGATCCCGACATCCTGATCGAAGCCATCGCACGTAAGTGCCGTTACAAAGCGGGCGTGGTCGCGCGTGACGAAACCGAACAAGGTGAGCGTGCACTGCTCAACCTGGGCCACACCTTCGGTCATGCGCTGGAGACCGCGGGCAACTACAGCGAGATCCTGCATGGCGAAGGGGTTGCCATCGGCATGGTGCTGGCCGCCCGGTTGTCGGAAAAGCTGGGCATGGCCCCGGCGGCCGATACGCAGCGCCTCGTACAGCTGCTCGAGCGTCTGGGCCTGCCCACCGCCCCATCGCGCCAGCATGCCGCCAGTCGACTGCTCGACCTCATGCGCCTGGACAAAAAGAACACCGCGGGCACGCTGCGCCTGATCCTCTGGCGCGGCATCGGTCGGGCGGAGATCGTTTCCGGCGTGCAGGACGCGGACGTCCTCGGCGTGCTGGATTGACGCACACCGTGCGTACCCCGGGGCGACCACCTACAATGATCGGCCCTGCGCCAGCCCGGATCGTTTGATGCGGATCTACATGCAAACCATGCCCGAAGCGGCGACGGAAGCGCCCCGCTTCGTCCAGATCACGCTGGAGCAGGATCTCCTCGGCGGCTGGACCCTGTATCGCGAGAGCGGTGTCCAGGGCGGAAAGACGACGCTCAAGCGTGAGGTATACCTCGAACGCGATGCCGCGCAGGCCGCCTTCGAGAAAGCGCGCGACGCGCAGATAAAAAAAGGATTCAAAGTGATGTTCAGCCAGGGTCAGGAGTCGGCGCATGGCCGCTGATATCCTCCGCAACGATCGTTTCCTCCGCGCGCTGCGCCGTGAGCCGACCGACACCACGCCGATCTGGGTGATGCGCCAGGCAGGCCGCTATCTGCCGGAGTACCGCGCCACCCGCACCCGGGCAGGCAGCTTCATGGGCCTGGCGACCAACCCGGACTTCGCCTGCGAAGTGACCTTGCAGCCGCTGGAGCGGTTCGAGCTGGATGCGGCGATCCTGTTCTCCGACATCCTGACCATTCCCGATGCCATGGGCCTGGGCCTGTCGTTTGCGCAGGGCGAAGGCCCGCGCTTCGCGCGCCCGTTGCGAGATGCCGCGTCGATCGAGAAACTCGCCGTGCCCGACATGGACGGGGAACTGCGTTACGTGATGGACGCCGTTCGCCTTATCCGCAAGGAACTCGATGGCCGCGTGCCGCTGATCGGTTTCTCCGGCAGTCCCTGGACGCTCGCCTGTTACATGGTCGAAGGCGAAGGTTCGCGCGACTTTGCGCGGGTCAAGGCGCTGGCCTGGAACGAGCCCGTTCTGGCGCATCGCCTGCTCGACACCGTGGCGCGTTCGGTGGCCGCCTACCTGATCGCCCAGGCGCGCGCCGGCGCGCAGGCGCTGATGATTTTCGACACCTGGGGCGGCCTTCTCGGTCCGGCACCATTCGCCGAGTTCTCGCTGCGGTACATGGCTCAGGTCGTGGATGCGTTGAAGGCCGACCCGGCCAGCCGCGAGTTGCCGGTCATCCTGTTTTCCAAGGGTGCCAGCGGTCAGCTCGAAGCGCTTGCCGACACGGGCTGCACCGGACTGGGCGTGGACTGGACCATCGACATCGGCGAGGCGAGACGCCGTGTCGGCGACCGTGTTGCCCTGCAGGGCAACCTCGACCCGGCGGTGCTACGCGCTTCGCCAGAAATCGTGGCGCGCGAAGCTCGCCTGGTACTGGACGCCTTCGGCAATCACCCGGGGCATGTGTTCAACCTCGGGCATGGGATCACGCCCGAGGTGGACCCGGATAATGTGAAGGTGCTGGTGGATACCGTGCATGAGCACGGGCGGCTTATTCGCGGCGGCTGAATAAAGCTCTTGTAGGAGCCGCTTCAGCGGCGATGCCCCTTCAAGAGCATCGCCGATGAATCGGCTCCTACACAAAGCCTGCTTCAGAAGCGGTTAGGCCCCGCAATGTGGCACTTCCCTACCTCAGCACGGGCCGCCATGGCCTGAGTCTGGTCATTGGCCTGCATGCGCATCTCGTAGATGGTCTGCCAGTTACGCGCGCAGAGGCTGCCCGACTTCGGGCCCATCTCGAACGACTGCCTGGCCAGCTTTTCAGCGAGCGGGAAATCCTGCCTGCGGACAGCCACTTCGGCACGGTCCTGGATCAGTTCCGGTGCCTCGGGCGCCAGCTTCAGGGCCTGTACGAGCTTGGCGTCGGCGTCGGGATAGCGGCCGGCCTGTTCGTCCGCCTGGGCAGCCTTTTCCAGGCCCTGCACGCCGGGATCGCGCAGCGGGGCGACTTCAATCGCCGACTTTTCACGCTCACCCGCGGCGCGGATCTGGGCGACGATGTCGTAGGCGGGCTTGCTGGGACGGGTAGCCTGCGGCGGGGCGGGCTGGCTGCAGGCGGCGACGAGCGCGACGGCGGCGATGGCACAGAAACGAAGGCGATGCATGGGTCAATCCGTAGGATTACTGGGAACGGGCGGCGCCGACGGGGCGTCACCGCCGCCGAACATACCCTTGAATTGCTGCCAGAAACAGCCCTCCTCGGCATCCGGCACGTAACCGGACACGAAGGGGAACTGCCGGGCGCCCTGACAGGACGGGTCTGTGCGCTTACCGGTCTGCGGGTTCACCCAGGCCATTTCCAGTCCGTCACCCGGCGCGGTGGACAGCGGCTTCGTCGGCAACTTGCGGAACAGTTCCTGCCATACGCGCATGCTGCCCGTGGCGCCGTAGAGGCCCGTAGGCTTGTTGTCGTCACGCCCCATCCAGATCACCGCCAGGTGCTCGCCCGTGAAGCCGGCGAACCAGCTGTCGCGCTGGCTGTCGCTGGTACCCGTCTTGCCGGCGGCGTGGAGCGAGCCCAGGGACGAATTGCCGATGGCCGCGGCGGTACCGCTGTTGACCACCTGCTGCATGGCCCACGTGGTCAGGCGCGTGGCGGTCTGGTACTCGCCCTCACCGCCCTTCACGTCATAGCGCTTGATGGCCTGCCCCTTGTTGTCCATCACGCCACTCACCGCGATCAACGGCAGCGCATGGCCATCCGCGGCGATGTACTCGTAAAGCTGGGCGACCTGGTACGGCGACAGATCGATCGCCCCCAGCAGGAGCGACGGGCTGGGATTGACGTCTTCAAGGCCGAACGATTCCAGGAAGCCCTTGATACGCGGTACGCCCACCTGCATGCCCAGGTGCACCGTGGCGAGGTTCCACGAATGCACCAGCGCGTCGAGCATCGGCACCTGGCCATGGATCTCGCGGTCGTCGTTCTGCGGGGTCCAGGGCTTGCCATCGGGCTGGGTCATGTTGATCGGCGTGTCGTCGACGATCGTCGCTAGCGACCACTTCGAAGGCTGAGCCCATGCCACCAGATAAACCAGCGGCTTCACCAGCGAGCCGATCGACCGACGCGCGTCGAGCGCGCGATTGAAGCCCTGGTCGCCCGGATCGCGCGAGCCGACCACGGCCAGCACGCTGCCGGTGGCGGTGTCGGTGACTACGGCGGCGGCTTGCGCGGCGGCGCCGCGCTTACCCAGCGACTTCGCCGTCGTCAGGATCGCCTGCTCGGTGTACAGCTGGGCTGCCGGATCGAGCGTGGTGAAGATGCTCAGGCTACCGTCGCGCAGCGCCGCCTCGTCGAAGTCGGCGGTAATCTGCGAACGGACCAGTTGCATGAAAGCAGGAAAGCGGTTGTGTGGAAGCTGCGCGTTCTCCGCGATGCCCAGGGGCGAGGCCTGCGCGGCCTTCAGCTGCGCGTCGTCGAGCAGGCCGGTGTCGTGGAACTGCTGCAGCACGAGGTTGCGTCGCGACAGCGCGCGATCCGGGTAACGGCGAGGGTCGTAGAAGCTCGGCCCCTTCACCAGCCCAACGAGCATGGCGATCTCCTGCGGACGCAGGTCTTCCAGGCGACGCCCGAAGAAGAACTCGCCACCGGCAGCAAAGCCGTGCACGGCCTGGCTGCCCTGCTGACCAAGGAAGACTTCGTTGACGTAAGCCTCGAGGATGCGGCCCTTCGAGTAATGCGCTTCCATCAACACCGAAAGGATCGCCTCGTTGACCTTGCGAAGCATGTTCTGGCTGCGGTCGAGGAACAGATTGCGCACCAGCTGCTGGGTCAGTGTCGAACCGCCCTGCACGGCGTGACCCGCCCGGAGGTTGGCAAGCGACGCCCGTGCGATCGCGGAGAAATCGATGCCGATGTGATGGTTGAAGTCACGATCCTCCACCGCCTGTAGTCCCTGTACCAACAGCGGCGGCACGTTCTCGAGGCGCACGATGCGCCGCTCTTCCTGTTGCGTTCCGTAGAGCGTGGCAATGCGTGCGGGATCGAGGTGGATCGCCTTGATCGGCTTGTCGTTGGTGTCGTCGACGATCTGGGTGATCTGGCTGTTGCTCAGGGTGACGCGGAGGCGATGCGGCAGCTCGCCGCCATCCGGTCCCGAATAGCCACGCGAGGCGATGACGAAGCGCGAGCCGTTCTTCGAGTAGCTGCCCTGGACCTTGCCGCCCCCTTCGGTGGTGTAACCGGCAAAGGTGAGTTCCAGCTCAAGCGCGGCGGGCGTCATGGCACGGCCCGGCTCCAGTGGGAGCGGCCGCGCATAGACGCGCGTGGGCACCGCGAACACCAGGTCGTTGAAGCGATCCTGCAAGCGGGCGTTGAGGATCAGCGTGTACGGCAGCAGGAAGCCGAACACGAAGCCCATCACGAGCCAGAAGGGGATACGCAGCCAGGGCCAGCTGGCACGCAGGATGGAGCCAAGACGATTCAGGAAAGCCAACGCGGGGAGGTCCTGGGGAAAGAGACGTAGCCGGATGATAGGGGCACTGCCCCGGCGCCCATCTGAACGAATGCTGGCGAAGCGGTGGCCAGAGGCGTCAGGAGGCCGCCCGCCAGGTTTCCGGGCGCGGTGTGAAAGCACGGGGATGTATGCCCAGGGCCGCTTCCATGGGCCGATTGTCGGCGATCAGGTCGCTATCGAGTCGGTGCACTGGCCCTTTCATTGTCGGCGAAACGAGGGTCGCGACGTTCAGGATAAATCGTGGAATGGGTAAGGGAAGGGTCGCCGAACCTGCGGTACGACGTAGCCGACGAAACATCTCGGCGGCGCTGAGCCGTTCACCGCCACCGATCGCAAACGTCTGGTCGCGGCCCGCAGGGAGGCTCAAGGCCGCCATGATCGCCGCGGCGATGTCATCGGCATGAACCGGTTGGCGCTGACCGCGACCGGCCGGCAGCGGAAACACGTGACGTCGCAGAGCGTTCTGGACGACCGGAGTCAGGCTCTTGTCGAGGCCAGCGCCATAGACGAGGGTCGGGCGGAAAATCGTCCACGGCATGCCCCGCGAGGCGCATGTCGTGCTCAGTTGGGTTTCCGCTTCGCGCAACAGGCGTGACAGATCGCGTTCTTCCGGATTCAACGAGTCACGCTTGGTTTCCGCGCTCATGGAGGATGTCGCCACGATATGTGGCGTTCCAGGCAGGCGCGTAAGCGAAAGCCAGTGCGACAGCCAATTCAACGGACCGAGGCAGACGATCGCCTTCAGCGGCGGCAGCGATGGCATGCTGTCCGGAAGACGTCCGACCAACCAGCGGGGGTCATTCCCGCGAGGCTGCCGGCTCAACGCCAGCACGTCCTCGCCGGCGGCAGCCAGGCGAGGTAGGAGGAAGTGACCGATCTGGCTCGATGCCCCGATGACAAGGATCTGCATGCGGTCGCTCATCGCCCCGTCGCGATACGCTCGTAGGCGCCCTGGAGGCGCGGATCGTCCGGCGCGTAATGGCGCGCGCGGTCGAGGGCCTGGAACGCACCCTGACGGTCGCCTTGCGAGGAACGCTGCAGAGCGCTGTCGATCCACGCGCTACCCAGGCGATGGCGCATCTCGCCCTGCGACGCATCGCCGGGTGCGAGGTCGGAAAGTGTCGCGTAGAGATCCTCGGCGCGCTTGACGTTGCCATTGGCGACGGCCTGCTGCATCGACTTTTCGACCTGGCCCGGCAAGCCTTGCAGGCCAGCGCGAGCCGCGGGGTCGTTGCCATCGATGGCCAGCGCATTGCGATACAGGTCATATGCGCTGTCGCCGGGCGGATCCATGATGTCGCCACGGGCGGCTGCGGCCTGGGCACGGCCGACCAACGCAGCGACCTTCGCTTTCTGTTCCGGGCTGACGGCCAGGGAGGCCTCGGCCGTGTCGCCATCGCGTGCCGTGGCCACCGCATCGGACGAGGCGCTCCGCTTGCCGGCCTTGGCTTCGCCGCCACCGATACGCGCACGCGCGGCGGCGAGTTCGGCGGACTTCGGGGCGAGCTTGGCGGCCTGGTCGAGCAGGCGCGAGGCCTGTGCATCGTCTTCGCTATCGAGAGCCGCGTTGGCCTGCACGATCAGCGCCTGGGCTACCTGCCCCAGGCCGGCCTTGGCATCGGCGTTGTCGGGGTCGGTGGCGAGCACCGCGCGGAAGCGGGCCAGCGCGTTGTCGTCGCCATCGCCGGTGAAACGGCCCGCACGCATGGCGTCGTTGCCCTGCTGGATCAGGGCGGTGACGGCCTGGTCGTCCTGTTTGCGATTTTCCGCCAGCGATGCGCGCAGCGACGGCAGGTCGCCGTAGCCCGGCACCAGGATGGCGATGCGATCGACCAGCGCGTTGGCCTTCGCCCTGTCGTTGTCGGCGATGGCCTGGCGGGCCTGTGTGGCGAGCGCGTCGCCGACTTTGTCGAGGCCGCGCGCGGCCACCGTGTTCGACTTGTCCGCATCTAGTACGCGGCGATAGAGCGCACCGGCACCGTCGTCACCATCGAGCTTGCCCGCGGCAAATGCCTGCTGCGCCTGGTCGATCAACGACTCGGTATGTCCTTGCGGATTGCGCGCCTGCGAGAGGCGCGCGCTCAGCTGCTCGACATCATTGCCGCCACCGAGCAGCTCACGCGCCACATTGAGCGCGGCCTCGGCTTCGTCGAGCCGGCCGCCGATGAGTGCCTGATCGGCGCGGGCGATCTCGGCCTGGCCCACGCGGCGCAGGCCGTCGCGCGCCTGGTCGCTGTCGGGCTGCTGGTCGCGAGCCTTTTCGAAGAGTTCGCGCGCACTATCGCCCTGGGTTCCGTCGAGCTTGCCGGCGGCGAGCGCCTGGTTCGCCTGGCCGAGCACGTCGTTGAGTTCGGTGCTGGGCACGAGATTGCGCAGGCGGTCCTGCTGCAACCACAGCCCGGTGACAGCCCCGATCAATACAAGCACGAGCACGGGGATCAGCCAGCCGCGCTTGCGCGCCCGGCGCGGTGGCGGAGTCGGACCGCCGGTTCGGCGACGCGGTTCGTCGACGACGAAATGAGGCAAGCCGTCATCGACCGGCGGTGCCGGTTTGTCCAGATCGTCGAGCCGACCGAGGGTCGGTTCGGTTCGTCCGCGTGGTTCGTGGTCGTTCGAGTCTCGGCGTCCGCTCATGGGTCAGGCATCTTCCCTAGGAGCGCAGCAGCTTAACATTGAGGTGTGAACGGCCGTTGTAGGCCGTCTCACCCGCCCGCTCAAAGCTCGACGCGGATGCGGCTGGCCGCGCGCTTGGCCTTGTCGAGCGCCTCCTCGACCGTGGTACCGCGGGCGAGGGTCACCGCCATGCGGCGGCGCCCACGAACTTCCGGCTTACCGAAGATGCGCAACATCGTGCCGGTCTCGGCCAGGGCATCGGCGATGCCATGGTAGGTCGGTGCAGACCCTTCGCCCTCGACAAGCACGGCGCACGAGGCAGCCGGCGCGAAGGTGTGGATTTCCGGCACGGGCAGGCCGAGGATGGCGCGCGCGTGCAGGGCAAACTCGGAAAGATCCTGCGAGATCAGGGTGACCAGTCCGGTGTCGTGCGGTCGCGGGCTAACCTCGGAGAAGATGACCTCGTCGCCCCGCACGAAGAACTCCACGCCGAACACACCCCAGCCGCCGAGGGCGCCGGTGATCGTATCGGCCTGCCGCTCGGCGGAGGCGCGTGCTGCCTCGCTCATCGGCTGCGGCTGCCACGACTCGCGATAGTCGCCGTCTTCCTGCCGATGCCCGATGGGCGCGCAGAACGACACCCCATCGCGATGACGCACCGTAAGCAGGGTGATCTCGTAGTCGAAGTCGATGAAGCCTTCGACAATGACGCGACCCCGGCCGGCGCGACCACCGGACTGCGCGTATTCCCATGCCGAGTCCGCATCGCTCGGCTGGCGCACGACACTCTGGCCTTTGCCTGAGGAACTCATCACCGGCTTGACCACACAAGGCGTGCCGAGCGCGCCGATGGCGGCGAGGAACTCCTCCCGCGTGTCACAGAACCGGTACGGCGAGGTGGGCAGTCCAAGCGTTTCCGCGGCGAGGCGGCGGATGCCTTCGCGATCCATCGTGAGCCACGCGGCCTTCGCGGTGGGAATGACCTTGAGGCCTTCCTTTTCCATGTCGATGAGGGTCTGCGTATGGATCGCCTCGATCTCGGGGACGACCAGGTGCGGCTTCTCTTCCTCGATCAGCTTGCGCAGAGCGGCGCCGTCCAGCATGTCGATGACGTGGCTGCGGTGAGCCACCTGCATGGCCGGCGCGTTCGGGTAACGGTCCACCGCGATCACCTCGACCGCGAAACGCTGCAGCTCGATGGCGACTTCCTTGCCGAGCTCGCCGGACCCCAGCAGGAGCACCTTGAGGGCGGTGTGGGAGTGCGGCGTGCCGAAGGTTTTCATGGGGGCGGGTCCGGATGGGATCGAAGGCCGCATTCTACCGGGCCGGACCCCGACCAATGGGGTACTTGACTCCAGCCGCCAAAGTGCTGTTATGCAGTTGTCCCCAACAATCCGGAAGTACGCTCATGAGACGTCGTCTGGCCGCCGTCGCCGTACTGCTGTGTCTGACCGCCACTTCGGCCCTGGCGGATCAGCGCTGGATGACCGTTCTCCTCGACGGTCGCAAGGTGGGTAACCTGCAGATCGACCGCGACCAGGCGGGCGACAAGGTGACCACGACCCAGGTCCTCAACTTCCGTCTCACCCGCGTGCACACGCCGATCCTGCTCGAAACCCGGATCAAGACCGTGGAATCGCCGCTGGGCGCGCCCCTGGCCTTCTATGCCAGCACCAACATGTCGTCACAGCAGAACCTCGTCCAGGGCGAAGTGCGTGACGACGGTGCTTTCCAGGTGGCCAACACCGTGGGCGGGCAGTCGAAGGTCAACCTGCTGATCTGGCCGACCGGCGCCTCGCTGGCCGAAGGCCAGCGACTGTCGATGCTGGCCCATGGATTCAAGCAGGGTACGACCTACCAGATCCGCAACTTCGACGCCGTGAAGCAACAGGTGGCGAACGTTGAAGTGGTCGTCGTCGGCGACGAAGTAGTGGACATGCCGGATAACCGCCGGGAGACGCTGCACCACCTGCGCGAGACGTTGGTCGGCGGCACGCGCGATCACAGCGTCGACATCTGGGTCGACGATCAGGGCTACATCCGTCGTGGCATCTCGCCGCTACTGGGCTTCCGCCTGGAAATGGCCGCGTGCAGCGAGGCCTGCGCGAAGGCACCCGACCAGGACGTCGACCTGCTCCGTGCAGCCATGATCCAGTCCCCGCGCCCGATGGTAATGGGACTGCGTGCGGCGCCGGTGCGGTACACCATCACGGTTCGCGGCAATTTTCCTCAGCCCTTCGTCGAAACCGACGAACAACACGTGAGCTCGATAGGCGATGGCGTCTACATCATCGACGTCGGCTTCGGCCGCATGACCAGCGACGAGTCGGCGCCCTCCCCCGAAGACACCGCGCCGAACGCCTGGGTGCAGTCGGATTCGCCGAAAATCCGTGCCTTCGCGCAGCAGATCACCGGCGACGCGACCAGCGACCTCCAGCGCATGCGCCGGCTTCGCTCCTACATCTCGGATTACATCTCGAGGAAAGGGCTCGACGTCGGCTACGCATCCGCCCTGGAAACCATGGAAAGCCGCAACGGTGACTGCACCGAGCATGCCGTGCTGCTGACGGCGCTTGCGCGCTCGATGGGTATTCCGGCCCGAGTGGTTACCGGCATCGTCTACGTCGAACGCATGGGAGGCGCGACGCGCGTCTTCATTCCCCATGCCTGGACGCAGGCCTTCATCAACGGGCGGTGGATCAGTTTCGACTCGGCGCAGCGACGATTCGACTCGACCCACATCGCCCTGGGCGTGGGTAACGGGGACCCCTGGCGGTTCTTCGCGGCGATGAGCACCCTGGGCCATATCACCATCAATCGGGCGATCGCCGGATCGAATCTGATGGACCTGCCGATGCCCTCGGGCATGACATCCGGCGGAGGAGGCGGCAAGGGATCCGAGTGACGGCGCTCGCAGTGATATCCATTCGAGGACGAATGGCGCTCCGGCGTGGCGACCGGCTCATCGGCGCCCCCTACGAAACGGAAATCCCACCCCGCCTCAGCGCCAACCCCACCGCCACCCACCCGCCGATAAACGCCACACCGCCCACCGGCGTCACCAGCCCAACCAGCCGTGGCGCCCCCAGCGCCAACGCATACAGGCTGCCCGAAAACAGCACGATGCCCAGCGCGAACAGAACGATTGCCACCGTCCGCGCGCGTCCCGGTGACAATCCGATCACCGCGGCGAAAAGGGCCAGGGCATGCCAGAAATGGTATTCCACCCCCGTGTGCCAGATCTCCAGTCCGCGCTCATCCACCACGCCGCGCAGCGCGTGCGCGCCAAAGGCCCCGAGGGCGACGGCCGAGGCACCGGCAATGCCGACGAGGAGGGCCTGGGCGCCGCTGACATGTTGTCGCATCCGGATCGTTCCCATGGGAGGAAGTGCCTGAAGGCCGGCACGGGTGGCGTATCCTTTGCGGGATATGTCGCGGAGTGTCGCATGAAGCCCTCGTTTTCCTGCCGGGCCCGCTGGGCCTTGCTGATCCTGATAGCCCTCTTCAGCGTGAGCGGTTGCCAACGCGACCCGCAACCGGCGTGGAAGCTGACCGATGTTTCCGGTCACCTGCCCGATCTCGACTTCCGGCTGACCGATGACAACGGCAAGGCCGTGACCGGGGCCGACTTCAAGGGCAAGGTCACGCTCATGTACTTCGGCTACACGCACTGCCCCGATGTGTGCCCGCTGACGTTGACCCAGTTGCACGTGGTACTGGATCGCCTCGGCCCACCGGCCGACAACGTGCGCATCCTGTTCGTCAGCGTCGATCCCAAGCGCGATACCCCCGAGATCATGCACGCCTACGTCAATGCGTTCGACAAGCGCGCCGTTGGCCTGGTCGGTTCGGATGCAGATGTGGAAGCCTTGGCCAAGCGCTATCGTTCCGCGTTCACGCGTGAGCCGGACCGTGGTGATGGCGCATACGACGTAAGCCACAGCTCGGCCATCTATTTCTTCGACGCCGCAGGCAAGGCCCGCCTGCTGGCCACGCCGTCCACCTCGCAGGACGACATGGTGCACGACCTGCACCTCCTCACTACGCTGGGAGCCCAACCGTGATGTTCCGATCGCTCGTTGCCACCGTGCTGCTGGTCACCGGCGCGGCACACGCCGCCGATGCGCCCTCCGTCAAGGCAGCTGACGGCTGGCTACGCGTGTTGCCCGGCACCCTGCCCGCCGGCGGCTATGTGAACTTCCAGAACCTGTCTGACCACGCTGTGTCGATCGTCGGGGCTTCGTCCCCGGACTATGCCGAGGCGATGATCCATCGCAGCAGTACCGACGGCGGCATGGGTCGCATGGAAATGGTCGATAGCGTGCCGCTGCCACCAAAGGGCAAGGTGGCGTTCTCGCCGGGTGGTTACCACGTGATGCTGATGGACGCGAAGCACCCGGTGAAACCGGGCGACAAGATCCTGGTGACTTTCACCTTGTCCGACGGGGAAAAGCTTCCGGTGACCTTGCTGGCCCGGCCGGCGAATGCGAGCGGCCCAACCGATTAAGCCCAGGCTGGCTGTTGTGGGAGCCGGCTACTTCGTCACGAATTCGGTCGGCGCATCGTGCGCGCCGATGTCCTCGCGGTATAGCTCATCGACTCCCGCCAGTTCCGGGCCGTCGTGCAGCCACACCTCAAGCCGGTCGATCGCCGCCGCCTCGCCGTAGACGACCACCTCGACACTGCCATCGAGCAGGTTGCGGGCGTGGCCGGTGAGCTCCAGTGCTTTTGCCTGCTCCCGCGCCGAAGCACGAAAGAAGACGCCCTGCACCTTTCCCCTCACGACGAAGCGAGCGGCTTTCATTTCATTTCCCCTTGCTGATGGCCTCGCCGAGGCTCTGCTCGGTGACGGGCCCGACAAAACGCTTCGCCACCGTGCCGTCCGGCGCGATCAGGTAAGTGGTCGGCAGGCCCTTCGGTGGTTCGAAGGCCTTCGGCGGATCCATGACGTCGACCTGGGCGATCGGATAGACGACCGGATGCTTCGCGAGGAAGGCGCGAATTTCCTTCGCGTCGGTATCTTCGAAGGCCAGGCCGATCGCGGTGACGTTCTTGTGGTTCTTCACGAAGGCCGAGATATCCGGCATTTCCTTGATGCAAGGCACGCACCAGGTGGCCCAGTAGTTCACCACGACCCACTTGCCGTGCTGCGCGGCGAGGTCGAACGGCTTGCCGTCCAGCGTGGTGATTTTGAGATCGGGAGCGGCGGTCGTGGCGGACATGGCCGGGCCGGCGAATGCCAGTGCGACGACGGCGGCGGCGAGAAAGCGGCGAATCATGCGGGGGTGTCCTCGATGGGAGCGTTAACGAGAGCGGGAGGAAAGAGCTGATCGAGCCGCGCACCGAGCGTCGCGTCCAGCGCGGCGGCAAGGTGGTCGAGCAAGGCGAGCAGCTCGGTGGGGAGGTAGATACCAAGTCGCTCCACCTGATCGCGCGGGTGCAGCGGCAGGCGGTACGAGGTGCAGCGATAGATGCGTAGCAGTTCGGTGCAATCCAGGCTGCGGGTCAGCAGCCAGCCGCCGGCCTCGCCGCGTTGGATCATGTCCGCGCGCTGGAGATCGTCGAAATAGCAGGTGATGGCGTTCGATGGCAGGTACGGAGCGCGAATGCGAACCGTCGCAGGATCCACACTGTCGCCGGCACGCTGGGCCTCGACGAACTGCTGCAGCACCACCAGCAAGCCGATGAACTCCGCCCCTTCCGGAAGCGCCTCCTGCGGCAAGGTGTATTCGAACGCGGATATCGACGCGGCGATCGAAGCGCCGAGGATCACGATGATCCAGGACAGGTAGATCCACAGCAGGAAGATCGGGATCGCCGCCAAGGCGCCGTAGATTTCCTCGTACGTGGGCGCGTTGCGGATGAACAGCGTGAAGCCCCAGCGCGCGATCTCGAACAGGATCGCGCCGAGCAATGCGCCGATGGCCGCGTGCCGCCAGTTGACCCGACGATTGGGCACCATGGTGTACATCAGCACCAGGGTGACAAAGGTGATAACGAACGGCAGGAAGTTGAGCAGCCTGCTCTGCGTTGCGATCTGGTCGGCTGCCGCATGGAGCATGGGAAAGGCGGTGATGTAAGAGGTAAGCACGAGACTGCCGACGACCAGGATGGGACCCAGGGTGAGTGCCGCCCAATAGAGCAAAAGACGCGAGGTCCAGCCACGTGGTTTGCGTACGCGCCAGATGCGGTTCATGCGATCTTCGATGCTGATCATCATCGACACCGCGCTGAAGAGCATGACCAGGATCGATATGCCCGTCAGCTGGCTGGCCTTGTCCGCGAAAGCCAGCATGTACTCCTGGATCTTGATGCCCGTGGCGGGCACGAAGTTCTGGAAGGCGTAATTGGCCAGGCTGCCGCGCCATTCGGCGAATACGGGGAAGGCCGAGAGAATCGCGAACACGGCGACGGTCAGCGGTACGAGCGAGACAAGCGTGGTATACGACAGCGCGCCGGCCGTCTCGAAGCATTTGTCGTCGACGAAGCGCAGCCACGTGAAGCGGGTAAAACTCAAGGCGCGGTCGCGATCGAAGCGAAGCGGCGGCATGTCTATCCTTAATCCTGTCCCGAAAGATTGGGAACGTGTGGCAGTTCTGCGAGACTAGCGCCTTCGCACAGGCGCCCATCCATGTCCCACGACGTCCTCGTACTCTACTACAGCCGTAGCGGCCACACGGCCCAGCTCGCCCGCCTCATCGCCCGCGGCATCGAGGAAGTCCCCGGCATGCGGGCACGCCTGCGCCAGGTGCCGCCGGTGGCACCGGTGACGGAAATCGCCATGCCACCGGAGCCTGACGAGGGTGCTCCCTACGTGTCCCGCGCCGATCTGGTCGAGTGCGTGGGTTTGGCCATGGGTAGCCCCACGCGCTTCGGCAATATGGCGGCGCCGCTGAAACACTTTCTCGACACCACCGGCGCCGAGTGGGCCTCCGGCGCCCTGGCGGGGAAACCGGCCGCCTTGTTCACATCGACCAGCACGATGCACGGCGGGCAAGAAGCCACCCTGCTGTCGATGGCCCTGCCCCTGCTCCACCACGGCATGCTGATCGTCGGCATCCCGTACACCGAGCCGTCACTGACCAGCACGACCAGCGGTGGCACGCCGTATGGCGCCAGCCACGTGGCCGGAGCTCGTGGCGATAACACCATCAGTGAACACGAGCGGGACCTTGCCCGCGCCCTGGGCAAGCGCCTGGCCGATATCGCACGTCGATTGGGTACACCAGCATGAGCGTGGCGCTGAGCGCCACCCAGAAGACGGGGCTGTGGGCGTGGGCGGCGTTACTCGCGCTCCAGGTGATCTGGTACTCGCTGTATCCGCCTGTCTCGATTCCGACCTGGGTCGCCTTTGCCCTGACCGTGCCGCCGCTGCTCCTGCCGCTACTGTCGCTGCCCAAAGTCACCCGCGCCTTGCTTTGGGTCGGCGTCCTGGCCCTGTTCTATTTCTGCCACGGTGTCACCGAGACATGGAGTGGCGGTCCGGACCGCTGGCTTGGCGTGATCGAACTGGTGCTGACCCTGCTCCTGATCGGGACGCTGGGCGTGGGTGTCCGCCGGCCTCGTTGACCGTCCAAAGTCATCGGCGCAGGCTAGACCTGCTTACCTGACGGAGAGGATGCCACGATGGGTTTCCTGCAGGACGCGCCTCGAATGGCGCATCCCTATCGCGACGATCGCGTACTGAATGCGTGGCTCGGCCATGTCTTGCCGGCCGAGCGCTTGCACGCGATGCACGCCGACCTCGACGCGTTGGGTGATTACGCGGTCATGGCCTGGGATCGACGCGGCCGCACGCCGCGTACCGAACCGGTGCTCACCTCGTGGGACGCCTGGGGCGCACGCGTGGATCGCATCGCGCTGACGCCTGCGTGGGAAGAAGGCCCCGGCCTGACCACGCGTCATGCCGTGCTTGCGTCCGGTCATGATGCCTCCCCGTGGGCGCGCGTTGAAGAGTTTGCGCGTGTGTATCTCTATCACATCGCCAGCGAGTTCTACTGCTGCCCCCTGGCGATGACCGACGGTGCCGCCACGGCGATCCGCGCCTCGGGTAACGCCGCGTTGATCGATCGCGCGTTACCGCATTTTCTCAGCCGGGACGCATCTACATTCTGGCTGTCCGGGCAATGGATGACCGAGACGCCGGGTGGTTCGGATGTCGGCCGCACCGAGACCATCGCGCGGCAGGATGCCGAAGGACAGTGGCGACTGTACGGGCGCAAGTGGTTCAGTTCCGCCGTGGTGGGCGAAGCGGCGCTTGCGCTGGCACGGCCGGAAGGTGCGGGCCACGGCACGTCGGCCCTTGCCTTGTTCTACGTCGAAACCAAGGGCGAGGATGGTGCCTGGCGCGGCATCACGATCGACCGCCTTAAGAAAAAGCTCGGTACGCATGAGCTGCCCACCGCCGAGATCCATCTCGACGGTTTGCCGGCGACGCCGGTCGGACCGCTTGACCACGGCGTGCGCCAGATCGCGCCGATGCTCAATGTCACGCGGACATGGAACGCCGTTTGCGCTGTGGCGAGCATGGCCCGTGCGATCTCGCTTGCGCGTGACTACGCCACACGGCGCAGCGCCTTCGGAGCGCGCCTGATCGATCAACCGCTGCACGCCCGCACACTTGCCGACATGCAGGCCGAGTTCGAAGCCGCATTCTCGCTCACCTTTTTCGTCGCCGAGTTGCTGGGTCGCACCGAGCGTGGCGAAGGCGCGGCACACGAAGGCGCCCTGCTCCGGCTGCTGACGCCGCTTGCCAAGTTGTGGACGGCGAAGGTGTCGATACGCGTGGTTTCCGAAGCACTCGAGTGCTTCGGCGGCGCGGGGTACATCGAGGACACAGGCCTACCACAGCTGTTGCGCGATGCTCAGGTCTACGCCATCTGGGAAGGCACGACCAATGTCCTCTCGCTCGACATGCTGCGGGCGATCGGCGCGACCGGCATCGCACCGCTGCGCCAGGCCATTGACGACCTCGTCAGCCCGGACGCGCCCGAGCGCAGCATCATCGGCGGCACATTGGACGCCACTGAGGCCCTGCTCGGCGACGTTGTCGCGGACCGCTCCTCGCTGGAAGCCTCCGCCCGCGGTGTCGCCTACACGCTGGCTCGCACCATGGCCGCCGCACTCCTGGCGCGCTCGGCGGCGTGGGCGACCGCGACCGGCGACGCACGCCCCGCGGCGGCCTGCCGGCGATTCATCGCGCGCGGACTCGATCGACTGGCGCTGCCGGAGAATGACGAGGACATCCTCCTGGCGACCGACGCTCCGCCTGCTACCCGGGGGAGAAAGGCCACCGAAGCGATGGCCGACGCGGTCACGAGGTAGAATGGCGGCCCCGCTTTACCCGGCTTCCCAGGTCAGACATGCAGCAGCTCACCATCGTTACCACCGGCGGCACGATCGACAAGGTCTACTTCGACGACAAATCGGACTACCAGATCGGTAGCCCGCAGATCGCCGACATCCTCCAGCAGCTCGGCGTCGCGTTCCGTTTCGATGTGATTCCGATCCTGCGCAAAGACAGCCTGCATGTGACGGACGAAGACCGCGCCCTGATGCGCAGCACGATCGAGGCCCAACCGCACCGGCACGTGCTGGTGACGCACGGCACCGACACCATGGTCGAGACCGCGCGCGTCCTCGCAGGCATCGCCGGTAAGGTCATCGTTCTTACCGGCGCATTGAATCCGGCACGTTTCCAGGGCTCCGATGCGGTCTTCAACATCGGCTGCGCCGTGGGCGCGGTGCAGACGCTGGGCGATGGCGTCTACATTGCGATGAACGGCCGCGTGTGGGATCCGGCCACGGTTCGCAAGAACCGTGACGCGAACCGCTTCGAAGCGATCTGATCCTCCGGGTCAGGAACCTGGCCGCGGAAGGATGCTGTCTTCGATCACCGCGTTGACCGTTGCGCCCGCATCGATCAGGCCGGCCCCGCAGCCTTTCGGGCAGGGGCCAGGGAGTGGCCTCGCGTTGTCGACCAGTTGCGCGGTGATCTCATCCACGCCGATGAGCGGGTCGGCCGAACGCATGAGCGCCACCAGTCCGGCCACCTGCGGCGCAGCCATGGACGTGCCAGCGTAGTACTTGAAGATGGGCCGCTGCCGACCGCGCTCGCCGCCGTCGACCGACGAAAGAATGTCGTCGATGCCCATCCGTCCAAGCGAACCGCCGGGCGCGGCCACCGTCACCGCGTCGCCGTGGTTCGAATACCAGGCCATGCTGCCGTCGCGCGCCAGCGCGGCGACTGACACGACGCCTGGACAGTTGGCAGGCGATACGCCCGAGGCCTTGATCGAGTCGTTGCCGGCAGCCGCTACCACTGCCGTGCCGCGCGCCCGCGCTTGCGCGATGGCGCGGCCCATGGCCATGCCGCAGGCACCGTGGACGCGCAGGCTGAGGTTGATGACGTCGACGGGAGCCCTGCTTGGAATGCCGGCCACCTCACCGCCGGATGCCCACACGATGGCGTCGGCTACATCCGAGAGCCTGCCACCGCAACGGCCCATGACGCGCACCGGGACGACTTTCGCCTCAGGCGCGACTCCGACAATACCCGGCGTGTTGCCGGCGCGCGCCGCGACAATGCCCGTGACGTGCGTGCCGTGCCACGACGACGGCGAAAACTCGCGAGCTCCACAGTCCCCAGGCTCCGACCAGTCACCCTCGTCGGTGGGATCGGCATCGCGGCCATTGCCATCCCGTGCCGCCTGCGCGTCGGCGATGAAGTCGTAGCCGGGAAGCAGCTGGCCATCGAACTCGGGATGCGGCGTGACGCCGGTATCCAGCACGGCGACCACCGCGCCTTCGCCACGTGTGTCGCGCCATGCCACCGGCGCTTCGATACCGACCTTCGGGTCATGCATGTACCACTGGCGGCGCCACAGCGGATCGACGATGCCTCCGGCCAGGCTGACCATGCGGTCTTCCTCGACCGCAACGACACCCTTCGATGCCGCCATGGCCTCCGCCTCGGCCACGGAGAGCTCGAACAACTCGCCACCCGCCGCGAGGCGCCCCAGATGCCACGCAGGCGAACCATGGCGTGCCGTGGCCTGCACCATCGCAATCGTGGCGTCCGTCGCGGTAACGGATTCGTCGAAATGAACGATGTAGCGGCCCTTCGTTTCTTCGGCAACGACAGGCGTGCTCATGGCGAGACCGGCCGTCACAACGGCAAGAGGCAGACAGCAGTACTTCGACATGGCGCGCTCCTTCGACATGGCGCTCTCGGCGCCGGTCGAAACAAGCTAGAAGACACCCGCTATCGCAACCATTCGCCGCGCAACGACAGCGCGTGTAGGCGCCACGCCCCACACGACGTAGGAGCGTTTCAGCAGGGAGCCACAAAAAAAGGCCCGGCGTTTCCGCCGGGCCTTTCGTTACGACGCAACCTCAACCGCTTACGGCGTCCAGGTCGCCTTCAACGAGACACCCGAGAAGGCCGTGTAGCCGCGGACCTTCACGTAGTAGGTTCCGGCCTGGGTCGACGCGAACGTGCACGACTCGGCGTTGCCGGTCTTGTACGGGCGGCAGTTGTAGCTGGAGGTGGTCGGTGCGGAGCCGAACTTCACGTAGAGATCCGCGTCGCCCGTGCCGCCACTCGTCGCAATGACGAGATTCTTGCCCGCAGCCACGACCACCGTGTAGCTCAGCTCCTGGCCGGCGCTACCAGCGAGGCCGGTCTTGGCCACGCCGTTCTGCAGTGCCGTGCCGCCGCCACCGCCCGTCGAGCAGGTCACGCCAACGCCGGTGAACGCCGAGGCGACATCGGTCGCCGAGAAGCCGAGGTCGGTCGCCGCGCTGGCGACACCGCACGAGCCACTGTTGAAGGTGGAACTGGCCGTCCAGTACAGGGCGTTGGCGCGAGCGAACACCTTGAACGCCTTGATCGTGTCCCAACCGGTCTTCTTCGCCAGCAGGCAGAACGCCTTGTTATAGACACCGGACGAGTAATGCACGTCGAGACCACTGTAGTAGTCGGCTGCATTGCCGATGGAACCACCATCCTGCGGCGGGTCGCACATGTAGCGAAGTGCAGTACCGATGCCAGCACTGGCCTTGACGATGTCGGCACCGACGAGGAAGTCGTTGCTGCCGCGGTCGTAGTATTCGGCCGCTTCGCCGGCGATGTCCGAATAAGCTTCGTTCATGCCGCCCGACTGACCACTGTAGGTCAGGTTGGAGTGCTGTTCGGTGTAGCCGTGACTGATCTCGTGCGATGTCACGTCCAGTGCGACCAGCGGATAGAAGGTGCTGGCACCGTCGCCGAAGTTCATCGAGCTACCGTCCCAGAATGCGTTCTCATAGCTGGAACCGTAGTGCACCTTCATGAGCAGCACCTGGTTCAGCGGCGCGGCGCCGGTGTACGCGGTGTACATGTCGTGCACCACGCCACCGAAGTGATGGGCGTCGTTGATGGGGCCATACGCGCCGTTGATCGCGTCACCGGTGGAATTGAAGCAGGTGAAGCTCCACAGCGTTCCGGCACCGGACGTGGCGTGGTTGAGGTTGTATGTCCTTACGTTCGTGTTCTGCGCCGTACAGGTAGAACCCGACTGCGTCACACGCAAGGCGGGCTTGCCGCCGGCGCCCCAGGTGTACTGCCCGGTCTTCTGGTTACCGCCCGGACCGGTCGCATCCACTTCGGCGTAGGTGAGGCCTTCCCACTGCTCGATGATCTCGCCGGTGTTGGCGTCGATAAGGGCGGTGGGACGGGTCGGATGATCGCCGCCTGAGAAGAACGAGGTCAGGTAGACCAGGCGCGCCGGAACACCGTCGCCGGGATAGACGTAGAGATCCGCTTTGGCGTTCTCAGGCTTCGCGACCGCACCGGCGAGGGTTTTCGCCTGCTTGCCAAGGAGCGCGATGGCGCGAGCCCCGTCGATCTTCGGCGTCACCGAAGCGAGGTCGACCTGCAGGTCGGACGTCACCACGCCGTTGGCGACCAGCGAATTGCCCTGGGCGTCCTGCTCCACCGCAATGCTGCGACCGAACACGGGTACGCCCTTGAAAGTCTGCTGCATGCGAACGGTCTGCGTACCCTTGACGGTCGGCAGCGCGTTCTTCGCGACAAAAGCATTGTCGGCCGACAGGCCGAGTTTCGCGGCCAGCTGGCTGGCGGGGATAGCTCCCAGGCTCTGGGCGCGCAGGGCCTGCTCGGTGGCCGCCGAAGCGACGGAGCAGAGCGCGATACCCAGCGAAGCGGCCAGGAATTTCAAGCGAACATGACTTGCCATTACGTTCCTCCTCCAGGAACAGGCCACACGAACCCATTGCGGTCGTGTGGACCACATTCCGAACGATATGATTGACGCGCCGAAGCGCGATGCCCGTTGCTACCTCCGGCCCCCCGCCGAAAGTGCTTGTCAACCTAGCGCAAGTTCTCGCGGTCGACTACCTAGGGATTTCCCTAGGAAACCGCCGGAACCGCGACACGACGCACGAATTCGTTACATGAACTTGCGAAGATGACCAACATGACGCAGCCCACCGATATCGACCTCGACCTCCGCCACATGACCCCATCGGTGCGCGCATCGTTCCGGCTCACCTCGGAGCGACACACCCTCGACCACCTGCTCGACGAGCTCGGCGTGCCGGGCGCCAGGACCTGGCAGCGTGGCGAGACGGAGGGAATTTCGCTGCAGCGTCGCAGCCATGGCTGGTGCGTGGAGTTACCCGAGCAGCGTACGTACGCGCTGGACGATGCGCTCAGCCAGTTGCTGGCGGTGCTTGCGCCGTATCGCGATGACATCATCGCCACCATCCGCAGTCTCGAACTGGACGCGCACTTCGGGTTGCACGTGCAGATGACCGGCGATCGCGCGCCGGCCGGCTACTGGTCGCCGGTGAACATCAAGACCATCGCCCTCTATGGGGCCTCGCTGGAAGCCGATATCACCGTAGCGCCGGTTCCCTGAAACTCAGAGCATCCCGGTTTCGAGTTTGGCCGCATCCGACATCATCGAATGATTCCAGGGCGGATCGAAGACCAGGTCGACATCGGCTTCGACGACCGTAGGAATGAGTTCGAGCTTGGTACGGACATCGTCAATGAGGATGTCACCCATGCCGCAGCCGGGCGCGGTCAGGGTCATCTTCACGTAAGCCCGGCGCGAACCCTCGTCGGTGGATTCCAGACTCACGTCGTAGACCAGGCCAAGTTCGACCACGTTGATCGGAATCTCCGGATCGAAGCAGGTGCGCAGCTGCTGCCAGACCAGCTTCTCGACCTCGTCGTCGGACGCGCCGTCTTCCAGTTCGATCGGACGCGGCGGCTCCTTGCCGAGCGCATCGGCGTCACCGCCGGCAATGCGGAACAGGTTGCCTTCCACATACACGGTAAAACTGCCGCCGAGGGCCTGGGTGATGTAGCCGATCTGGCCGGCCGGAAGCGTCACCGTCTCGCCCTGCGGCACCATGACCGCCTGGCAGTCGCGCTCGAGGGTGAAAGGTTCGCTGCTGAGGCTGAAACCGCTCATTGCTGTCCTGTGAAGGCCGCGCCGCGGCCGCAAAGTCGTCGATTATGCGCCCGCCGCGAGCCGGCGGTAAGCATCCACAGGGTAAATCGGGGCGGTGGACGACCGCCTCAAGAGCGCGACGCCCGCTTGCCCGCTATCATTGCCCCCCTTTGCCTATCCCCGGAACCTATGCGTCATCCGAAGGAACATCATGCCGGTTGAGCGTCTGCGCCGCCTCCCCGGCCTCCTGTTCGGCGCTTTTTGCGCCGTCGCGTTCGGTTTCGCCGCCGGCGCCGTCTGGATGGTGCCGTCGATGATGTTCGGTCGCGCGCTGCCGGCGCTGGTCCTTCCGGTGGGCTGGGTGCTCGGTATCGTGGTTCGCCGCTGGCTGCGCATCGAGGGGGCCCTGGGCGCCGGGCTGGCTGCCATCGCCACCTTCATCGCGGCGGTGTATACCGCCTGCCTGGTCGCTGCGGCGACGATCGCCGGGATGATGGGCATTGGTTTCGGCCAGGCGATCCGCGACGCCGGCGCGGCCATGCTGCTCGAACTGGCCCGTCTGGCCCAGGGCCCCTGGGACCTGCCGCTCTACGTCGCCGGGGCCCTGCTCGCCGCCCTCGTGGCCTGGCCGATCGCACGCCGGCCGCCGGGCCAGCCCTGACTTCATAAGCCATAAATGCCCGGCCTAGGAAGATGGCTGGTGCAGAACCCGTCAACCGGCGGTCGCCGACCGCGTTTATCGGAGTGATTCAGGCCGTATGGAGCACAAGGATGCCAACACCGACGAAGCGAAGGGCGCCGTGAACGGCTCGCTCGCGCTCGACAGCGCATCCCTGGACGACATCCGCGAGGTGCCGGCAAACATGGACGCCTTCCTGGCGGCCATCGAGCGCAGGGCCTGGCGTATGGCCGAGATCCACCTGGGCAACCGTGAGGACGGCATGGATGCGGTACAGGACGCGATGCTGCGCCTGGTCCGCCACTACGCGGACAAGCCGCCCGGCGAATGGACGCCTTTGTTCTGGGGCATCCTCCGCCGCCGCATCGTGGACCTCCAGCGCCGCCGCAAGGTCCGCTCGATCATCGTCGGCTGGATCGGCGGTGGCCGCGACGACGAAGGCGACGAGTTACCCGCGTGGGAGCCGGCCGACGACAGTCCCGACCCTTCCGCCCGGCTTCAGGATTCCCAAGCGTACAGCGACATCGTCGTCGCCGTTCGCAAGCTGCCCCAGCGCCAGCGCGAGGCATTTACCTTGCGCATCATGGAAGGGCTGGATGTGGCCGAAACGGCAGCCGTCATGGGCTGCTCCGACGGCAGTGTAAAGACTCACCTTTCGCGCGCGATGCATTCGCTGCGCGATCAATTGGAGGCATGGCGATGAGCCAGCACGATCGAGACCTCGAACGTCGCGCCCGGGAACTCTACCTGCGCGCCAGCCGCGACGTGGACCCGGCGACCGCCGGCCGCCTTCGCGCGGCCCGCCGTACGGCGCTGGCTGCGCCGCACGAATCCCCGGCGCGTCGCCTGATGCTCCCCGCCGGCGCGTTCGCCGTCGTGGCGCTGGCGTCGCTCATGCTCTGGCAGCCAGGCGCTGCGCCACCTTCGGCGCCGCCAGCCGTCATGCAGGCGGCCGACACCGAGGCCACCGACCTTCCGCCGGATCCGGACAGCGCCGATCCCGCCATGTACCAGAACCTGCAGTTCTATAGCTGGCTGGCCTACAACGACACGCAGCCGTCCGCCGCCCACAAGTGATAGCCATGCGCCGCCTCCCTCTCGTCATCGCCACCCTGCTCGCCCTGGCTGCTCCTTTGGCTGCCCCGGCGCAGGGTCGTCCGTCGCCTCCCGGCGGGTCCGACTGGCCCACCAGCCAGAACCCCTCCGTGCCGCCGCGTCCGTGGAGCCAGCTGACGCCCGACGAGAAGGACATCCTTTCGCCGGTGGCGCATGACTGGGACAGCTTCACGCCGAGGAAGCAGTCGCACATGCTCGAGATGGTGCAGCGCTGGAAAGGCCTGCCGCCGGAGCGCCGCGCCCAGATCCGCGATCGCATCGACCGCTGGCAGCACATGACGCCGGAAGAGCGTGCGGAAGCGCGTAAGAACCAGCAGAAATTCCAGGATCTCAGTCCCCAGCAGCGTGCCAAGCTGCACGACGCCTTCGAGCGGTTCCGCAGCCTGCCACCGGCCCAGAAGCAGGCGCTTATGGAAAAGTGGCGCAACCAGACGCCCGAGCAGCGCCGCCAGGCCATCGACAACATGGGTCCGAACGACGCCCTGCCGCCTCCGCCGCCGGGCGACCACGGGCCGCCGCCGGGCGGTTCCGCTAAACTGGGCGGATGACGCAGACCACGCTGGACCTCCTCGACCACCGTCGCTCCGTACCTTCGCGCCAGCTCGGCGAACCGGCTCCCGACGACAGCACCCTGAAGCGCCTGCTCGAAGCGGCCATCCGCGTGCCGGACCACGGCAAGCTGGAGCCGTTCCGCATCCGTGTACTCCGCGGCGACGCCAAGCGGCTGTTCGGTGCTCAACTGGCCAAGCTCGCGGTGCAAGCCAACCCGGATCTCTCCGAAGCCAAGCGCGAAAAGGAACTGCGCCGCTACGACTACGCGCCGCTGGTGCTGGTCGTATCGGCGAAGATCGACGAAGACAGCAAGGTGCCCGAACTGGAGCAGAACCTTGCCGCGGGCTGCGTGGCCTATAACGTGCTGCTCGGTGCGCAGGCGCTCGGTTACGGCGCCCAGTGGCTCACCGGCTGGGCCGCGTACGATCGCAACGTGGCAACATTGCTCGGCATGACGAAACGCGAACACGTCATCGGCTTCATCCACATTGGCACGCCGTCGATGGACGCGCCGGAGCGCGAGCGTCCAGCCTACGACGATATCGTGAGCGTGTGGACGCCGTGAGCGGGGATTCCCTCGTTCACCTGGTGGACGGTAGCCTCTACGTGTTTCGCGCCTGGCATTCCATGCCGGACGAGTTCCACGACCAGGACGGCGAGTCGGTCAATGCCGTGCACGGCTTCACGCGGTTCCTCTGCGAGTTGCTCGAGCGCAGTCGTGCCGAGCACGTCGCTGTCGCCTTCGATGCCTCGCTCACCACGTCGTTCCGCAACGCGATCTATCCGGCCTACAAGGCCAACCGCGAACTGCCGCCGCCGCAGCTCGTGCGCCAGTTTTCGCTTTGCCGCGAGATCTCCGCCGCACTGGGCCTGAGTGTGCTCAACGACCACCAGTACGAAGCCGACGACCTCATCGGCAGCGCGCTCTGGGGCCTGCGTTCGCACGGGTTTCGTGGCGTCATCGTCTCCGCCGACAAGGACTTCGGGCAGTTGCTCGGCGAACACGACGAACAGTGGGACTTCGCCAAGAACGTTCGATGGGGCCCGAGTGGCGTGTTCGACCGACTCGGCGTTCATCCGCATCAGGTGGCCGACTACCTCGCCCTCTGCGGCGACGCCGTCGACAACATCCCTGGCGTGCCCGGGATCGGCGCGAAAACGGCGGCCGCGCTGCTCGCCCACTTCGGCAGCCTCGACGCCGTGCTGGACCGGATCGACGAGGTGCCGTATCTGCGCATCCGCGGTGCGGCAGCCTGCGCGGTGCGCCTTCGCGAGCACGCCGAACAAGCCCTGATGTGCCGCCGCCTGACCCGTATTGCCCTGGATATCGCCGTGGCCGAGACCGCAGACGCGCTTCGGCGTCGCCAGGGCGAAGCGGCCACGCTCGATGAGCTCTGCGAACGCCTGCGCTTCGGTCCACTCACCCGATCCCGCTTGCGCGCGTTGATCTGACGGTATTCCACCCAACGTCACACGGCCGCGCTACCCTTGGTCGGATACTTCGTATCCACCGCCCAGGAGCCCGCCCATGCAGACCAGTCCGTTGCCCCACGCCTCGCCGATCCCTGACGACGCCAGCGCACCGGAAGAGGTGCTGCACAAGGCGAAGTGGCTGACCCTGAAGCGTCGCGGTCGCTGGGAGTACGCCGAGCGGAACAATCCCGGCGGCGCCGTGATCATTCTCGCGGTGACCCCCGACGACAAGGTGGTCTTCGTCGAGCAGTACCGCGTGTCCATCCTGGCCAACACCATCGAGATGCCGGCCGGCCTGGTCGGGGACCTCGCCGAGGCCGAGGACGAGGATGTGCTGATCGCCGCGCGACGCGAGCTCGAGGAAGAAACCGGCTATGCCTGCGGCAAGATCGAGTTCATCCACGAGGGCCCGTCCTCCGCTGGCATGAGTACCGAGATGATCGCCTTCGCCCGTGCCTGGGACCTCGTTCGCGTCGGCAAGGGTGGTGGCGACGAAACCGAGAACATCATCGTGCACGAGGTGCCCCGCGCCGAAGCCGGCAAGTGGCTGTTCGACCGCGCGGCCGAGGGGTTCTCGATCGACGCCAAGTTATTTGCCGGGTTGTGGTTCATCGATCATCCGGAAGCGCATACCCGGTGATCTGCAGCCCTGTAGGAGCCGATTCATCGGCGATCCCGCGGCAGCGGGCAAGCACACATTCGCCGATGAATCGGCTCCTACAGTGGGTTCCTTGGGCGGGGTAACCTCAATGTCAATTCTTGCTGACAACCCCCTCCCCGGTTAGCCTTCCCTCTGCTTCACCCGGCGCCGCCCATGTCTGTCCGCTTTGCCCATCTCCATTTGCACAGCGAATATTCGCTGGTCGACTCGACCATCCGCATCAAGCAGCTGGTTGCCGCCTGCGTGCGTACCGGCATGCCTGCCGTCGCACTAACCGATGAGAACAACCTCTTCGGCCTGGTCAAGTTCTACAAGCAGTGCACGGCAGCGGGCATCAAGCCCATCGCTGGCTGCGACATCTGGGTATCCAGCCCGGACGATCCGCGCCCCTGGCGCCTGACCCTGATGTGCCAGGACCGCGACGGCTACCTCAACCTGTCGCGTCTGGTCTCCCGTGCCTGGCGTGAAGGCCAGGGCACCGGGCGCGCCCTGGTCGACGCCACCTGGATGCACCCCGAGAGCGTGCGCGGCCTGATTGCGGTCGTCGGCAGGGAAAGCGAACTGGCTCGCGTCGCCCTCGGCGCCGGCCTGCCCGCCGCCGGCGTGCGACTGGATTCGTTGCGCCGCCTATTCCCCGATCGCCTCTATCTCGAGCTGACCCGTACCGGTCGCCAGCACGAGGAAGACTGGGTGCGCGCGGCCATGGCGCTCGCCGGGGATTACGAATTACCGGTCATCGCCAGCAACGACGTGCGCTTCCTCGAACGGGAAGGTTTCGAATCGCACGAGGCGCGTACCTGCATCAACCAGGGTCGCGTGCTCGCCGATCCGAAGCGTCCGCACGACTATAGCGAAGAGCAGTACTTCAAGAGCGCGGAAGAAATGGAGGCGTTGTTCGCCGATATTCCCGAAGCGCTCGAGAACACGGTGGAACTGGCCAAGCGCTGCAACCTGGAACTGACGTTCGGCGAGTACTTCCTGCCGAACTTCCCGGTACCCGAAGGCCATACGCTCGACACCTTCATTCGTGCCCAGGCGCAGGCCGGTCTCGAAGAACGCCTCGCCGTCCATCCGCTCGCCGCGGGCAAGACGCGCGAGGACTACCAGGCGCGCCTGGATCGCGAAGTCGATGTCATCATCGGCATGGGTTTCCCGGGCTACTTCCTCATCGTGGCCGACTTCATCGGCTGGGGTAAGGACAACGGTATTCCGGTCGGACCGGGTCGTGGTTCGGGTGCCGGTTCGCTGGTGGCCTGGGTGCTCAAGATCACCGACCTGGACCCGCTCCAGTTCGAGCTGCTATTCGAGCGCTTCCTCAATCCCGAACGCGTGTCGATGCCCGACTTCGACATCGATTTCTGCATGGATCGCCGCGACGAGGTGATCGACTATGTCGCGCGTAAATACGGCCGCGACCATGTCAGCCAGATCATCACCTATGGCTCCATGGCGGCGAAGGCCGTGCTGCGCGACTCCGGCCGTGTGCTCGGCATGGGCTACGGTCAGGTGGATCGCCTGGCCAAGCTCATTCCCAACCGGCCACTCGACCTCACGCTGGGCGACGCGCTCGGCCGCACGGAAAAGTCGAAGAAAGAGCCCGATCGCATCGTCAGAGAATTCTGCGACGTCTACGAGCAGGAAGAAGAACCGCGCCAGCTGATCGACCTCGCGCTCAGCCTCGAAGGCCTGACGCGGAATGCCGGTAAGCATGCGGGTGGCGTCGTGATCGCACCCACGCCGCTGACCGACTTCGCGCCGCTCTATTGCGAAGCGAGTGGCGAAGGCGTCGTCACCCAGTACGACAAGGACGACGTCGAAGCGGTAGGCCTGGTGAAGTTCGACTTCCTCGGCCTGCGCACGCTCACGATCATCGACTGGGCGGTCAAGGCGATCAACCGGCGCCGGGCGAAAGAAGGCACCGACCCACTGGTGATCGAAGCGCTGCCGCTGGACGATCCCAAGGTGTACGACCTGCTGAAAAAAGCGCAGACCGTCGCCGTCTTCCAGCTCGAGTCGCGCGGCATGCAGGGCATGCTCAAAGACGCCCAGGCCGATCGCTTCGAAGACATCATCGCGCTGGTGGCCCTGTATCGTCCCGGCCCGATGGACCTGATTCCCAGCTTCTGCGCGCGCAAGCACGGGCGCGAAGCCGTGGAATATCCGGATCCGCGCGTCGAGCCCATCCTGAAAGAGACCTACGGCATCATGGTCTATCAGGAGCAGGTGATGCAGATGGCGCAGATCGTCGGCGGTTACACGCTCGGCGGCGCCGATCTTCTTCGCCGTGCGATGGGCAAGAAAAAAGCCGAGGAGATGGTCAAGCATCGCGCCACCTTCCGCGAAGGTGCGGCGAAGGACGGCATCGATTCGATCAAGGCTGACGCGATCTTCGACCTGATGGAGAAGTTCGCCGGCTACGGCTTCAACAAGTCGCATGCCGCTGCATATGCCCTGGTGTCTTACCAGACCGCGTGGCTCAAGGCGCACTACCCCGCCGAGTTCATGGCCGCGACGATCTCGTCGGACATGGACAACACCGAGAAGGCTGTCACCTTCCTCGAAGAAACCCGCGCCATCGGCATCAAGGTGCTTCCGCCGGACGTCAACGCATCGGACTGGATGTTCGAAGCCGTGGAACCCAGGGTGGTGCGTTACGGCCTGGGCGCGATCAAGGGCGTCGGCCAGGGCATCTGCGAGGAGATCGTGGCCGAGCGCAAGGCGAAGGGGCCGTACCGCGGCCTCGTCGATTTCTGCCAGCGCGTCGGCTCGAACAAGCTCAACAAGCGCACGATGGAAGCGTTGGTGCAGTCCGGTGCGCTCGACGCACTCGGCGAGAACCGCGCCACCCTTATCATGCATCTGCCCGAAGCGATGCGTGCCGCCGACCAGGAAGCGAAGAACCGCGCGTCCGGCCAGGTCGATATCTTCGGCAACGCGTTCGGCGCAGCAGAGACGCCAAGCATCATCGAGCTCTCCGGTGCCGTGCCCGAATGGCCGCTCGAACAACTGCTGCAGGGTGAGCACGACACACTCGGCCATTATCTTTCCGGCCATCCCACGGATCCCTGGAAAGGTGAGCTTGCCCAGTTGTCCAGCTGCCCCATCGGGGAGATCCCGCAGCGCTACCAGCCGCCCAAGCCGCGTCGTAACGACGACGATGAAAACGCCAGCCGTTTCCGTCGTGGCCCGGAAACACCGTGGACGGTGGCGGGCATGGTCGTCGGTATGCGTAAACGCGGCGACAGCGATGCATTCGTGCAGATCGAAGACGCCACGGGCCTGCTCGAGACCAGCTTCTTCCGCGAAGTCTTCACCGAGGCTGCTCCGCTGCTCACGCGCGGCAGCCTCATCGTGGTCGAGGGCGGCCTGCGCATCGACGATTTCGCCGGCGGTTACCAGCTGCGTGCGCGTAAGGCGTATGCGCTATCGGAGGCCATGGAACATTTCGGCCGACTGCTGACGCTACGACTTAACGGCATCGGCCCAGATTTTCCGCAACACCTGCGCCAGGCGCTCATGGGTTACCGCGGCGGCCGCACGCCGTTGATGCTTTCGGGATATCGCAACGACACCGGGCAGGCCAGCTTCGAACTGGGCGAGGCCTGGCGCGTTCGTGCGTTGCCCGATCTCATGCGCACGCTGCGTGCATTGCCCGGCGTCCTCGGTACGGAATTGCGACTGGTACGTCCTGCCGACTAAGACGACGCCCGGATGGCTTGCCACCCGGGCGCGGTCGTCTCAGAAGTCGGTATCGACGTAGGGGAACGTCATTTCGACCACCGCCACGTCGTGGATGACGAGGGGCGACGCGTCGCCCGCTTTTCCGACGGCCACACCGAGTTGAGTGATGCGCGTATGGGCAGGAACGAACACCTCGGCCTCGAACGTGGCCGGGCTGTTGTTCGCCGTGCCCGTCGTCGTCGTTTCGAACTCCTCCGAGACATGTTCGGTGGTCTCGTCGGCAACGATGAGCCGCATGCCCAGGCCGACGCTGCCCTTGATGCCGTACGGGGCGTAGGAGACGCGCACGAGATATTGCGTGCCCTTGGACTGGGTGCCGTCGTGCGCAGGCACCGCAATCCACTGAAAGACGGCATCGCCCGGCTTGCTCAGGACGACTCCCGGCGTCGCGTTGACCTTCTTCGGATAGGACGGGGCGCCGTTGCCGTGAAACGCCCACGGAATCAGGTGGTTCCCGATGACGTGCTCTGGTCGGGGCATACCCGGTAGCCAGGTGAACGTGGGCTCCCAGGGATGCCGATGGCTTCCGGTCTCGGTACCGACCGGCGGAGGGGCGCCGGCAAAATTGCCATTCGGCACGGTGACGCGACACAAAGACACATGGGACGGGTGACCCTGCTCGCGTCCCTTGTTGCACGAGATGGCGTCGAAGGCGTCGGCGGCGGCAACCTGCGGCAGACCGAACACGCATGCCGCGATCACCGCGACGCGGTTGAACATTCCGTGTTTCATGAGTTTTCCTTTCTCGTGACGACGAGACTCAACGATGCAGAAGCGCCTGGACGCTCGCCGATTGGACAAGGAGCACATCGTCCACCTGCACGGTGTCGTGATTGCCGCCTTCGCTGGCGATCTCGACCGATACGTGGGCGGGTGCAGCAAACGGCGCGCCATTCACCACGAGTTCGACAACGCTCCAGTCACCCTGACGAGCAATCGCCGTGGTCGACCCGATCGGAACCGCGTGCGCGCCGGTCGCGTCGCTCATGGACATCGTCGCCCTCACCTGCGCATCGCCGTTGTCCGCACGAACGCGGAAGCGCAGCGCATAAGCGACATCCTGTGGCGACCTGCCGGCATGTGCGTAGACCGCCTGCCGGATACTCGCGCCGGTATAGAGCGCCGCGTACGGATTGCCGGAGATGTCATATCCGATCGACGGCAGGCCAGACGCACGCGTCCAGCCGCCCAGACCGTCGAACTGACCGTTCTTCACCGGTAGCCGGCATGCCTGGGCACCGTAAACCTGCTGGCAGAACGGCAGACCCGAGGGATCCGGACCACTGCCGGCGAAAGCACCTCCCGAGAACGCGAGTGCACACAGACCGGTGAGAAACATGGAACGACACGGGGAAACGAACGAGAGCATGGCCATTCCTTTATTCGGCACCGGGGGTCACGCCCTTCGGCGTGCGGATGATGCGGACGTCGTCCACCCAGAGCATCGTCGGCGTGTTGCCATCCATGCGCTCGAGGCTCACGAGCATCAGCGCCTGGGAAGGATCGACGATGCTTTCGACGGTGAACTCGATGTCGACCCAGTTCCAGCCGACGCTACGTTTCGTCGCGGCAAGCGTGCGGACATCGTCCCCGGCGTTGACCCCCGAACGCATCAGGTTGACACCGATCTCGGCAGGCATCGGACCCGACCCACGCGCCCGTAGCCTCACGGTGTAGTTGTGTGTGGTGGAAATCCCTGAGGTGGACACCTGGGGAAGCAGGACCCCTGAAACGGCGCGTGCATTCTTGCCAGGCATGGCAAGCACACGCGACGCCGACGTACTGCCAAGGTAGGGGCGCGGCGAATACGCGCCCGCTTCCAGCACCCAACCGGCAAGCGACTCGGCGTGATTGGGGTACTCGAAGTCACCGTTCCCCAGGCCGGCGCGACAGAGTTTCTGGCTGTATGCGTCTTCACACACCACCATGCCGCGTGGTGCCACGGCCTCCGTTTTCAGCTGGCGAAGAAGGGCAAGGATCTCAACATTGAGATTTGCCGCATTGAGCGGCGCCACGCCGCTGGCCTCGGATGCCACCGCGTGCGGGACCACTCGCGGGTGGGGTGTGTCCGGCTGAGCGGGCGCTGCCCCTGCCTGAAACGCGACGGTGAGCAAAGCCGGGCCGAACAAAAGATTCTTTTTCAGGTTCATGGTCTGTCCTTGGATGAGTGACGGCGTCCTTCTCGCGGTACCGTCTCAGGAGTTGCGGGCTGGTCGGGGGCCGGCCGGCGGCGTCATTCCAGCAAATCCAGGCACGGGCGTGGGTGTGATTCAGGGCCTGCGTGGCATTCGCTGACACGAAATTCCGGATGCGCCTTCAATTTGGCCCGAGCGAGGCCATAGCGACCGGATGGGCGCGGGAGACTTCCCAGTCAATCACTTAGCTGGCGGGACCGGGACCGTACCCGGGCGCACGCCGAGGTCCTGCGGCACCCGGTATACTGTCGGGTCTTCCCGAACCACCGTTGCCCATGAATCCCAACTTCCTCGATTTCGAACAACCCATCGCCGAACTGGAGGCGAAGATCGAAGAGCTCCGCCACGCCAGCAGCGGACAGGCGTTCAACATCGACGAAGAAGTGGGCCGCCTTCGCGAGAAGCTGAAGATCAAGACTGCCGAGATCTTCCGCAACCTCACGCCCTGGCAGGTGAGCCAGGTGTCGCGCCATCCGGCGCGCCCGTACACGCTGGATTACATCCAGGCCATGTGCGAGGAGTTCCACGAACTCAAGGGCGACCGCATGTTTGCGGACGACCAGGCGATCGTCGGCGGCCTGGCCCGCATCAATGGTCGCTCGATCATGATCGTCGGCCACCAGAAGGGCCGGGACACCAAGGCCAAGGTGAAGCGCAACTTCGGCATGCCGCGTCCCGAGGGTTATCGCAAGGCGCTGCGCCTGTTCAAGATGGCCGAACGCTTCAAGATACCGGTGTTCACCTTCATCGATACCGCCGGTGCGTGGCCGGGCATCAACGCCGAAGAGCGCGGCCAGTCCGAAGCCATCGCGCGCAACCTGCTGGAGATGGCCGAACTGCGCGTGCCGATCATCTGCACCGTCACCGGTGAAGGTGGCTCCGGCGGTGCCCTGGCCATCGGCGTGGGCGACCGTACGCTGATGCTCCAGTATTCCACCTACTCGGTCATCACCCCGGAAGGCTGCGCATCCATTCTCTGGAAGAGCGCCGACAAGGCCAAGGATGCCGCCGAGGTCATGGGGCTCACCGCTCCGCGCCTGCTCGAGAACGGCCTTATCGACAAGATCGTGCGCGAGCCGCTGGGCGGTGCACATCGCAATGCCCAGTCGATGGCGATTCGTCTGAAGGCCGTGCTTCTCAACGAGCTGGACGAACTGGAAAAGCTCGGTGTCGACCAGTTGCTGGAGAAGCGTTACCAGCGCCTGCGTGCTTACGGCGCCTTTACCGAAGGCTGAGCCCCGATGACGATCCATGGCCTTGCGCATGTCAATATTCGCGCTCCGGCGGCCATGATCGAACGCATGCGCCAGTTCTACGTGGACGTCCTTGGTCTGGCCGAGGGTCCACGGCCTCCCTTCCGGTCACGTGGTTACTGGCTTTATGCCGGCGACCGCGACTTGATGCACCTGACGATCGATCCAGCCATGTCGGGCGACGCGCCGGCTACCACGGGCTGGCTGGATCACTTCGCCTTCGCCGCGGTCGGTCTCGACGCCACGCTTGCACGGCTCGATGCCGCTAACGTGCCCTACGAGATCGACAGGGTGCCCTCCTCCGGCGAAGCCCAGGTGTTCTTCCACGACCCCGCGGGTATCGCGATCGAACTCAACTTCGCCGGCTGATCCGCGGCTCCCGTCACGTCGACGGGGTACCATCGGCTTTCCATGCCCCGACCGCGGAGCGCCCCATGGCTAACGACGTCACCGACAAACTCGCCGTCCTCATCGACGCGGACAATGCCCGCCCGGCGATCGTGGACGGGCTGCTCGCAGAGGTCGCGAAGTACGGCACCGCTCATGTGAAGCGTATCTACGGCGACTGGACCGGTCCCCACTTGACCGGCTGGAAGACGGCCCTGCTCGATCATTCCATCCAGCCGATCCAGCAGTTCGCCTATACCTCGGGCAAGAACGCGACCGACTCGGCGATGATCATCGACGCCATGGACCTGCTCTACTCGAACCGTTTCGACGGCTTCTGCATCGTCTCCAGCGACAGCGACTTCACGCGATTGGCCTCGCGCATCCGCGAAGCCGGCCTCATGGTCTACGGATTCGGCGAGCAGAAGACACCCAAGCCTTTCGTCTCCGCCTGCGACAAGTTCGTCTACACCGAAGTGCTCGTCGGCACGGTCGAAAACGAGCCGTCCGAGCCGCCCGTTCAACGCTCGGCGAATGAACTGCGAGGCGATACCAAGCTGGTGAACCTGATTCGCAACGCCATCGACGCCGGCTCCGACGAGAACGGATGGGCCAGTCTCGGCGCGATCGGCAGCATCATCAACAAGCGCTCGCCCGAGTTCGACTCACGCAATTACGGATACTCGAAGCTGAGCGGATTGATTCACGGTATCGGACTGTTCGAGATCGAGGAACGCCAGCTGGGCAATGCCCGCCATCTTTTCGTGCGCCTTCGCGCCAAGGGCAAATGAGCACGTCGCTGACCGATCACCTTGCCCGCGCACTCGACGAGGTGCCGGGCGCGACGCTGGTCGTTGCCTTCAGTGGCGGCCCGGACTCCACTGCGCTGTTGCACGCGCTCGCAGCCCGGATGCCGAGGCCGCCGCTGCGCGCGCTCCACATCGACCACGGGCTCCACGCCGACAGCGCCACGTGGGCCGTGCATTGCCGACGCCTGTGCGATTCGCTCGGAGTGCCGATCGACGTCGTAAGGGTGACCGTGGACCTCACGCGCGGCGAAGGTATCGAAGCCGCGGCGAGGCGTGCGCGGCACGAGGCATTCGCGTCCGCGCTGAAGCCCGGCGAACATGTCGTGCTTGCCCATCATCGCGACGACCAGATGGAAACCGTGCTGCTGAAACTCATGCGCGGCGCTGGGCCGGATGGACTGGCGGGCATGAGGGCGATGCGTCCGCTTGCCGCCGGCGTGCTGTGGCGACCGCTGCTGGATCTGCCGCGTGCCGCCCTGCTCGATCACATCGCTGCGAACGGCCTTTCCACCCTGCATGACCCCTCCAACGACGACCCCCGCATCGCGCGTGGCTACTTGCGCGCTACCGTCATTCCCGCACTCATGGACCAGTGGCCGCAGGCGGCCGTCAGCATCACGCACAGTGCCCGCCTGTGCCGTGAGGCCGCCGATGGACTGCGCGAAGGTTGGATCGACGCACTCGACCGCCTGCGCCGGGACGAGAACACCCTCGATGCGCGCGGCTGGCTCGACCTCCGGCCGGCATGGCGCGCTCCGTTACTCGATCACTGGCTGCATGCCGCTGGGCTGAGCGCACCCACGACGGCGCAACGCGACGTGCTCGAGCGACAGGTTCGCGAAGCCTCGGCCGAGCGCTTGCCACTGGTCGGCTGGCACGACACCGAGATTCGCCTCTGGAAGGGACGGCTGTGGGCTATGCCCCGCTGCCAGCCATTCGACGAGGCGTGGTCGGCCGACTGGCATGGCGAGCCACTCGCGCTACCGGGCGGGGGCGTCCTCACCCTGGGCGATACCCGACTGCCGGCAGCGCTGACGGTGCGCTACCGGCGCGCCGGCGATCGCATCCGCACCGCTGGCAACCACATCACCAAGGAACTGCGCGATCTCTTCCAGGAAGGCGCGGTCCCGCCCTGGCGACGGCCGCGCACGCCCCTGCTGTGCGAGAACGGCAGCCTGATCGCCGTGGCCGACCGCTGGCTGAGCGATCGCGGCAAGGCCCTGTTCGATGGCGTGGGCGCCCTCCCCGTGTGGCAGCGCGGTGTTTCCGATTGATCAAAAAGGCCATGTGAGCTAATTTTGCGGGCATGCCGAAGTCCCCCGCCCCCGCTGCACCCGCGTCATCCATTGCCGAATTCGAGCACTCGCTCGACGAGCTCGAGCAACTGGTCACGCGCATGGAAGGCGGCGAGCTGAGCCTCGACGAATCGCTCAAGTCGTTCGAGCGCGGCATCGGCCTTTACCGGCACTGCCAGACGGCGCTGGAGCAGGCGGAATTGCGCGTGCGCCTGCTGCTCGACCCCGAAGCCCCCGAGACCGCCGAACCCTTTGACTCTCACATCGACTGACCTGCCGGCGCCGCTGAAGGCGCTGATCGGCCGGGCGGACGAAGCGCTTGCGCGCGCGTTGCCTGGCGGCGACCTTCCTCCCGTGGAACTGCATGGCGCCATGCGCTACGCCGTGCTCGGCGGTGGCAAGCGACTGCGTCCGCTGCTGGTCTACGGCGCGGGGCACGCCCTCGGCCGCGACGACAGCATCCTCGACGCACCGGCCTGCGCTGTGGAGATCATCCACGCCTACTCGCTCGTGCACGACGACCTGCCGGCAATGGACGACGATGCCCTACGGCGGGGTCAGCCCACCTGCCATGTCGTGTTTGGCGAAGCCATGGCGATCCTCGCCGGCGACGCCCTGCAGGCCCTGGCGTTCGAGATCCTGGCCACGCCCCATGGAGATAGCGACGATCCGGTGGCCCGCATCGCCATGCTACGTGCCCTGGGCGCCGCCTGCGGTGCCGAAGGCATGGCCGGCGGCCAGGCCTTCGACCTCTCCGCCGTGGGCCAGAAGCTGTCCCTCGTCGACCTGGAGCGCATGCACGCCTACAAGACGGGCGCCCTGATCCGCGCCTCCGTCCGCCTGGGCGCGCTGGCGGCCGGTTGCACCGACCCCGAACTGCTCGACCGCCTGGATCGCTACGGCCACGCCGTGGGCCTGGCCTTCCAGGTGCGTGACGACATCCTCGACGTGGAAGGCGAATCCGCCGTGATCGGCAAGACCGCCGGCAAGGATGCCGCTGCCGACAAGCCCACCTTCCCGTCCATCATCGGCCTTCCCGCCTCGCACGAACGCCTCGAGACCCTCGTCCGCGACGCCCTCGAAGCCATCGAGCCGCTGGGCGAGCGCGGCGAATGGCTGGCGGATCTGGCGAAATACTCCGCCCAGCGCGCGCACTGACCCGCAAACCGTAAGCTATCTGCAGGAAAAAAAGCCCGCTTTCGCGGGCTTTTTTGTACTCATGCCGCAACGACTCAGCTGATCAGTCGCAACGCGAACGGATAGCGGTAGCTGCCCGTCTGGCTGACCCTGACCGCGGCCAGGATGCAGAAGACGATGTTGAGGATCCACAGCACCACATGCAGGAAGGCGCCGATCAGGATGATCGTGAGGATCCAGCAGATCACGTATCCCAGCAGGACGGTGAGCTGGAAGTTCAACGCTTCCTTCGACTCGGTCACGAGGTAGGTTTTGTCGGATCGATCCTTGTTGATCAGCCACACGATCAACGGAACGATGATGCTGAACAGGAACCCGGAAAGATGCGTAAGCATCGCCAGGTTCTTGTCGTCATTTCCCTGGGATACCGGCGGAACCGGCTCATACGGCGGCGGGCTCGGCGGCGGTGGCGGTGGAATCTGGTCGGACGGCGTACTCATGGTGCGACTCCGGTGGCGATGTCGGCCCCACTGTCGGAGAGCGCAGGGGACGTGTCAAGCCGTCCTTCCGGCACATACCGCCCCCGTAGGAGCGGCATGGGGCACGTTACTCGCCGGCGATCGTCATCTTCTCGATCAGCCATGAGCCGGTGAGGATGTGCGAGCGACGGTCGACATCGTTACCCACCGCCACGAGATTGGCGAACATGTCACGCAGGTTGGCCGCGATGGTGATCTCTTCGACCGGGTAGGCGATCTCGCCGTTCTCCACCCAGAAGCCCGATGCCCCACGCGAATAGTCGCCCGTGATGATCGACACGCCCTGCCCCATCACCTCGGTGACCAGGAGGCCGGTACCGAGCTTGCGCAACATGCCGGTGAAGTCGTCGTCGCCGGTCTTCACGAGCAGGTTGTGCACACCACCCGCGTTACCGGTGGAAGTCAGGCCAAGCTTGCGCGCCGAATAGCTGCCGAGGATGTATCGCGCCAACACGCCATCGACGATCAGCGGCGCGTCGATCGTGGCCACGCCTTCGGCGTCGAACACCGACGAACCCATGCCCCGCGGAATCAGCGGCTTTTCGTCGATACGGAACCACGACGGCAGGATCTGCTTGCCCACATGGTCAAGCAGGAAGCTGGAGCGGCGATACAACGATCCGCCACTCACCGCGCCGAGCAGATGGCCGATCAGCGAGCGGGAAATCTCGGGCGCAAACAACACCGGGACCTGCCGGGTGCCGAGGCGTCGTGCATTGAGGCGCGAAAGCGTGCGTTCGGCGGCCTTGCGACCGATCGCGGCGGGATCCATGAAATCGGCCGCGCTGCGCTGGCTGTCGTACCAGTAGTCGCGCTGCATGCCGTCGTCGTCGTCACCGGCGATCAGGGCGACCGAAAGTGAGTGCCGCGTGCCACGTTCACGGCCGAGGAAACCATGAGAATTAGCGTAGACCGACAGACTCTGGCCGGCACTTACGCTTGAACCGTCGGAGTTGGTGATGCCACCGACGGCACGGCCGGCGTCCTCGATTTCCTGGCCGAGGGCGATGGCATGGTCGACGTCGAGGTCCCAGGGATGCCAGAGGTCGAGGTCCGGGAAGCTCGTGGCCATGCGATCGGCCTCGGCCAGGCCGGATGCCGGGTCGTCCTCGGTGAACCGGGCGATGGCGCAGGCCTGGTCGATCGTGGCCTGGATCGAGTCCGGATTGAGGTCCGCCGTGCTTGCCGAGCCCTTGCGCTGGCCGAAATACACGGTGAGGGCAAAGCCGCGGTCACGGGTGTGCTCGACGGTTTCAACCTCGCCCAGGCGGACATTCACGTTCAGGCCCACGTCGACACTGGCGGAAACCTCTGCCTGGGTCGCGCCGGCGGCACGTGCGCGGCGGATGGTGTCCTCAGCCAGGGTGGCGAGGCGATCGAGGTCCTGCTGACTACTGTCGACGGTGGAAACGAGGCTCACGTGGGCTTCCCGGGGGCTGGCGGTTAGAATGGCAGGCCGCACGCGGCCAATCCCATCCAGATGGGGTCGCGTCACCCGATTAAAAAGCAACGCACCGCGCATGGTGCCATGGAACACATATGAGCATCCGTGTCGGCTTCTACCGCCACTTCAAGGGCATGCCTTACCGCGTGCTGGGCACCGCCCGCCACAGCGAGACCATGGAAGAACTCGTGGTTTACCAGGCCCTCTACGGCGAACACGGCCTGTGGGTCCGCCCTGCGGCGATGTTCGCCGAGACCGTCGAGCACGACGGCCGTACGCAGCCCCGCTTCGCCTTCGAGGGTGAAGCCACCGACCTTTTCGCCACGCCGGAGACCCAGCCATGAAGCCCTACGACGATCGCCCGAGCAAGGACGATGAAGAAGAAGACTTCGGTCCGAGCCGCAGCGAACTGCGCCGCAACGCCCTGGACATGCTCAAGCTGGCCAAGCAACTCGTCGAACTGCCGCCCAGCCGCATCCCAAAGCTGAAGCTGCCCGAAGACATCGTCGATGAGATCGGTCGGACCCGTAAGGTCACCGCGCACATCGCTCACAAACGCCAGCTGGCCTTTCTCGCCAAGCAGATGCGTCGGCACGGCGACGAGGCCTTCACCGACGCGCGCGCTGCGCTGGGCGAAGACCGCGACCGCCAGCGCCAGGAAGCCGCGCACATGCACCGCCTGGAAGCCCGGCGCGAGAAGCTGATGGAAGGCGGCGACGTCGCGCTCGGCGAGCTGTTCGACCAATACCCCCAGCTCGACCGCCAGCACCTGCGCTCCCTCGTCCGCCAGGCCAAGGCCGAACGCGAAGCGAGCAAGCCGCTGCATGCGTTCCGCGAGCTCTACCGGATCATCAAGGAACTCGAAGCCGGCACGGACGACGACGACGCCTGAGTTTCACGCTCCCTGTAGGAGCCGATTCATCGGCGATGCTCTTGAATAAGAAAGCCGGCACCTCACAGTGCCGGCTTTTTTGATCCTTACAGCACTAACGGAGAAGGCTCGACTTCGCCATCGCACTCGCACCGCGTACTGAGCACAGGGAGCCGCTGACCTGCGGGGCGGCCGTGGTGCGAGCGACGAACTACCGCGGCCTCATCGCAGACGCGTTACACGACGAATAGTTTGTCGTTCTTCGTCAGGCTCCACGCACCCTGCGTGATTCCAGCCTGACCGCCGCCGATGCTCTGCTTCTGATATTTCCACTGGATGGCGGCATACCTTAGTGAAATCGTTTCGACGGGTAATGGACTGTCACCGACGCCGAGCGATATCTGAGAGATGAGTACATGCTTGAGTTGAATCTCAAGGTACTTCACGCGCCGGCCGTCGCCGGCATCACGGTATAGGTCGATCTGCGCCGACTGAAACGTGGTTCCTCCCGAAAGTGCCTGGTAAAGCAGTGGGCTCGATGAGTCGACTTCCTTGAACACCGACATGTCGCCGTGCTCGGTTCGGCCGACTGCATGTCCACCAGAGGTGGATGTAAGTGCAGAAGTCGGCTGACGCATCTGGTGCCGCAATGAGCTGAGCTCGATCCACTGGCCGTGCTCCTTGTCGGTGGACTCGCCTTTCAGGTCAGGCCCGGACAACTTCAGATAGATGCTTTTCATTGAATTCCTTCCAGAGATCTACGAATGTTCCAGCGCGCGATGCGGAGGCATTGCGTGGTGCGCTTTTTAAAGGATGTCGCAGACAAATACGTGAGAAAAAAGGACGACATTTTTTCTCGTATGAAGGCTGTTCATTCACCGATCTATACCGTGCGCACATCCGTATTCCAACAAGGACAGCGAACATGCATGGGAAGTCGTCGTCGTGCGAAACCGTCACTGGCAACAAGGCCAAAGTGGAAGCCGTCCCAGGAGCGATGCGTCAGATGGGCTGGGGTGTCGCAGCCGACTTGATGGAGAGGTGGCTGCACTCGCCAGCCTGGGTGCTTCCACGCGAGTGGAAAGGAAGAAGCACACCGGACCCCATCCATCTTTTGCCAGGTCATTTAGATCAAAACATCGTGCGCATGAGCTGGGCGATGGCGAATCCACGCGTGCGGGTGGCCATGAAGGAACTGCGCGCGAAGATGGCCAACACTCCCGCAAGAACTGTGTTGAAAGAGCGAGTATCGAAGTTGTCCTGGGGAACTGCAGAGCGAATGCAGTTCGGCAACCGACGCAACGCTGCAATCGAACTGGAACAGACGTGCCAATCGAATTTCGAACCCTTCGGAGACACATTCGACACGATGGACGATCTTTTCGGGGGGCTCGGCAGTGCCACGCTTAAAGTCGCTCTTATCGGCGAAGCCCGGCGCAATCCGCTTACAGGAAAGCTAGCGCTTCAGGTCACCGATGCTGGCTTCTACATTCGCGATACCTACGACTTCAACGACTTCCAATATCTCGGAACGTGGACAAAGAACGGGGTTCTGAGCAAGGCGGAGATGGTCATTAATACGGCGCTAGATGGCTTGGTATTCAGGTGGGGCGGCGAGCCGATCGGCAACGTGTTCAATCACGACTTCGACAGGTACCGATGCACTACCGGGTTCGGTGGCGACTTCGTTATTTACTCCGATGTGCACTGGGAGCCAGCAAATATGCTGCTCGAACTGACGTGATGAGCAAGAAGGCAGTCCTGGCCATCATCGCTGTTGCAAGTGGAATAGCGCTCTATCAGGCGTCCAACTGGTGGGAGCGCGCCTACGCAACATACGATTCTTCGGAGGTCAGTCCCGACGGATGTTTTCGCATCGACACCTACGAGCCTTTTTGGGTTCTTCCGTCGATGCTTCACAGAAGTCCAAATACCGATCCGGCTGTTCGCAACGGCCTCGGGCGACGATGGGAGGATGCGATCTTCAAACGCGCCTATGAAATAAGCTCCGGCGATCTCCTTGGAGAAACGGTAGTGTTCGATCCGGTAGGGCCCGCCAACCTCATCTACTGGGGTGACGCGGCAAAGCCGGGCCGTCGCGTCGTATTCGCGAACGAGTTCCCTCTCTTCGATTCCGATCGCTGCTCCGACCAAGCGACGCTGGCGAAGCTAGAGGCGTTCTACGAGAAGAGACGGGAGTCTAACCGGGGTATACCACAGGCATCGAAGGATGAACGATGACGTGGGCGAAAGCTGTCGTCGTAATCATCGCCCTCGCGGTCGGTGCAATGCATGAAGCAATCTAGTTATCACTGATAAATCGGTTGCGACAGAAGCCTCACCTGCGGGAATCGCCCGTGTTGCGCTCAACGATCAGCGACAACGAACGCGGCAGCCGATGCAACATGCGTGGAGGGCGAAGCCACAAAGGCGCCGAGCATCAGCAGGCAGGTCAGGACGCTGGCGGCGAAGAAGGTATGCAGCATGGCGGTTTCGAATTTCATGGTCGTTGTCCTTTGACGATGTTTGAGGTGGAGTCGTAGATACCTTTGCATCGGGCGTGCCAACGGAAGAAATCCGCTGCAGGGCGCATTCTTGGGCGGTTTTCGCGAAAACGTCCGCCCACTGTGTCCGTGTCCGCGGACGATATGTGGAGCGTCCGGACGGCTGCCCCGGGTTACGGCGACCTGGCTTTCGCCGATGAATCGACTCCTACAGGAGGGCGCGTCACACGTCTGCGAGCTGTTCGCTCGACCATACGGACCTCAGCGTTCGGTGCCGCGAGGGGCATCACGCGGCGTGAGCCGCTGGAGACATGAGCTCGCGTAGCGGGCTGTCCGATTAAATGGCAGGCCGCTGCGACCTGGTTATCGCCGCTGAAGCGGCTCCCACAGGGGTGGGCTCCCACTGGGGATGGGGTCGCAAAAAGAAAAAGCCCGGCGTTAGCCGGGCTCTCCTTTTAACGGGGCGGCGGATGAACCCGCCGCCCTGTCACAGCAACCGCTTACCAACCGATCCCGAGTTCGAGATGTTCCGGCTGCGTCTCGATCAAGGTCGAGCTCTGGTCGGAAACATCGTCGTACGCGAAGCCGTAGGCCTTGCCGTTCACGCCATGCAGGTGCCAGAAGCGCGAATAGTAGTTCGCCGGCGACTGCAGGTAGAACGAGGAAGCATCCTTCCACTGCGTGGTGTCTTCCATCACGTGGCGGTTGAACGCTGCGCAGATCTGCGCTTCCAGCTGGCCTTCCACACCCCACGGGTCGCTGGAGCGTGCCAGGTTGCCCTTGCCTTCCAGCACGTCCTGCGTGGTCGGCTTCTGCACGTTGAAGAGCATGCCTTGCGGCTCGTCCGCTTCGTGCGTATCGGCCCAGTTCGTGTGGCGGAAGGTCAGTACACCGTTGACCACCGAACCTTCGAACTGCTTGTTACCGATCGTCATCTCCAACAGGTGGCTCTGGTAGTACGTCCACGAGTCGTCGATGTAGCCGTCGAAGTAATGCTCCTGAGGCTTGCCCACGTCGAACTGATCCTTGCCCGGGGCGAGGATCCGGATCGGATCGGCCTCGGTCAGGGCGAACTCCGCCGGCACTTCCTGGTTGTACTGCGCGAAGATCTGCGCGCGGGTCTGCGTGATGCCGGACGCCACGTGACGGGTCTTGTTGCCGCCGAACACATCGAGCGCGAGTGGGATGGAGAACTGATCCACCTGCGTCGTGTTGATGAAGATGGCGTTGTCGTTCCAGGTGAACTCGTACCAGTCGTAATAGACGCCAATGTTCGGATCGGTACCGTTGAGCGGGTTGGGACCCGCGAAACCGATCGAATCGTCGGCGGCCTTGAGCACCTTGATGTACATCGGTTCACCGACCGAGACGAAGATCCGCCCGGAATCCAGCTTCGGCAGCAGGAGCAGCTTGGACTGCGCCAGCGTGAAGAAGTAGTTCGGGTAGTTCTGGCCGTTCTTGGTCAGGTGGCCTGCGCCATCGTTGTCCTCGACCTTCAGCGGTGCGACGGTGCCATCCGGCTTGACCCACGAGAACACGTTGGTCTTCGGATCGCGACCGATCACCGCGACGTACACCTTGTCGTCGGTCCACTTGCCGTTGGTCGTGTTACGCAGCTGGGTGCCGATGAAGCCCGGATACACCGAGTAATCGAAGCCCTGCGACGGATCGCCCGAACCAGGCTGGGTCGGCTGGGTCGGCGTCGTGCCGTCACCGTCCGTACCGTAGACCTCCAGTTCCCACAGCGAGTAGCCGTACTGCGTGCTGCGCTTGATACCGTGCATGCGGACGTATTGCGCCGAGACCGGCGTAAACGTACGCGTCTCCACGCCACCGGTGCTCGCCGGATTCGCATCCGCCGTCTGCCAGGTCGTGTGATCGGTGGACACTTCGATCACGTACGACGTCGCGTGCGCGTTCTCCCAGTTGAGCACCACCTTGTTCACCAGCTTGACCGAACCGAGGTTCACTTCGATCCACTGGTCATCGGTGAAACCGGAGGACCAACGCGTGCCGGCATCGCCGTCATTGACGTTGGCCGGCTTGAACGCCGTCGGGTTCTCCGAATCCGAGGCGACCACCGGACGGTTCAGCGCGAGGTTGCTGGACCCGGAGACCGGCTGCTGCGGAGCGGCCGGCTGCTGCACGACAAGGGTCGCCGGCTGGCTGGTCGCGGTGCGACCGGCCGTGTCGGTGACGACCACGTCGTAGTTGCTCGCATCGGCCATCGTGGCGTTGAAGCCGAGGCTGGCCTGGGTGGCACCGGCGATCGACGCACTGTTGCGACGCCACTGATAGCCCACCGTACCGTTCGCCTTGACGCCGACGGTGAAGTTCGCCGCCTGGCCTGCCGTCACGGTCTGCGACTGCGGCTGGCCGACGATCGTCGGTGCCGTCGCGGCGTACACCTCGAACTCGAACATCGAGACGCCGTAGTCGGTGTTGCGCTTCAGGCTGTTCATGCGAACGTACTGCGCGGTCTGCACCGGGAAGGTCTGCGTGTCCACGCCGCCCTTGCCGACGACCGGACCGACCACGGTCTTCCATGTCGTGCCGTCCGACGATACATCGATCGTGTACTGGGCGGATGAAGCATTCTCCCAGCGCATGATTACGTGGTCGAAGCTCTTCGGCGAACCGAAGTTCACGATCAGGTCGACCGGGTCCTGCTTCTGGATGGAACCCCAACGGGAGTTGAAGTCGCCATCGATGGCCGCACCGGGATTGAGGTCCGGGCGCTCGGTGTCGTACGAGGAAGACGCCGTGGCACCGATGGCGATGTTCACGCCACCCTTGCCGTCACCCGGCGTACCCGGGCTGGGCGGATTGCCGCCACCATTGTCGTTGCCGCCGCCATTGTTCGGCTGCGTGACCGGGCCAGCCCACGTCGGCGGATCGATACCGGCCGTGGAGTTGTCGACCGTCAGCAGCACGTTGTTGCTGGCGGTGGTGAGGCCCTGTGCACTGACCACGTTGACGCGGTAGACGGTGCCGTTCTGCGCAGCCGTCAAGGCACGCGTCGCGTAGGTGCCATCGGCCGTGCTCGACACGAACGTGAGCACATCCTGGTCGTTGGCGTCCTTGGTGACCGTATACCAGTCGTAGCTGAGCGGACCGACGCCCGTCGCCTTCACCGTAAAGGGCGCGGAACGACCGACACCGGCGGTCTGGTTGGACGGCTGGGCGGTGATGGTCGGCGCGACCACCTTGGTACCCTTCACGCAGAGCACGTGACCCGGGTTGTTCTCCGCCACTTCGCGACGGATATCACCCAGCGAGCTCACCTGGAAAGCGAAGGTCGAATCGTTCGGATCCTGCCCGGCCGTCCACGTGTTCCATGCACCCGGGAACGCTTCGCTCGAGTAGCTCTGACCACTGATGGCCAGCGCTTCATCGACCGTCGGAAGGCGCATGCCGTCCTTCGCGCATTCCTGGACAGCGACCGACTGGGTGAACTGCGCGCCCTGGTCGGTGAAACCGCGCTGCACGCGATCCCACTGCAGGCCACTCAGGTTGTCCGTTACCAGGTTCGAACCCGTCGCGGACGTGTAGCGGTCGGTGGCGGCACAGCAACCGGGCGAGTTGTACACCTCGAACTCATACAGCGAGTAGCCGTAGTCCGTGGCGCGCTTGATGCCCTGCATGCGGACGTAGCGACCCTTGACCGGATGATCGAAGGTGAAATCCTCCGTGCCGCCGGTGCTGGTGTCGGTGTGGTACGCATCCTGGAAGCCGGTATCCGGGCTGTCCGAGTACTGGATCTTATACTCGCTGGCGTGGGCATTTTCCCACTTCAGCACGACGCGGTTGAACGTGCGCGAGGAACCGAGATCAACCGTGATGAACGCTGCGTCGTCACCGATCTTCGAGCCCCAGCGCGTCGTCTCGTCACCGTCCACGGCCTGCCAGGCAGCGGTGCCCTGCGGGTTTTCGACGAGCGAAGACAACGTCGCCTTCTCACGCGCGAGATTGGCGCCCGGCGGGGCCAGGGTGAGCTTCGCCGTGGTGGTCGCCACCGTACCGGTGATGTTGCTCACCGTGACGGTATACGTACCGATATCGCTCTGCTGCACGGCGGGAATCGTCAGCGTCGGCAAGTCGTCGCCCACCGCCACGCCACCGACCGACCACTTGTAGTGGAACGGCGAGGTACCGGCGACCAGGCTGGTCACGTCGAACGTGGCCGGCTGGCCGGGGTTCGCGCGGACGTCAGCCAGCGTGCCCGTAAACACCGGCGGACGCGCGGCATTCACCGTGAGCGCTGCCGCCTGCGACGGCACGTTGCTGCCGAAGTTGCTGATGACGACGGAGTAGTTGACGTTGCTGTCCGCGATGCTCAGCGTCGGCGTGTCATAGCTCGGGCCATTCGCGCCCGGAATCGCCGAAGCGCCCTTCATCCACTGGTAGGTGAGCGTCGGAGAGCCCGCTGCAACCACCTGGAAGTGAGCCTGCTGGCCCTCGTCGACGTTCTGCGCCTTGGGCTGGGTGGAGATGACCACCGGGCTGAAGGCAAACACCTTGAGTGCGGCGCTGCTGGACTCCTGGTCCGGCCCCTGTCCGTGCACGACCACGCTATAGGTCGAACCGTCGTCCGCACGCGTCGAGGCCGGCGTGACGTAGCTCGCGCTGGTCGCACCGGGAATCTCGACGCCATTCTTCTTCCAGGTGAAGCTCAACGGCGGCGTGCCGGAAGCGGTCACCGAGAAGTGCCCGACATCGCCTTCGGTGATGTCCTGCTCGATCGGCTGCGCAATGATCGACGGCGGACCCGATGCGGTCGGCGGCGCCGGCACGTTGACGATGGCGAACGTCGCGCTACCGGCCGTAAGGCCTGTCGCCGACGCGGTCACTGTCACCTGGCCCGGGGTGAACTTCGAGCGCAGTGCGATCTTCTGCAGGCCACCTTCGAACTGCAGCTCCGACGAGCCCGGCGAGTGGTAGCTGTGGATCGGCTCCGGGATGCCGCCGTTGTTGTCCGGCACTTCACCGGCGCTGTAATCGACGTATTGCTGCGTGCCGCCCTGGTACGTCACGATCGACGCACCGCTGGTGACTTCGAAGGTCACCTTCTGCGCGGCATCCGGCACGACGATGCCATTGGCATCGACCACCTTCGCAACGATGAAAGCCGCGTCCGAACCGTTGGCCGTGACCTGGAAACGCGTGCCATCCGGCTTGACCACGTTCGGGACGACATCGAGCTCGATATGATCGGCCTTGCCTGCGGTCGTCAGCGTATCCGACACGGGCTGGCCGTCGGCGCCGTTACGCACGCTACCCAGTGCATCGATGCACTGCGCCGTCGCGGTACCTGCCTGCCACGTGACGTTCCAGTGGACCTGGCCCGGCAGCTTCGTGGTGGCCTGCGCCTTGCTGGAGCCGACAATCTTGCCGGTATCTTCGTCCGTCGGACCATTCTCGGCGGCGTAGGACGCGTCGTCGATCGTGTCCCAGGGGTTAGGCACCTGGTCGCTACCCTGCGGGATGCCATTGATGAGCAGGCGAACCTTGGGACAGTTACTGAAGGCATTGACCTGGATGTCGCCGGTGCGATTCCAGGTGTTCGCCAGCTTCACGACGGGACGCAGGTCGTACGGCACCCAGACCGACTCGTAGATGTAGTACAGCATGCGCGGGAAACGGTTCGCATCGGTCATCGATGCGTTGTTGCCACGCACGTTGTGACGGAAGCCCTTGATCGGCTTGCCGTCGGCATGCGTCGCGATGCTTCCGTCCGGGTTCTTCTGGTACGTCCAGTGCGTGGCGTCCTCGAGACCTTCCACCATCTCGATGACTTCGCCCGGCGTATCGGACATGTACCACTGCGCCATGCCGAAGGTGCCGACCTTGCGGGCCTGCGAGTACGGCACGAGGTAGTTAAGCGCGAACGCCAGCTCGTAGTCGTACGAATGGCGCAGCGTGCCCGGACCCCAGTATTCCGCACCCCATGCCGGCTTGTTCGGAAACTCGTTGGAGTGCAGGTACGTCTCGCAACCGGCCTTCGAGCAGCTGAGGATGTCGCCGTTGGCGGCGTCCGGCGTGCGGTCGGCCGCGGCGCGGGGATTGATGCTGTCCCACGTGCGGGCAAGCGCGCGGAGCTCGACGGCGAACGGCGTCGACATCACGCCATTGTCGTGCTCCCAGGCCAGGATCGACGGGTGGCTTCGATCGCGGATCACGATGTCGCGATGGACCTCGCGCTTGATCGTCCACATGTCGTTGCACTGCTGGTCGCCGGCCTTGCAGGGCGTGGCGAAGCCGTTCTCGCCGTCGCCGCTGGGCTGGACGATGAACACGCCCAACGCATCCGCGGCCTCGACGAACTCGGGGCTCGACGGGGAGTGGCCAGGACGCCAGAGGTTGCCACCGCCGGCAGCGAGCTGCTGGAGGTCACGCCATTGCTGCTCCTCGGGCACGGACGAGCCGAGCGCAGGATAGTCGTAGCGACCCGAGCCGCCCCACATGTACTGCTTCGCGCCGTTGACGTACGGGAAGTCCTTGTCCCAGGTGATGACACGGATGCCGAGCGTGCTCTGCTTCGCATCCACCACCACGCCATCGATGCTGACGGTATGCAGCACCTTGTAGAGGTACGGCTTGCCGTTGACGCTGTTGTTCGGATACCACAGGTGCGGATTGCTCACCTGGAGGCTTTCATCGAACACCGGCGTTTCGTTGCCCGGCACGAAGTTCGCCGGCAGCGTCTTCTGCTGCTGGTCGGATTTGACGACGTTGCCATCGGCATCGACGATCTGCGTGGTCAGCGTCACCGTCTTGGCAGCGTTGGTTTCGTTGGCGATGTTCGTCTGAACCCTGACCGTCGCGGTGCTGTGGTCCGCACTGAGACTCTGGGTGCCGACGTACGTACCCCAGGTGTTCTGACCTGCGTAGACGTTCTCCGGGATGTGCACGAAGTTGGTCACGTGCAGCTTTACCGGACGGAACAGACCCGCTTCGGCCTGACCGAAACGGAACGAACCGGAAAAGCCCGGATCCTCGAAGAAGCCACCGCCACCGCGGCTGACCTTCACGGCCAGCACGTCGGTACCGTCGAACTTGAGGAAGGGTGTCAGGTCCACGATGTGCGGCAGGAAGCCGATCACGTGGGTGGCGTTCGCATCCGGCTGGCCGGGCTGGTTGAGTACGCCGGTGCCAGGAACGAAGTGACCGTTAATGTAAACACGGTCACCGGTATGCGCGCCTTCGAACTCGACCATGACCTTCTTGCCGGCAAACTTCGCCGAGTCGTCGAGCTTGACGCGATACCAGCTGGTCTCGCCATCCAGGCTGCCCTGGCCGCCGCCGGACTCCTGATTGATGAAAGTGGTGAAATCGTTAGCGGCGTGCGGGATACCGACGGTCAGCCATGCGCTGTCGTTGTAGGTCGGGATCGCACCGTCGTCGCCATTGGGTAGTGGTGCGTAGACCACCGGGTCGTTCGGATTCTGCACCGCCTGCTTGGTGTACTTCCATGGCCGTGCGCCGAGGTTGATGTCCTGGCGATCCGATGGCGCGACGGTAACCGCTTGCGCGGTCATCGTTGCGCCAAGGAGTACGGCCGCGAGCAGGCTTGACAGCCGCCCTCGTCCGTTCGCCCCGCGTTGCAGTATCGGGTGTGTCTTCATTGGGTGTGGGTCCCCTGTGAGAGCCGCTGAGGGACAGCACGTTCGCAACACGCACGACGGCGCAAGCCGGCGTTATGAGCTGCCGGCTGTACTGCTGTCGATACATGATGAGTGGGAGGCTCCAAGCCCCGGCAAGTCGCTCTGCCCGAACGCTGCCTGTTGGGATTTAGCCATCCATACGCTGTCTGCCGGCGGATCATCCGCTTGCCGGATGACACTCACAATACCTTGCGATCACCGATCAGGGACTTTTGCCACCATACGCTCGCGTTTCGTGACGTACGTCCTGTTTGTTCGTCACGCGATAGAATTCGCCAGGCCGCTCTTCCACCTTCGTGCCGTGCTAGTGCGCATACCTCTATAGAGGTATGCCGCAACGATCAGCGCTTGCTGGATGACAACGCGTCGAACTGCTGTTGAAGGTAGCTGCTGGTGCTGCCCAGTTTCGTCATCATCGTATCCAGAGCCGTGTACTGCTTTGTAATACGGTCGGCAAAGGTCTGCATCGAGACTTCGAAGTCCGCCGTTTTTTTGACGATGTCTTTGGCGCGTGTCGTGAGGTTGGCGGTACGTTGACTGAGGATGCCCTTGGACGATGTCCAGTCGGCGATCATCTTGTCCAGTTTTACCGTGACGCCTTGCGGGCCGCTGAGCAACGCCTGGGTTTCGCCAGGAGAAGTCGCGAGGGCCTTCGTCAGCTTGGTCGCGTCGAACTTCAATGTTCCACCCAACTGGAATGCCACACCGAGGTCGCTGAGCGACCGCGGCCCGGCCGTGTTGCCCGACGACTGCGACCCGAGCAGTGCCGTCATCTGGCTCTTGATCGAGGTCACGGTGGCGTCGCCAATCAGCGCGCCCACCTGCTGGTTCGTCGCGTCGTATTTAGTCAGCGTCTGGTACTGCGAGATGAACTGGTTGTAGGCCGTGACCAGCGAGGTCAGGCCGGTCGCGACGGCGCTCGTATCGGTCTGGATGGCGATGGTACTGGTGCCGATCTTGCTCAACGTGAGCGTCACGCCGTCGATCGCCGATGCCACAGTGTTCGTGGGGCTGGTCGCCTTCGTGTTGCCGTCGATGGTGAACTCGGCATCCTGCGCCGCAATGGTAGCGGTATCCGTCGTAGGGTCGAAGGCGAGCTGCGACAGGCCGGCATCACCGCTGGCGGAGACCGTGAATGCACTCTGCTTGCCGGTCGAACTCGAGGTGAGCGTCAGGTGCGCGCCGTCCGTGCCGGTAACGATGCTGGCCGTGACGCCGGGATTGCCGGAGGCCTTGTTGATCATGTCTCGAATGTTTTCGAGTGTATTCGCGGGTGGCTTGACGTCGAGGGTCATCGACTTCGCACCGATGGCGATCGTCAGCGAGCCCACCCCCACGGCCGCCTTGCCGCCGGGAAAAGCCACGGAGGTGGATTTCTGGGCGGTGGCGAGCTTGGTCACCTCAATGGAGTATGTGTTGGACTGCGCGTCGGCATCGGTGACGGCCGAGAGCACGGTGGGTTCGCTTACCGTCGTCTTGTGCGTCTTGAAGGCCGAGCCATCCGACAGGGCCTTTATCGCATTCTGCAGACTGGTCAACGACGCGGTGAAATTGCCGAGCGCGGAAATCTGCGTCTTGTTCGCCGTGTCTTGCGCCGCCAGCGCCTTGTCCGTGGCCTTGCGCTTGTTGTTCGTCAAATTGGTGACGATGCTCGCGACGTCGATCGAGCTCGAGCCAAGGTTGATGGTGTTGGTTGCCACGAGGGTCTCTCCTTGAGAACGCCTGTCCGAGGCGTCGAGATCTTGACGGCAATGACGCCATCAAGCGGGTTCCCTTGTCGCAAGCAATTACGATGCCATCGCAACTTTCTGTGCGGTGATCCCGAGGCATCTATCACCGATGAATCGGCTCCTACAGGGGCCCTCGTGCAAGGGCCTCTCGCACAGGGGCCCTCCCACAGGGCCTCGACCGAGGATCAGGCGGCGGTGCCGCCGACGGTCATGGCGTCCACGCGCAGCGTCGGTTGGCCGACGCCGACCGGTACGCTCTGTCCGTCCTTACCGCACACACCGACACCCTCGTCGAGCTTCAGGTCGTTGCCGATCATCGAGACACGCGTCAGCACTTCCGGTCCGGAGCCGACCAGCGTTGCGCCCTTCACCGGGCGCGTCACCTTGCCGTCTTCGATGAGGTAGGCCTCGCTCGCCGAGAAGACGAACTTGCCGTTGGTGATGTCGACCTGGCCACCGCCGAAGTTGACGGCGTAGATACCGCGCTTCACCGAGCGGATGATTTCTTCCGGTTCGCGGTTGCCGGCAAGCATGTAGGTATTGGTCATGCGTGGCATGGGGAGCTGCGCGAACGACTCGCGGCGGCCATTGCCGGTCGACTTCACGCCCATCAGGCGCGCGTTGAGCTTGTCCTGCATGTAGCCCTTGAGGATGCCGTTCTCGATCAGCGTGGTGCACTCGGTCGGCGTGCCCTCGTCATCGATGCTGAGCGAACCGCGGCGACCCGGCAGCGTGCCATCGTCGACAACGGTAACGCCCTCGGCCGCGACGCGCTGTCCGATCCGGCCGGCGAACGCCGAACTGCCCTTCCGGTTGAAGTCGCCTTCCAGGCCGTGGCCGATCGCCTCGTGCAATAGCACGCCGGGCCAGCCGGGACCGAGCACGACCGTCATCGTGCCGGCCGGGGCATCCACGGCTTCGAGGTTGACCAGCGCCTGGCGGACCGCCTCATCGGCAAAGCCGTGTGCGCGGCCATTCGCGATCAGCTCGCGATAGCCGTATCGACCGCCGCCGCCTGAATGGCCCTGCTCGCGCCGGCCGTTCTGCTCGGCGATCACCTGGATGTTGAGGCGAACCAGCGGACGCACGTCGGCAGCCAGCGTACCGTCGGAAGCGGCGACGAGGATGGTATCCAGCGTGGCGGCAAGGCTGACCACGACCTGCTTGACGCGCGGGTCGCGCGATCGTGCATAGGCATCCACTTCGCGCAGCAGCGCGATCTTGTCTTCGTTGGGCAGGCTCTCCACCGGGTCGATGGCCGGGTAGAGACCGCGACCGGTCGCAATGGCCAGCGGCTTGCCCGAACCGGCGCCGCCTTGAGCGATGGCTCGCGCCGCGCGCGAGGCCTCGAGCAGCTGCGGCAGGACGATTTCATCCGAATAGGAGAACCCGGTCTTCTCGCCCGAGATGGCGCGGACACCGACGCCCTGTTCGATGGAATGACTGCCGTCCTTCACGATGCCCTCTTCCAGCACCCAGGACTCACTCCGCGAATGCTGGAAGTAGAGATCGGCCGCGTCGATCGACGGCCCCATGAGCTGGGAGAACACGCGGTCCAGGTCAGTGGAAGCGAGGCCGCCCGGGGTGAGCAGGCGACGTTCGGCGAGGGAAATCAGGGAGTCCATCAGGTCTGCCGGTAGGGAATCGGGATAACCCCGAATTGGGGTCGGATGCGAGCAGCTTAAACCCTGGGGGCTCATTTGGCAGGGCTTGGGGCGGCTGGGAGGGGACCTGAAACGAGCCGAGGGCTTGTCGGGACGCAAATTGCTACGATGACCCCGAATCCAGAAGGACGCACCGCCATGAGCAAGGGAATCAAGAGGAACTTCGCCCGCCGCGCGGCGGCAGCGCCTGTCCGGCGGGCCGAAACGGTGGTCGACGAGACCCGTGAGTTGCTGCACAAGAGTGGCGAACTGTCACCAGGCAAGGCGATGGTAAGCACGGCGATCGCGCTGTCACTCGGCTTCCTCTGCCTGCTGGCGGTGATCGCCTTCCACTATCCGCAATACCTGACCACACCCGACCTGCGACACAAGTACTCGGTCGACGTGCTTCGCCAGGCCCTGCTCGGCGGGCTGCTCGTCGCGGGCGGCCTGTCGCTGGCGAACGTGATTCTCGGCCGCAAGCGCAACCTCAACATCGCCGCCTTCGTCATGGTCATCGCCGCCGTCGCACTGGGCGGTTCTCGCGTTCCGGTCGGCGCCTTTCCCGATCACACACCGTATATCGGCCTGGACTGGTTCATCCTCGACCTGCTCGGTTCGACCGTGCTGTTCGTGGTGATCGAGAAGCTCTTCCCGCTCTATCGCGGGCAAAGCGTCTTCCGCTTCGAGTGGCAGACCGACATGAAGCATTTCGCGGTGAATCACTTCATCGTGGGTCTCGCGCTGCTGATCGTGAATTTCCTGATCCACCATGCGTTCGGCTGGCTGGTGAACAGTGATTTCCAACGCACGGTCGCCGGCATCTCGTTCGTACCGCAGCTGCTGTTGTGCGTTCTCGTCGCCGACATGGCCCAGTACTGGACGCACCGGTCGTATCACGAAGTCCCCTTCCTCTGGCGCTTCCACGCCGTGCACCACAGCGTGAAGACGATGGACTGGCTGGCAGGCTCGCGCCAGCACATGCTCGAACTGATCTTCACCCGTGTCTGCGTGCTGGCACCGCTGTATGTGCTCGGTTTCAGCGAAGCGGTGATGAATGCGTACATCATCGTGGTCGGCTTCCAGGCGGTGTTCAACCACGCCAACGTCCACCTGCCATGGGGGCCGCTCAAGTACGTCCTGGTAACGCCGGATTTCCACCACTGGCACCACGCTTCGGACGACGAAGCCATCGACAAGAACTACGCCGCGCACTATGCCTTCCTCGACTATCTCTTCGGCACGGCGGTGAAATCGACGAAGCGGTTCCCTGAGAAATACGGAGTCGTCGGCGACTACATGCCGGACGGTTTCGTCCGGCAGCAGTTGTTTCCCTTTCGCAGGCAGAAGCCTTGATATGACCGGGTCCGCCGGCTCACGCCGGCGGGTACGCGTGGCAATCGAGCCAGGTCACGCCGCTCCCCTTCGTCTGCTCTAGCAGCCAGGGGACCGCCACCTGCGCCTTGGGGTGGATGTCGTGGAAAAGGATGACACCGTGACGCCACAGCAGCATCAACGCCAGCACGCGCTGCCTGACCTGTTCGGCATTCACCTTGTTGTTCCAGTCCTGTGAGTCGATATTCCAGAGCGTCACACGCAGGTGGGCATCGCTGAAGAACGCGTCGCTATCGGCCTTGCGCTGACCGTAAGGCGGGCGAAACAGCGGCACGAAGCTCGCCGGAAGGTTGTCGTGCACGAGCGCGATGCTCCGCGTAACGGAGTCCTGCCAATCCGGCATCGAGCTGTGCGATTTGTGTTCCCAACCGTGCGCACCGACGCACATGCCCACATAGGTCGCGCCCAGCGACGCCGGCGTTGCCTGCTGCAACCGGTTTTGCAGGTTGCCCCCCAACGTGAAGAACGTCGCGTTGAGGTCGGCTTGACGAAGCATCGCCAGTGTCTTGTCGGTGTTCCCGGCAGCGCGGGTCGGACCGTCGTCGAAGGTGAGCAGGAAATGTCGATCCGCCGGTTCGTTACCACTCAACTCGTGGTCGGAGAAGGTCGATACCTCACTGCTCACGCGCGGGAAGAGCGCGGCGAGCCGTAACAGCTCGTTGAGGTAGACGCGGTGAAACGTCACGTCGTCCTGGTACCAGGCCTGGTAGCGTGCGTCGGAAACGCCGGCGAAGGCAGCCGCGGCCTTGCGAAACGCCGCCTCGTCCGCACCAGCTGGACAGAACGCCTCTTGCGCGCCGCAATGCGCCGATGCGATGGCATAGCCGGATGCGAGTCGCTTCCAGTACGTGTTGCGGATCGATTCGACGGAGGCGTGGTCGACCTGCTTGATCTTCAGGGCATCGATGAGATCGGCGTCGGTAAGCTTTTCGCTTGCCGCGAGCTCGTGCGCGAAGACGAGCATCTCCGCCCGCGATGCGCGGTCGAAGCCGGCAACGCTATCGACCGGGTCCGGCCAGAGGCTGCGATCGGGAGCTGCGACGGCGCTCGGCCCGACGGCATGCGCTGCGCCGGCAAGGCACATGAGAAGGGAAACAAGGATGGGTTTGCGCACGAGAAGCTCCTGCAAGAGAGGGGCCCCGAAGGGCCCCGTTCCGATCATTGGTGTGCGCTGACGCGCTCGATGGCCTTGTCGTAGACCGGATTCGCCTTTTCCTGCCTGGCGGCGCGGTAGTTGGTCAACGCGTCGGCCAACTGGCCCGCATCTTCATAGAGTCGGGCAATGTTGTAGTAGGCACCCGCACGGGTCGTCGCGGCATTCGGGCCCGACGCGAGGGCGATGGCCTTGCGGTCCGCCCAGATGGCTTCCGCCGAACGGCCGGCTTTCTGATAGGCAAGGCCCAGGTTGGCGTATGCCTGACCATTAGCGGCGTCCAGCTGCGTCGCTTCCTGGAAGAGTGAGATGGCGTCGTCGAGGCGACCCGCGTGGTAGGCCGACTCGCCTGCCTGATTGCGTACCTTGGCACGCGTCGGGTCGGCGACGGCCTGGTTGGTAGCCGCCACGTGAGTATCTTCGTTGCCATAGCGCTCGATCGCGCCAGTGGCCTGCAGGAAGCTGCCGCGCATGCCTTCCATCGAGTTGATGTCCTGGAACTCACCTTCACCGGTCACCCGGAAGACCGCCCATAGATTGCCGACCTTCCCGGTGGGCACGTAGTAGGTGCGTACGAGCGACTGGCCGATATAGACAAAGACCTTGGCGCCGCTTTCCGAGAGGTTCGTCGTGGCAGGCGCCATGTTGTCGGTGTAGTCGTGCACCGAATACACATAGGTCTCGCCTTCGTGCTTGCGCTCCAGCGTGATGGTCTCCGGACCGAAGCTTGTCGTGTCGTCGACATCGAGGTTGGCGTCCTCGCCTTTCTTCGAACCGAAGTAGATATGGTTTCGCGGGTACGTGATGTGCGAATCCAGATCCGTAGGCTTCTCCCCCCAAGTCAGCACGATGCGCATGCCGTCGAGGTTATGCATCACCGGGCTGAGGGCGTACGTCATGCCTTCGCAAGGACACTTTGCCACCAGGGTCGAATAGCCGTCCTTCTTGACGATGATCAGCGTCTCGGCGACGTCCTGGTAGCCACTCGGGAGGAGCGCGTGCCCCTGGGAATCGCTCGATACACCGACGGACGGCTCACCGTTTTTCTGCAGGATCACTGTCGCACCAGCGACAGCCTGATCCTTGACGGTGGCACTGAGGATCTGGACGTTCCCTGCATGAGCAGTCATGACAAAGGACAGCATGCCCAGGACGGACAGCTGCCGACGACGCGCGAGTTTCATGATTCATCCCTGTGTGATTGGAAGGCTGGAGCGCCTGCGATCTTCCGTGGTCTTCGTGCCTTCGGCCGGCCTCAAATGTGGCGCGGCGGTGGCAGAGTGCTCGGCGAGCACGGCCGTTCTCCGGAATGGAGACTAAGTGATCGGCAAGGCGAATACGAGCCGGGGGCCGAGCTTAGACGCCGCGGTTGCGTTTGACGGCTTGCGCCGATCGACGGGCCGCTGGCTTTTTCGCTGGGCCGACCTTCGAGAGCTCTGACCAAGGGATGATTGCGGCGAGCGTGTCAGCCATGAGATCACGCGTCATTTCACGATCGTAGCTTGCTTGCATCCCCGTCCAGAACTCGTCGGACATGCCGAAGAAGCGCGATAGCCGTAGACCGGTATCCGCCGTGATTGCACGTCTCCCGGCTACGATCTCACCTATCCGCGGAGCGGGCACGCCGATCTCCTTAGCGAGACGGTACTGACTCAAGCCCAGCGGCTTAAGGAACTCTTCAAGCAAAAATTCCCCGGGATGGGGAAAGGGAACCTCGCGCATAGTCGCGCTCCTTTCAGTGATAGTCGACGACAGTCACGTCGTGCGCATGACCATTCCGCCAAACGAAACAGACCCGAAACTGGTCATTGACCCGAATGCTGTGTTGACCGTCCAGGTCGCCGCGTAAGGGCTTCAGCCGGTTGGCGGGCGGCTGACGGAGATCATCCAACGCTCTAGCTTCGTCGACGGCGATGAGCTTTCTCATCAAGGTTCGCTCTATATGGATCCAGCGTCTTAACCGCTTGCCTCCGAAGAACGCCCGCACATCGGGATCGCCGAAAGACATGATCATGACTAGTAACGCCGCTCGATAATAACGAGAAACGATACTATTCACAACACGGGTGTCTGGCTGCCGGCGCGGGGAGTGGAGTGAGGTCAGTCGGCCGCTGGCTCGCGTCGAGGGCTCGCTCTAAGGGAACCTCGCTTCTACGCTTCGCAGGGATCGCCGATGAATGGCGTCCTGCGTATCCGCACTGTGCTTCTTTACTCCAGGGGGGCGGTGGAGGTTGTGCCTTTTTCGATCGGAGTGAAGATGGGTTTTTCCCAGGTTCCGGTGACGTGGTAGCGCTTGCGCGCGGCCTGGTTGAGGCCGTGACCGAGAATGCCTTGTACCGCGAGTCCGGCGGCGGCGCCGACGGGGCCGCCTGCGATGGCACCGACGATCGGCAGGCTGCTGCCGAGGTGGGGCACCACCAGCACTTCCTGGTCGTAATCGTGCGCCTTCAGCCCCGCGCGGCCGGTGATCGTGATCTCGGCCGCGGGCCCGCGAATCTTGAGATTCTGCGTGCTGGCGTTGCCATCGGAGAAGCGGAAGTCGCCGGTGATCGCGTCGAAGCCGAATCCCTTACCCAGGACATCGCCGAAGTCGAGCGCAAGGCGGCGCGGCAGTTCGGTGACGGACACGAGGCCAAAGAGACGACCCACGCCGGGCTGCACCTCGAGGATGCGTCCGTTGGCGATGTCGACTTTCAGCGTGCCGTCCATGTTCGCCAGCGCAAGCGCCGACGGACCGCCGGGCCAAACGGCATCGAGTCTCGCCGAGGTACGCCCGCCCTGGAAGATCCCGACGAAGCCAAGCGCGTCCAACATGCGAGCGACGTCTTCGGAAGCGAAGTCCATGGCCAGGTGCGTACGGCTGCGTTTTTCGTCGCCGATCCAATCGCCGGTGGCCGTGATCTGCACGTTCTTGGACTGGGCGCGTAACTGGTCGATGTGCATGCCTTCATCGGTCGGCCAGGTTTCCAGCCGGGCCTCGCCCAGCTTCGCCTTGCCCAGGCGCATATCGGACACCTGCAGGTGCAGGGGCGGCAGGCTGGATGGAGCGACACCCGCTTCGTTGACGTCAGGCGGTTTCTTGCCTGCGGCGACCGTTGCGCTGGTGCTCGCGGCTCCCGTGGTCGGCGCGTTGGTCGCGCTGGCCTGCGCAGCCGCCTTGTCCTCGGCCTTCAGCGAGGTGGAGGCCACCGTCGCGGCCGCCCCAGCGGCGGCCTTGCCCTTCTTGGTTGCGTCAGCCGTATCGTCGGCGGCCGGCCACCACAGGCGATCCATATGTGCGGTGATACCGCGACGTCGCATCTCGTCGTTGGGCACGGTGAGCTGCCCGGCCATGCCGTCGCTGTCGACGCGTAGCGACAGGTCTTGCGGGCCCGGTTTCGCAACGATATGCATGTTGGAGAAATGCTGACCGAACACCTCGCCGTCGTCGGTGACCAGATCCAGTCCGGTCAGGCCGGGACCGCCGCTACCGCTGGCGGACATGCCGACGACGTACTGCACCCAGCCGGACACGTCGAGTTTCGATGCATGGCCGCCGATGAGGTAACCCTGAGCCGGCACGGCGGTGGGCACGGTAGCGCCGAGATTGAAAGCGGCCCCCATCGGCGCCTTGTCGCTGGAAAGGCGCAGGCGGCCGCGCACGATATCGCCCAGCGCGATATCCAGTCGCGCGCCGTCCACGGGCAGGCCCACGCGTACGGATAAGGGTTCGGCAAGCGCCGCGGCTTTCTTGACGGGCGTGGGAAGGAGAAGCTCCACGCCTCGAAGATCCGAGTCGACCGTCAACGCCTGGGCCGTCGCATCGCCCTGCCCCGTTTTCGAAAGCACGTAACCAATGCGGAAGTTGCCACGCCCCTTCGCGGTGTCACCGAGCCACTTCAGGTTCTCGTAGTCGGAAACCAGTTCGCTCACGGCGAAGGCGCCGGTGATCGAAGCCTCCAGGACTTTCGCCGGGTCACCCGTCGCACCGGCGATGGCCAGATCGAGTTCCGCCGGTTGCCCGTGGAAGGAGGTCTTCAGGCCGGTCGCATTGAATCCCTTCGCGTCGAAGGTCATCGGCCCGGTGATCTTGTCCAGGCGAAGCTTCCACTCGTTGGCAACGAGGTCGGCATCCTTCAGCGTGGCCTTGCCGTCCAGCGTGACGTCGCGTGCATTGGCCAGCGGCATGAGCAGGTTGAAGCCGAACTCGCCGGTGCCACCCAGCTTCAGTTTGTCGATCGATTCGCGGCTATTGCTCGCAATGGGGCTGTTCTTGATGAAGTCGAGGAAGCTGTTGCCGGTACCTGCGCCGCTCACCTTCAGGTCGAGGATGCCATCGGCGAAATCGGGAATCGCGGCAGTCGCGGCGCTGACAGCGTTGCCCAGCGAGTGGCCCTCGGTGGCTTCGATAAACATGCCGTTATCGATGAAACTGGCAACTGCAGAAAGGCCCTCGGCGCGCGGCCAGCCGGTGCCGTAGTCGAGCACCGTGTCATCGATGACGGCACGACCTTCGAAGCGGCCTTCCTGGTTGCGGAACGGCCAGTCGCGGAGGTTGCCGCGCACCAGGGCCGAACCGCTTTCGATATGGCCGGACACCAGGCCACGGTTGAGCCAGTTCTGCGATCCCTCGGACATCGAATGGGGCCAGAAGAGCTTGGCCGCGGGCACATCGCCCGGTCCGAGTGCGACATACATGTCCATGAAGGGCCCGGTATCCGCGCCGGGCAGAACGAACTCGCCGCGTGCCTGGCCGCCGAATCCCTCGCCCTGGAAATCGAGCGGGTCGGCGCCGATGTGCCAGTCGTCGCCATCCTTGTACACGGTGATATCGCCACCCAGCGACGACATGACGAAGGGTTTGCGGAACACGCCGGTGAAATCCAGCGTGGTGGCTTGCCTCGGCAGGCTGAGCGCCAGCGCCTGTTCGTCACCGAACACTTCGCCATCGAGCTTCGACACTCCCGGCAATTTGCCAATCGCGTCGATGCCCAGGCCGGCGAACGTGGCGTGGACGAAACGCAGACCGTCGACGGAGTCCCAGTCGGCGCGCACGTCGTTGAAGTGACCGCGCGGCCGGCCGCTGACCAGCCAGTGCGCCAGGGCAGGAGAGACCTGCGGCGCGAGGCCCATCCACGGCAGCAACGGCCCGAGGTCCACCTTGCGCGCGACCAGCGTGTCGTTGCTGCGATCGCCCTGCACATGTGTCACGAAGGCGATATCGCCGCCGTCGGCGCCCGCCCAGTCGACACGCTGGCCGTCGGCGGTGCGATTCATGTCGACGATGCCATGCACGCCCGGTGTGCTCACCACGCGCTCAGGACCGCGTATGGCGAGCTGATCGAAATCGACGCGCGAGGTCGTGCGCACCACGTGTCCGTCGCGCCAGTCCAGCCAGGATTCGAAACCACCCTTGCCACCGGCGAGCGCATATCCACCCGCATTGAAGTCCGCGGTAAGCGCGGCCAGATCCAGGTCGGCGCCCTTGACGTAAACGCGACCACTGGACCCGTCCGCGGCAAAGCGCCCCGCCGCGGTAAGGAGGCCTCTGACGTTTTCGCGGCGAAGCGTGCCGCCGACGCGCACCGCCTGCCCCTGCAAGCTGATGCGCAACTGGTCCGCGATGAGACCGTAACTGCGATGCGTGGTGTCGTCGGCGATGTCCAGGTGAAGATTGCTGAGCCAGAGATCCGCGGAAAGATTGCCGAACGAGACCTTCTGCGTGCCGCCACCGGCACCGAAACCATCGATGCTCCAACGACCGTCGGCGGCGCGATGAAGGCCCATGCGCATGTCGCGCAGGCGCAGGTTGAGCAAGTGCCGGGAGGGGAGCACGAAGGCGCCGAAATCGAGCTTCACCGCCGCCTGGGGCAGACGCAAAGCGTCGCCGCCTTCGGTCGGTGCGATGGTCACGTCGCGCATCACGAACAGTGGACCGGAAGGCCGCCAGAATCCTTCAAGCGAACCGAAGCGAACCGGTTTGCCGAGCTTCTGGCTGAGCAGCGCGGCGACACGCTCCGGATAATGGGCGGCCAGCGGCAACAGCAGCTGGCCCACAGCCATCACCAGGGCAAGCGCCACCAGCACGCTCGCGACCAGACCCAGAAGGAAGAACCGCAAGCGTCGTGCGCGATGGCGCCAGCCGGGACTCACCGGCCCACGTTCCGGCAAGCGCCGGCGTCAGAGAAGCACGACATCGAACTGTTCCTGCGAATAATGCTCTTCCGCCTGGAAGCGGATGCTCTTGGCGATGAACTCTTCGAGCTCGGCCACCGCGGCCGACTCTTCCTCGAGGATGCGGCCGACAACCTTCGGGCTGGCCATGACCAACAGCTTCTGCGCATTGAACTGGCGCACGGCGCGAGTGATCTCGCGAAAGATCTCGTAGATCACCGTTTCCGCCGTCTTCAGTGCACCGCGACCGCTGCATGCCGGGCACGGCTCGCACAACTGGCGCTCCAGGCTTTCAGTGGTGCGCTTGCGGGTCATCTCGACCAGGCCCAGCGCCGACATCGGGTACACCGTGGTCTTGGCATGGTCTTTCTGCAGGCCCTTCTCGAGCATGCGCAGCACCTGCCGCTTGTGTTCGTCGTCCACCATATCGATGAAGTCGATGATGATGATGCCGCCCAGATTGCGCAGCCGCAGTTGGCGCGCCGCGGCCTGAGCCGCTTCCAGGTTGGTGCGGTAGACGGTTTCTTCGAGATTGCGGCTGCCGAGGTAGCCACCGGTATTCACATCGACGGTCGTCATCGCTTCGGTCTGGTCGACGATGAGGTAACCGCCGGACTTCAGCGGCACCTCTTTACGCAGGGCGCGCTGGATTTCGTCCTCCACGCCGTAGAGATCGAAGATCGGCCGCTCGCCGGCATAGTGTTCAATGCGGTCCGACAGCACCGGCATGAACTTCTGCACGAATTTGACGGTTTTCTCGTAGGTTTCGCGTGAATCGACGCGCACTTTCTCGATGCCGTCGTTGAGCGAATCGCGCAGCGAACGCAACGGCAGCGAGAGTTCCTCGTACACACGTTCGCCCATCTTCGCTTTCTGGATGTTCTCCTGGACCACGCGCCACACCTTACTCAGGTAGGTCACGTCGAACGCGAGCGATTCCTCGGACTGCCCTTCCGCATTGGTGCGAACGATGTAGCCCAGCGGGTTCTCGCCGATCAGCGGCGTGATGATGTCCTTCAGGCGCTGCCGCTCGGATTCTTCCTCGATGCGCACGGACACGCCCAGCGTGCGCGAATGCGGTAGCAGGACGAGGTAGCGCGAGGGAATGGAGAGATGCGTGGACAGGCGCGCACCCTTGCTGCCGATAGGGTCCTTGACCACCTGGACCACGATTTCCTGGCCTTCGTGGACGAGCTCGCTGATCGGCGGCACGGGGCCGTGACCATTCGTCTTGCCGTCGACGGGCGCATCGGTCGGCGGTAGCGGTGCACGCACGATATCGGACGCATGCAGGAAAGCGGCGCGATCGAGACCGATCTCGACGAACACCGCCTGCATGCCGGGCATCACTCGCTGTACGCGACCCTTGTACACGTTGCCGACGTAGCCGCGCTTCGACGCGCGCTCGACGTGGACCTCCTGCAGCATGCCATTTTCGACAACGGCCACTCGCGTCTCACGCGGCGTGACATTGATCAGGATTTCCTCGCTCACACCAGCCCCTATCCTTAAGTCATCGCGCTTTATAGCCCGCGCGCCGACAACATGTCACTGACTCCTGAGGAGTCGGGAAGTTTCGTGGAGCGGCAGGCCCATGACGCCCGAATAGCTGCCGGAAAGGTGTTCGATGAAGGCCGCTGCGCGACCCTGGATGGCATAGGCCCCGGCTTTGCCGAAGCATTCGCCGCTGGCTACATAGTCGTCGATCTGGGCCTTCCCGAGTGAGGCAAATCGCACGATCGACGCCGAAAGTGCCGAGCGCTCACCGTTTGCGTCGATCAGCCAGACTGCCGAGACCACGCGGTGTTCGCGCCCGGACAGGCGACCCAGCATCGCGGCGGCGTCAGCGGCATCACGCGGCTTGCCGAAAACCTCGTCGTCCAGCACGACCTCGGTGTCCGCGCCGATCACCCTGGCACCCACTTCGGTCGCCACCATGGCGTACCCCGCACGGGCCTTGTCCAGGGCCACACGGGCCACATAGGCGTCGGGTGCTTCACCGGGCCGTCGGATCTCTTCCACGTCGACGTCGAGCACGCGCGGGGCTTCGCCGATCTGGCCAAGGAGTTCCCGCCGGCGTGGCGATTGCGAAGCCAGGTAGAGCACGGCGAGTCCTTCAGGCGCGATGGTAGGGATGACCGGCCACCAGGGTGGTGGCGCGATACAGCTGCTCGGCGAGCACGAGGCGGACGAGCATGTGCGGCAGGGTCAACGGCCCCAGCGACCAGCGCTGGTCGGCGCGGGCGAGCACCTCCGGTGCGTGACCGTCGGGACCGCCGATGAGGAAGGCGATATCGCGACCACCCATCCGCCACTGTTCAAGTTGCTGGCCCAGGTCCTCGCTCGACCACGTTTTCCCGCGCCCATCGAGCGCGACGACGTGAATGTCCCGGGGCAAGGCGGCGAGGATGGCCACGCCTTCGTCGAGCGTGGCGCGCACGTCATCGCGACCTTTGCCGCGGATGCCGGGCTTGATCTCGATCAGTTCGAGCGGGAGCTCGTGAGAAAGACGCTTGCGGTACTCGGCGAAACCTTCCGCCACCCAGGCCGGCATGCGTTCGCCGACGGCAATGAGTCGAGCCCGCACAGCGGACTCAGTCGTTGGCGGCTTCGAAGCCGTCGTCACCCACGGTCCACAGGCGCTCGAGGCCGTAGAACTCGCGAATGCGGGGCATCATCACGTGGACGATGATGTCGCCCAGGTCGACCAGCACCCATTCGGCTTCGGTCTGGCCTTCGACACCGAGCGGCATCACGCCCGCCTGCTTGGCGAACTTGATGACTTCGTCGGCAATCGACTTGACGTGACGGGCGGAGGTGCCCGACGCGATGAAAAGGATATCGGCGATGGAGGTCTTGCCACGAACGTCGATTTCACGGACGTCCTTGGCCTTGAGGTCTTCGAGCGCGGCGACAACGCGCTGGCGCAGGAGCTCGTTATTGACGGCGGACTTGCCCTTGGCCTTGCGGGATGCGGTCGAACTCAAGATGCGAAAACCTCATGCGGCGGAATGCCGGCTTCGAGGGCAGTATAACCCCCGGTGGCGCGGGGCGCGTCAAATGCCTGGGCAGGTATTGCCCCGATCGGTCGGCCCTGTGGCAAAGGCATCGCCGCTGAAGCGGCTCCCACAGGGCTGCCGGGCTTCGTGTGGGAGCCGCTTCAGCGGCGATCAGCGCCCGAGGGCGCGGTAAGGCGCCAGCAGCGCCTCGTCCTCGAAACAGGCCGATGGCAGCAGGAACCGGGGCTCATTGCCCGCCGCGAAGGCTTCGCGGATCGCCGTGGCGGCGATATCCAGCGGGGTGATAGCGATGTCGACCACCGTCCCGGCGGGTCCGTGCACCCGATCGGCCCGGCGCCCAACAATGAATTCGGCCAGCTCGCCCGACGGCGCATGGCTCACGCCAGGGCGCGTCAGCACCCCGACGTGGGCGAATTCGAACAGCTGCCGCCACAGATGCCAGGACGCCAGCCCGGCGAACGCATCCGCCCCGACAAGAAGGACCAGCGGCCGGTCCGGCCCGGTATCCGCGCGCAGGGAGGCCAGTGTGTCCACCGTGTAGGAAGGGCCGTCGCGGTCCAGCTCACGCGTGTCGATGGTAAGTCGGTCCTGGCCACCCAAGGCCGCGCGAAGCAGCGCGACGCGACCGGCCGCATCGGCAACCGGTGGCGGTCGGTGAGGCGGCGTTCGCGCCGGTACCAGCCGGACCTCGGCCTCGAGGGCCTCGGCGGCTTCCCACGCGGCGCGCAGATGGCCGTGATGGATGGGATCGAAGGTGCCGCCGAGAATGGCAAGCGGACGCGCCTTGCTCATCCCAGCGCCACCGCGGCGCGGGGCTCGGCAATGGCGGCGATGAGCCGCTCGGCCTCGAGCCAGGGATTCCCCTGTTCACGCCCCTTCGCCATGCGATCGATCCGCGCGGCGCGGGCGAGACAGGCCAGCCAGTGCTCGCGAGGCGCACGGCGCAGGGCCTTGCGAAAGAGTTGCTCGCGCGCCGGCCAGAGCCGCTCCACCTTCGCCTGCGCGGCGAAATCGCGCGCATTGGCCAGGCGCAACGCCAGCTGCAGCTGGTTGACCAGCCAGCCCATCAGGGCGATCAGTTCGTCGCCCTCGGAATGCAGGCCGGCGAGAATGCGCAGGGCCCGCCCGCCCTCCCCGGCAAACGCGGCGTCGGTGAGCTTGAAGGCATCGAAACGGGCACTGTCGGCAACCAGGCCTTCCAGCGTCGCCGCGTCGAGTCGCTGGTCCCCCGCGAGGACGACCAGCTTGTCGATTTCCTGGGCAGCGGCGAGCAGATTGCCTTCGACCCGCTCGGCCAGTATGGCCACGGCGTCGGGACTGGCCTTCACGCCACGCGATGTGAGGCGTGCACCGACCCACTGCGTCCATTCGTTCGGGCGCGGGGCGTTGAACACCACCTGGATACCGCCGGCGTCGACGTTCTTCGTCCACACCGCCTCGTGCTTGGTGCTCCACTCCGTGGCGGTGATCAGCAGGGTGGTATCGGGCGGCGGGTTGGCGACGAATTCACTGATCGCCGTGCTGCCGTCCTTGCCCGCGCGGCCACCGGCCAGGCGCAGGTCGAGCAGGCGCTGGGTGGCGAAAAGGGAAAGCCCCGCGGAGGAACGGGCTAGATCGTCCCAGTCGAAGCGGCTGTCCGCTTCGAGGACTTCGCGCTCGTTGTAGCCCAGGCGGCGCGCCATGGCGCGCACGGCATCCGCCGCCTCGAGCACGAGCAGCTCCTCACCGGCGAGCAGGTACACCGGCGCCATCCGGTCACCGGCGAGGTGCTTCTGCCACTGGCCGGGACTCATCGGCACGGTCGCGGTTCCCTCAGGGTCCGCTGGGCGTGGTCGGCTGCGCGGCCGCGGCGGGGTGCGCTCCGGCGGCCTGCAGGCGGAACAGGATCGACTGGACCATGTCGCCGATCAGGCTGCGCTGCAGCTCCTCGGTCTGGCTGGCCGTACCGATGGTATTGGTCGCGTCGTAGCTGAATTCGCGGGACATATCGACCGACTGCGAGGGAATGATGACCGTGCCGTCAGCGGCCTTCGCGTTGAAGTCGACGTGGTAACGCACCGCGTATTCGGTCACGCGCGCCGTGCCGCTCACGGTCAGCGAGTCGGTACGGAAGGTGTTCGAGGTGACCGCCAGGTCAGCCGCGTCGGCCGAGGCGTGGTCGACAATCTCCACGTCCGAATTCGACAGGGCGCGGCTCAATTCGCGCTCCAGCATGCCACCCCCTGCCACCGTAAGATGAATCTTCTTCATGCCCGGCGGCAGAGCCGCCGTATGTCGCAGATGGAAGCCGCAGGCGCTGACCAGCACGACGGCGGCGAGGACCAGGGCGGTACGCAGCGAACGGGAGAGGCTCGGGCTCATGGTTATCCTGCGACGATGTTGACGATCTTGCCGGGCACGACGATCACCTTGCGCACGGTCTGGCCTTCGAGCATGCGCGCCACGCCGGGCTCGGCACGCGCCATCGCCTCGGCTTCTTCCTTCGAGGCCGAGGCAGGCACCTCGATGGTAGCGCGAAGTTTGCCGTTGACCTGCACGGCGTAGGTCAACGACTCACGGACCAGGGCAGTCGGATCCACCACCGGCCAGCCAGCGTCCTCGACCAGGGTTTCGCCATGGCCGAGTACCTGCCACAGCGCGTGAGCGATGTGCGGAGTAAACGGGTTGATCAGCTGGACCACGGCAGTGAACGCTTCCTGGCGCAGGGCGGCGCCCTGGGCGCTGGCGTCGTCGAACTTCGCCAGGGCGTTCAGCAGCTCCATCAGCGCGGCGATAGCCGTATTGAAGGACTGACGGCGACCGATATCGTCGGTGACCTTCTGGATGGTTTCGTGGAGCTGGCGACGCAAGGCCTTCCGCGCACCTTCGGCGGATGCGTTCTCTCCCTGCACGGACCTGGCGGCCTCGGCATGCGCCGAGACATCGCGCCACAGCCGACGCAGGAAACGCGCCATGCCTTCCACGCCGGCTTCGTTCCATTCCAGGGACTGGTCCGGGGGTGCGGCGAACATCGAGAACAGGCGGACCGTGTCGGCGCCGTACTTGTCGACCATCGACTGCGGGTCGACACCGTTGTTCTTGGACTTGGCCATCTTCTCGATGCCGCCGATTTCCACCGGCTTGCCATCGGCACGCAGCACGGCGCCCACGATGCGCGCGCGTTCGTCGCGCTGCACATCCACATCGGCGGGATTGAACCAGGTGAGCGACCCGTTGGCTTCCTTTCGGAAATAGGTCTCGGCGATCACCATGCCCTGGCAAAGCAGGTTCGTGGCCGGCTCGTCGCTGTTGACCAGCCCTTCGTCACGCATGAGCTTGTGATAGAAGCGGAAATACAGCAGGTGCAGGATGGCGTGCTCGATGCCACCGATGTACTGGTCGACCGGCGTCCAGTAGTTGGCCCGCTCGTCCACCTGCGCTTTCGCACCGGGGCTGGTGTAGCGCGCGTAGTACCAGCTCGACTCCATGAAGGTGTCGAAGGTGTCGGTTTCGCGCTCGGCCGGGCCACCGCACGAAGGACACGTGGTCTTGCGCCACTCGGGGTCGGCCTTGATCGGCGATTGCACGCCGGAGAACGCGACGTCCTCTGGCAGCACCACCGGCAGTTGGTCTTCCGGCACGGGCACGGCGTCGCACTTGGGGCAATAGATGACCGGGATCGGGCAGCCCCAGTAGCGCTGGCGGCTCACGCCCCAGTCGCGGATGCGCCAGTTGACCCGGCGCTCGCCTCGGCCGACAGCGATCAACGCCAGGGAGATTGCGTCGAAGGCCGCCCTGAATTCGAGGCCGTCGAACTGGCCCGAATTGATCAGGGTGCCGTATTCGGTATACGCACCGGCAGTCTGGATATTGGTTTCGAAGGTCTTGATCGTCTCGACGGCCGAGGACGACTGATAGGCGTCGGACGAACCGCCCTCCAGCGCGTTCTGCAGCACATCGCCACCGTCGGTAGCAAGATCGCGGCGAAGTTCCTCAACAGCGTCCACCACGCCACGATCGACGACGACCATCTTGATCGGCAACGAATACTTCTGGGCGAATTCCCAGTCACGCTGGTCATGGCCCGGCACCGCCATCACGGCACCCGTGCCGTAGCCCATCAACACGAAGTTGGCGACCCACACCGGCACCTTCTCGCCGGTGAGCGGATGGGTGGCATCGACACCCGTGTAGTAGCCACGTTTTTCCTGGGTTTCGAGCTCGGCTTCGGAGACCCCGCCGGCCTTGCAGCTGTCGATGAATGCGGCCAGTCCCGGGTTGCCCACGGCGGCGTGCGCGGCGATCGGATGCTCGGCGGCCACCGCGACATACGACACGCCCATCAACGTGTCCGGGCGCGTGGTGAACACGGTCAAAGGCTCGGCCTCGCCATCCACATCGAACTGGATTTCCAGGCCTTCGGAGCGCCCCAGCCAGTTGCGCTGCATGGTCTTGACCGCATCGGGCCAGCCCGGCAGCGTGTCCAGGCCGTCGAGGAGTTCCTGCGCGTAGGCCGTGATCTTGAGGAACCACTGGGGGATTTCGCGCTTCTCGACCAGGGCGCCGGAGCGCCAGCCGCGCCCGTCGATCACCTGCTCATTGGCGAGCACGGTCTGGTCGACCGGATCCCAGTTGACGACGCTGTTCTTGCGGTACACCAGGCCCTTCTTCATCAGCCGGGTGAACATCTGCTGCTCCCACTGGTAGTACTCGGGGCGGCAGGTGGTCACCTCGCGGGTCCAGTCATAGGCGAAGCCCATGCGCTTGAGCTGCTCGCGCATGTGTTCGATGTTCTTGTACGTCCACTTGGCCGGCGCCGTGTTGTTCTTGATCGCGGCGTTCTCGGCGGGCAGGCCAAAAGCGTCCCAGCCCATCGGCTGCAACACGTTCTTGCCCTGCTGGCGCTGGAAACGGCTGATCACGTCGCCGATGGTGTAATTGCGGACATGACCCATGTGGAGGGCGCCCGAGGGGTACGGCAGCATCGAGAGGCAGTAATACTTCGGCTTGCTCGCGTCCTCGGTCACTTCGAACGCGCGCGTGGCGTTCCAGAAGCGCTGAGCGGCGATCTCGACGGCGTCGGGGGCGTAACCGCCCTGTTCGCGCGTGCCCTGGTCTTGGGTGTCCTGCATGGTGTTGGGTACCGGTGGGATGCTCACAATCGCGGGAGACTATCCCACGACGGTGGTTCAGGCAAAGAGAACCCGGTTTATTGGCAGGTTGGCGACTGACCGGCGGCGACGGCGCGGACGGCGGCGGCTATCTGGTCGGCAACCTGGCCGATGGCCCGCTGGTGGGCCTCGACGAGGCTGTCGTAGGTCGATCCCGCCGGTTCGCTGGCACGCGAGGCGCAGGCGGCGCCGGCGGTCTCACCCGAACGAACCGACCAGCCCGCTTCCAGCGTGGCGCTGCCGCCCACTTCGGAGTCGAAACGGCGCACATCGAGCTGGACCCGAACGACCTTGTCGTTCTTGGCGTGCGGCAGTCCGTGCACATCGTGCGTGCCCAACCGGGTGGACAGGTCAGCCGTCAGTGCGCCGCGAATCTCGTCACCCAGCGGCGAGGCCCAACGCTCACCATCCAGCACCGAGACCCCGGTGGCGCCATGGCGCAACACCATGGAGGGCTGATCCACCTGCGGCGGCACCCCGACGGCCTGCACGTCGATCACGAAGGGAGCGGAGACCGACGCCATCGGGGCCGAGGACGGCACCAGCGTGTGGAAGTGCACGGGAGCCGAGGAGCAGGCGCCGAGCACGGCGATCAGGCTGGCGGCGCCGACAAGGCGAAGTGTATGGATCATGGCTGTACATCCTTGCCTTGCTTCTGGGTCGACGGCGTGGAAACCGGCGGCGTGGCGTCGGCGCCCCGACCGCGCAGCAGCGCCTCGGGGTGGCGACCGAGGTAATCGGTGAACGCGCGAACCGAGCGCACCGTGCGCTGCAGCTCCTCGAGGGTATTGCCGATATTCTGCTGGAGCGGGGAGTCCTCCGACAGCGCATCGTTAGCCGTGCCGACGGTCTTGTTCACGCCCTGCAGGGTGCGCCGGGCTTCCGGCAGCAGCTCGGTGTTGACCTGCTTGAGCGTGGCATTGAGTTCATGCAGGCTGCCGTCGAGGTTCTTGCCGATCGAATCGAACGGGATCTTCTCGACCTTGTCGACGATGCTGGCAATCTGCTCCTGCAGATGGTCGAAGTCGCCCGGCGTGGTCGGAATCTCGAACGGCCTGGCGTTCTCGTTGAAGGCGACCTTCTTCGCCTTGGGATCGAAGTCCAGCGCGATATAGAGCTGGCCGGTGAGCAGGTTGCCGTTACGTGCCTGCGCACGCAGGCCGTGGGCCACGAGGCCACTCATGATCTTCGGCATCTCCTGGTCGTCGTCGCCGCCGGAGAGCTTCGCCAGCTTCTCGTGGGCCTGACCCAGGCGCTGCGGATAGACCACCGCACCAACGATGACCGGGAAGGTCTGCGTCTTCGCGTCGTAATCGAGGTTGACCGACACGACACGGCCGAATTTCACGCCAAGGAATTCGACCGGAGCGTCCACCGTGAGGCCGCGCAACGAGTGCTCGAAGCGCATGCGGATGTAACGCGCCTTGCCGTCCGGCGGTGCGACCGCCGTGGCCTGGTCGTTGAACAGGGTGAACTCGTTCATTTCCGGCGCTACGGTTTCGTCGTGTGGTCCCGGTGGATCCTGGAAAGCGACGCCGCCGGCGATCACCGTGGCCAGTGACTGCGTGTTGAGCTTGAGGCCATCTGCGCTGAGCGAGACGTCGACACCGCTGGCATTCCAGAAGCGCGCGTCCTTGGTGACGAAGCGATCGTTCGGGCCGTCGATGAACAGCTGCAGGGAAACCCCCTTGCCGTCCTTGTCCAGCTCGTACGAGACGACGCGGCCGACCTGGATGCGTCGGTAATACACCGGCGAGCCGATATCGAGGGAACCGAGGTCGGTGGCGTGCAGCACGAATCGGCGGCCCGGCGCGCCATGGGTCACGGCAGGCGGGGTTTCCAGGCCGGTGAAATCGTTCTGGTCTTCTTCCGAATCGCCGGCATCCGCGCCGATGAAAGCACCGGACAGCAGGGTGTCGATACCCGAGACTCCGCTCGCGCCGATGCGAGGACGAACCACCCAGTAGCGCGTTCCCTTGGTCGCGAACGCCGCGGCGTCCTTCTCGAGGTCGATCACCACGGAAATGTGCGTGCGGTCCTTCGACAGACGCATGGTGGTGACCTTGCCGATCACCACGTTCTTGTACTTGACCTGGGTCTTGTTGGCTTCGATGCCTTCGGCGGTAAGAAAGGTGACGGTGATCTTCGGGCCGGCCGAGGTGAAGTGCGTCACCAGCAGGGAGATACCCACCAGGGCGGCGATGATCGGCACCAGCCAGATGAGCGAGAAGCCGAGCTTCGACTTGCGCACCTCCGGTTGTGGCAGGTCGTCGTCCTGCATCGGCGTGTTTCCTTGGTTGGTGTCGCTCATTGCGATTTCCTGTTGTCCCAGATCAGACGGGGATCGAAGCTCATGGCCGAAAGCATCGTCAGTACGACGACTACGCCGAAATAGACCACGCCGGGCAACGGCTCGACGCGGCTGAGAATCTGAAAGTGCACGAGGGCGGAAAGGATCGCCACGACGAACACATCGAGCATGGACCAGTAGCCGATCAGCTCGACGAAGCGGTAGAGCCTCGCACGATGCTTCGTCACGAACCCGCTCGAACGCTGCACGGACACCAGAAGCACGGTCATGATGATGAACTTCAGCATGGGCACCACGATGCTTGCCGTGAAGACGATGACCGCCAGGCCCGGCGACCCGGCACGCCAAAGCTCGAAAATGCCGCTGAGGATGGTGTTGTCGTCCTTCGAGGAAAGACTCTGCGTGCGCATGATCGGAAACACGTTGGCCGGTATGTAGAACATCGCCGCGGCCAGCAGCAGCGCCCACGAGCGCGCAATGCTGGCTTCCTTGCGCATGTGCAGTGCGCTGTGGCACCGCGGGCAATGCGCCTGAGGATCCTCGGTGTAGGCGGTGACGAGGCGGCAGACATGACACGACATCATGCCGAGCTCGCGGGCCCGCGGCGGCGCGCTCATGCTTTTCCGTTTCCTGTGACGTCCCACAGGTGCCGGGGATCGTGGCTGGAGAACACGGTGATCAGCACGGTGAGAAACCCGTATGCCCAGATGCCCGCGCCCGGCACGACATCGAAATACGTGTGTGCCTTGACCACCGCGACCAGGGTGCCGAGCATGAATACCTCGATCATGCTCCAGGGCTTGACCTTGACCAGCGTCGTCATGGCCTGGGCGAAACCGGGTGCCCGCCGCTGGTCGCGGGCGAACCAGAGCACCCAGGCGAAGATCACGATCTGGCTCAGCGGAAAGAAGAACAGGGTCATCGCGGTGAGCACGGCCACGATCTGCGCGCCATCGTTCCACATGGCGATGACAGCGCCCCAGAGGGTGGTGTCCTCCGCCATGCCTGAAAGCTTCAGGGTGACGATGGGCGAGACGTTGGCGATCACGAAGACGATCAGGGAGGCGACGATCAGGGCGAACTGCCCGTCCACGCCGATCCACTGGTGGCGCTCCAGAACGGCCCCGCAGACGGTACAGTCGGCCACCTGCCCACGCGACAGTTTCCGCTTCTGGTAAACGGAGTCGCAGTGCTCGCAAATGATCAGGTTCTGGGCGTGGTGCATGCCGTCCGGCGGTTCAGGGCCACGATGGCCTATCCGCCTATGATCGCAAATCCGCGTAAACGGCGCATGACGGGCGACGTAGGATCAGTCCTAAATCGGCGTCAGGGCTTGATATGCTCCGCCTCTTCCCCGATTTACGGGGCATCGAATCAGAGTCCCAGGAGCCCCCCGTGAGCAGCGCCCAGACCACCAGCGAACACATCTTCGACGCGACCACGGCCGGCTTCGAGAACGACGTCATCAAGGCCTCGGTCGAGGTCCCGGTCCTCGTGGACCTGTGGGCCGAATGGTGCGGCCCGTGCAAATCGCTCGGCCCGATCCTCGAAAAGCTCGCCGTGGAGTACAACGGCGGGTTCCGTCTGGCGAAGATCGACGTGGACGCCGAGCAACAGCTCGCCGCCATGTTCGGCGTGCGGAGCATACCCACGGTGATCCTGATCAGCGGTGGCCAGGTGGTGGATGGTTTCGCTGGCGCCCTGCCCGAAGGCCAGATCCGCGAGTTCCTGACCAAGCACGGCGTCCAGCCGGGCGAGGCGGCGAACGAGGAGGACGCGGAAGCCGCGACGCCGGAAACGGCGGAAGAAGCCATCAACCGGATCCAGCAGTCCATCGCCGCCGAACCGGATCGCGCCGAGCTCAAGCTCGACCTCGCCCTGGCCCTGATGCGTGCCGGCAACGTGGCTTCGGCCCAATCCGAGCTCGACGCCCTGCCCGCCAACCTCGCCACCGACGCACGCGCCGTGCGCCTGCGCAGCCAGCTCGAGCTCGCCCGTGCCCTGGCCGGTGCGCCGTCGCTGGAAGAGCTGCGGGCCCGCGTGCAATCGAACGACATCGACTGGGAAGCACGCGACCTGCTCGGCGTGCGCCTGCTGATCGAAGGCGAGGCCGCAGCCGGCCTCGACCAGTTCCTCGACATCCTCAAGCGGCAGCGCGACTGGAACGAGGGCCAGGCGAAGAAGCGCCTGCTCGCCGCCTTCGCCACGATGGACGATGCGGCGCTGGTCAGCCAGTACCGCCGGAAGATGGCTTCGTTGGTGTTCTAAGGCATCGCCGCTGAAGCGGCTCCTACAAGAGCATCGCCGCTGAAGCGGCTCCCACACAAAGCCGGCACCATGTAAGCCTGCTGTTATGTGGGAGCCGCTTCAGCGGCGATACGACGCGCCTCAGCGCCCCTTCTTCCGCCGCACATACAGCTGCTTCCGCACCGACGCCACCAGCTCGCCCGACGCCGTCCGCACATCGGTGTCGAACCACCGCAGGCACTTCTCGCCGTTCGCGGTGGCCGCGCGCAGTTCGTCGAGCACGCCGTCCTCGATGTGGAACTCCGCGAACACATCCTCCCGTCCCGGCGCGACGAAGCGAATCTCGCCCGCCTGGTCCCAGACGATGTAGTCGTCGCCCAGGCTTTTCAGCGTCATGATCATCCAGAACGGATCGGTCATCGAAAACAGGCTGCCGCCGAAGTGCGTGCGCACGTAATTGCGGTTGTACCAGGCGAGCTTGAGCCTCACCCGTGCATGGCGGTAATCGTCATCGAGCCTCAGCACGCGGACACCGGCGAACAGGAACGGAGGCCACGCGTTGAGGACGCGCCGTAGAGTGCTTGCTTTCATGACCAGGGTATCGGGATCGGGGATCCCGTCATCGTAGTCGTGCCAGGGTGGGGAACGAAGACCCCCGTTTTAAACGAGGGGTGACCAATGGCAGGGGGCCACCCGGGTCCACGCGCCTACCATCGATCGCTACCACCCGCCGCCGGAATCCGAGCCATGCGCCTTACGCTCCGCCGTGCCACCCTGCCCGCCGCCCTCGCCGTGGCGATGGCTTTCTCAGCTTCCTCGGCTCTCGCCCAGGATCTCCCCGCTCCGGTCGACCAGCCCTACCAGGGCACCCTCGGCCTGAACGTGGATCTCACCGACGCGCCGAAGAACATCTACCACGTGCGCGAGACGATCCCGGTCGCCGCCGGTCCCCTCACGTTGTTCTACCCGAAGTGGATCCCCGGCGAGCACTCGCCGACGGGCCCGATCCAGAACGTTGCCGGCCTGACGATCAGCGCGAACGGCAAGCCGCTCGCCTGGCGTCGCGACCTCAAGGAGATGTACGCGCTGCACGTGGAAGTTCCGGCCGGCGTGGACAAACTCGAGGTGGCTTTCGAGTTCCTCGCACCGCGCGAAGCTGGCGGCTTTTCATCCAGTCCTTCGTCGACGCCGAACTTCGTCGCCCTCGAGTTCAATCAGGTGGCGTTTTATCCGGCGGGTTACTACACCAGCCGCATCATGATCCAACCGACGGTAAAGCTCCCCGCGGGATGGAAGTTCGCCAGCTCACTGGAAACCGATACGCCCGACAGCGCCTCGCCCAGCTTCAAGGCGGTCAGCTTCGAGAATCTCGTCGACTCTCCATTGATTGCCGGTCGCCATTTCAATCGCGTGGACCTCGCGCCGGGTGCGCAAACGGCAGTCCACCTGAACGTCGTCGGCGACAGCGCCAAGAGCGTGATAGCCACCGACAAGCAGATCGCCGGCCAGCGTGCCCTGATCGTGCAGGCAAACAAGTTGTTCGGCGCGCATCACTACAGCCATTACGACTTCCTGCTGATCAACTCAGATCACACCCAACACTTTGGCCTCGAGCACCACCAGTCGAGCGACGATCGCCTCTTCGCCAACTTCTTTACTGACGCCGACGTCAATGTCGCGGCGGGCAGCCTGTTGCCGCATGAATACATCCATTCATGGAACGGCAAGTTCCGCCGCCCCGCCGACCTGTGGACGCCGACCTTCACCGAGACGATGCAGGACGATCTGCTCTGGGTATACGAGGGCCTGACCGACTACTGGTGCGGCGTGCTCGCCGCGCGCTCCGGCATCTGGACCACGGAGCAGTGGCGTGACTCGCTGGCCAGCATCTCGGCTGGCATGTCCAATCGAACCGGCCGCTCGTGGCGTTCGCTCCAGGATACGGCCGACGCGGCGCCGCTCACCTATGCCGGCGGTGGCGGTTGGTCCAACTATCGTCGCGGTACGGACTTCTACCCTGAAGGCCAGTTGCTCTGGCTCGACGTCGACACGAAGATCCGCGATCTCTCGGGCGGCAAGCATTCGCTCGACGATTTCGCGCGTGCGTTCTACGGCATGGAAAACGGCAACTACGCGACGAAAACCTACACCTTCGATGACGTCGTGAGCACGCTCAACGGCGTGCAGGCCTATGACTGGGCCAGTTTCCTGCGCCAGCGACTCGACGCCACCGGCAACACCCTGCCCGAACACGGCATCGAGAACGGCGGCTGGAAGGTCGTCTATGACGACAAGCCGAGCGGTTTCGACAAGACCGCCGAGACCCTTCGCAAGTCGGCCAACTTCGCCTATTCGCTTGGCGTGCAGGTGTCCGAGAAGGGCGTGATCCAGGACGTGCAATGGGATGGTACCGCGGCAAAGGCCGGCCTCGTGCCGGGCCTGACGATCGTTGCCGTCAACGGCAAGGACTTCTCGAGCCAGGTACTGAAGGATGCGGTGACCGACGCGAAGTCGACCACGACGCCGCTCGAATTCCTGGTCAAGAACATCGACGAATACAGCACGGTGAAGGTGGACTACCACGGCGGACTGAAGTATCCGCACCTGGTGCGCGGTGACGGCAAGGACGTCATCGGCGCGATCGCCACGCCACGCAAGTAGGCAAGGACGGCGGCGCGGCGTCAACCGCGCCGCCGTGTCGATCAGACGTTCTCGCGATTGGTCTCGAAAAGGAACCACACGCGGCGCTCGCTCTGGTCGATCCAGTTCTCGATGAGGCTGGCTGTGGCGACATCGGAGTACTCGTCGCACAACGAGTGCGTCTCGCGCAGGAAGCCGACCAGGCGCTGATTGTCCTCGCGCAGTTCGGCAAGCATGTCCTGCGGGGTGACGAAATCGGCATCGTTGTCGGATAGCCGCTGCAGGCGAGCGATGTGCCCGATCGAACGCAGCGTGGTCCCGCCGATCTTGCGCACGCGTTCGGCGAGGTCGTCGGTCATGTTGAAAATCTGTTCACCCTGCTCGTCGAGCAGCAGGTGCAGGTCGCGGAAGCGCGGACCCGACATATGCCAATGGAAATTCTTGGTTTTCAGGTAAAGCGCGAACGTATCGGCGAGCAGGGCGTTGAGTTCGGCCGAGATGTCGCGGGTGGCGTCTGCGCCCAGGCCGGTGGGCGTATGCAGATCGGCTTTGCGCTTGGCTTTGGTCGCTTCAGGGTTCTTCATTGCTGCGCTCCACGTAGGGGCCCCTGAGTATGCGCCGCCATTTGTCACGTTGATTGGAGATTTCGTACTTGCGGCTCCGATGCGCCGCGAGGGGTAATTCCCCATGTCACCACTGAGGGATCGCCGCTGAAGCGGCTCCTACATCAACGGTAACGTCACTACCACGCGCAATCCCGGGCCCGGCTCCGCATCCAGCAACTGGATCTTCGCGGCGTGCAATTCGGCAGCCCGCTGGACGATGGACAGACCGAGGCCATAGCCCTCGCCCTGGGCATCGAGACCGCGCTGGAAACGGGTGAACATGGAGGCGCGGCGGCCAGCGGGGATGCCTGGGCCATCGTCGACGACTTCGATGATCGCCTCGTCGTCGTCGCGGGTGATCGACAGCTCCACGTGGCCACCGGCGGGCACGTGCCGGAAGGCGTTCTCCAGCAGGTTACGCAGCAAGGCGCCAAGCGCCACGCCGTAGCCTTCCAGGGCAAGGTTCTCGGGAAGCGCACGGATGCTCAGCTCCACACCACCCCGGCCAATCAATGGCGCGAGTTCCTCGATGACCTCGAGGGCCAGTTCGCCAAGATCGACGCGACCGCGTGGCCCTGAGGCTGCACCGACTTCCAGGCGAGCCAGCGCAAGCAGTTGTTCGGTACGCCGGGCCAACGACACCAGGCACTCACGTGCGGCTTCCAGCGCCGCCTGGGCCTCGTGCGGCTGGGCCGAGGCCATCGCGTTCTCGAGATTGATCATGGTCGACGCCAACGGGGTGCGCAGCTCGTGGGCGACATCGGCGCTGAAACGCCGTTCGCGTGCGAGCGCGCTTTCCAGGCGACCGATCTGGCCATTGAGTGCGTCGACAACGGGTTTCAGCTCGGTCGGCGCGTCATCAAGGCGGATCGGTTCCCGGCTGCCGGGCTCCCGTCGCGACAGCGCGCGGGCCAGGGTCTCCAGCGGCCGGAGACCGCGGCGAATAGCCCAGCCCACCAGCACGGCCAACAGGGGCAAGCCGAGAAACGTCGGCAGGCCGTGTTCGATCCAGAGCGCACGGGTGATCTCGTGCCGGCTGTCGTAGCGTTCGCCGGAGCGGATGGTGATGCCATCGTCTTCCATGATCAGGGTGAACACGCGCCAGGTGTGGTTACCGCTGGTCACGTCCTCGAAGCTGCCATCGGTAGCGGGCGTCTTCGGCAGCCTGGCGAGATTCTCGGTGGCGAGCAGCAGCGTGCCGTCACGGTCGAACACTTCGAAACCCACCTCGGACTCGTAAGTGCGACCCTGGACGATCAGCTCCTGCGGATGGTTGGACACGCTCGGCACCAGCAGGCGGGCGGCACGCTGGCTGCGCAGTTGATCCACACCGATCCGGCCGACCAGCACTTCGAGCGTACGCGCCGCCTGGGCGAGGCGTCCGTCGGAAAGTTCGTCCACCTCCTCCAGGGTACGTTTGGCGCTGAGCACACCCATCGGCAACAGCACTGCCGCCAGCACGATGATGATCAGGACCAGGAGCCGCGATCGCAGGCTGAGTGGCTTCACTTCGGCTCCCGCGGCACCATGTAGCCGAAACCGCGCACGGTCTGGATCGCATCGTGGCTGAGTTTGCGTCGCAGGGCGTGCACCAGCACTTCGAGAGCGCTGGTGCTCATGGCCGCCTCAGGCCCGTAAAGCGAGGCTTCCAACGCCTCGCGCCGGACGATCCGGCCGGCGCGTTCCATCAGCGCCTGCAATAGAGCGAATTCACGCCGGGTGAGCTCGACCTTGTCGCCATGCCAGGTCACCTCGCAGTTGCCCAGGTCCAGGCTCAGCGCGCCGGCGTCAAGGCGATTGACCGAATCGCCGCGCACGCGCCGCGCCAGCGAACGGATGCGCGCGGCCAGTTCGTCCAGATGGAAAGGCTTGACCAGATAGTCGTCGGCCCCGGCATCAAGCACGCGAATACGCGAATCCAGGGCCTCGCGGGCCGACATGACAATCACCGGCGTGGTCACCCGCAACTGCCGCGCCTCGACGAGGACGTCCATGCCGTCCTTCCCGGGCAGGCCGAGGTCGAGCAGCACGAGGTCGGCCTCGTGCTCGCGCATGGCAGCCAACGCTTCGTTGCCGTCGCGAAACCAGCTTATGGTGTACGCCAGCCGCTCCAGCGCCCTGCGGATGGCATCACCGAGCTGCGCGTCGTCTTCGACGAGGATGATGTGCAAGAGAGCGACCCCAGGGCGGACACGGCCGATAGTATCCCTGCACCGAGCTTAGCGCCGCCTTAGAACGTCACGATTCGCGACGGCGGGAAAAAAATCACACAATGGCCGGATTCTCCCGCCGGATGGCTTCATGTCTGCCACGCTCCCCGCACGCCTTCTCCTCGCCCTGATCGCGGTAGCCCCCATGACGATCTACGCGAAAGACACCTGGACGACGCCGGCCGAGGCGTCCTCCTTTCGCACCACGCCGTCGTATGCCGAAACGCAGGCCTTCCTGCGCCGGCTCGCCCATGCGGCACCGGACACGATCCGGCTGGAGACCTTCGGCACGACGCCCGAAGGCCGGCCGATGACGGTGGTGATCGCGGCGAAAGACGGCGACCTTACGCCGGAGAAGGCCCGCGCCGCCGGCAAGCCCATCGTCCTGCTCCAGACCGGCATCCACCCAGGCGAGATCGAAGGCAAGGACGCCGGGCTGATGTTGCTGCGCGACTTCGCCACGATGCACCGACTGCCCCACCTGCTCGACCACGCCGTGCTGGTCTACATCCCGGTGTACAGCGTCGATGGCCACGAGAACTCGAGCCCGTACAACCGCATCAACCAGAACGGCCCGGCCGAGATGGGCTTTCGCGGCCAGTCGCAATACCTCAACCTCAATCGCGACTACGTCAAGGCGGACGCACCTGAGACCCGGGCATGGCTGAAGCTATGGAACACCTGGAGGCCCGATCTGCTGATCGACATCCACACCACGGATGGCGCCGACTACCAGTACGATCTCACCTGGTACGCGGAGGACGCGCACAAATTGCCGCCGGCGATCGCGGCGTGGCAGAAGACCGCGTATGAGGGTGACGCCATCCCCGCCTACGAGAAGCTCGGCCACCTTGCTGCCCCCTACCTTGAGTTCCGCGACGGGCGCGACATCACCAAGGGTATCGAGAACTTCGGATCGGGACCGCGCTTCTCCGCCGGTTACGCGGCCATTCGCAACCGCGCCGGCCTGCTGATCGAAACGCACATGCTCAAATCCTACGAGGTGCGCGTACGCGCCACGTACGACGTCGTGCGTAGTGTGCTCGACGTGGTGAACAAGAACCCGGCTGCGCTGTTGCAGGCTTCGAAGGACGCCGACACCTGGGCCGCCGCCCTTTCCGCCAAGCCGGATGCATCGCTGCCGGTGACGTTCAAGCAGGATCCGGCGTCGACACCGTTCATCCTCAAGGGCTACGCGTTCACGCAGACAAAGAGCGAGGTCTCCGGCGATCTCTGGGTGCAGTACGACCCGAAGACAAAGAAGAACTACGACATCCGCAACTGGAACGACCTGCTGCCCGATGTTTCTGCGTCGATTCCCGCCGCGTGGGCCATTCCACCGCAGTGGACGGATGTCATCGAGCGACTGGACGCTCATGGCATCCCGTATACGCGCACCACGACCGCGGTTCGCGTGCACGCGGATCGCGATGACATGACCGACCCGAAGTGGGCGGACAAGCCTTTCGAAAGCCACCACATGCTGAAGGACGCGCATATCGCTTCATCGAAGCAGGACGTCGATCTTCCCGCCGGCACGGTCATCGTCCGTGCGGACAACGCCGATGCCGTGCTCGCACTGAACGTGCTCGACGCCCGCGCGCCCGACTCCCTGCTTCGCTGGGGCTACTTCAATGCCATCTTCGAGCAGAAGGAATACGGCGAACCGCGCGTACTCGAGGCACTGGCGCGAAAGATGATGATGGATAACCCTGCGGTGAAGGCCGAATTCGAAGCGAAGCTGAAGAGCGACGCCGTCTTCGCCGCCAGCCCGCGTGCGCGACTGACCTTCTTCTACGAACGCAGCCCCTGGTACACGGTGCAGAAGGTGGGCGTTTATCCCGTCGTGCGCCTGGACGCCGCGGCACTAACGCAGTTGTAGGAGCCGCGTCAGCGGCGATTGGGTGCTCGCGGCAACCTTGCCCGCTGTCGCGGGATCGCCGATGAATCGGCTCCTACACGAGCAGTCTGTCCGCCATCAGTTCGTCAGGCGACGACGTCGAACGGACGCATCATTTCGTTGGCCTCGTGCTCGGCGAGATGGCAATGCCATGCGTAGCGCCCGGCATAACCGTCGAACGTTGCGACGATGCGCGTGACCATGCCGGGATAGGCCTGCACTACGTCCTTCCAGCCGCGTTCGTGCGCCGGCGGCTCCTGCGCTGGCCCGACATAGCGGATGGTTTTTTTCTCCATGTACTCATCCACGTCATACGGACGGCGGTCGAGGATCTGGAAACGAACCAGGTGAAGGTGGATCGGGTGCGTATCCTCGGTGAGGTTCACCAGGCTCCACATCTCGGTGCTACCGAGCTTCACCGTCTCCGTTACCGGATCGTGCCAGCGCTTGCCGTTGAGCAGCATCAGCATGGGCGTGGCGACGCAGTCGCTGTATTCGTCGAGCGTAAGCTCGCGTGACTTCGACGCACTGGCTTCCGTCACTCGCGGCACATCGCGTAGGACGTCCGGCAGACGGCTATCGTCACGCACGCTGCCCTGCCCCACCGCGAATCGCATCAGCGGCAGTGCATCGTTCATCAGCTCCACCGTGCCGCCACGCAAGGCCGCGAAGTCGACAACGAGGTCGGCACGCTCGCCCGGCGCAAGGAAGATCGACGTCACCTTCGCCGGTGCGGCGAGCAACCCCTGGTCGGAACCGATGACATGGAAGGGGCGGCCATCCTTGAAGCGCAAGTGATAGAAGCGTCCATTCGCCGCATTGAGCACACGCAGGCGATACCGCCTCGCCTGCACGTCGGCACGCGGCAGGATCGCTCCATTGACCAGGGTGAGATTGCCAAACACTTCCGGCACCCAGGGCGCCGTGGCATCCCCCGAATCCGGATAGTAAAGACGGCCGTTCGTATGCAGCAGGCGATCGGCCAGCACGAGCGGCAGTTCCTGCTCGCCGGCGGGAAGGCCGAGCGACAACTCATGTTCGTCGCGTAGCAGGTAAAGCCCCATCAGACCGGCATACATGTTCAGCCGATTAATGCCCATCGCGTGGTCGTGGTACCACAGGGTGGCCGCATCCTGCGCGTTGGGGTAATGATGTTGGCGCGATTTGCCGGGGACATACCAGTCCTCCGGAAAGCCGTCGTCCTTGTGCGGCACCTTCGCCCCGTGCAGGTGCACGATGGCGCGCACCTCGGGCTGGTCGGCTTCGGCGCCGCAGATGGCGTGATCGACGGGCAGGAAATGCTTCGTCGGCAGCGCGTTCTCCCATCGCACGTCGAACGCCTGGCCGGTGCGAGCCTCGATCGTCGGACCGGGGTAGTGCCCGCCGTAAGTCCACAGTTCGGTCGGCGGCAGGTCGCGATGCAGCTTCTGGGCGGTCTGCGCCATGCGCACGTCGAGCGTCTTGCCGGCGATGACGCGCAGTGTGGGAGGCATCGGGAGCGGATCGACGAACGGCGCCAGCTTGCCCGGATCCACCAGGCCCGGCATGTGCGTCGTATCGCCCATGGGGTGCATGCAGAGATCGTTACCGACCTTGCCCGCAGGCGCTGCCTGCATCGCGTGCATGTCATGCGCGAGGAGCCGCGACGGGATCCAACCCGCCGCGGCCATCCACCCTGCCGTCTTCAGGAAGCGACGGCGATCAACCATGCCCACCGTTCCCGAACGGCCACTGCGGGCGTTTCGGCTGACCGGTCGACTCGTCCAGGATCAGCTTTCGATCGAACAGACGCGGGAAGAAGAAGTCGAACATGCTGTCGATTCGGCCGGCCGTGGCGTCGGTGGAGCCGCCGCCGAGACGCTTGCTATCGAGCCAGTTGTCTTCGATGAAGCGGGTGATCGAGCTCTGGTCGGTCACGCTGTGGTCGACCATGTTCTCGCGTGCCCACGGCGACACCACCAGCAACGGCAGGCGCGGACCAAAGCCGCAACGCCCCTGTGCCGGCGTCTTGCCGTCCAGGCCCGGCAACGTTGTCCGTCCCTTGCAGAGGCCGGCGCCGTCGAGCGCATCGGTGGTACCCGTGGAGGCGTTGGTGTGCGGCGGTTCCTGGTGGTCGTACCAGCCATCGGAATCGTCATAGGCAATGACGACCGCCGTGTCCTTCCACTGACCGCTCTGCTGAAGCGCGTTGATCACGTGGACGACGAAAGCCTGCTCGTCGATCGGATCGGAATAGCCGGCATGGCCATCCTGGTACGCCGGGGCCTTCAGGAAGCTCACCGACGGGAGGTTGTCGGTATCGAGCGCGTCGTAGAAGTCATGGAGGTCGTACTGGTGATTGGCCGCATCCGTCTTGCCGATGGCGGCAATCGAGGACGGCCGGGCGTGCGTCGGGTTGGCCGTGAACGGGTAGTACTGGAACGGCGCGTGGTGCGGACTGTAATCGTTCGACGTGGTGTTGGTCACCTTCGACAGCGTGCGACGCGTGCAGCCGGTGCTGCCGTCGGGATTGGTCAGCGTGAGGTCGAAGCCACCCTGGAACCAGCCCCAGGTGACGTTCTTCTCGTTGAGCAGGTCGCCGACGTTACGGCCACCCATGGTCGCCTGGCTCGCCGTGGGCGAGGAGCAGACGTCGCCGATCGGATCGGGGTCGCCGATCATGGTCAGGCCGCCGTGACCGTCGTCGGTCTCGGCACCCGTGCCGTTGAGCGTGTCGACGACGCCGGCGGTCTGGCCCGCGATCAGGTTCACCGCGCCCGGCGAGGACGGACCGAAGCCCGTGCCGTAGTGGTTGTCGCTCATGGCGAAGTTCTGCGCGTAGTTCCAGTAGGCCGTGACGGTGTTGCCGTCGTAGTAGCCCATGACCTGGCCCTTACCTTCCTCGGCGGCGTCACCGCCCGGCAGGGTTTCACCGTGACCGGTGTACAGCGGGAACAGATCCATCTTGCCGCCGTCGAAGGCGCGCTGCTCGGACGTGTAGCCATGGTCCTGGTCGGCGGTGGCCGCCTGGTTGCGGGCCAGGCGGAACGGATTGATCGCCGCGTCGGCATTGCCGGCGTTGGCCGCGTTGGGGTTCTTCGTCAGCAGGCGATGCGACAGGCCATTCACCGACGGCGTAAACGGGCGCGCATAGAACGATGGCTCACCCTTGCCGTTCTCGGCGAACGGATAGGTGCCGAAGTAATGATCGAAGGACACGTTCTCCTGGAAGATCACCACCAGGTGCTTGATCGGCGTGGCGGTGCGCTGATCGCTACCGTGACCGCCGTGGCCGAAGCCGAAACCCAGCGCGGTCGTGGCCGCATCGGCGGGGGCGGAGGCCACCTGCTGGGCGGTAACGATCGACGCGGCGGAGAGGGTGAGCACGCAGGCGATGCCTGCGGCCAGTAACTTGCGCATGACTAGGCTCCTCGGAAGGTGTGGCGGCCGGACTGCAAGAATCCGCATCCCCTGTCATGCGGTCTGGCCAGCGTAAGAAGGGCGCGTGACAGCCGGGGGACAAAATCCGCAAGAGCTTGCGAAATTTCTCAATCCATGACCTTCGTCACGGTCGACCCTCCGGGCCGCTCCCAGCGGCTATGCTCGGAGCCCACCGGTGCCTGGGGGCACCGCTTTCACCAGGACAGAGGGACACCCATGACCAAGCAGTACCTGAAGCCGCTCGCACTGGCACTCGGCGTCGCGCTCGCCGGCACCGCATGCAGCCAGCACAACGACGCCGACACGGCCGCGCCCGGCGGCAGCCAGCCCGCCGCCACGGGTAGCGCCGCGCCTGCGCCGGCCGCCACGGCCGCTGCCGCGCCAGCCGCGCCTACGTTCAACGTGGCCGAGATCGACACCGGCATCGACGCGTGCGACGACTTCAACGGCTTCGTCAACGCCAAATGGGTGGCCGCCAACCCGATTCCCGAAGACCGCACCCGTTGGGGCGCGTTCGACCAGCTCGCCGAAACGAGCCTGAACACCCAGCACGACATCGTCGATGCCATGGACAAGGGCGCCGCAAACGCCAAGGCCGGCTCGATCGAGCAGAAGATCGGCCTGCTGTATCGCTCGGGCATGAACGAAGCCGTGATCGACAAGGCCGGCATCGACCCGCTCAAGCCGGAACTGGCCAAGATCGACGCTCTCAAGACCAGCGCGGACGTGGTGAGCTTCCTCGACCAGAGCTTCGCTGACGGCAACAGCTACGTGTTCGGCTTCGGCTCGGGCGCCGACTTCCAGAACGCGAAGATCCAGATCGGCTACGCCCAGCAGGACGGTCTCGGTCTGCCCACGAAGGATTACTACACCGATCCCAAGCAGGCCGACAACCGCAAGGCCTACCTCGACTACATCACCAAGACCCTGACCCTCGCCGGCGCGTCCGATGCCGACGCGAAGGCCCAGGCCGACGCGGTGATGAAGTTTGAAACGCAGCTGGCCGCCGCCTCGCTGGCACCGGTCGAACTGCGCGCGCCGGAAAACCAGTACCACTTCGTCACCGTAACTGAAGCGGACAAGATCACCCCGCACTTCAACTGGGAAAAGTTCTTCACCGCCCAGAACGTGACGATCGACAAGGGCTTCTCGCTGTCCCAGCCGAAGTTCTTCAAGGAGTTCGACAAGATGCTGGCGGCGACCCCGGTCAGCACGTGGCAGGCCTACCTGCGCTTCCACGCGATCGACGGTGCCTCGCCGTACCTGTCCAAGGCCTTCCAGGACAACAAGTTCGACTTCTACGGCAAGACCCTCGCCGGTCAACCGAAGCAGAAGCCGCGCTGGAAGCGCGTGCTTGGCACGGTCAACTCGTCGATGGGTGAAGCGCTCGGCCAGCTCTATGTCGCCAAGGTGTTCAAGCCGGAAGCCAAGCAGCGCGCGAACGAACTGGTCGACAACGTGCGCAACGCCCTCAAGGCGCGTATCGAGAATCTCGACTGGATGAGCCCCGAGACCAAGGAAAAGGCGATCCAGAAGTGGAACACCTTCCTGCCGAAGATCGGTTACCCGGACAAGTGGCGTGACTGGTCGGGCCTCGACGTAGGCGGCGACGACTACTACACGAATGTGCAGGCTGCGAGCAAGTTCAACTACCACTACGACATCGCCAAGATCGGCAAGCCGACCGATCGCCTCGACTGGGGCATGACGCCGCAGACAGTGAACGCGTACTACAACCCGACCGACAACACGATCAACTTCCCGGCCGCGATCCTGCAGCCGCCGTTCTTCGATGCCAACGGCGACGACGCGATCAACTACGGCGGCATCGGCGCGGTCATCGGTCACGAAGCCAGCCACGGCTTCGACGACGAAGGCAGCCAGTTCGATGGCGAAGGCAACAACAAGAACTGGTGGACCGACGCCGACAAGAAGAAGTTCGAGGAGCGCACCGGCAAGCTGGTCGCCCAGTTCAACGAATACGCGCCGATCAAGGACAAGCCGGACCTTCACGTCAACGGCAAGCTGACCCTGGGCGAGAACATCGCCGATCTGGGCGGCACGGCCGTGGCGTACGACGCCCTGCAGGAAGCCCTGAAGAAGAACCCGCAGGAAGCCGCCTCGAAGATCGACGGCTACACGCAGGACCAGCGCTTCTTCCTCAACTGGGCCCGCGTGTGGCGCGGTAGCGTCCGCGAGAAGCAGGCCATGCTGTACCTCAACACCGACCCGCATGCACCGGCCTCGCTGCGTGCTATCGGCGCGCCGTCGAACATGGCTTCCTTCGCTACTGCGTTCCAGTGCAAACCGGACGCGAAGATGGTCCGTTCCGGCGACAAGCTGGTGAAGATCTGGTAATCGCTCTATGTGGGAGCCGATTTATCGGCGAAGATCCAACGAAGCAATGACGCCGAAAGGCTGATCGCAAAGGCGCCGCATGAAAATGCGGCGCCTTTTCTTCTTTTAGGCCGTGCTTGTTGTGGGAGCCACTCCAGCGGTGCGGCGATGGGGCTCGCGGTAACCTGTTATCGCCGTTGAAACGTCTCCCGAGTCGTCGCGCCACACCGGGTCAGATGTGCAGCCGTCCGCAATGCTGCATTTCGCGGGCACCCATCGTCACAGGCAATCGAAAGGTTGTTCCTTCCGTACGGCGCATACCTCGCTGGATCGGTGGGACCAAAAATGCCTACCGTCGTCGCCCTGGTGGCTGCAGCGAGGTGCATCACGCCGCAATCGGCGCTGATATACGTGCCTGCGGCTTCGATGAATGCCGCAAGCTTGCGCGGATCACTCGTGTAGTACGTCGGATAGCCGCCACCCAGCCGCGACTGGCCGTCGGCCGACACCAGCTCGACCACACATGTCTCGCCTATTCGCACGAGCAGTTCCTGCGTGAAGTCGCTCCACCAGTCGGCGGGTAACCGCTTGGAGCCGGTCGCATTGGGAAAGATCGCCATCACCGGCAAACCGCGCTCGTTCGCCTCGCGTAGTACCCGTGCAAGCGCGTCACGCCCGCCGCGGCGCTCGATATCGGTCAGCCGAACGTCGAGCAGCGGAACGTCCGCATCGATGTGCACGCCGAGCGCCCACCGTAAAGCCTGGACGGGCCGTGCCGCCAGGTGTGTCGCCAGGCTGTCGGTCGGCATCGCGTCCATGCGCAACTGGAAACGGGCTCGGGCCATCGCACTGGCGATGCGTCCCGATGACGATCCAGCCGCCGCGTCGATCACGAGGTCGTATCGACGCGAACGCAACGTGCGCAACACTCCGATAGTCGCCCACGGGCGACGCGCAGCGCGACGATCGAGAGTCATGCAATCACCGACGATGTCGAAGCCGCGAAACACCGCATGAGCCGCCGGGCCGGCCGAAAGCAGGTCAACTTCCGCGCCAGGAAAACGTCGCTCGATCTCGACAAGCAGAGGCGTCAGCAGCAGGTTGTTGCCCAACCGATGATTTGGCCGGCACACGAGGATGCGCTGGATACTGGACGCGGGTAGCTCGCCCGCCCCGACCATGTTCCTGGCAGGACCGGCCAGGCGTCGTGCCAGCCACGATGCGGTACGACGACGCCATCGTGCTCCGTTGCCGTGCATGGGTGTGCGAGTGGGCTCATCCGGCGATGTGGGGTACAACGACGCGACAGGCGACATGGAAGGCTCTCGGGAAGTCTGCCACCTACGATGCCGCAGTTACCTTATGGCTTGCTGTCCACGGGATGACGATTCGGCGTCCATCACCGAAGGGCGGTTCGTGGCGTGTTCACGGGAGGTCTAGCGGCACCATGTAGCCGAAGCCACGAATGGTGCGGATCGCATCGGGACTGAGCTTGCGGCGCAAGGAATGGACGAGCACTTCCAGTGCATTTGGACTGACTTCCGATTCCATTCCGTATACCGAGCTCTCGATGGATTCGCGACGGACAATCTTGCCGTGACGTTCCATCAGCATGCGCAGCAAGGCGAACTCGCGTCGGGTCAGGTCGATGCGGCGCTCCTGATACGTGACCTCGAGGGTACTGAGGTTGAGCGAAAGCGCACCGGACTCCAGTTGGTTGTCCGCCAACCCCTGGGCGCGCCGGGCGAGCGACCGGATGCGCGCAGCAAGCTCGTCGAGGTGGAAGGGCTTGGTCATGTAATCGTCGGCGCCTGCGTCCAGCCCGCGCACCCGCGATTCCACGCTGTCGCGCGCGGTCATGACGAGGATCGGTGTCTTGACCCTCAACCGGCGCGCCTCGGTGATCACATCGATGCCGTCCTTCTCGGGCAGTCCGAGATCCAGGAGAACCAGATCGACCGACTGGTCCCGCAGAGCTTCAAGCCCCTCCGTGCCCGAGCGCAGCCAGGTGACCGTATAGGCAAGATGTTCGAGCGCGCGCTTGATGGCCGCGCCGAGCCGGACGTCGTCCTCGACTACGATAATGTTCACGCTCCACGTCCTCCATGCCACACAAAAGCTTCGGGTATCGCATCCATGCGTCCGACCTTATCCACGAATACGGCAGTCCGGTGCGATTATCGAAGTAACGGCCTTAGGAGTCGCTGAGGGCCGCCTGTAAGCGGGCGCTAAGCCGCGGGCGCCAGCCTGTGGTCGCTCCCATACGGAATCCATCATGAGCCTTTTCGTAGAAGGATTGCGCAGCACCCTGGCAGGCCCGTTCACGTTCACCGTGGCTACGGGCCAGTGCCTCGCCATCTCAGGTGCGTCGGGCTCGGGGAAAACCATCCTGCTCCGCATGATCGCGGACCTGGATCCGCACGAAGGCAGGGTCACGTTCGCGGGTATCGATCGCGCCTCGCTTACCGCACCGAACTGGCGACGCCTGGCCAGTCTGGTCCCCGCGCGCAGCGGCTGGTGGGCCGACACCATCGTGGAGCACTTCCCTCCCGACCGCGAAACGGCGTGGCGGGCGCTAGCCGCCGACCTGCTCCTGCCTGCGGCCTTGTTCGAGCGTTCCGTTGACGAAGCCTCCACCGGCGAGCGCCAGCGTCTCGGCTTGATCCGCGCTCTCCTGGCCGAGCCCGACCTGCTGCTGCTCGATGAACCGACGGCATCGCTCGACCCGGCCTCCACACAGGCCGTCGAGGCCGCGATCGCCCGACGCCTCGCCGCTGGTGCCACGGTGATCTGGGTCACCCACGACGCGGCGCAAGCCAGCCGTGTTGGCGATCTCGCGTTTCATATGCTTGCCGGCGGCGTACTTACCACATGACACCCCTGTCCCTGCACGCCGGCGATATCGCGATCGCTGCCATCCTTCTCGTGGTCGACGCCGCGCTGTCGATCGGCCTGCGCCTGCGCTTTCACCGCGCGCTGCTCATCGCATCCGTGCGCATGGTGGTCCAGCTGGTGGCGGTGGGGTATGTGCTCCGCTATGTTTTCGCCGGACATTCGCCCTGGCTGACCGCCGTCCTCGTGCTGGCCATGTCGCTGGTCGCCGTCCGGGAAGTGGCCGTCCGCCCCGTGCGCCGGCTGGTTGGCGGCAATGCCGTGGTGGCTTTGCCCAACGTGTTGGGTGTCGTCCTGCTCACGGCTTGCTTTGCGCTGCTGACCGCCATTCGTCCGCAGCCGTGGTACGACCCGCGCTACGCGATTCCCCTGGTCGGCATCCTGCTCGGCAGCATCCTCAACGCGGCGAGCATCGCGCTGGCGGGCGTGCTCGACAACGTGCGCCAGCAACGCGACGCGATTGAGGCTCAACTGATGCTGGGCGCGACCTTTCGCACGGCCACGGCACCCCTGCTGCGCCGTTCGATCCGCGCCGCCATGGTGCCGGTGATCAACCAGATGGCCGCCGCCGGCGTCATTACCCTGCCCGGGACCATGACCGGCCAGTTGCTGGCCGGGGCGGACCCGGTCGACGCAGTGAAGTACCAGATCCTGCTTCTGATCCTGCTGACCGGGGCGAGCTGCCTGGCCGCGGTCGGCACCGCCTACGCCGCCATGGCGAGGCTCCGCGATGAGCGCGACCGGCTCCGGCTCGACCTTTTGCGATAAACCTTCGCTTTCGATTGCGAATCATTCTCATTACCCTTACGATATGCGTCACATCGGGTTAACGCCCGCGCATCGCCTCGTCAACCAGGGCACCAACGACGTCCACCCACGTGAGCCACCGGCCCGCGTCGGGCGGGTTCGTGCGCGATTCGGGCCCGCACACGCTTTGTTTATTGCCACGCAAAGGAATCACTCATGGCCTTCATCAAGAGCCGCAAGCACGCCGCTCCTGCCGCGCGCACCGTCGGCGCCGCTGTCCTGCTGACTTTCGCCCACGCCGCCGTCGCCACCGATACGGTCGACACGCCGCCGCAGCAGACCAAGACCAACGACGTCCAGGCACTCCCCGGCATGCAGGTGGAGGCGGACCGCTCCAGCGATTTCCGCGTCGAGAAGGTCTCCTCGCCCAAGTTCACCCAGTCCCTGCTCGACACCACGCAGAGCATCCAGGTGATCGGCAAGGAGCTGATCAAGCAGCAGGGCGCGACGACGCTGACCGAGGCACTGCGTAACAGCCCGGGCGTCGGTACCTTCTACGTTGGCGAAAACGGCTCGACGAGCACGGGCGACGCGATCTACATGCGTGGTTTCGATACTTCCAGCAGCATCTTTGTCGATGGCGTGCGCGATGTCGGCACGGTGTCGCGCGATGTGTTCAACATCGAACAGGTCGAAGTCACCAAGGGTCCGGATGGCACCGAATACGGCCGCACCGCACCGACCGGTGCGATCAACCTGGTGACCAAGCAGCCGGTACTGGGGAATGGTGTGTCCGGCTCGCTACAAGGTGGCAGCGGCCAGCGCCGTCGCGGCACCGCGGATATCAACCAGCAGCTCGACGCCACGACGGCGGTACGCCTCAACGTGATCGACCAGAAGAGCGGCGTGTACGGGCGCGACAAGATCGAGAACAATCGCTGGGGTATCGCACCCTCGCTGGCCTTCGGCCTGGGCACGCCGACCCGCGTGTATATCGATTACCTGCACATCAAGCAGAACAACGTGCCCGACGGCGGCGTCCCGACGATCGGCCTGCCTGGCTACAGCAGCCCGGACAAGCGCGCCTTCCTCAACGATGCCGCACCGGTCGACCCGAACAATTACTACGGCACCGATCAGGACCACGACCACGTCACCCAGGACATGCTCACGGTCATCCTCGAGCATGATTTCAGCGACAAGCTGGCCTTGCACAACACGGCTCGCTGGGGTCGTACCACCCAGGACTATCTGCTGACCTCGTTCATGGGCGCAACGGCAAACCTGGCCACGCCCAATCCGCTGGACCCGTCCACCTGGACGATCACGCGCAGCAACCCGACGTTCAAGCACCAGTCCAACCGTATCGCCACGAACCAGACCAACATCACGGCCACGATCGAATCCGGTGGCTTCACGCAGGACATCAGCGCCGGCATCGAGCTGACCTCGGAAGAAGCGCGCGCCATCGGGATGGGGCCGCTCAATGGCAGCACCTGGCCTGCAGCGAACCTGTATCACCCGGACTCCAACGTTTCCAGCCTGGTTTACGGCGAGACCGGGGCGCTCAGCAACGGCAAGACCAATACGGCGGGTGCGTACTTCTTCGACACGTTGAAGTTCGGCGAGCACTGGCAGGTGAATGCCGGCGTGCGCCTGGACCATTACAAGACCGACTTTTCGAGCCTCGTGGCCTGCGGCGCACGTAACGGCCCGGTTTGCGGCGCGCTGCCCACGGGCAGCATCGTGCAAGGCGTGGACACCAGCACAAGCGACAACCTGAAGAACTACAAGGTGGGCGTGCTGTACAAGCCGACAGCCAACGGCAGCATCTACGTCAATTTCGCACAGTCGCAGCAGCCTCCGGGCGGCAATACGCTCACGCTCTCGTCAGCCACGAACAGCGCGGACAACCCGAACTTCGATCCGCAGAAAGCACGCACTGCCGAAATCGGCACGAAGTGGGATCTGCTCGGGTCCCGACTGCTGCTGACCGGCGCGCTCTACCGCACGACGGTGACCAACGACGTGGTCCAGGATCCGACCGACCTGCTCTACTACCAGGTGGGCAAGAAGCGCGTGCAGGGCGTGGAAATCAACGCAGTCGGCAAGCTCACCGACGACCTCGCCATCAGCGCCGGTTTCACCACGATGAACGCCACTGTCTCGCATGGCCCCGGTGTCACTGCCAACGGCTCGGACGACCTGGCCTACACGCCGAAGAAAGCGTTCACCTCGTGGGTCACGTATCACCTGCCATTCGACCTGACCATCGGTGGCGGCGGCCGTTACTCCGGGGCGCTCGAGCGCGGCACCGACGGTGCCGTGGGCACGCCGGCCTACACCCGTGCCTACTGGGTGTTCGATGCCATGGCCAGCTACCCGATCAACCGCAATTTCGACCTGCAGCTCAACGTGTACAACCTGTTCGACAAGGACTACGTGTCCGCGATCAACAAGAGCGGCTATCGTTACACCCCGTCCACGCCGCGCTCGGCCATGCTGACCGCGAACGTCCGCTTCTGATCGACTTCAAGGAACACCGCCATGCTGCTGCATATTCCCGAGGTCCTGAGCAAGGAACAGGTCGCCGGGATGCGCCGCGCCATGGAGGCTGCCGAATGGACCGACGGTCGGCAGACCGTCGGTCCGCAGGGCGCGAAGGTGAAGCGCAACCAGCAACTGCCCGACGCGTCGCCACTGCGCCGCGAACTGGGTGAGATCGTGGTGGCGGCACTCGCCCGTCATCCGCTATACCACGCGGCGGCCCTGCCGATGCGTACGCTGTCACCCCGTTTCAATCGCTACGAAGGCGGCGGTGAGTACGGCTTTCATATCGACGGCGCCGTCATGGCCACCGGCGACAGCGATGTCCAGGTGCGCAGCGACATTTCATGCACGCTATTTCTCAGTGAGCCGGAGGAATACGACGGCGGCGAGCTGATCGTCAGCGACACGTACGGCGAGCACGAAGTAAAACTGCCTGCCGGCGATGCCATCGTCTATCCCTCCTCCAGCCTGCACAAGGTCACGCCGGTGACACGCGGCGCACGCCTCGCCTCATTCTTCTGGGTGCAGAGCCTCGTACGCGACGACAGTGCCCGAAGGCTTTTGCTGGAGCTGGATACGGCCATCCGCAACCTGTCCGCCAGCGCGGCCGACCAGGCATCGATCCTGCAATTGACGGGCGTCTACCACAACCTGTTACGGCGTTGGGCGGAAACCTGAGGCAAAACAAAGGTAGGCAGGGGCGCCCTCCGGGGCGGATAATTGGCGCCCCCTGATGTCCTTGGCTCCCCAACGCATGTTCCAACCTGGTCAACGCTGGATCTCCACCGCCGAACCCGAGCTCGGCCTCGGCACCATTCTTCGCGTCGAAGGTCGCGGCGTGCAGGTCCTCTTCGCCAAGGCAGGCGTACTACGCCCCTATGCCACCGACAGCGCGCCGCTGATCCGCGCCGAGTTCCGCGCCGGCCAGCGCGTCTCGGGCAAGGGCATCGCCTTCCTCGTCGAACGCATCGAAGAGCGCGAAGGCCTCTTCGTCTATCGCGGTGAAGGGCGTGAACTGGAGGAAGGCCAGCTCGACGACGAACAGGCACTTTCGCAAGCCGACGACCGACTTATCGGTGGTCGCACCGATACCAACGAAAGCTTCGACCTTCGCCTGGACGCCCTGCGCCGTCGCGCCGACACCCGCCGTTCGGCTGCATGGGGCCTCGAATCGGCCCGTATCGGCCTGGTGCCGCACCAGTTGCGCGTTGCCGGCATCGCTGCCGCGCGCCGGCCGCCACGCGTGCTGCTCGCCGACGAAGTGGGCCTGGGCAAGACCATCGAGGCTGGCATGATCCTCGCGCGCCAGCTTGCTGCGGGCCGCGCCGGTCGTGTGCTGGTACTGCTGCCGGAAACCCTGGTGTACCAGTGGTTCGTCGAATTGCTGCGCCGTTTCAACCTGTCGTTCGCCATCTTCGACGAAGAGCGCTGTGAAGCCATCGAGCAGTCCAACGACGGGCGCAATCCGTTCGAAGACGACCAGTTGGTCATCGCCGACTTCGCCTTTCTTGAATCCGCGCCGAAACGCGCGCGCCAGCTGAGCGAAGCCGGCTGGGACCTGATGGTGGTGGACGAGGCGCATCACCTGGAGTGGACGCCGGAAGCAGCCAGCCCGCGTTACCTCCTGGTCGAGGAACTGGCCAAGGCGACTCCGGGCGTGATCCTGCTCACCGCCACACCGGAGCAACTGGGCCGCGCCGGGCACTTTGCCCGCCTGCGCCTGCTCGATCCCCAGCGTTACAGCGACCTCGACGCCTACCTTGCCGAATCCGCGGAGTACGGTGAACTCTCCGAGGTCGCCAATGCACTCGCCGACGGCAAGCCGCTCTCGGCCGAGCACCGCGCCCTGCTTACCAACCGTTTCAAGGGTGATCGCGAGCTCGCCGGCCTGCTGATGCGCGATGACGCGCACGCCGAACTGCTTGCCGCATTGATCGACCGCCACGGCACCGGCCGCGCCATGTTCCGCAATCGCCGCGCCGGCATCGGTGGTTTTCCGCGCCGCACGCCGGAGATCCTCGCGATCGACCCGGATACGCTCGACGCCGGTCGCCGCGACGCCCTGCTCGCCGAATTCCGCGCGGATATCCAGAACGCCCCCGCTCACCTGGAGTTCGACTACAACGACGACCCGCGCCTCGAAGCCCTGATCGACCTGCTCGACGCTCATCCGTCCGACAAGTTCCTGCTCATCTGCCGCAGCCAGGCCAAGGTGCTGGCGATCGAAGACGCGCTGCGCACGAAGAGCGGCGTGGGCGTCGCACGTTTCCATGAAGGCCTGGGCATCGTGCAGCGCGACCGCAATGCGGCGTTCTTCGCCCAGCCGGACGGCGCACGCCTGCTGCTGTGTTCCGAGATCGGTTCGGAAGGTCGCAACTTCCAGTTCGCCCACCGCCTGGTGATGTGGGATCTGCCGCTGGATCCGGATTTGCTCGAACAGCGCATCGGTCGCCTCGACCGCATCGGTCAGCGCCACGACATCGTCGTGCATGTACCCGTGGTCGAACAGAGTGCCCAGCACGTGCTGGCCCGCTGGTACGACGAAGGCCTGGATGCCTTCCGCTCGAGCCCGGCCGATGGCCGCGAGCTGCTGCGCCGTTTCGGTGAACTACTCGCCAACCTTGCCGACGAACACGCTCGCGAAGACGATTCCCGCGACCAGGAACTCGACGCGCTTATCGCCGAAACCCGCGGCGTACACGAAGAGCTATCCGCCCTGATCCACGCCGGTCGCGACCACCTGCTCGAACTGGCCGCCAGCCGCGATCCGCACGCCGACGATCTCGCGGCCAGCTTTGCCCGCGAAGACCAAGACCCGGCGCGCGATGCCTTCATCCAGCGCCTGTTCGAAACCTACGGCGTGCACACGGAAGAACTCGCGCCCGACATCGTCCTGCTCGATCCCCAATATCTCTCGACGGATGGCCTGCCCGGCTTCGCCGATGGTCCGCTCTCGGTGACCTTCTCGCGGGATGTCGCCCTCGCCCGGGAAGACCTGCCCCTTCTGCGCATGGACCACCCGATGGTCTACGCGGCCGTGGACCTGCTCGTGAGCGGTGAAACCGGCAACGCAGCCTTCCTCGTCGACGACGCACTGCCGGTGCGTACGGCGCTGCTGCAGACGGTCTACGTGCTCGAGATCATCGCCAATCGCGCGCTGGACGCCGGTCGATTCCTGCCGACCACACCGCTCGTCGTCGCGGTGGATACGAAGCTGTCGGAACGCCCGGGCTTCCGTCCGAGCGACGGCGCCCTGCGTCGCGCACCGGATCGCAATATCGAAGTGGCGCGCTTCCGCAAGTTTCTCTCCAAACTGGTGCCACCGATGCTCGAGCACGCGCACGACCTCGCCGAAGGCCGTGCGGAGTTACTCAAGTACGAGGCGATCGATGCGGCCAGGCTGGAACTCGATGCCGAGCACGCCCGCCTCGTGGCCCTGCGCGCGGTGAACCCGTCCATCGCGGCGGCGGAAGTCGATGCCATCGCCGCCGAACGCGATGCCATTCTCGCGGCCATCCCTGAGGCGCGCCTGCGGCTGGACGCCGTGCGCTTCGTGGTCAGCCCGGACTTCCTCTCCCTGCGCTGAGGCTCAGGACCAGCGGCGTGGTGGCGGTCGTACGCCCCACGCCCAGAGCAGCAGCAATCCGGCGAAGAGCCCACCCAGGTGGGCGAAGTGCGCCACGCCCGACAACGTGCCAGTCACGCCGAACACCAGCTCGGCCAGACCGTAGAGCGTGACGAAAAGCCATGCGGGAATCCCGACGGGAATCGGGATCATCATCAGTTTCTCGCGCGGGAACAACATCGCGAACGCGCCGAGCAGACCGAAAATCGCACCCGATGCACCGACCGTCGGAAAGACGCGATCCGGCTGGAACCAATACATGATGGCCAGCTGGGCCAGGGACGCCGCGACCAGGCAGGTGAAGTAATAGATGATGAAACGACGCTGGCCCATCACCCGCTCGATCAGCCCACCGAACATGTACAACGCGTACATGTTCAGCAGGATGTGCATGATCGATCCATGCATGAAACCGTAAGTAATCAGCTGCCACGGGCGGAAGCCGATGCCGGCCACGTCGCCGTTGCCCAGGTCCACCGCGATGTCATGGCCGACGGGCCACAGCGCGAACCATTTCGTGAGCGCGAGCGTGGTGTCGTCCTGCAGCAGGAGCTGAAGAACGAACACCAGCACGTTGGCGATAAGCAGGTTCCGCGTCACCGGAGGTAGGTTGGTCGGCATCGTCGGGTCCGGTCTCAGCTGATCAGCGGTGTCGGCTGCAGGATCTCGATCCAGTACTGGTCGGGATCGCGAATAAATGCGATGTGGCGCATGCGGCCATCGCTCAAGCGCTTCTGAAATGTCACGCCGAGCTCTTCAAAACGGGCGCAGGCAACGTTCACGTCCGGCACGCTCACGCACAGGTGCCCGAAGCCGCGCGGCTCGCTATTACCGTTGTGGTACGCGAAGCCGGCATCGGTTTCGGTGCCGTGGTTATGCGTCAACTCGAGCACCCCGGGCTGCGACAGGACCCAGCGCTTGCGCGCTTCGTCGTCATCCGGGATGACACTGCGGTCGCCAAGCAGGACCAGGTAGACGATCGTGAACGCGGCTTCGGCATACACGTGCCGGTAGACAGGCGTGAATCCGAGCACCCGCGTGTAGAAGTCCAGCGATACGTCGAGGTCGCGCACGCGGATCATGGTGTGGTTGAAGACGAAGCCGTGGGTCGCGGCATCCGGCGTGGCGGTCACGCCAGGCAGCGATGTGAGGTCGGCGAGGGACATGGGGGATTCCTTGGGGCAATGCCCAAGGGTGGCTGCCACAAGGCGGCAATTCAAGCAGTGTGGGAGCCGCTTGAGCGGCACGAGAGGAAATCACTGTCGCCGAGGCCCGACCGATAGCAAGAACAGCACGACCGCCAGCGCGCCATAAGCCGCGACGAACTGCCACACCAGGGCGCGGGCTGCGGGATCGAGCAGCCACGGCAGGTACACCGAGCCGATCGGTTCGACCGAGTGGATGATGCCGAAAGCCGTCAGCACGGCACCGATCGCGACGATACCCGCGGCCTTGCGTACCTGACCGTCAATCATGGCCACCACGAAGCTGGCCCAGACCATTGAGGTAATGATGAAGCCGTTGCCGAGGATGACGATGACCGCCATCGCGGAGATACCGTGACTGGCATCGCCATACAACGCAGCGAAGTGGGCAGGATCAACGATGGAAGGATCGCCCAGTTTGATCGCCAGCATGCGTGCGATCGCTGGGAAAAAACTGAAAACGACCGCGCCGGCGTAGCGCAGCGGGGTCGCTTCGAAGGCCTGCGTGGTGATGCCGATCGAGATGAACACAAGGATCGGTGCCAGGACGGCTACCGGGAGCAACTCGACCAGATTCGCCAGGTAACCGAAGACGCCGCCCAGTCCGATGACCAGACCCGTGACCAGCGTATACCCCGTGCGCGCGCCCATGGCCTTGTATGCCGGCTGCCCGATATACGGTGTCGTCTGCGCCACGCCGCCGCACATGCCAGCGACCAGGGTGGCCAGGGCTTCGACCAGCAGGATGTCGCGGGTCGGATAGTCGTCGCCGGCGGCCCGTGCACTCTCTGTCACGTTGATGCCTCCGACCACCATCAACAGCCCGAACGGCAGGATCAGCGGCAGATAGGGGATGGTCGCCGGCAGGCCATCGATGAAGCCCAGCGTGGGTAACGGGAAACCCAGGCGCCACTGCCACGCGCCGGGCGCGTGATATCCGCTGCCGAGAAAGCCGGAGGGACCAAGAACGTAATAAAGCACCACGCCGACGATGAACGCACCGAGTACTCCAGGCAGCCCGAACGGAAGGCGACGCTTCGCCACGAGCGCGTAAAGCACGACGCCCAAGCCCGCAAAGCCCACCACCGGCACGCGCAGTATCTCCACCAGCGGCAGGAAGCCCATCAGCACCAGGGCGATGCCGGCGATCGAACCGAGCAGGCCAGCGCGTGGTACGGAGCGCTGCACCCACGCACCGAAAAACGACAGGATGAACTTCAGCACGCCCATGACGACCAACGAGGCCATGCCCAGGTGCCAGGTCGCCTCCCCTGCCGCGACGGGATCCAACCCTGCCTGGCGATAGCCCGCGAACGCGGGGCCGAGGACAAGCAAGGCCATGCCGATAGTGGTCGGCGCATCGATGCCGAGCGGCATCGCGGTAACGTCCTGGCGCCCGGTCCGCGCCGCCAGCCGGTGCGCCATCCAGGTGTAGGCGAGGTTGCCGAGCAGCACGCCGAGCGCCGTGCCCGGGAACATGCGCCGGAAGACGATGTCCGCAGGCATGCCGAATATGCCGATCAGGGCCGTGGCCAGGAAAGCCAGCAGCGAAAGATTGTCGACGACAAGGCCGAGCACGCCGTTGAGGTCGCCGCCGCCGAAGCGGCGACGCGTGGCAAGGTTCGTGGCCATCAGAACGAGACCTCTGCAGGCTGGGTCACGCGAAGAACGGACTGGTCGCCTGTCTTTGCCTTCCAGGCGGCGCGAATCGCATCGATCGCCTCGCGTTTGGCCGGTTCGTCGGCGTAGAGGAGCACGACCATCTTCGAGCGAAGACGCTCCGGTTCGGCCTGTTGGCTGCCCTGCCACTGGCCATAGGCATCGATCACCGTCAGGCCGCTCGGGAAACGTGGAGTCACTTCCTTGTCGAGGAAGGCGCGCCATCCGGCCTCGTCCACCCCGCTGCCCTGCCCGGCTGCGCCGAGGCCGAAATACAGCTCGGTGCGCACCCATCCTGTCGTCGCCCCGGGATGGGCGGCATCGCCCGATAGTGTCGGCGAGGTGGCCGGCATGTGTGCAGTGCAGCCGGCGCAGGCCAGCATCATGCCGAGGAAGATCCCTGCCATCGCTTTCATGCAAACCCCTTTGGACGTCCGTACGTCTATCCGTAGTGAGCCTACAGGTGGAATGGGGGAAAACGGAAATGCTTGGGGCTGAGGGACCTCCTGGTCGGGGCGGGACGGCGGCGGCTCGGCTTCGCCGTCGCTGCCGCCGCGTACACTTGGGCGTCTCGCGGAGAGACCTTGGTGTCCACCCTCGAGGCGAGTTCCGCACAAGTGGAGCGGCCGTAGGCCAATAAGAACATGGGCCGCGTTAGCGGCCTTTCCTTTTCGAACGCGGAGGACCTGTCTGAGCAGCGAGGGTGGGCACCGAAGGCTCTGCGCCTCAAGCCCCCAACAGGGTGGGCACCGAAGGCTCTGCCTCGTCCCCAAAAGCAAGCGGCGGAGTGAACCGACACAAAAAAAGAGCCCGGCTTTCGCCGGGCTCCTTTATCGAACTACCGATCTTTAACGGATTACTGCTGAACCTGCAGTTCCGTACGACGGTTACGAGCGCGGCCTTCGGCCGTGTCGTTCGTGTCGATCGGGTTGTTCTCGCCGTGACCGATCGGGCCTTCCAGACGGTCGGCACCGATGCCGTGAGCCGTGAGGTAGTCGAACACGATCTTGGCGCGACGCTCGGACAGACCCTGGTTGTAAGCGTCCTTACCGACGCTATCCGTGTAACCGGCAACCGTGACCTTGACGGTCGGGTAACGCTGCAGCGTATCGACAGCCTGGTCGAGGACGCCCAGCGATTCGCTGGTCGGCTCCTGCAGGGTCGGACCGATGTTCGTCTCGCCCTTCTTCGGACGGTCGAACTTGAAGTTGACGCCGCGCAGGTCGATGACGACCTTCTGCGGGCAACCATCCGGACCGACGATCGTGCCAGCCGGCGTGGCCGGGCACTTGTCGTCGCAATCGTTCACGCCATCGCCATCGCTGTCGAGGGTGGAGCAATCCGGAGCGGCCGGGGCTGCAGCAGCAACCGGAGCCGGAGCTGCCGGCGGCTCGCCGAAGCGCGAGACGATCGAGAAGCCGAGGAACCAGTCGCCGTAGCCGTTCTCGCTACGAATGGTCTTGTCGTCCCAGTCGTAACGGTAGCCGGCTTCCACGCGGAAGTCCGAGCTGTCGGTGAGGGTCTTGGAGACGCCGACGCCGAGCTCAGCTGCCGGTGCCCAGCCCTTGTCCGACGGATTGTGGTGGTAAGCACCCATCACACCGGCGAGCAGGTACGGACGCCACGCGTCCCACGCACCAGCGTAGAAGCGAGCGGCAACGCCGTAGTCGTTGTTCGACCAGTGGCCCGAACCATCGTTATCGCGCTTGGTGCGGTCGGCAAAGATGTCGATCGAGGCGTTGCTCGAAATGAACTTACCGACGCCCAGACCGTAGTAGGCCTGACGCGAATTCGTGTTGCGGTCGGTGTCGTTGTAGTAACCGCCAACCGTCGGGGCGATGTACCAGCGGCCGTCATAGCCATTACCCGCGTCAGCGGATTCCTGCGCGTGAACGGCACCCACGCCGCCCAGGGCCAAGCCGATCAGCAAAAACAAGCCCTTACGTTTCATCGGTGTCTCCTCATTATTGGTATTCGCGTCCGCGCTCCACCCCAGACGGAAA
>Ga0182006_1000064_pt1 | contig 153418 bp, 118 predicted proteins | sample Sormic07211104_1_FD_123022 | JGI IMG/M metagenome (GOLD analysis project Ga0182006, IMG submission 123022) | Rhizosphere microbial communities from Sorghum bicolor, Mead, Nebraska, USA - 072115-104_1 MetaG | ecosystem: Host-associated > Plants > Roots > Rhizosphere | place: USA: Nebraska...
CATTTCCATTTGAGGGCATATTGGTAGTATAAGGATTACCGCTGTTTGATGATTTATCTACAACGATGTTATATTCCAACCTGCCATCCTCTCCAAGTTGTTTCTTTACGGTCTTGCGCAGCAAGCCCACATAATGTTCTTCAAGCCATTCGTAAAAGAACAAACTTGGCACCTGTATGGTTAAAACCTTGCCTTCCAATTTAAGAGCCGTTATCGGCTCGAACCAAGTTTTGAAACTTTGGCCCGGAATGTTATCCTTAATAATTTGAAGACAGTTCTTCCATACTTCTGTACAAGTTTTTTCCATTGCGATTTCTATAATTTATTGGTTAACAGTACCTATTCGAATTAAAGGGATGGTCCGTTTAGGGACTACGAATATTGACATAATTATCAACATTTTAAACAAAAATTTTAAATAAATCGTAACCTATTGATAGGTAATACAGTATACCTGTTAACCTCAATTTTTTATGTTGATAACTATTTATTAACACTGGTTATCCACATTAATCACGATTTATCGCCAATATCCGTTCTTCACTTCGAACGGCTCCTGAAAAGCAAAATCTAAGCCATTTTTAACCACACTTAACCGTTTTAGCATTTTAGATTTCAAATAAACTGAGAATCAAAACCATAGCTTAGATAAATTAATATTGAATTAAAAATATGGCATAATATATCTCCCGGCGTTTTATCACTGAATTAATTTTACGACAGTTTAGTGCTGATATTTTCATTATCGAAGAACGAAAATTTTTGCTACGCTGCGATTGTTTATCAAAGCAGAACACTTTAAAATTTACTTTCAAAGCAAAGGAACACCAATGCGTTAAATATTCAGTTAATAAACGCCGAAAGCGACTCTAAATACATCTGCAATTTCTCCAAGTGTAGCATATTTCTCAACGGCGTCAATGATCAATGGCATCAGGTTCGTTTCGCCTTTGGCCGCTTCTTTTAATTGCTGTAATGCTTGCTCAACCGCAAGCTGATCTCGGGTTGATTTTAAATGATCCAGCTTTTCAGATTGCAGCTTGCGGATGGAATCATCTATATTAAACACTTCGGTAAAACCTTCTTCCTCCTGGGTAAATTTATTTACGCCGACCGAAATCCTTTCACCGTTTTCAATTTCCTTTTGATATTGATACGCAGCACCAGCAATTTCATTTTGCATATAATCATTTTCAATGGCATTAACTGATCCTCCCATAGCATCTATCCTATCGATATAAGCCCAGGCTGCAGCTTCTACCTCATCAGTGAGGCTTTCTACAAAAAATGAGCCTGCTAACGGATCTACCGTATCAGTAACCCCGCTTTCAAAAGCAATGATTTGCTGAGTGCGTAAAGCAATTTTCGCCGCCGATTCTGTTGGAAGTGACAATGCTTCGTCATAACCGTTGGTATGTAAGGATTGGGTCCCGCCTAAAACCGCAGCCATGGCCTGGTTGCTAACCCTGATTACATTGTTTAATGGTTGTTGCGCAGTTAAGGTTGAACCTCCGGTTTGGGTGTGAAACCTCAACATCTGGGCCTTTTCATCTGTCGCGCCCAGATCTTTGGTAATTTTTGCCCACATGCGCCTTGCGGCCCTAAACTTGGCTATTTCTTCAAAAAAATTATTGTGGCAGTTGAAGAAGAATGACAAACGTTTCGCAAAGATGTTAATATTTAAACCCTTATCTAAAGCAGCTTTTAAATAAGCTTTGCCATTGGCCAATGTAAAAGCAAGTTCCTGCACCGCGGTAGATCCAGCTTCACGGATATGATAGCCAGATATAGAGATGGTATTCCATTTTGGTACTTCGTTACTGCAAAAATCAAAAATATCTGTAATTAAACGCATCGATGGCTTTGGCGGATAGATGTATGTTCCCCTTGCTGCATACTCTTTAAGGATGTCGTTCTGTATTGTACCTGAAATCTGCTTTAAATCTGCCCCTTGTTTTTTGGCCAGCGCAATGTACATGGCCAATAAAATTGAAGCCGTTGCATTGATAGTCATTGAGGTCGTGATGTTTTTCAGCTCGATACCATCAAATAAAATTTCAAGATCCTTTAGTGAATCAATAGCTACTCCAACTTTGCCCACCTCTCCTTCAGCCATTTCATGATCAGAGTCGTAACCAATTTGCGTGGGAAGATCAAAAGCAACAGACAAACCAGTTGTTCCCTGCGCCAATAAATAATGATAACGTTTGTTTGATTCTTCAGCGGTCGAGAAACCAGCATACTGCCGCATCGTCCATAAGCGCCCACGGTACATATCTTTCTGGATTCCCCTGGTAAAAGGAAATTCACCAGGCAGCTCTTTCATGGGCTTCGCTTCTGTATATAAGGCTCTTATTTCAATCCCCGAAGTAGTAGTATGCTTTTTCTCGCTCATTTGGTTAGTTTATTAGTTCAATGGTTCACTAGCCATTAGTTTGTTTGTGCTTTACAGGCAATAGCCAGCAGTTCGTGGTTACTTATCAAAAAACGGTTAATCGGTAAGTGTAAAATCAGTTATTCACCAGATTTCATTTAACAATCAACGCTAAAACAGTTTATAAATATCTTTCTTGATCATCTCAATTGTTAAATCATACGGATTTTCATCTATACTGGCCATGTGCTGTAAAATTGCTTTACTGAGTTCGATCCCATTTGCATCGGCGGGTAAACCTGACACCGCGTTATTGATCATGGCAATGGTATCATCTTTTAGTTTTCTTACCACTCCCCAGGTTACACTATCTATATACAGCTGCTGGGTAATGTTATGTTGATATTCTGCACGGATTTCATTTAAAATACCAGCTTGTAAAGTAGTCATGGCAATCCCTTGCTGATGCAACCGAACAAGCAAATTAGTAGGGTTGATGCGATCAACAAATATAATCAAACGTTCATGGGCCTGTAAGCGCAGGGGTAAAATCTGCGCCCGGCTCTCTTTGTTCAGTTCGATGGTTTTTAAGTTAAAAAAACGTTGAATATCGTTTCTTAAAATGTAATAAGTTGCCATTAAGGCCATAAAAATGCCTGCAAATAAGATTATTATATCAACTAAAATCTGTTGTGTATTCATAAGTATTGTTTAAGTACAGTAATATTAACTGCCTGCTAAAAGCAAAAATGTACATTATTATTTATATTTGTAACAGATTAAATTTAAATAACATGAGCACAACAGTTGATACAGCATTTGCACCAGTTAGTTTTTCCAAAGGGGCAGCCAAAGAGTTATATAAATTAAAAGATCAGCAGGAAATTGGCGATGATTACGGATTGCGCGTTGGCGTTGAAGGTGGTGGCTGTGCCGGCATGAATTACGTTTTAGGTTTTGATCAGAAAAAAGATGGCGATCAGGAATTTCTGATCAACGGCATCAAGGTTTTCATGAACAAAGCACACCAGATGTACTTAATGGGCATGATGATTGATTGGCAGAACGGCTTAAATTCACGTGGTTTTACCTTCATTAACCCCAATGCAACCAGCACCTGTGGCTGTGGCACGAGTTTCTCGGCATAAATAAAATATTATTGTAACATATCATACAGTCCCCTTGTCTAAACATCGGGACTTTTTTTATTTTTACACATAATGGTTTAAGGCAAAAGGTGTAGGATATAAGGTTAAATCCCATCTCCATACTTAATACTCAATACCTGACCTGGCACTTACAATAAATGAATTACAGAGAAAACATCCGACTGGCATTAGAATCTATTAAAGCGAACCGCTTGCGTACCATGCTTACCGCCTTGATTATTGCCATTGGTTTAATGGCTTTGGTGGGGATTTTAACCACTCTGGATGCTGTAAAAAAAAGTATGACGGATGCTTTTAGTAGCATGGGAGCCAACTCATTTACCATCAGAAACCGGGGTACAGGAATTAGAATTGGAAACGGGAAAAGACCTAAACCTTTTAAAGCCATCCGTTACGAAGATGCCGTTAAGTTTAAAGATAGCCTGAATACCCCCGCTACCGTGGCAGTAAGTGTTTTTGCCAGTGGTGGTTCTACTATAAAATATGGTAGTTTAAAAACCAACCCAAATATTAACGTTCAGGGAATTGATGAAAATGGTTTAGCCGCTCAGGGTTTAAACCTCTCACAGGGAAGAAATTTTAGCGTTTCTGAAATACAGTTGGGAAGTAATGTTTGTATAGTTGGTGGCGAAGTAGTTGAAAAACTCTTCAAAGATTCAGATCCCTTGGATAAGTTGATCAATGTAGGCAATAACCGATTTAAAATTGTTGGTATTTTGGAGAAAAAAGGATCGAGTATGGGCTTTAGTGGAGACAGGGCCGTTTATGTGCCGCTGTTGAAAGCAAAGCAAATTAATGCCAATGCCAACCCATCTTATACCATTACAGTAATGGTACCTAGTAATGACATGCAGGAAAACATTATTGGTGAATCTACCGCGCTATTCAGAAATATTCGCAAAGTAAAGATTAGCGAACCCAACAATTTCGAAATTACCAAAAGTGATGCTATTGCCCAAACCTTGTTCGAAAACCTGGCGTTTGTAGCCATCGGTGGTGTTGCAATCGGTATTATTACTTTAATTGGAGCCTCGATAGGTTTGATGAATATCATGCTGGTTTCTGTTACCGAACGTACGCGCGAAATTGGTATACGTAAAGCCATTGGGGCCAATCCAAAAGTCATCCGTCGCCAGTTTTTAATTGAAGCTGTGGTAATCTGCTTAATGGGTGGTGTATTTGGCATTTTCCTAGGCATTGTATTAGGAAACTTAATCTCCCTTGCCATGGGTGGTTCATTTTTAATCCCATGGCTGTTTATTATTGGAGGTTTTGTATTATGTGTATTAGTTGGAATTTTATCTGGTTATTATCCCGCAAAAAAAGCTTCCAGACTGGATCCTGTAGAGGCATTAAGGTATGAATAAACTGGTTCAGTAGTGCTGTAATCCGAGCCTAACGACAGGCCATAGCTTTAGACGATTTCTTTTGGTAAATTGCTGGCTTCTGCAGCACCAGCCAATTTAGAGGAATAAATTTTATCAAGCAGCTGATTTAGGTTTTCCGCAAAGTCGAACTGCAGGTCTTCATGAAGTTTTTTGAATTTATTGATGGTTACCGCAACCGTTTTAATGTAATAAACACTAAAAAGCATCATAAAATCGCGGTAACCAAAAATTGACTTTTTATAATCCAGAGGGATAGTATTTAGAATAAACAATTTTAGCTCAACCTCTCCAACAGGATCTTTTGTCACTTTGTAAAAATGATTGACAGCAGTGATCATCTTCCTCACTTTTACTAAAGCTTCTTTTGCATTCAGTTTTTTAAGCTCAGTAATCTGCTCCTCAACTTCAGCCTTAATCCTTTCTTTACGGTCTTCCAGATCCGTCTCATCCTCTAATAGCTTATAATGAAGGTGTTCGGTAAGCACTTTATCTTTTGCTACCAGACGCAATAACAGCTTGTCTTTTTCTTTAACAGGCAATGCGGCAATAGCGGTTTTTAAATCTTTGTGCTCCGATAATTTCATTTAAAAAGGATTAGCCTTAATGTATTTTTCCCACTCCCAGGCAGAGCGCATCATTTCATTGATATCAAGGGCGGCCTTCCAGCCCAATTCGTTATTTGATTTCTCTACATCACCATAAATCTCCACAACATCTCCTGCCCTTCTTGGCCCGATTTTATAATCCAGTTTCTGTCCGTTTGCTTTTTCGAAAGCAGCAATAATCTCCAAAACTGAAAATCCTTTACCAGTACCGATATTGAATACATCATAGTTACCGTTAGGATTCCCATCTTCTAATTTTTTTATAGCGGCAACATGTGCTTTTGCAAGATCAACCACATGGATATAATCGCGGATAGCGGAACCATCCGGCGTATCATAATCATTTCCGTGAACAGTAATCGGACCACGTTTTCCAATAGCTGATTGGGTAATAAAGGGAACAAGGTTTGCAGGCACACCATTTGGCAGCTCACCAATCAAAGCAGTTTCATGTGCACCAACCGGATTAAAATAACGCAAAGCGATTACACTTAGATCAGGCGTTACCGCAGCAGTTTCTGCCAGTATCTCTTCAGCAATCTGTTTGGTATTGCCATAAGGAGATTCTGCTTTTTTAACTGATGCAGCTTCGGTTACCGGCAAAGTATCTGGCTGACCATAAACTGTACATGATGAAGAAAACACAAAATTAATTTTCCTGTTAAATGAAGTAAGCAGGTTAATTAATCCGAAAAAGTTATTTTTATAATATTTTAAGGGTTGTTCTACCGATTCACCCACCGCCTTGTAAGCAGCAAAATGGATAATTCCATCTATATCAGCATGGTTTTCAGCAAATTCCCTTACTGCTTTTTCATCCTGTAAATCAATTTCATGAAAATCAAACCATTTACCGGTGATGGCATGCAGCTGGGTTAAAATCTTGATATTCGAATTAGAAAGGTTATCGATAATTACAACCTCGTATCCTGCGTTGTGTAATTCTACTGCTGTGTGCGAACCGATATATCCTGTTCCGCCAGTAACTAATATTTTTGCCATTTTAACGGTTAAATGTGGTAAAATCTTTATGTTCTATTTTTTCCAAAGCCTCTGAAGACAGAGATTTAAAGTATTCATATGTAATTTTTAATCCCTCTGCACGACCTATTTTTGGCTCCCAACCCAATAGCTCTTTCGCTTTGGAGATATCCGGCCTACGCTGTTTCGGATCATCCTGCGGAAGTTCCTTGTAAACAATTTTTTGTGTAGTACCAGTAAGCTTGATGATTTCCTCACAAAACTGTTTGATCGTGATTTCATCCGGATTACCAATGTTTACCGGCTGAGCATAATCGCTCATTAATAAACGGTATATACCCTCTATCAGATCATCAACATAACAAAAAGAGCGTGTCTGACTTCCATCACCAAAAACAGTTAAATCTTCTCCTCTTAAAGCCTGTCCGATAAAGGCAGGTAAAACACGTCCATCATTTAGTCGCATTCTTGGCCCGTAGGTATTAAAAATCCTAACAATTCTGGTTTCTACGCCATGGAAAGTATGGTAAGCCATGGTTATAGCTTCCTGAAAACGCTTGGCCTCATCGTAAACACCACGTGGTCCCACCGGATTTACATTTCCCCAATACTCTTCCGGCTGAGGATTTACATTCGGATCACCATACACTTCTGAGGTCGATGCAATCAGCATCCTGGCGTTCTTATTACGCGCCAAACCCAAAAGATTATGTGTGCCCAGAGATCCTACCTTAAGGGTCTGGATTGGAATTTTAAGATAATCGATCGGACTTGCAGGTGAAGCAAAATGTAAAATATAATCGAGCTTACCTGGAATGTGAACAAATTTGGAAACATCGTGGTTATAAAACTCAAAATTTTCCAGTTTAAACAGGTGTTCGATATTAGCTATATCTCCGGTAATCAGGTTATCCATCCCGATCACGTGATAATCCTCTTTTACAAAACGATCACAAAGGTGTGAGCCTAAAAATCCGGCTGCGCCTGTAATCAATATTCTCTTTCTATTCCCCAAACTTTCCGAAGGGATTTTTTCCTTTATTTCGCTCATATTTTTCAATAATCTTATTCAATATATTTTTGATGTTATCCACAATGGTAAACAGGGGTTTACAGTCTTCTACCTTTGGCATTATAATTATAGCCAAGATCGGTCATTTTTTTCAAATCGTATCAATTCCGCCCATCAAAAATGATTTTATTTTTCAGGCCGATTTCTCATTTTATTTTGATGAGCTAAAAGGCAGGCGGTGAAGTCTGTTTATCCATTAATATCAGTAAAACGCAAGGCTTTCATATATTTTAAGCTTTTTAAATATATTCCTTTTATCTTGGCACGAAGATATGAAATTACTTTACATCATCGGAATCTGGGGCTATACTTTACTCATTAGGATATTCTCGTTATTTAACCCCAAGGCAAAATTGTTTATCAATGGCCGCAAAAATATCTTTACCTCGATTGCCCAGAAAGTTAATCCAGCAGAAAACCATGTATGGTTCCATTTTGCTTCTTTAGGCGAATTTGAACAAGGTCGGCCGGTTTTAGAAAAACTGAAAGCTCTTTACCCGACAAAGAAAATTGTAGTTACTTTTTTCTCACCTTCGGGATACGAGATTAGAAAAAATTATGCCTTGGCTGACGTATTTTATCTCCCGATTGATACTGCGGCTAATGCCCAACGTTTCATAGCAGCCATTAACCCTGAAATGGCGATTTTTACCAAATATGAATTTTGGCATTTCTATTTTAAGGAATTAAAAGCCAAGGGCATTCCTTTATATGTGATTTCCGGGATTTTCAGAGAAAGCCAGGTGTTTTTTAAATGGTATGGCAGTTTTTACCGGAACATATTAAAATCGGTCACCTACTTTTTTGTGCAAAATGAGGAAAGCGCAAACCTCTTAAAATCAATCGGATTAAATGATGTAACCATTAGTGGCGATACCCGTTTCGACAGGGTTTACGAAAATGCGCAATCACCAAAACAGCTCGATATTATTGAAAGCTTTATCGGTAGCGCCCCTACTTTAGTTTGCGGAAGTACCTGGCCCGAAGATGAAAAAATATTATCTGCGTTACCTCGGCAATATCCGAATTGGAAATTTATCATTGCCCCACACGAGATCCACGAAAGCCATATAGAAAGTATTGAGAAACAGTTTTCAGTTGGCAGTGTACGGTTTTCAGTTTTCAGTTCCCAGTCAGAAGTCAGCATTTCTCAACGCTCAAATCTAAAATCTCAAATTTTAATCATCGACAACATTGGTATGCTGTCGTCGTTATATCAATATGGTAAGCTGGCTTATATCGGCGGCGGCTTCGGCATAGGTATCCACAACACTTTAGAAGCTGCGGCATTTGGGTTACCGGTAATTTTCGGACCTAAATACGATAAATTTCAGGAAGCAAAAGATCTTATTGCCATCGGTGCGGCGAGAAGCATAACATCAACTGAAGAACTAATTGATGCCTTTAATGCTTTTGCAAGCGATCGACACGCAGCGAATGCGGCCAGCAAATATGTGGAGGATAAAAAAGGGGCAACAGGTCAGATTGTTTCTGTAATTACTAAACCAAATCAGCCTTAGCAATTTCTTCAACTATTTCAGATATACTTTGGTCAATAGAAACGGTAAATACATCCGGTTCATCTGCTTGTGGCTCTTCTAAGGTTTCAAACTGACTTTGTAATAAGCTGGAAGGCATGTATTGATGACTACGTTTAACAATGCGATCGTGGATCAAATCGAAACTTCCTTTCAGATACACAAAATGTATGAATTTATTATCTGCTCTCAACAGATCCCGGTAAGATTTTTTAAGTGCAGAACAGGCGATAATACAATTGCCTCCATTGTCAGCATGTTCACGGCCAACTTTAGCAATCAACTGTAGCCAATCTAAGCGATCAGCATCTGTCAAAGCAATCCCAGCTGCCATTTTATCTACGTTCCGTTGCGAATGCAGGTTATCACCATCTATAAATTCCGCATTTATTTTTGGGGCCAGGGCTTTTCCGATTACTGTTTTACCACTTCCTGATACGCCCATTAAAATAATAAAACTTCCCATCGTTAATCTATTTTACCATTCCGGCCAAAGCCTCAATAAATACAGGACTATCGTTTAAACTTTCCACCAACTGAACATGTTCTCCACCCAAAGCTTTAAATTCTTCGTGGTATTCTACCGTGATTTCGTAAAGCGTTTCCAAACAATCAGCCACAAAAGCCGGACTAAAAACTAAAAGGCGTTTTTTGCCTTCGGCAGCCAGTTTCTTTAATACATCTGTAGTATAAGGCTGTACCCATGGTTCCTTACCTAAACGCGACTGGAAACAAACGGTATATTGATCTTTGGATAAATTTAACTCCTTGGCTATCAACCTTGCAGTATCATGTCCCTGGGCAGAATAGCAGAATTTATTGGTATCATTTAATGTTTGGCAGCAATCGGCATTTTTTAGACAATAACTCCCGGTATGATCGCATTTTAAAAGCTGACGTTCTGGTAAGCCGTGGAAACTAAACAATACGTGGTCATAACTTTCTACGTTATGTTTTCGTGCATTTTCGGCAAAAACTTTTATCATTAATTCGTTATCGTGGAATGAATTAATAAAAGAGATCGGTGGGACTGTTGGCCATTTACTCACCAATTCCATTACCAGCTGCATTACCGAACCGGTACTGGCAGAAGCATATTGTGGGAACATGGGGATTACCTGTATACTTTCTACCAAACCTGCTTTTAAATTGGCCAGAGCAGAGGCAATAGATGGGTTTTGGTAACGCATGGCCAGTTCTACATGGTATTCATCACCTAATCTTTCCTGAAGCATTTTAGCCTGTACCCTGCTGTAAAACAGCAACGGTGAGCCATCTTCACTCCAGATTTCTTTATATAATTTTGCAGTTTTAGGACTACGGAAGGGAACAATAATACCTTTAACCAATAATGTCCTATTCAGTTTGGGAATATCGATTACCCTTTCATCCATTAAAAATTGGTCTAAGTATCTTCTAACATCAGCTGTTGCCGGACTATCAGGTGTTCCTAAATTTACCAGTAAAATTCCCTTTTTGCTCATTTATACCAAGAATATGTTTTGTGGCGCAAATATCGCCTTTTTATTGCTTTTTCCCTATGTAAAAATTTAATGGCCGCCATTTTTTGGTCAAAAAACTTGCATTGGCTACCTATTTATTAGAAAAGCGAAGATAGCAAGTACATTTAAGTATGGTCCTGCCTTCCCTACAATCTTTTTGTGGTAGGTAATGCTATTTAAACGTTCATACCTCAAAAAGGATTTTCGTCCAGTCAGGTTTATGTACGCAGTTTTGTGCAAGTTTTTAACGTTTTTAGACCTTATTAACTCTTATTTGTAGCGGCTACTATCGCTGTGCAACCGGATTTTACTATCTGACAGTTGGAGAAACCAGCAAAAGATTCTTTAGGAAATTAGAGGTTGTTTATTTAGTGTAAGGTAAAAACATCTTACGCTGTGATCAGATGTTGCTAACCTGGCCCCACAACTAACGATACTGTTTATCCTTTGGTTTTATAAAGCTGCCACCAGGGCATACCTGGCTTTTGATGGTGCTCAAAGTGATAACCAAAAAAGTAACAGGTTATAAAAGCTACAAAATGGTTTTTCTGTAATGTATTTGAATGGTATTCATTATCGTGCTCTCCTCTATGAGGCAAATATGTTCCAAAATAAAAGAGTTGAAAAGTGCTTAACAAAGATGGCAGTACCCAAAATAGTAAGAGATTTTTTTCATCAATCCAGATTTTTAAAACATTAAAAGCTATGGCCATAATAACCAATTGAATAATGGTAACATAATTTAACATAAAACGGAAATACCATTTCCAAAAGCCATGTGGCGCAAAATCCGGATCCTTTTCAGTATGTACATGACGGTGGTGTTGGTGATGTTTCGCATACAAACGGTTATAAAAAAAACCGGCGTAGAGAAAAACAGATAGATAACCAATAAAATTATTCGCCTTTGTGTTCGGCGCTATTGTTCCATGCATGGCATCGTGGGCGGTTATAAACAAGCCGGTGTACAAGTGCATCTGAACAAAAACCATGAGATAAACCAAAGGATTGCTCCATTTAAAATCCCATATCAGCAAAAAATAAAGAGAAATAAACCAACAGGTAATTACGGTTAACGCAACCAGAATTCCGGCATATGGATTTATCTTTTTCAATTTTTTATATCAAAATATGTGATCGTCATCTCGAGCGAAGTGCAACGAAGTCGAGAGATCTATCAAAGCAGATCTCTCCATTCCACTGCGTTACAGTCGAGATGAGGATTCTACTATATAATACTTATCAGATCTTCTTATAATCTCTAATACTGCTCCAAAGCTGCTTTAACATTTTCCATCAGCCACATTGGGGTAGAGGTAGCTCCACAGATACCTACCCTATCGTTTTCAGCAAACCAGCCTTGCTCCAACTCTTCTACATTCGAAATGAAGTAAGAATTAGCATTATGTTTCTTACAAACATCATAAAGCACTTTTCCGTTTGAAGATTTCTTTCCCGAAACAAAAACGATCTTATCATAATGACTCACAAAATCTTCCAGTTCTTCATATCGGTTAGATACTTGTCTGCAAATGGTATCGTTGGCCTTAACTTCGTGACCACGACTCAATAATTCACCTTTAATGTGATAGAATTTATCGGTGCTTTTAGTAGTTTGGCTGTATAAGGTAAATTTAGCCGGAAGCTCAACCTGATCTAATTCGGCCAAATCCTGAAAAACAATGGCTTTACCATCAGTTTGGCCTTGTAATCCGATCACTTCAGCATGGCCATGCTTACCAAAAATAAGAACCTGCTCATTATCATCATGCGAATTTTTAATCCTGTTCTGTAATTTAAGCACAACCGGGCATGAAGCATCTATTAATGTAAGGTTATTTTCTAAAGCCAGTTGATAGGTTGAAGGTGCCTCACCGTGTGCCCTGATCAAAACTTTTTCGTTCTTTAAGTTTTTTAGGAACTCATGATCGATAATTTTTAATCCGCGATTGGTTAAACGCGCTACTTCTTCATCATTATGCACAATATCGCCTAGGCAATATAAATAACCTTCGTTATCCAGAATGTCTTCTGCCATTTCTATAGCATATACTACGCCAAAGCAAAAGCCTGATGATTTATCGATATTAACCTGTAAGTTTAGATTGCTCATTTTTTTCTAAGGATTAGTTATTTATCATGGTAGTGTCCCTTTGCAGAAATTACAAATACAGCAATAATCTCTTCATCAATTCTATAAACTAATCTATCTTTTTTATTTACTTGCCTTGACCAATAACCGGAAAATTCAAATTTTAACTGTTCAGGTTTACCTACACCTGATTTTGGATGAATACTTAATTCTATAAAAATTTGCTGAAGTTTTTTAATGGAAGCTTTGTCTCCTGATCTAAAAATCTCAGCTAATTGCTTTTTAGCTTGATCTGTAATGTCTACAAAATACTTTCCCATATATTTTGAACATCCTTAACCCTTGTTAAACGTCCATGTTTTATATCTTCTTCTCCTTTGGCTATGTCATTTATGAATTCACGACTATAGCTCTTCTCTTTTTTAAAAGTTACATTTAGTGCTTGTAAAACGGCCTCAACCGCCAAAAGCTGTTTTTTATTTTTAGGCTGTACGATTAGCGTTTCCATCATGCAAATTAATTAGAATTAACATACAAAATTAAGCAAAAATATTTGTTCCGGTTGTCATGTATAAGACAACAAAAAAGATTAGCTGTGAGGCAAACATAGTCACACCAATATATTTCTGCTGTTTTAAGCCTAAAGCATAATAAAACTTCAGCAAAATTACCGAAACAATAAACCAGGCCACATAATTCTGAACCGGAATTTCGTGCCAGTCCCAATGCCAGTAATCGAACTTCATAGCCACCGGTTCTAAAAAGAAATCAAGCCCCACAAGTGCAAAGGCCCCTATAACCGATGCCAAAATACTATGTCTGATTTTTATACTTTTCATCATTTGTCCAATACTGAATATCAGGATCACCCAGTTCACACCCATTAGCAATGGAACTGCAGCAACTTTGTAACCCAGTGTATCACCATAGTAATAGCTGCCAAATATCTTTCCCGTATGTACGCCCAATACTTCGACTAAAAAGCCACAGAGAAATACTCCTGAAACGAACAATAATAATCTTTTTACATCGCCATTGTATGAAAAAACAATTATGGCAAACATCAGCAATAAATGAAAAGGGACTAGTTTTACAAAATAAGGCTGTGCAGCGGGGATTATGAAGCCAAACAAGCCAACTACATGAAAAACGACAATTATTGCAACTGCAATTCTTTTAACCTTTAAATCGTTTTGATCGTTCTGCCCTTCCATGTGCTCGTTTTAAAAATGTGTTTTTTTATAGAAATGAGTGAAATGATTAAGAAGAACAACATCTGTAAAGGATGTAGAACCAGATTTATCAAAACACGCTGTCCGGATAAATAGGAAATCATCATTCTGCTTAATACTATTAAAGTTAATGGTAATACAAGTAAAGTAACATTAAAGTTTAAGATCAAAACCAATGGTCCTACCGTTACCAAAAGCTGGTAAAGTAATAATATTATGATGTTATTACCAAAACCTGCAAGTAAATTTTTACTAAAGCCATTTATGCTTTCGCTCAAATTCTTATACATTCTGCAATAAATCAATCCGTTGCCCAGAAGTGCTTCTGCATTAAATTTTTCCTGTTTTACCAGCTTCATAATTTCCACATCTTCCACAACATGATGTTTAACCCGCTCATGCCAACGGTTTTCTTTATAATTATGGGCATTAAAAAACATACATTGCCCACTGGCTGCTGCAAAAGCCGGATTTTTAGAAAGCTTCACCAATCGCAAAGGCAATAAATTCAACAGGATAAAATGCATCAAAGGCACAGTTAACCATTCACCTATCGATTTCATTGTTTGGTTGGTAAAAACGCTGAGCAAGGTAAGGCTTCCAATTTCCATCCTGCTGATGAGGCTGTTGATCAACCCTCTTTTAATGGTTTCATCAGCATCAATGAATAATAAGTATTTACCGGTAGCCAATTCGCTAAGCTGGTGACAGGCATAGTTTTTACCCAGCCAGTCTGGAGGTAACGCTTTACCACTTACCACCTTGAATTGCGGATTATCAAGGCAAAATTTTTCGACTACCCCGAAAGTATTATCATTGCTGTTATCATCCAAAACAAAAACCTCATAATCGGTATAATCCTGATTTTTTATCGAAATAAGCAATTCTAAAATATTCTCCGCCTCATTTCTTGCAGGAATGAGAATCGAAACCAGGTCATGATAATGTTTAACTACCCTTGGCAACTTTGGGTTAGAAAGGAAATTGAAAACCGTAACCGAAACGCGGATGACCAGAAAAATTAAAACGGCGTAAATAAAAACTGTCATTCAATTAGTTGATTTTGTTTAACAACCGATTGATCGTAATGTTTATTATAGGCACTTTTTAGCAATTGCAAACTCACATACTCTTCAGTTTCCCAACGCTGTAAATAATTATAAACTGTAGGCTTTCTCTTGGCAAAATAATCGATAAAAGTAGCAGCAAAAATGATATTGATTTTTTTCTGGCTGGCATTAATGATCTGCATGACTCCCTTTTCAAAATTAATACCGTTTAAATGGTTAGAATACAATTTGCCTTGTGGAAATACCAGCACCAGGTTTGCAGGATTATCTAACAATTTGCCTGCATAGTTAAGCGTTTCCAGCACATCTTTACCTTTATTTTCGGCAGCAAAAGCACCTAAATACTTCAAAAAACCTATTTTAGTGTAGTTCTCGGCATTCACCAAAACATGAAACTGTTTTTTTAATACTTTTTTGTTGATGTAAAACAGAAAAAAACCATCCCACCAGCTGAAATGATTGGCCAGGATCAAAATAGAAGAATCAGATTTTATTTCTACTGCATTATAATTGAATGCAGCAAAATCTTTTTTGATAATAAACTGAATATACCATGAGAAAAATTTGAAAATCAGATTATTTTTTCTGGGCTGATACATTTCGGAAAATTGCAAAAAATTGAGGTGAATTGCAAATGTGTGCTATATATAGATGATTAAAAAGATTGTTTTGATGAATTGATGGTCCTCGTTTTTAACTAGGATCAGCGAGATTCACATTCCTAATGTGATGAAAACTGCATAATAATTTCGCAATAAGCAATTTCACCACTTTTTTCATACATCCAAGTTCCAAACCAGGACTATATTAAGTAAATTGTAGTACGCGCAACAATATCAGTTATACTATCCCATCGCCCATACCACCTCTTCCATCTTACATCAATCCTAGCTCAAATAAACCCGGTCTTCCTCACCCTCCACATCCATCACTACATCAACATGCTCTTTTAAAACCGTGGCAAGTTCAAGTCCAACAAAATCAGTGGCAATGGGAAAGATTTTATGGCTGCGGTCAACCAAAACCACCGTACGGATTTTTTTATGTGGCGTGTTTAAGAAAACACCTAAACCATAAGCAAGGGTTTTACCACTATTCAATACATCATCAACAATAATAATCACTTTGTTTTTCCAATGGCTTTCATCCAAATCTGTTGAAGCTACTAGTTTGCTGCTTTCCTTCTGCAGATCGATACGCAACAGGGTAAGTTTAAAGCCTGAAATCTTTTTAAGCACTTTCTCTAACCTTTGCGCTAATTTATAACCGCGGTCCCAAATACCGGCAAGTACCACTTCTTTCTCGTTCAGGTTATCTTCTAAAATCTGATAAGCGATACGATCTATTTTCTGCTGAATTTGTTTCTTGTTTAGAATAAGTAATTGCGATGCCATTGTATAATCGGATTGAATACAAAAAGAACGATTTTAAGGATGAAATTCAAACTATTTAAAAAATAATTTCGATCGTTTGCAACGTTTTCGCCAAAGATGCGTCTAATCTGTAACCAAAACGAGAACCGAAGCCTTGAGATGCAAATATTGCATTGCAACAGCTTCATAATCATTTAACGAAAAACAAATATGAAAATCTTTATCAAATCATCCGCCATCTTATTTATAGTGGCAGCTAGCTACATAGCTAAAGCACAGGAAACCAAGAGCTTCACAGTTAAAAACTTCAACAGCATTGGGGTAAGTAGCGGAATTGATTTGTACTTAACCCAGGGTGAAAGCGAAAGTGTAAATGTAAAAGCTGATTCGGAAATATTAAAAGATATAGTTGTGGAGCAAAGTGGCAGCAATGTTACCATCAAATTTAAAGATGGCATCAACTGGGGTAGTATGTTTAAAAACCGTACCATTAAAGCTTACGTCAGTTTTAAAAGCTTAAATGCGATAGCAGCTTCGGGAGGTTCAGATGTTTTTACACAAAATCAGATCAGGACAGATAAACTTGCCATCCGGTCATCCGGTGGATCGGATCTGAAACTTAGTGTAGTTTGTAAAGATCTATCTATCCAATCAAGCGGAGGCAGCGACATTGATTTAAAAGGAAAAGCGGAAAATATGACCATTCAATCCAGTGGCGGTAGCGATATCGATGCTTATGAATTAATTGCAGATTACGCAAAGGTTCAGGCTTCTGGTGGTTCTGATGTAAATCTTTACGTAAATAAAGGCTTGGAAGCCAGTGCAAGTGGCGGTGGCGATGTAAGTTATAAGGGTAACGCATCACTTAAAAAAACATCAAGCTCAAAAAGTGGGGATGTACACCACGTAAATTAAAAGTTTAGTTTAGTTAATGATAGGCGCTGCTCTGTGGATGCAAGCAGCGTCTTCTTTATAAAAAATTCCCAGATACTCGAAGATTATACAGATTCTGGCTACTATTGCCATTGGCACATAAATCTTTACCCCTCCATCGTTCTACCCTCTACCTCTTTTATACGGATAATAAATAAAGTTAGCACCTTCAGGAACGATCACGAATACACACATAAAGTCTTCCGGTTTCTTATAAACTTTTAAGAATGGTTCTTTTTTCTCCTTGCTGATAATTCCTTTTTCTACAAATTCTTCTAATGTAGAGGCTTGTATGGTCCAATTGGTATCGAGCTCTTCTTTATTTAAAATGACTTCACCAATATTTACCTCGTGCTGATGAGCAATGAAAATCGGATTCGCAGAAATCCCTTCAACCATAATCTCAATGGCCACTTCTTTGATCGCATCAGCATAAAACTCCAGGTCTTTTTCTAAACTTATCAGTGGACTTTCCTGTTTACGTTGTGGCGCCCCACTATCTTCTGGTGTTGCACTTAATAATTCTTCTCTATCCATTTCTTTGTTGTTGGAAGGTTTAACTGTTAGACCGTTTAAAGCCCATCAAACCTCTTCCATTTTACATTTTACTCCTTTAATCTCAAAAGTACCACATTCTCTACATGCTGCGTATGCGGAAACATATCTACCGGCTTAATGCGGGCTACATCATATTTTTCCTTTAACAGTTCGAGGTCTCTGGCCTGTGTTGCGGCATTACAGCTAACATAAACTATTTTTTCGGCTTCCATTTCAAATAATCTCTGCACCACATCTGCATGCATTCCCGCACGTGGCGGATCGGTGATTACTACATCAGGCTTACCATGGGCCGAGATAAATTCGGAAGTAAGAATGTCTTTCATGTCACCGGCATAAAAGATCGTATTATCAATTCCGTTCAGTTCAGAATTGAACTTAGCATCTTCAATCGCGGTAGGTACATATTCTACGCCTACCACCTGTTTTACATTTCGGGCCACAAAGTTGGCAATTGTTCCTGCCCCGGTGTACAAATCATAAACCAGTTCGTCACCTTTAAATCCGGCAAATTCCCTGGTAATTTTATAGAGTTCGAAGGCTTGTTCAGAATTGGTCTGGTAAAAAGATTTTACCCCGATTTTAAAACGGATGCCATCCATTTCTTCGAAAATATGATCGCGACCAGAGAAAACTACAACATCCTGATCAAAAATAGTATCGTTTTTCTTTTGGTTAACAATATAAAGTAAAGAGGTAATTTGCGGGAATCCATTTTTTAGAAATCCCATTAAACCATCAACCTGTGTTTGTTCAGGATAAGCAAATACCACCGCCACCATTACTTCTCCTGTACTCGAAGTACGGATAATCAGGTTACGCAAAACGCCCTCATGGTTACGCAGATCGTAAAAAGACAATTCATTTTCTAATGCATATTTACGGACAGCGTTTCTGATGGAATTGGAGGGTTCATCCTGTAAATAACAATGTTCGATATCTAAAATCTTATCGAAACGTAAAGGTACGTGAAAACCCAATGCGTTCATATCGAAATCTTCATCGCGCTCTACATCAGTTTTCTCCAACCAACGTTTGTTCGAGAAAGTAAATTCTAATTTATTGCGGTAATATCTGTTTTTTGCAGAACCCAGAATCGGTTCTGTACCAGAGGTATCTATTTTGCCTAAGCGCTGTAAAGCTGCCTCAACATTTTTCTGCTTAAACTTTAATTGAGCATCGTAACCCATGTGCTGCCATTTACAACCACCACAGGTTCCGAAATGAGGACAAAAAGGATCATTACGCAATGCTGATTTTTCATGCAACTGATCAATGATTGCTTCTGCAAAATTCTTTTTCTTTTTGGTCAACCGCACATCTACTACATCACCAGGAACAGCTTTATCCACAAAGATGACCAATTCATCGGCCTTGCCAACACCTTTTCCTTCTTCAGCAATATCAATTATTTGTACGTTTGGAACAATAGTTACCGTACCAGGTTTTCTTCTACTCATTATTTTGCAAAGATAGGAAAAAGAGGTTGAAGGTGTAGGACAGAAAGACAGAAGGCTTAAAAACTGTAGGTCAAAAAGATTGAAACCAGCAATAAAGAGCGCGATAGGCTGAAGAACCAGAAAAATCAAGCCATAACTTTCCACCAGCAAGCTGATGCTCCTTCAATAATTATGGCTTTAAAAAATTATTTTCCAAAAAATCTAAATGCTGCGTCCCAAAAGCCGCCCAACCAGTTAAATTTCAGGTCGAATTTTTCATCCACTTGTACAGAAAACTCTAGTATTTCCTTGCTCATGATAAAAAACGAATCTATTTAAGCAATAATACAAAATTCAGACCAAAAACCAAAACGGTATAGATTAATTTTCTGTTAATTTTACATGAAATGGTTAAATATAATATACTTCAAAATTTATCCGTTTTAATCAATAATACTTTATATAAGAAATGGCTTTATCCGAATCACGGTGAATAAATTAATTAGATCAATACAAATATTAAATCTAAGTTTATTACAATCTGCAATTCTTTAGAATACTTAAGGCTAAAAAGTGAAATCAATAAAACAGTACCTTTGATTTTTTTTCTTATTTGTGTCCATTATAGCAATAGCTAATTCTCTCAACTTTTGCCGAAGTACTTATTATTGTGAAGTTATCCTAAAAGTAGTCCTGAACTTAAAGAGCACTATTTTCCCATTACATTTGGCAGGTTTCCATTTAGGCATTTCTTTTGCAGCATGAATGTACGCTAAATCCAACTTTGAATATTCTTTTGTTTTCTTCTTATCTATGCCCGCATGTATTATACAACCTTTTTCATCGATTACGAAAGTGAGATCTACTTTGTTTTGCCAACTGCTGTTATTAAAACTTCCCTCATATTTAACCTTATCAAAAAATGAGGAAAGCTTGCTCATTCCGCCTGGAAAAATGGGCATTTCATCAACACTTGTAAATACATTACGTTTTACGAACAGATCATAATAGCTTTGACACGGAAAAAAAGCTTTGACATCTTTATCCTTCTTCATGTTCAAGCTTAAATAACATAAAATCAGAATTAAATATTTCATAATATTATTTTAAAATCGATTACCAGCTGATAAGCATACTACTTATAAAAAATATCACTACTTAAATTGAAAAACATCGGTTCCCGGCCATTTATTCCAATAATTAAGATATTGGGGCCCATAAGTCCCGTACCCCTGACTCTGATTTTTAATTTCCTGAAGTAGGTAGTCTATCTGCCCCTGTGTTAAAGTTCTAATTGTATTATCTTTCCAAAGTCTTTCAAGAGTTACTCCATTAATGGTCGTCGATTTATAGTTCATAACATTAAAATAAATTCCAGGTGAAGTAGTCTCAGTCGTAGAGTAATTTTGACCAAAGCCCATATGGTTAAGTTTTGTATCTGCTGTTTGGGTTTTTTCAAACGGGTGGTCAAGCCTAAGTGTATGAAGAATCTCATGTATTGCATCCCATGCTAGCCGACTGGGTGACTTAATATTTCCATTCAGATCAAAAATATTTACCTTCGAAAAATTATCACTTGTCTCACCTCCAACTGGATATGTACCATCATCAGCTGCATTAAAAGGCTTTATGGTTAGCTGTGGAATTACAACTCCTTTTGCTTCAACGCCCGTCGCAGTGTATGAAACAGTGCCAGATACCTTCCCACCTGAAGAAGCCCGCAGCATATCATTAAACGAATTATTAATTGCCGTCTGATAATCTTTAATAGTAACATTTTTTGGCAATAATGAAGCAACCTCAAATGAAAAGTTAGTGTTTACACTAATAAATACATTTCCTTGTTTATCATATGTTGCGAACCATTCCAATCCATCTAGGTCTATACCGTTAACAGGCCTATTCTCTGCATAATCATACGGACTTTTATAAGTATAGCTACTTGCGAGTCTATCGATTCCAGAAAACCTACCAATTAATGGATCATAATATCTGGAACTAAAGTCCAACTGCCCTGCACCAAATTCAGAAAGCTCCTCTTTCCCGTTAAATTTAAACTGATTAACAGGGCTTGGCGTAACAGTATTGTTTGCATTCATATTAAGGCCGAATGGATAATAGTCCTGAACCTGAAGAATACTGCCATCCTGTCCCACCGTCAATCTGGTATTTCCAAGGTGATCCTTCAAGAAATATTGATAAGTATATGGAGCACCTGGGATCGCCCTTCCTTCTTCTGTCATAACAAAATCGATATTATTACCATTATACTGTATTCCATCAACGTAATCAGTAATCTGAGTTCCTAAGCTTTTTCTTAATTTTTTCCCTCCGGCATCATACGTCATGGTTAAAGCTTCACCTGTAGCTGCCCGGGTTATCACTTGTGGTAAATTTAAATAATTATAAGCAATATCTGTAACACCAATACGTGAATTAACTGTTTGATTACCATTTACATCATAGTTATAATTGCTACCCTGGGCTGCAGTTCCATTATCAACCACTCCCCATAACTGATTTCCAGGCTGTCCATTTGCCCTATAATTAAAAACCATATCGTTTATATACGAACTGGCAGAATTTCCATTACGCTTCAACGTTACAATATTACCCATAACATCATAGCTGATTTCCTCATTGAAAAAATCATTTTTCCCTGTTGATACGTAGGATCCTTTTGTTAATCGGTTTAACTTATCATACTGATAATTAAAACCTTGTATACCATCATTTAAAGCGTATCCTGATGGCACTTGAGTTCTCCAAGTTAAAGCTGCAATATTTCCATTATAAGTATCAGCATTAGCGGCATAAGTAATGGCCATTCCAAAAACCCTTGAAGGATCTAGCTGCGTAGGATCATTAATACCAGTAATCCAGCCTCTCTCGTTGTAGGCATAATCTATTTGCTGTCCGAAAGTGGTACCGTCAACACTGTGCAGTTTTTTCTTTAAAAGCTGTCCGATATCGTTATATTCCATTTTATTCAAGAATAATTCATCCTGATCATTGATGCTCTTTTTCGTTGCCAGCACCCTTCCCATATGATCAAACTCAGTTTTGGTCTTAATCTTTGTTTGCACTCCATGACCATTATGGGTTCTTAATGTTTCTATAAGTTCGTTATTAAAATTCCAATTTTTATCAACAATATCATCTCCGATATGACTCTGCTTTTTGATCTGAACAACTCTGCCATCTAAATCATAATAATTCACACTCAATAGCATTGACGTAGACCCAATGATAGAAAGCTTTTGCCCTGTGAGTAATGTTTTTATAAATACACCATCTGCCTGGCCGTTGGTTGCTCCGCCATAAGTATTTCCTGGAAAAATGTAGTCATCATAATATTTAATGGAAAGATAATTTGCAGTGTTCTGTGGATAGGCATTATTACTATACCCCTGATCAGAATTAATTCTTGATTCCCAAAGCACAGACTGGTTGTTCACCATGTTCTGCATAGCTGCCCTGAGCTGAGAACTGCTTAGTATACCAGAAACAACTTCTCTACCAAAAACATCATATTTAAAATAAATCCATTCGCCTAGGCTGCGTTGTTTTTCATCTTGCGAAAGTACCAGCTGGTCTTTCTTATTATAAACCATATGCTCCCAACCCTTTCCCGGAATCGCTTTTTCAACCAAGCGATTTTGATCATCGTAGTGGCTCGCATAAATATAGTTTTTAAAAACAGTGTCATTCTCATTAAATGAATAGGTATTAGCGGTTTCCAGGAGTCCATTTTCATTTACAGCTGGAGGAAGTACATACCTTAGCTTTCCAAGCTCGTCATAAACATAATAGGTAGAAAGGCTTATTGTATCAGATTCCCAAACGCGCCTTAAAACAATCTGTCCTTGAAAATCAGAAAATTCTTCAATAACTCCTTTATTGCCTGAAATCCAGTTCTCATCCTTACTTATTTTTTTTGATAGGGCCCCTTCGGAATAAAACCCAACTGAGGAGGCGCTATTTAAAAGACTCGTTGTTGTCCATTTTCTTACCTCTTGACCTGTATTAAAGCCGTATTCATTTTTGTGTGTATGTCCAGAAGAACTATTTGGAACAGGCTGCCAGTCAATCCCCTGTGCACCGGTCTCAACTATGCGTCCAAGGGGATTTTGCTCGAAAACACTAACAGAGAATGGAGCAGCTGAGTTTTTAATTCCCGTTGGAGGATTTGCATAATAACTTGTAAGCCCTGCACCATCGATAAGGGCATCACTTCTATAGCTCCCATTTATACCACCAGCAGTATACATCTGATAATTGATATTTGCCCTTCCCATCGCATCATAACTAAATGGCTGAATCAGATCTGACAAATTGGGGCTGCCTTGCACACTAACAGACTGGATTACACGACCAAGACCATCAATATACTGAATGGTTCGGTTTTCATCACATATCAAACGTGAGCTATTTAAATTGTCATTGGTTACACCTGCCTTTTTAAATGTACGGGTTAAAATGTAGTTTTGGTTATTGCTTACTGAAGCACTCAGAGGAACACAATTCACATAGCTTAAACCACTTGTAAACACCCTCAGAGTGCTTCCCAAAGGAACATGAAATCCATTGGATAAAGTTACACTAACTGGCGCACTAATTTCTATCTCATTGTTGTAAGTAGATACATTCTTTTGAGAAAAAGCCACATATGGGAACAGCAATGCTATTAAACATAAAAACTTCTTAAATATCGAGGCACATTTCATCATCGTTAATTTTATAATGGTAAAATAGTTGTGTTAAATTTAGATTGGAGAATGCTTAAAGTATCTTATTAATGCGGAGGATCAGGAAGTTCACACCAGTTAGAAAATATAACTTTCCCATCCTTTAGATAATAAAATTTTTCACTTGTATACATTGGATCATGCTCATGCAATGTATAATAACCATCAGGCGCTAAAGTTGTCTGATTACTATCTGTATAGTATAAGGCCAATGGGGAACCTATCACTTGTGGCGCATTAAAGCTGCCGTTTGTTGAATATAAGTCAACTGATAGTTTAGCAAGAAAAGGATCATACATAGAAGTCCTATCAGATGAATATGCTGCCGTGAACGCCTCTATCGCAGGCTCTAAATCTGGTTCAAAGGGTGGGTGATATAGAAAAATACCATTAGCGACTTCTAGACAGGTCTGGATTCCATAGACAATACCTTGACTGACTACAATGTAAATTTTATTACCATCATAATAATAGCCAGAACTTGCCTTTGCATTAAGCATTGGTGTTTTATAAAGTGTTGTTCCAACCACAACCGTAGCATCTGTATAATAATAAAGATTATAGTTGTTTGACTGGCATATACCTGCAATACTCTGATCTTGCCGGGTCATACTTGCCGAATGGTAATTAGGTGTTAAAACGACTGCGCATGACTCTTCCGCAGTGATAACACCAGAAACAACAGTATATTTCATTCCATCTCTTAGATAATAGCCATCTTCAATTGGGCTTAACGGTAGAGAAAGCGTAACGCCTACATAAAGCGATTGATAAGGATCACTTACATAAGCATAACGGTGTGTCAAACCCGCTCCACAATCTGTAACAGGACTTCCGGCAGGTGAAAAACTAAATTTTAAAGGGTCTTCCTGTCCACAAGTATTGGTAAATTTCACATATCCGTCCTCTATAAACTGATAAGTAACCGGAATGTTGGTGTTTCCCTGAACCACATAGTAACCTGTAGGTATGGGAAAAGTCAAATATTCATCACCATATATCCTTATATCATATATAGGATCATTAATGAGCATTTGCCTTACATATCCTTGTATAAATTCGATTGCTATGGGGCTGCTCATAAAATTGCAGATTTCATGCTTCATTGATGAATAGGAATAATTCACCATATCGCTAGGTGGCCGACAACGACCTACGAGATTGGCATTCTCCTGACCTTTTAAATTCAGTTCTGCAAGCGCTAAAGCATTGGCCTCCTGTTTGGAATTTATAGAAAATACAGTATTTGCCTGAACCATAAAAGGTACATTTTCAGCAATGTAATTTAGCGGACAACCTTGTTTTGTAAAAGAACCAAACTGTGCATCGTTATAAACATAAGGGGGATGATAATGATAGGAAAAATTCTTTTTGATATTTCCCTCACGATCTTTTACATTCATTAATCTATTGAATTCATCATATTCATAACTTATTGCGAGTCCTTTAGCATCGACTTGAGCAGTCATGCCAATCAAAGGATCATATATAATGGTGGATACCTGAGCTTCTGGCAGATTTAACCGTAATTTATTAAGCTCATTTTGATTTTGTATATCAGTATAATTATAAGCTTGATCGATCTGTTTCACATTTACCCACTGCAGCGCTTGAGCATAACCAGAATTAATGATCTTTGCAATCAAAAACTCTTTATCATATCCCCATATATATGATTCTTTCACACCATGAGGCATCTCACTCTCTAACAAGTTCCCTTTATCATCATAACTGTTGAAGATTATTTTTGTAGCCAGTGGTGCTGAACCAAAAGCTTGTTTATTGAGGGACGGAGCTGTTATCCCAGATGGCCAAAAAGCAAATTCTTTTGATTCTCTCCCTTTCAGAACTCCATTCATATATTTTTCATGGCCGATAGGCTCTAAAATACGGTTTTTAGAAACCATATCAGAGAAAACCGGATTTGCCATCTGATCAAAGGGATATGAAAAAGTTTCCAAGATTGTATTTCCCGCTACGTCAGTAATAGTTTTTGAAAGCAATAGGTTTCTTGCAAAGGATGTATAAGTAAATGATTCGGAGATACTGGAACGTTCAATCCCATTGACAAAACTTTTTTCTGTCTTCCCAATTAGTTTATAATCACGGTTTGCATAAATATATTTTCCGAAATTATAAATCTTTTCGCTGTTAATAAACCCTTGAGCAAAAGCTTTTATTCCTATAATCAGATCTGTAGCAACAGTAAGACTATAATTGTAAACAACTTCTTTAACCTTGACTCCAAGGGGGTCTATTAACTGTTCATTTTTGATCTTTCCTCTTGCGAAAGAAAAAGAGGTTGCCGGGAACTGAGGACGTATGTTAAAATTTAAGTTACTATTTGAATTTTCTTGGTCAATCGCAGTTTCATATTTCCTTTGATCATAAATATCAGGGTTATCAGAATAATTAGAAAAATTATATATCGTAGTCCCATTCGGTCTTTTAATACTCACATAAGAATACCCTACTGCTGTTTCGTTGACATCGAAAAGTGAAATTAAAGGTTCCGAATAGGTATAATGATTTTTGAATACACAAACCCAAAATGCTCCGGCAAAGCTAAAGATTGTCGCCATTTCTGTAACAAGCTCTCTGTTATTTTGACTCACAAATTGCTGGCCACTTGAATTGGTGCTACCGGGATTTTTATAACTATATTCTTCATTAAGTAAATCTGGCAACTGCTGACTATCACTGGTTCTTTCATACTTTTTTCTCACCCTTAAACCGCCACCAAGTTGGTTAGTACCATTTTTATAATAGTCATTTAGTTCATACTCGAAATATAGCGTCCCACCAGTTTTGTTATTTACCTTGGTCAATACACAGGCCATTGTATTCTCATAATCTGAACCTTTAAAACCATTTTCATGCCCTTCTATATTTGATGTCCCATAATTTTTATTATAATAGCCCCAATAATCTGTTTTGATTGAATTTCTTGCAGGAAGTATAGTTGTTTCATTATAAACAAAATGAAACATTATGTTCTCTCCGCCTAATTTGCCAACTTCCCTAATCTTATCGAGTTTTAAACGCTTAGTGCCACTGCCATCTGTAGAAATGAAATAGCTATAATCAAGCGCTATTTTTTTCTTTAGCTGACCGTTGTATTTCAAAGTAACTTCCGTTAATGCTTTTCCATTTGTTAAATCTTCCCTATTGTGCCCATAATTGAGCGATACTACAGTTTTATTATCAAGGGTCTTTATCTCACTTAGGTATAAGGGCGATGCGATATTGACATCCACATTTTCATTCCAGAAATTTTCAGCAGGACCATTGTAGGAACAAGGTCCACTAAGTTCGTTTGTCCGCTTAAAGTAAACGTAATAGGTACTGTTTGTCGCGGCGCCTGTAGTATAATTGAAAAGTATTACCTGATTATTTACTGTAATAATCTTGCTGATATACCAGCTTGAAATAAACGTTTTAGTTGTTGTTTTCGCTTCTCCATGTGATGTACTTGAGGTTGTTTCCGTGTTGCCCCCACCAAAGAAATAGCGGTTTCCATTCTGATCACTTACGATCCATTCCTCTGCACCACCATTCATTCGTCCATTTATACTGTTAAAAGGATTATATTCAATTTTAATACCATTATCAGTAGTTTCAAGGGTAGCTTTTCCATAAGGATCCAATCTCATACTTCCAGAAATACCCATGAAAGAAAAATAAAATTTATCTGGCTGTGAATCCCATTCGGCACTGGTGATCTTATTAAAATAATCATCATCCAGAGTACCAGAATTTTTAGCACCTATATGGTTTGACCCACAATATCCATTTTCTTCCTCATCTGGTAGGCCTTCCACATATCTGGTAACTACACCTCCAAAGTTTTGGCCCCAGCCAAGACCAACGGATCCGGATACATCCTGAACTTTGAAACCGGCAGTACTATATCTCAATCCAAGATTGAAATTAACTCCCTTCATACCTACTTCAAACAAGGATGCAGAATAACTTAGTCTACCATTATAGTATCCTAGCGCATATAAACCATTTTTTGGTAAAAGACTTGCAGCTTCAGGAGATGGCGGCGAGTAATTGTTCATATTCTCAATGATACTCTGAGCTCGTGCTTTAACGAGCAAAAAAGAGAAAAGCAACAGGAAAAGTAGTTTTTTCATAGAGAGCGTTTAGTTTTTTAGGGTTAAGGTTAGTAGGTAATAAAAAACATAACTTTTCCATTACTTTAAAAGTAATGGTTTCGCATCTTTTCAATCAGATTGCCTATTAGTTTCTTGGCTCCAAGATATAGATAAAAAATAAAAATTTCAAAACCCTTAAACGAATAACATTACAAAGACTTACCTATCAAAGTGATGTTTTTGAAAATATACCGTTTTGTTTATCTTGGAATTATTTTTTTTATTAAAGCAGCTCATTTTCAATTCCTTATTTGATAACTAAATATAAATCCGTAACTTAATATATCATTTACATAAAAATGGAGGTTCGTATGAACGTTATCCGTAAAATTGAACATTGGGGAGATGTTCATCACGCAAAATGGCTGGATTATCTTCGGATTGTACCTGGCCTGATCATTTTTGGAAAAGGTGTTTCTTTTGTCAGCGACACTTCTGTGCTCCAGAACATGATTACACAAAACAACGTATTTGGTTTTTCAGGTATGTTGATCAGTGTTGCCATTCATGTTGTTGCATTTGCACATTTAGTCGGTGGTATTTTGATCACTTTAGGTTTAGTTACCCGCTTTGCAGTTGTTATTCAGCTTCCAATTTTATTGTTTGCCGTATTTTTCGTTAACCTTACTATAGGATTCTCACCCCTGAATTCAGAACTCTGGTTCTCCGTGTTAATTTTATTTCTTCTTATCATTTTTTGGGTAGTTGGCTCTGGACCACTATCGGTTGATGAAGGATTAAAACGTAAAATGGGAAAGCGTTACGACTAAACAACATTAAATTCTTAGTATCTTTCGTTTTTACTAATGATCATGAAAACTAAGATACTTTTTCTACTGCTTTTGGCGGGCGTTACCTGTTATGCGCAAAACACGACAGATGGATTTTTCAAAATGACAAGAGCAGGGTTTCAGGAAAAAAATGCCTACGAAACAACGGCCTTTGTAGAAAAATACTTTCGTGTACCTGGCAATACAGGCTTTAACGCCAGTATTCATTACGTCGAAAATATCCTTAAAAAGGCTGGTTTTGTAGAACAAAAAAAAAATGAGTTTGAAGCGCCCTTAACTTATCGGATTGAAAAAAGAGCGATGAAAAATAACACTTGGGAACCTATTGATGCCAATATCGATATTATAGGTGAGACACAACCGCTTATTTCTTATAAAACCAACCGTAACATGATTCCCATCAACTGTGGCTCAACTGCTGCTGATGGTGTAACGGCTAACGTGGTTTACATCGAAAAAATAGTTTCAGCAGAAATAGAAAAGATAGATTTGAAAGGAAAAATTCTGTTTTCTGAAAATAATCCATCGCGTTTACTACAAATCGCAACTAAAGCAGGGGCCATTGGGGTTTTAGGCTATTCAATGCCAAAATATACCCAACCGGAAATTCATCAAACTTCCATTCAGTTTGGTAGCATGAAAGCCAATAGCGAAGTATGGACATTGCTCCTTTCCTATGCAACAAAAGAAAAGCTAAAAGCCGCTTGCCTAAAAGGTGATACTAAATTAAAGGTCAATATTCAGACTAAAATATATCCTTCCGAAGAATTAACCATTGTGGCAAATGTTAAAGGAAGTATAAATCCTAATGAACGTTTTGTTTTCAGTGCACATGTTCAGGAGCCTGGTGCAAACGATAATGCCAGTGGTGTCGGCACATTAGCAGAAATGGCAAGATTAACTGCAGAACTGTATCAGGAAAAAAACATAAAACCTGATCGCAGCTTGACCTTTTTATGGGGCGATGAAATCGTATCAACTAGAAGATATATTACCGAGGATACCACGAGGGCCAGGGGCATTATGTGGGGAATGAGTTTGGATATGGTTGGCGAAAACACTAAAAAAACCGGTGGCTCTTTCTTAATCGAAAAAATGCCCGATCCATCAGCCATTTGGACAAGAGGCGTAGATAAACATACTGAATGGGGCGCTGGTGATGTGAGTGAGAAAGATCTTTTCCCGCATTATTTCAACGATTTTATTTTCGATATCTGTAAAGCACAGGGTAAATTTGCCAATTGGACGGTTAACTATAATCCTTTTGAGGGCGGCAGCGACCACACTCCGTTTTTACAAAATAAAATACCAGGTTTGCTGATGTGGCACTTTACCGATGTATTTTATCATACCGATAATGATAGAATCGATAAAGTTTCGGCAACAGAGATGAAAAACGTCGGCATCAGTAGTTTAACTGCGGCCTATACCTTAATTTCTGCAGACGAAAATACGGCTATTGCTTCTGTTTATCAAGTTAAAGAAGATGCGCTGATCCGCTTAAAAACAGAATTTGAGCTCAGCAAAAAAGCAATTGCGAATGGAAAATCGGCAGATGATGAGAAACATATTATTGAGGTTTGGAGCAAATGGTATATTGATGCATTGGCAACCATCAATAAAATGCCCGTTAAAACAGAAACTACGAGAGTAGGTTCGTCCATTAAATTTGCCACTAATGAGATCGAAAAACAGACAAAAGCGTATCTGGAGGAATTGAGATAGGTTAATTTTTATAGTTGATCAAATTAATAATTACTTTAACCATCATTTCCTTTTCTTTAGGATCACTTTCTGCTATGAGTAAGGTGAGTGCAACCAACGCGTTATCGGCAATTCTTTTTGTGCCATCTTCTCGATAGAGCATTTTATTTTTATCTAGAAACCAAACAAATAAAAAGGCAGCAATCCGTTTATTGCCATCAGAAAATGAATGGTTTTTTACTACAAAATATAATAGATTTGCCGCCTTTTCTTCCATACTCGGATAAAGTTCTTCCCCATCAAATGTTTGATAAATGGTGTACAATGAACTTTTAAATGACTGATCTTTTTCATTTCCAAAAAGTTTGCTTCCACCAAATTTCACTCTCAAATCTTCTATTGCTTCAAGTGCAGAATTGTAATCTATTCTAAAATCACCCTTATGGCCAGAAACTTCATTTTCTAACTGCTGATGGTCGTAACGGTCAAGAACATCTAAAGCATAAACATAATCTGTAAGAATTTTAAAAGTATCTTTTAATTCTTCATTATTAAGCATGTGACTATTTTGAACAGCATTAACCAACTTAATGGCTTGCTTTAATTCAATGAGTTGCTGGCTTTGTTCTTGTAATCTTTTGTAATTTAAGGCATATCCATTTAGTAGATAATCTTTTAAAATCTGGTTAGCCCATATACGAAATTTTGTTCCCTCAACCGATTTTACCCGATAGCCTACAGAAATAACTACATCAAGTGAATAGTAAAATGTATTATAACTTTTACCATCTAAGGCAGTTGTCAAGGATTTCTTGACAACTGAATCTTTTACAAGTTCATTTTCATTAAATATATTCTTAATATGGAGACTAATATTCTGTTTAGTTTTATTAAAAAGCTGTTGCATCTGCTGTTGTGTAAGCCAAACAGTATCATTACCGAAAACCACTTCTATAACAGGCAGTCCTGCTTCATTTTTATAAATAATAATTTCATCCTTAGTCATTGCCTTAAGTTAGTAAAATATTTATGCTATTTTCGTATTATGCCTAAACCAAAAGCCATAATTATCGGAGCCGGAATTGCGGGAATTGCTTCTGCCATTCGCCTCGCTATTAAAGGTTATCAAGTTGATGTTTTTGAAGCCAACTCAAAAGTCGGAGGTAAACTAGGGGAAATAAAAACGAATGGTTTCAGGTTTGATGCCGGTCCAAGTCTTTTTACCATGCCACAATATGTAGATGAACTCTTTAAACTGGCCGGGAAAGATCCTGAAGATTATTTTAAATACACTAAATTAAACGAAATTTGCCGTTACTTTTATGAAGATGGTTTAAGGCTAAATGCTACCGCTGATCTTGACAAATTTGCCCAGGATATTGAAGAAAAAACCCATTCAACCGCAGCAGAAGTACAGCGTTATCTAAAAAAAAGCGAGACAATATACGAGGTTACACATCGCGTTTTTTTAGAAAGGAGTTTACATAAACTTAAAAGTTACCTGCATTGGGATACTTTAAAATCGATATTCCGTTTTGGTCAGATTGATGCTTTCAGAACACAGGCTTTGGCAAACCAGGCATTTTTTAAAGATGGGCGCATTGCCCAGCTTTTCAATCGTTATGCCACCTATAATGGTTCAGACCCCTATCAGGCACCGGCTACATTGAATGTAATTCCGCATTTTGAATATCATTTTGGTGCTTTTATCCCAAAAGATGGAATGTATGGCATTGTAAGCGCTTTAGTAAAATTGGCTGAAGAATTGGGCATTAGGTTTCATTACAGCCAGAAAGTTGAAGAAATTCTATACACCGATGCAGGCAAACCTAAAATAAAGGGTGTTAAAGTTAACGATAAAATCTACAAAGCAGACATCGTAATCTCTAACCTCGATATCTGGTTTACTTATAAAAATTTATTGAAAGGCATAGCAGAGCCGAAAAAACTATTAACGCAGGAACGAAGTAGTTCGGCCTTAATTTTCTACTGGGGCATGGACAGCAATTATAGTGAGCTAGGCCTGCACAACATTTTCTTTACCGAAGATTATCAAAAGGAATTTAATGCCATCTGGAAAGATAAAACCGTGAGCAGCGACCCTACCGTTTACATTAACATCAGTTCTAAACACATCAGAACGGATGCACCAGCTCATGCTGAGAATTGGTTTGTGATGATTAATGTACCTGCCAATACCGGACAAAACTGGGATCAGTTGATCAAGGAAGCGAAGGTAGATATCATCAAAAAAATCAGCCGGATTTTAAACCGGAACATTGAAAAAGATATCATTTGCGAACAAATCCTTGATCCAAGAACTATTGAAAGCAAAACAGGATCATATCAGGGCGCTTTATATGGCAATAGCTCAAACAATCAGTTTTCCGCATTTTTAAGGCACTCCAACTTCAGTTCCAAAGTGAAGAATCTTTACTTCTGCGGTGGTAGCGTACATCCAGGTGGCGGAATCCCATTGGCTCTATTATCTGCTAAGATTATTGATGATGATATTCGTTTAGTGGTTTAATAGTTCATTAGCCATTGGGTCAATAGTTTGATTGTCCATGGTTGATCGCTTACGACTTATCGCAGTATTGCTAAAAGCGATTAATCAACCGAAGACTAAAGACTATGGACTGCAGACTAACAACCTCGCTTAACGGCTTCCTCCAACTGCTCTCCATCAAGATCAAACGCATCTACAATTATTTTTGCCCGGGTATAAAAAGGCTCACGTTCATGGAGTTTTTCTTTTATAAAGACCAGGAGTTGCTCATCATCCAAATCTTTAATCAACGGACGCTTTTGGCGGTTATGTAAGCGTGAAACCAAAGCAGCAGGTTCCATTTGCAGATAAACCGTTGTACCATGTGCATTCATCCATTCCATATTATCGAAGAAACAAGGTAATCCACCTCCGGTAGCCACTACACAACTTTCCGGATAGTTAAAGGTTTTAAGCATTTCACTTTCATAATCCCTGAAACCACTTTCCCCAAATTCTGCAAAATATTCTGCAATGCTTTTGCCTGTTTTCGTAACGATTTCGGCATCCAGATCAATCACCGGACATGCTAAACGGTGTGCGAGTTGTTTTGCTTTGGTACTTTTGCCGCAGCCCATATAGCCGATAAGGAAAATTTTCATGTGATTTCTGATTGCCGACCTAAAATAAATGGTCGCGTTTTAACATAATATAGTCGGTTACAGGTGGCGTAAACCCAGCCTTCTTTAATAAGGTTACAACCTGCCCGCGATGATAAGTAGAATGATTAAACAAATGAAATAAAATTTCATCTACACGGTTTTCATATTGATCCCCTCTGGAGTTCGAATATAAAATCCTTTGATCTAAAGTGTAATTATTCAATGCCTCTTTAATCAGTCTGAAATTTTCTAAAGAGATACTTTCAAAATTTTCTCTGGGGTGAATATCCCAGACACCGTAAACCGGTTTTTTGCCAAAAATACGTTGCGCCCAAATATGCTGGGCATTCAGCACATGGCTGAACAAACGTTCTGCATCAGGCAGTTCAATAGTTGCCTGCTTAAATATTTCGATAATCCGTCTATCGGCAAGTTCAGTATACTTAATGATTTCCTCTTCACTCATCGTAATTAACTTAATTTAACCCTCGGATCAACATAGGCATATAAAATGTCGACCAGAATATTAATGACTACAAAAACAAAGGCAATAAAAAGAATTGATCCCATGACTACCGGAAAATCAGACATTTCTAAGGCGGTTACTGTTGTCCTCCCTAAACCGTTATAGCCGAAAATGTATTCAACAAAGAAAGAGCCTGCCAATAAAGATGCAAACCATCCGGAAATAGCTGTAATAACAGGATTCATGGCATTTCTTAGGGCATGCTTATAAATAATCGCATTTTTGCTTAAACCTTTAGCCTTTGCGGTTCTGATGTAGTCCTGCGCCAAAACATCCAGCATGGCGCTACGGGTTAACTGCGCAATAATGGCCAATGGCCTTAACCCCAGCGTAATCATTGGTAACCACAAATTTCTTAACGTTAACACCTCTCCATTAAATGGATCGTAGGAATAAAGACTCCCATTCATTTTTAAGCCTGTAAAATCGCTCAGCACAAAGCCAAATAGCCAGGCAATAATAATTCCCGCGAAAAATGAAGGGGCGGATATTCCTAAAATAGCAAATGCATTGGCTGTTTTATCAATCCACGAATCTCTATATACTGCAGACAGCACTCCCAGCAACACACCTATTATGGTAGCAAAAATCATTGCTGTTAATGCCAGGATAAAAGTATTAGGCACCGTTTCGGAAAGAATCGCAGTAACATCTCGCTTAGTTTGGTAAGAACTACGCAGATAGGGCCATTTTAATGCCAGTACTTTTTGTTCAAAAGTTATGAGTTTGGCGTAATGGTATTTCTGTTGACTGGCACTGTTATTATCCAAAATACTGACAGGCGATAAGTCGTTCAGATATAAAATAAACTGAACCGGCTTCGATCGATCTAAACCAAATTCTTTACGAACAGCCTCAAGTGATTGTACATCGGCCCGCTGCCCCATTGTCATCCTTGCAGGGTCGCCGGGTAAAATGTTAAACAGCACAAAAACAACCAATATTACACCGCCCATCACCAGCAATCCATAAATGAGTTTTTTTAGTGCATATCCGATCATGTTTATTTATCGAAATATTTCCGGCTGAGTTGGTCGAAAGTGGGTACATTATGGTAATGCCACTTATTGATCACCACTCCGTTTTTCATCAATAAAACACCAGGATTTGCTCTTACCATACTTTTTAGCGGAACGGCATCTGCAAAAAATACTTCTGAGAACAGGTTATTTTTTTTAATAAATACTTGTGCATCCTGTGCCGAATTAGAAGTAAGCAATACTGTACGGATATTAAACTGTTGGGTGGCATTTAAGGCCAGTGCGTTTAATTTACCAATAGCAGCTTCATTGGTTGCGTGCAGATCGTAAGCCACAAAAATTAAGTTATAGTATGGGTTTTCGATCAGTTCCTTTGTATAATCAGTTCCGGAAGCATCCGTAATGTTCAAATCTTTGATTTTAGGCTCAAATCCTTTTTTAACCAGCCTTTTTGCCGGTTCGCCGATAATTTCCCAATTGTTATCTTTCCAGATCTCCGTTTGAAGATAGGCTTTATCGCTCATGTCTTTTTCCTCTTTGGTTTTCTTATTTTTGAGGTGATACATGATCTCAAATTCATCAGGCTTTTCTCCTGGAGGAATGACCATTAACGACGGAATATGTGCGCCAACTTTATAGGGCAAAAAATCAATAATGGGTAAAACATTGTAAGTATATAACCCAAAACCTAAAGATACAACCGTTACTAAAAGGGCAATATTTCTTTGTGTTGCTTCTTTTTTAAATAATGGATGGATGAGATTTTTATTAAGGAAAATAACAATAATCATTGCTAAAAGCACCAGATCCTTGGTAAACGACTGCCATGGTGTAAGCGGGATGGCGTCGCCGAAACAACCACAACTGGTTACTACTTTAAATGCGGCAGATATAAAAGTGAGCAGGGTAAAAAAGATAATGAGCAGCAACAGGCCCCAGGCTACTTTTTTGCTCCAGAAACCTAATAACAATAAGGCACCTAGCACAATTTCTAAGGTACAAAGTAAAATGGCAATACCAGTAGCCATTCCGCTCAGGAAATTCATGTGAAAAACTTCAAAATATTCTTGTAGTTTATAGCCAAAGCCAAGCGGATCATTCGCTTTGATTAATCCTGAAAATATGAATAAAGCACCGACAAAAATTCTGGAGAATCTTAAAACTATATTTCGCATCTATGTATCTATTTTAAAGGCTATTTTGCTATTTTACGCCAAGTTTGATCAGTGCGAAAACAGAATAGTTCAACATATCCTGATAATTCGCATTAACACCTTCTGAAGCCAGCGTTTGGCCTTCGTTATCTTCTATCTGTTTAACCCTAAAAATTTTCATCAAAATCAGGTCGGTTAACGAACTAATGCGCATATCTCGCCAGGCCTCTCCATAATCGTGATTCTTGGCAAACATCAAATCTTTGGTTTCCGTTACCTTATCGTCAAACCTTTTTTCAACTTCTTCAAAAGGCATTTCATTCGGGTCGCTTTCGGTTAATTCGAGTTGCATCATGGCAATCACGCAATAGTTTACAATCCCGATGTATTCAGATATCACACCCTCTCCCACCTTACTTACCTTTTTTTCTTCCAGGGTACGGATGCGCTGCGCTTTGATAAAAATCTGGTCAGTTATTGAACTTGGTCTCAAAATCCGCCATGCAGTTCCGTAATCTTTAGTTTTTTTTAAAAATAATGATCTGCAAACTGCAATCACTTCGTCAAATTCTGTAGAGGTATTTGTTTGTGCCAAAGCCAATAATTATTTAGTTTTTAGTGTATTTTTGTCGTGAAAAAACAAAAGCTAAAGATACATTTTTAAAGCGAAACCCAAATCCCGAAAGGGTTTATTATGGCAGAAAAAAACTTTTTTGAGCCCAAACAAAGCTTAAATATAAAAGGCAGACTTATCGACTTAAGCACGCCAAAAGTAATGGGAATTTTAAATATCACTCCTGATTCCTTTTATCACAACAGCCGTACAAAAACGATTGATGAAGCTTTGAGTAAAGCAGCACAATTTTTAAGTGAAGGGGCTACATTTATTGATGTTGGTGGTTACTCATCAAGGCCAGGCGCTCAGGATATCTCTACCAGTGAAGAAACAGACCGTTTGGTACCTGTGGTAGAAAGTTTGGTAAAAGCATTTCCAGAAGCGATTATTTCCATTGATACTTTCAGGGCAAAGGTTGCCCGGGAAACCATTGAAGCTGGTGCACATATCATTAACGACATTGCAGCCGGAAATCTGGACGGGCAGATGTTCGAAACAGTAGCCAGGATGCAGGTGCCATACATCATGATGCACATGAAGGGTACACCACAAAATATGCAGCAAAATCCGGTTTATAATAATGTATTGCTCGAAGTGATCGATGATCTGGCAAAAAAAGTTGCTGCACTTAAAGCACTGCACATCCATGATGTGATTGTTGACCCGGGTTTCGGCTTTGGGAAAACCACTGAACATAATTATGAACTGCTCAAACAAATGGAAGCGTTTAAAATCTTCAAACTCCCTGTTTTAGTGGGTTTCTCGAGAAAGGGAATGGTCTATAAAACACTTGGCATTACAGCACCAGAGGCTTTAAACGGCACTTCAGTACTCAACACCATTGCGCTACAAAAAGGTGCGGGTATTTTAAGGGTACACGATGTGAAAGAAGCGGTAGAGTGTGTGCGGTTGGTGGAGCGGTTAGCGCATGGCGCTTAGCGAACAGCGTCTTTTATACATCTATAATATTTCATCAGCAATTAACCGATTAACCAGTTTAAACAGTTAATCTATCCTGCTTGTAAACTGGAATCCGTTTTGCTATCTTGCCACTAATGAAAGGTTTTGATTTTGATTTCCTTAAAGTATCACCAACTGATATCGTTGATATCATTTTGGTGGCTTTATTAATTTACTATGTTTATACCCTGATCCGAAACACTTTAGCTGTTAACCTTCTGGTTGGGATGTTTATTATCACAGTTTTTTACTGGATAGTAAAGGCCCTGCACATGGAATTACTGACTGCCATTATAGACAGATTTATGAGTGTGGGGATTATTGCCCTTATTGTAATTTTCCACCCTGAAATCAGGCGTTTTCTTTTGCTGATCGGGAAAAATGCCTTTTTACAAAAAAACAAAGCCTGGTGGGGTTATTTATTTGGCCGGAAAGAAATTGAAAGAAACAATTTAACCCGTATAAAGCCTATTATCGATGCTTGTAAAAGCATGAAGAAAACGCGTACAGGAGCCTTAATCGTATTTGTTAAATTTTATGATGAACAGTTTTTTGCCAATAGCTGCGAATTTGTTGATTCCAAAATATCAAAACGCTTACTGGAAAGCATTTTCCAGAAAAACAGTCCGCTGCACGACGGCGCCGTAGTAATCTCTGAAAACAGAATTAAAAGCGCGAGTTGCATTTTGCCTTTAACAGATAATGACCAGTTGCCCCCTCAATTCGGCTTAAGGCACCGCGCAGGTATCGGCGTTTCGGAAACCACTGATGCGGTGGCCGTAATTATATCTGAAGAAACCGGAGAAATATCTTATGCCAAACAAGGCCGTGTAAGAATGAATGTTTCTTTCGGCGAACTGGAGAAATTGCTTAACAAAGATTTTTAAAGCACAAATTTTCACATTACTGTCATTCTGAACGCAGTGAAGAATCTTTAATCCTCTAGCCTTTCCGACTCTTCTCTAGTCTTAACATCTCGCTAAGACCTGTTATTTATTTAATGTTATGGGGTTAAAGGAACAACCTAATTAAAGTCTTAGCGAGACGCTAAGACCAGCTGTGGGACGCTAAGACCAGAGAGGGGATTTTTGCTGAAATAAATCCGATAGCTGTCGCATCAGCATGACGATTAAGTAGAAGTCTCGTAAATAAAAAATAATCATTTCATCAATCCATTTAAACGCAAAATGGTGAATGTTGCCATTCACCATTTCATTATAATTTAAATCAGCTAATTACCGGTGTAATCCAATAATCTGTGCAATCATTTATTAGCAATATTGTTCAAAAGCACCGATCAGGTTGTCAGCAATCATTTGTGCTGGTCTGCCCTCAATCTGGTGGCGCTCGATCATATGTACTAATTTACCATCTTTAAATAAGGCCATTGCCGGAGAAGATGGAGGAAAAGGCATCATGTAATTTCTAGCCTGATCTACTGCTTCTTTTTCCATACCTGCAAAAACGGTAACCAATTTATCAGGATGTTTTTCGTGTGCTGCCGCTGCACGGGCTGCCGGACGTGCATTTGCTGCTGCACAACCACAAACAGAATTTACAACCACCAATACAGTTCCTTCGCCTTTAATCGCCTGATCTACGTCTGCTGCATTTTTTAACTCTTGAAAACCAACGTTGGTTAATTCCTTACGCATTGGCTCTACTAAATATTCTGGATACATTATCTTAGTTTTTTATTTACAATATCAATAGTACAAAAATAAGAAAATCGAATGGCATGCACCATCCGATTTATATTTTTAAGGTAAAATTAATAACCTATTTCATTCCTTTGATAAAATTATCAAACATTTGAGGGTTGGTAATCGCTCCCGCTATAATCAATATAAAGATCACAATAAATAATGCACTTAAAATAGTCGCAATCATTCCGCAGATCTTGCCTGCTTTTGCATTTTTATATGATGACTCGGTATATAAACCCGGATTAAGCTGATATTTTTTCATATCACCAGCACCTAATATCCAGGCTATTACACCAAATACTAACCCAAATATGCCGTAAAAACAACATGCGGGGATAGCTATAATACCCAATACAAGTGCAGCTGTAGCATTTGGCAAATTCTGCTGACCAAAACCTCCACCTCCAAACTGGCCAAATGGTGGTGGCTGTTGAAAAGGCGGCGGGGTTACCGGCCCGTTCCCCAGGGGCTGAAATGGTGCAGGTTCTGACTGTTGACCTTTAGAAAGATCAATAGGTTTATTTTCTTGAGGGGTTTCCTGTTCTTCTGACATAGATATTTAGATCAATTGGTGAGTGTATATTTTGTAAATGTAATTGATTAAAATAATTACTGCAACCCCTGCAAAAACGATTTTGATCAGCTGCGCCCCAAATTTAAAGTCTAATTTTAAGTGAATCAAAGTAAATAATACGAGAAAAATAAGCGGGATTGTTGCAGGATAAAACTTAAATGATGCGGATAAATCACCTTTAAACAAAGCCAAAACGGAGCGCTGCAGGCCACAGCCAGGACAGTCAATCCCGAAATGAGTTTTAAACGGACAACTAAAAAGATGTTCGCCCAACCATTCTAAAAAGGTTTTATGCGGTCGAGCCATTTATGTCAATTATTTTTCCCTGGCCATCTTTCCAGGCTTTATATCTTTCCAGATCTTTAAGTACCTGTCTGTACACCAGATTTAGAACGTATATGTCATCAATGAATCCCAGAACAGGCACAAAATCAGGAATTACATCAATTGGGGATAGGAAATAAATCAGTCCTCCTAAAATGGCAATGATCGATCTTTTAGGGATTTCAGTATAATCACCATTCACATAATCTTTAGATACCGCAAAAAGCAGAACCAGTTTAGTCCAAACACCTTCTAAATCTCCCTTATTGGTAACCGCCTTACCTAAAGCATCTTTGATGGTATTGCTGGCTTTGGTTTTATCACTTAAAATCACTGAGGCTTTGCTTTGCGATTTCTTAAAAAAACCTAATATTTTTTCCCTGTTTAACTTCATGGTTTAGCATATTACAAATTAACGGCCAAAAGCATCATAGTTGTATTCCGCATATCTGGTACAACGGCCTGATACTTTTCATCTAGTTTTATTAAAGCGCTTCAATAACTTTTTGTCAAAAGCGATGGCTATCAGTTTATCATTTAGTACATCCTCCTCGTAAAGCTGTTGCTTTTTTGGATCAAATACAAACCTGGCTAGAATAGGCATTCTATCTGCATAACTTTCGTGGAGGTTAAAATTATAGGTTTTGGAGTATCCCTGCGATGGGTCAGTTTTAGGATTGGGGCTGCTCTCAAGCATAACACCATAAGAGGTACCACCATTTTTAACAATCCTTTCGTAAAGTCCTTTGGTAAGCTGTTTACAACGAGGAGAAGTTTCTACAATTTTATAGGCAATCTGTGCTTTGTAGCTTTCTTTTACCTGGGCTTTTGATTGGTATATTGATGATCCTAAAATAAAGAAAAAAAGTATGATATTTTTCATGATGGAGTGAAGTTATTTATAGCCAGCACACTAAGGAATAATTTATTTTATAAAACCAATATTATTGAGAGCAACATCTAATTGAAATAAACCTCTCCGGGGATCGTCATTGCGAGAAGGCTTTTTCAGCCGACGAAGCAATCTTTATAGTAAGGATCATCAGCATGAAAGATTGCTTCGTCGTTCCTCCTCGCAATGACGACTTTTTTTAGGGTGTCTGTCAATAATAGTATGCTGCAGCACCGCTAAATGGTTTTCTACAGTTTCAGACTGTCATGTTTAAATCGAAGTTAAGCTGATTTCATCATCTCCAAAATATCATCTAAATACTTACGCTCATTGGCTAACCGGGGCACTTTATGCTGCCCGCCCAATTTATCTTTCGCCTTTAACCAGTTGTAAAAAGTGTGAGCAGGTGCATTATGTACTTTAGGACGGGCCAGCGCCATATCTTTAAAACGTTTGGCATCGTAATCTGAGTTTACCTCGCGCAGGGTTTGGTCCATCACATCCACAAATTTTTCAAAATCATCGGGCTGCTTATCAAATTCTATGATCCATTCGTGTCCGCCCGCCTTTTCATCCTTAAAGTAAATCGGCCCTGCGGTATAATCTTTTATTTCAGCACCTGTTTGCTGGCAGGCTTTAGTTAAGGCCTGCTCCGCATTATCGATGATCACCTCTTCGCCAAAGGCATTAATAAAATGTTTTGTACGCCCGGTAATTTTTATGCGGTAAGGAGAAAGGGAGGTAAACTGAATGGTGTCGCCGATCATGTATCGCCATAAACCACCGTTTGTAGAAATAACTATCGCGTAATTTTTATGCAGCTCTACCTCTCCTAGCAACAGCGCCTTAGGATTTTCTTCTCCTATATTTTCCATCGGCACAAATTCATAGAAAATCCCATAATCAAGCATCAGCAACATTTCTTCTGAATGATCCTGATCCTGGATGCCGAAAAATCCTTCTGATGCGTTATAAGTTTCCAGATAATACATTTCAGCGGAAGGAATCAACTGTTTAAACTGTTCGCGATAAGGTGCAAAATTTACTGCCCCGTGGATATATAATTCAAGGTTAGGCCAAACTTCCAATAAGTTTTGCTTTCCGGTAAGTTCAAGTACTTTTTTCGCCAACACGATGGTCCATGTGGGTACACCAGAAATACTGGTAACGTTTTCACTGACGGTGGCTTCAGCCATTCTGTCCATCTTGATTTCGTAATTGTCCATCAAAGCGATAGACATATCGGGTGTGCGGTAATATTCGGCCCAGATAGGAAGGTTTTTAATCAGTACAGCAGATAAATCACCATAAAAACAATCTTCGTTTAACTGGTTAACCTGATGGCTACCTCCCAAAACCAAACCTTTTCCGGTAAACATCTGGTTATCGGGACGGTTATTACAATAGATAGAAAGCATATCCTTTCCCCCTTTAAAGTGGCATTCTTCCAATGACTCCTCAGAGACTGGGATAAACTTACTCCTGTCGCTGGTGGTACCCGATGATTTTGCAAACCATTTAATATCAGACGGCCAAAGGATGTTCTGTTCGCCATTAAGCATACGCTCAATGTAAGGTTTTAGGGTATCGTAGTTCTGGATCGGAACGCGCTGCTGATATTGCTGCGGCGTTAAAATTGATTTATAATCGTACAATTTACCCCACTCGGTATTTTCTGCACTATCAATCAGACTGTGAAACCACTCTTCCTGAACATCGTGCGGATATTTCATAAAAAGCTCGATCTGGTGGATCCGCTTTTTCATTAACCAGGTAAAAATTGAATTTACAATTGCCATTTTTAAATGCTAAAACTAACGGGTGCCAGGCCGCTACAGACTTTCACACCAGCCCTTTGGTTAAATGGGAATATACAGAGATTTTTATACACAATAAATTTAGTAGCTTTTGGTTTAACCTTGCGAGTAGGCAACATGCCAGGTTGAATTTTGTTTGTAACTATTTTAAATATCAAATTTCTTACGTTTCAATACAAAATTTGATCCCAAATATACTTTTCTCACCATTTCATTTTCAGCAAGTACTTCCGGAACGCCTTGTTCCAGGATTTTTCCCTCAAAAAGTAGATATGCCCTATCGGTAATGGATAGTGTTTCCTGTACGTTGTGATCTGTGATTAAAATTCCAATATTTTTATGTTTCAGTTTAGCCACAATACTTTGAATTTCCTCTACAGCAATAGGATCTACCCCGGCAAAAGGTTCATCTAACAAGATAAAATTAGGATTTGCAGCTAAAGCCCGGGCAATTTCGGTACGGCGACGCTCCCCTCCAGATAATAAATCACCACGGTTTTTACGTACTTTATGTAAACTAAATTCATTGATCAGTTCTTCGAGTTTATCACGCTGTTCTTCCTTAGTTAAATTGCTCATTTCCAAAATGGCCAGGATGTTATCTTCTACGGTAAGTTTTCTAAAAACTGATGCTTCCTGTGCCAGATAGCCGATTCCTTTTTGCGCCCTGCGGTACATCGGATCTTCAGTAATATCTTCTTCTTCTAAAAAGATACGCCCCTCATTCGGTTTAATTAAACCAACGATCATGTAAAAAGAAGTTGTTTTCCCTGCCCCGTTCGGACCTAAAAGCCCCACAATTTCCCCTTGGCTTACGTTAAAGGAAACGTTGTTTACAACAGTACGCTGTTTATATTTTTTAACCAGATTTTCGGCTTTTAGTATCATACTTATTAGCTAAACCTTACAGGTTTTTAAAACCTGTAAGGTTTCAATTAATTAACTTTTATTCCTTTAATATTTAACTGTAAGCGTTTCTTATCCCGCCACACATTTTCTTCTAACGTATAACAAACGGAGAACGGCACCCTGGGTTGTAAAAGATTTTGAAATTCTGCCAATCCAAATGCAATGCCCTCAAAAATAGGCGAATTTTGTTGTTTTATATTAATTTTTAGATGATTTTGGCCAACAGCCATGGCATGCTGTGCCAGATATACGTTATGGGTAACAAATATTGGTGCCATATTTTCCGGCCCGAAAGGGCCCATCTGCGATAAAACCCGGAAGAATTTACCGTCGATCTGTGCCAGTTCAATTTCGGCATCAATCCTGATCATGGGGGTCAGCAACTCTTCTGTAATACTCGCCGATACAATTTCTTCAAATTTATCGGCAAAGGCATTTACATTTTGTTCCTGCATAGTTAAACCAGCAGCAAATTTATGCCCGCCATACTGATCTAGTAAATGTGCACAACCGCTTAAAGCTTCATACAAATCAAAACCTACTACCGATCGGCACGAGCCAGCTACATGTCCGTTAGACTTAGTGAGTACAATTGTTGGGCGGTAATATTTTTCTGTCAGGCGCGAAGCTACTATCCCAATGACCCCCTTGTGCCAATTTTCGTTAAACACTACCGTGGTTTTTCTATTGATGAGGATTTCACTTTCCCCAATTAAAGCCAAAGCCTCGCGGGTAATGTCCTGATCATAGGTTTTGCGTTCGGTATTTTTCAGGTTGATGAGCTCACTTTGTTCCAGGGAATTGCTATCTACCTGACAAAGCAGCATGGCAACGGCATGTTTCGCATGATCGATTCTTCCGGCAGCATTAATCCGCGGACCTAATGTAAAAACCACATCGGTAATGGTGTAATTTTCGGTTTTGCCCGAAACCTCCATCAAAGCCCGTAAACCTTCGCAAGGATTAGCGTTCAATTTTTTCAGTCCGTAATAAGCCAAGATTCGGTTCTCGCCTACTACAGGCACAATATCTGCCGCAATACTTACCATCACCAGATCTAAATATTGCAGATAAGTTTCTTTTGGGAGCTGATGTTTTTGTGCATAAGCCTGCGCCAGTTTAAAACCAATTCCACAGCCGGCTAGTTCTTTAAAAGGATACGCGCAGTCTGAACGTTTAGGATCCAAAACGGCTATGGCCTGTGGAAGTTCGTCTCCAGGTAAATGGTGATCGCAGATAATGAAATCGATCCCCAGGTTATTGGCATAATCAATTTTATCAATCGATTTTATACCACAGTCTAATGCAATAATAAGGGAGAACCCATTTTCATTGGCATAATCAATCCCGGCAGTAGAAATGCCATAACCTTCCAGATAACGATCTGGGATATAATATTCTATATTTTTAGTGAGCTTTGAAAAGAAACTATAAGTGAGTGCAACCGAAGTGGTGCCATCCACATCATAATCCCCATAAATCAATATCTTTTCGTGGCTGGCCAGTGCGGTTTCGATACGGGCAATAGCAACATCCATATCCTTCATTAAAAAAGGATCATGAAGGTGATTAAGATCTGGTCTGAAGAAACTTTTCGCCTGATCAAAATCACAGATATTCCGCTGCACAAGAATCTGTGCCAATGAACGGTCTATGTTAAGTTGTTCTGCTACTTTTGCTACTGTATCATCATCACAATCTGATGCCAGCACCCATCTTTTTTCCATTTTATACTGTCTCCGAACAGTAAATATACATTTTAATTGGATACGATGGCGCTAAACTTGAGTACGATGCCTTACAAAGCATTTAAATACAAAAAGTTAGATTTAACTTCAAACAGTAAAGATTGTTTAATCATGTCATGCTGAAAAGCCCTATCGAAATGGATTAGACCTGTCCTTATGATAAATACTAATGTTTAGATTGTTACCTTTGTACACACATTTAAAAGATTTATATTTTGCAAGTTCACACCCTATTCGAAGGAACCTATTCTGTTGACGCATCAAAGAAATTTGTGCCTTTCGATTCCGCTATACACAGCTTTAAAGACAGACCTGCTTCATTATTTATCAATGTTCAGCCTTTTTTGGTTGAACTGAAAAACGACCTCGTACTTTTCGATACAGGTTTAGGTTTTAGTGATGACCATGGCGAACTGATTTTACACAAAAATATCCGCAATGCAGGTTTCGATCCAACTGATGTGACCAAAGTTTTAATGTCGCACTTACATTACGACCATTCTGGCGGGATGATCCACAAACAAAGCAATAATAAAATAGAACTGAGTTTTCCTGATGCTGAATATGTAATTAACCGGGGCGAATGGGAAACGGCTTTCAGCAGCACTTCGTCATCTTACCATACTGATATTTTCGATTTCGTGCAACGTAATGCACAATTGAAATTTGTGGAGGGGGATGGCGCTTTGGATGAAACTATTGCATACGAATTTACCGGTGCCCACTGTCCAAACCACCAGGTTTTTCTTTTAACAGAAGGCAATCAAAAAGTATTTTTTGGCGGTGATGTTTTACCTGAACCGGAAGAACTGGTTAAAAATTTTATTGCCAAATACGATTTCGACGGTCGCAAGGCGATGGAATTACGGAAAGAGTTTGGTAAAAGAGCAGCTGAAGAGAATTGGGAATGTTTATTCTATCATGGCAAAAGTGCAGCAACTGGTTTTGTGGATGTTATTGAAGGTGGGTTTCGAATAAGATAGGTTTAGGGTTTAGGGTTTAGGGTTTAGGGTTTAGGGTTTAGGGTTTAGGGAAAACAGATCCTGAAGTGATTAGTATAATTTAAGTTTAAAAAATCAATTTATTTTATTTCGGTACACACTTACATCGTTTCGTCATCTCGACCGGAGCAACGCGAAGTGGAGAGATCTTTGGACTTTGCAGCACCTTGCCGCCTGGTTTCTTGCATTATCCTGAGTTTTTAAAGTCTCTATTTTACCGCAAAGCACGCAAAGAAGGAAGCGCAAAGCGCGCAGAGTTGCTTTTTACCACAAAGGGCCACGGAGAAGGCACAAAGTAAACAGAGTTGGGTGCAGTATTTAGTATTATTAATAAACTCTGCGCTTCTCTGTGCAAAACTCAGCGTCCTCTGTGGTTAACCTTAGCGTCACTTTGAGTTAAATGAAAAAAGCCCCGACAAAATGCCGAGGCTTTCCTTTTTCCGAGACCGGAAATTATTTTTTAGCGACCAATTTAACAGACAACTCGAAGTTATCGTCAATTGCTTTGTCGCCAATGCTATCGAAGAATGATTTTGAACCGTATTTGATATCATATTTAGTTCTGTCTACAATGATTTTACCAGCTAAAGCTGAAGCTGTACCATCTGCATTAACCGTTACAGTTGCAGGGAAGCTTAATGGTTTAGTGATACCTTTGATGGTTAAATTACCGGTTACGGTTACGTTAGCTCCTGAACCTGCAACTTTAGTAATAACGAAAGTTGAAGTTGGGAATTTAGCTGTACCAAAGAAATCATCTGCTTTTAAGTGACCTTCTAATTTAGCACTACCATCAGCATCTTTAATTGAAGTCATATCAATTACAAAAGTACCACCTGTTACGCTTTTACCATTAACCGCTAATGTACCTGACTGTAAAGCCACTGTTCCGTTGTGAGAACCGGTTACTTTTTTACCAATCCAGGTAATGGTTGATTTTGCTGCATCTACAGTATAAGTTACTGGTTTAATAGTTGTAAAAGCTGATAAAGAAACAACTGCAACTAATAAAAAAATTGAAGAGATTTTTAATTTCATTTTCTGGTTTTTTAAAATTTGATACAAATATAGATGAACAACCCATCTCTCGTTGTTGACCTATGTTAAGTTTTTTCAAAAATAATCGGATTATTTAAATCATGCTATTGACTGTGGTTATCTTTAAGGGTTTAATCGATCAAGAAAAAGTGGAAATGGACGATCCAGGCCACCCTCATTCATGCTAAACCTGACAGCAGCGAAAATCCTTTTTTTTCGGCAGTTACCGTGAAAGATTGCTTCGTCGTTCCTTCTCGCAATGACGACAAAGAAGAGCAAACACCACAAAAAGATTGAAGCGAATGGCAGGGCTGCAGCCGCCGATGGAAAACCGACATTCATTTCCAAAAAAATGCTTTGTATCTTACATTGATATATTCATAAGAAAAATCGTCATCTCGACTGAAACGCAGTGGAATGGAGAGATCTATTTGGGATAGATTTAGCTTCGCTGAGCCTTCGGGTTCTCGACTTCGCTGCGCTCCGCTCGAAATGACGATATCGCGATAGAAAATCTCTTCTTAACTTAAACAAAGTTCAGCATTACAATTAAAAAAGGTTTAAAATTTTCTGCTGTATGCTTTACGCACCCCGCAAAAAACCTTAAACCCTCTACCTTCCCGCCTTCTACCTCACTAAGGAACTATCTCTTCCAAATAACTCTCCACCGGAGGACAAGCGCAGATCAATGATCTATCACCATGGCTATCGTTAACACGACCAACCGATGGCCAGAACTTGCGTTCTAACACATAAGGAAGCGGGAATGCAGCAGTTTGGCGGCTGTAAGCATGCTCCCAATTGTCAGCAGTAATTACTGAAACGGTATGAGGCGCATTTTTTAGCGGGTTATCCGTTTTATCGAAAGTTAAATTCTCTACCTGATCTATTTCATTTTTAATCGCGATCAATGCATCACAGAAACGGTCTAACTCATGCTTAGGTTCCGATTCTGTAGGCTCAACCATTAAAGTACCCGCAACCGGGAACGAAACCGTTGGTGCGTGGAAACCATAATCCATTAAACGTTTTGCAATGTCAGTTACTTCAATTCCAAAAGCTTTGAAAGCACGGCAATCTAAAATCATCTCATGTGCGCAACGGCCCTGAGCGCCTGAATAAAGCACCGGATAGTGCTGCTCTAAACGTGCTTTCATGTAGTTCGCATTTAAAATGGCATATTTGGTAGCATTCGTTAAACCTTCAGCACCCATCATCGCAATATAGGCGTGTGAAATGATCAGGATAGAAGCTGAACCCCATGGAGCAGACGAAACTGCAGAAATAGATTTTCCTTTGTCGATATCAACCACGGCATGACCTGGAAGATAAGGAACCAGGTGTTTAGCCACACCGATTGGGCCCATACCAGGACCACCACCACCGTGAGGGATACAGAAAGTTTTATGCAGGTTTAAGTGGCAAACATCGGCACCAATATTGGCCGGACTTGTTAAACCCACCTGTGCATTCATATTCGCACCATCCATATAAACCTGTCCGCCGTTAGCGTGGATCGTTTCACAGATTTCGATTATGCTTTCTTCAAATACGCCGTGAGTAGATGGATAAGTTACCATTAAACATGATAAGTTGTCTTTATGTAATTCTGCCTTAGCTTTTAAATCTTCAACATCGATGTTACCGTTTTCTAAAGATTTAACCACTACAATTTTCATATCGGCCATTGCAGCAGAAGCAGGGTTTGTTCCATGTGCCGAAGCCGGAATTAACGCCACGTTACGGTGGAAATCGCCCCTATCGTGGTGATAAGCACGGATAACCATTAAACCAGCATATTCACCCTGAGCACCAGCATTCGGTTGTAAGCTCATGGCCGCAAAACCGGTAATTTCGCTTAACCATTTATCCAGTTCGTTAAAAACCGAATAGTAACCCAATACCTGATCGGCCGGGGCAAACGGATGAATGCGACCGAAGTGAGACCAGGTAACCGGAATCATCTCTGCCGTAGCATTTAATTTCATGGTACAGCTACCCAAAGCGATCATCGAGTGGCAAAGCGATAAATCTTTTGCTTCCAATGATTTGATATAACGCAACATTTCATGTTCCGAGTGGTGCGAGTTAAAAATCGGGTGTGTTAAATAAGCAGAAGTACGTTGCAGAGGGGCTGGAAGAACCGTTTCTACATTCTCGACAACCTCCACCTGATCTCCAGCAATGCCTTTTGCCCTTGCAAATATTTTGGCAATTAAAGTAATGTCTTGAAAAGTAGTGGTTTCATCAACCGAAATGGTCACCGTATTACCCACATAATTTAAGTTGATTTCGTTATCTAAACAGTAAGCGTGGATACCACCTTTTAAATCGCCCAAATCGAAACGGATGGTATCGAAATAAGCTGAATTTAGTTGCTCATAACCTAAATTTTTAAGGGTTGATGCCAAACTGATGGCTAAACCGTGTGTACGCTCAGCAATGGCTTTTAATCCTTTCGGGCCATGGTAAGCGGCATAAAAACCGGCCATGATAGCCAATAATGCCTGTGCAGTACAGATGTTTGAAGTTGCTTTATCTCTACGGATGTGCTGCTCGCGCGTTTGCAAGGCCATACGTAAAGCATAATCGCCGTGGCTATCGATGGTTACACCGATAATACGACCAGGGATATTACGCTTGTATTCTTCTTTAGTGGCAAAAAATGCAGCGTGCGGTCCACCAAAACCCATTGGTATACCTAAACGCTGTGTAGTACCTACAACTACATCAGCACCCCACTCGCCCGGAGGCGTTAATAAGGTTAAGCTTAAGATATCGGCGACTACGGTTAATTTAATATTTTGACTGTGTAAAGCTGATGCGAAAGCTTCATAATTGAAAACTTCGCCATTTCCTGCCGGATACTGAACAATTGCACCGAAAAATTCTTCAGAAGCAGTGAAATCTAGATGGCTGCCGATTACCAGCTCGATACCATAAGGATTGGCACGTGTTTTTAAAATATCGATGGTTTGAGGGAAAAGTAATTCAGAAACGAAAAACTTTTTAGCTGCCTGGTTTTTGCGTAAGCTGTATTGCATAAACATAGCCTCAGCCGCAGCTGTACCTTCATCCAGTAAAGATGCATTCGCAATTTCCATTCCGGTTAAATCGATAACCATGGTTTGGAAATTTAATAAGGCCTGTAAACGACCCTGTGCAATTTCTGCCTGATATGGCGTGTATTGTGTGTACCATCCCGGGTTTTCGAATACGTTACGTAAAATAACACCAGGCGTAATGGTATCGTAATAACCCTGACCGATAAAGCTTTTGAAAACTTTATTCAACAATGAAGTTTGTTTTAAAGCACCAAGATATTCAGTTTCTGATTTCGCTGCAGGCAAGTTTAACGGTTGTTTTAACCTGATTGCCGTCGGAACAGTCTGTTCAATCAGCTCGTCGATAGAATTTACGCCAACAGTTTGCAACATTTCGGCTGTATCAGCCTCATTAGGAGCAATATGACGATTTTGAAAATCTTCCTTGTAGTGGATATTTAAGCTCATGCGGTATGAATAATAAATTTGCGTGCAAAGGTAGCAAAAATGAAGCTGTATTTCACTATCAATCAGTGTAAAAAAGGCGTCTTATTTACACTCAAAAGCGACAAAACAGATAGATTTTATGAGTAAAAAGCCTGACAAACGCTTGTCTAGTTTTAAGCTGTTTTCTTGATTATTTGGAAAGCAGTGGCTGCCCTAAAATTTAAGTCTGTTCCCGCCATTCGCTACAATCTTTTTGCTGCTTTTTCGTACTGAGGTACAAAGCATCTGCCGCAAAAAGGATTTCCACTGCTGTCGGGTTTAGGCACAATGGAAACTGCAATAAACCAAGGTTTGAAGAACTAAACTTTTGAATCAAATCCTAACAAAAAAACATCAAACTCATTATCAATAATTTATGCGAAAATATTTAATCAAAATAGCATACACATTGTTATACTATGTATTTTGTTATACCTTTGCTTTATGAACGAAGATTTTATTCATAAATGGATATCGCAGGTGAAAAAGGGAACCTTATCCTTTATTGTGCTCAATGTTTTAAAAAGTGGCAAAGCTTATTACGGCTATGATCTGATCAATGAGATAAAAAAGATTACGGAGATCGAAATTGCCGAAGGAACGCTGTACCCGCTGATGAACCGGCTTAAAGATGAAAAATTGATCCTATCAGAATGGGTGGAGCAAGAATCGGGTATCCCCAGAAAATATTACAGCATTACGCCGGAGGGGAAAAACACGGTAACCAAAATGGAAGAATACTGGCACAACCTGAATAACTCAGTATTAAAAATCACGAAATGAAATTAAAAGAAATACCATTTAACGATCAATCGGCTGTGCGGATTTACAAAGATTATCTGTACAGAATAAAAAAAGAGGTTAGAGGCCTCAATCAGCAAAATCAGGATGAAATATTGATGGAGCTGAACAGTCATATTTATGAAAACCTGCAGGCACATCCAACCGGAAATGAAGTAGAAAATCTTCTTAATATCTTAGAAAAATTAGGAAGACCTGAGGAAATACTCAAACCGTTGGTGGCTGACAAAAAATTAGCAGAAGCCACCAGGACATTTAACCCCATACATGTTTTTAAAGCTTTATTGCTTAATTTAACCAACGGCATATCATACATCATATTTTTTGTACTGTACCTGTTTCTGTTTGGTTTTGTTTTTTTGATTGGTGCTAAAATATGGAATCCATCACAGGTAGGCTTTTTCTATAAACCAGGTGAAGTTTTTATCCTTGGCCTTTCAAAAGGCCTGGCAAATCCTGCCGATGAACTTCTAGGTAACTGGTTTATTCCCACAATGGTTGTTTCGGCTATTGCACTTTACCTTATTATCACTTTACTCCTGAAATTAAAAAGAACCATTAACAAATAACATCATGATCAAAAAATTAACACTCTTAACCTTTCTGACAATTCTGGTCCATTTCAGCTTTTCACAATCATTTGATAAGATTAAGCTGGATGCTTACTTCGATACGCTTTCCAAATACAATAAATTTATGGGGAGTGTAGCTGTTGCTCAAAATGGGCATGTGATTTATAACCGCACATTGGGTTTCGCAAACCTTAAAGAACAGCAAAAAGCAAATGAAAACACCAAATATAGGATCGGATCAATTTCTAAAACCTTTACCGCCGCTTTAGTATTTAAAGCTATCGACGAAAAGAAAATCAGCCTTGATCAAACTATCCAGAAATTTTTCCCTGACATTAAAAATGCCGATAAAATCACCATTGCGAATTTGCTTTACCACAGAAGTGGAATACATGATTTTACGGATGATCAAGAGGAATATTTGAAATGGCATACACAACCCAAAACCGAAAAAGAAATGCTTGCCATAATAAGTAAGGGCGGGATTGATTTTGAGCCGGACACTCAATCTGATTACAGCAATTCGAACTATTTACTGCTATCTTATATTCTTGAAAAAACGTTTAAAATGCCTTATGCCCAAATATTGCACAAGTACATCGTTAAACCCCTCGCCCTGACCAACACTTTTTTAGGCAAAAAGATCAATTCTAAAAATAACGAAGCCAGCTCGTACCGTTTTGAAGGGAATTGGAAATTAGCCGATGAAACTGATATTTCGATTCCACTCGGTGCCGGAGGGATTGTTTCAACCCCGATTGATCTGGTGAAATTCAGCACAGCCTTATTTGAAGGAAAAGTGATTTCTCAAAATAGTTTAGCTCAGATGAAAACCGTTAACGGCAAATACGGCATGGGTATTTTGGCTATTCCGTTTTACGATAAGGCAGGTTTTGGTCATTCGGGCAGTATAGATGGTTTCAGCGCTACATTTTCATATTTCAGCGATGGAAATATAGCCTATGCTTTAACCAGTAATGGTACGAACTTCAACAATAATTCCATTTCACTGGCCGTCTTAAGTGCTGTTTTTAATAAGGAATATCAAATTCCTGATTTTAAAACAGCTGAGCAAAGCACTTCAGACTTAAATAAATATTTGGGCACCTACGCATCAACGGCAATCCCGATAAAAATCACCATAACTAAAGGCAATACAACTTTAATCGCGCAGGCCACAGACCAACCTGCAATAAGATTAAGCTCCAAAGGTAACCATGAGTTTATATTCGAAGATGCAGGCATCATCCTATCCTTCAACCCCACAGAAAACCAAATGATCCTGAAACAGGGCGGAAAAGAATTTAAGTTTAGAAAAGAATAGATAGATTACCCCATCAATAGGCAGGTTACTTAACGCGGACTAATCTGCTTATTTCTGAACTTTCCATCCTTCATCTTTACTTAACTTTAATTTATAGGTTTTGGTAATGAAGTTGCTGTTTTTGTTTGCATCCTTATCAAAAGGTTCGAAATCAGTAGTGGTCATTTTAAGTGATACGGTCACCTTTGCTGTGCTGGAGTTTACCTGCGCAAAATCAACCGGTTTCTCGTCTGATAAAACATATTCTACCACTTTTACCGTTGCCCTGTCGCGATCCTGTTTCAACACCAGTGGACTCGCTTTATCGGTTAAGGTAATCTGGTAAACAAAACTGCTGTCTTTAGAAAGAAATTTCTTTTTGGCTTCTTTTAAGCTTAAGGTAACCAAACCTTTGCTGGCCAAAGATTTATATTTCCCCAGTTCGAACATATCGTTCGTACTGTTAAATTTCATCTCACCAAATTTAAACCTGGTGGTTTTATATTCTGGATTAGCTTTTAAATAATTTGTAATCACTTCAGCAGCCTCATCCTGGTTGATGGTGGTTTTGGTTTTGCAACCAGCTATGCCGATAATGATCAGGGATAAGATATAAATGGTTATTTTTTTCATATGTAAATGCTATATGCTTTTTAAAGGTATTTATTTTTTTGTAATACAACTAATATAAACCACAGAGCACACCAAGTGCTCACAGAGAGAACAGAGCTTAAGCAATCTATATATACATAAACATTCAAAGTTTGTTTTTTGTTAACTATCCTGGCCTTAGCTTTGTGCCCTCTATGCCTAACTCCATGTTCTTTGTGGTAAAAAATAAAATTACTTCTTTTTCAAATAAATCAGGTTTGGTAAAACCATTGCCGATAGAATGACTACAACACCAACCCATCTTAAAAATGAAACCTGCTCCTGCAATACAAAACCAGCCATCATTACGGCAACAGGTAATTCTGCAGCGCTCAAAATAGAACTAATAGCAGTGCCAATTCTCGGTACACCTTCTGCATAAAATAACGGCGGGATTACGGTACCGAAAACAGAAATAATCAATCCCCATTTCAGTAAGCTTCCACTCAAAGCTCCATTAAACAAAAATGCAGGAGGAAAGATGATGAAAATCAAAATACAAGCACCGGTAATCATCAGCGCACTTTTCTTTAGCGGCACATATTCATTACCGATCCTACCACTCAACAACAAAAAGCCGGCATAACATAATGCAGCCAGTAAACCGAAACCAATCCCTTTTAAATCCATGCTACCCATACTGGTTTCTGCCATTCCACTGGCCAAAACTGTACCTCCCAGAACCAACAAAATAGCAACCAATTGCAAACCAGTGGGTTTCTTTTTAAAAATAAGGTATTCCATTAAAATACTCATCCAGATGAACTGCATCAATAAAATAATGGCCACCGAATTGGGCACCAGCTTTACACATTGATAGTAAAAAATACTAACCATACCCGTACAGGTTCCTGCAATGACCATTTGCCACCAGGGTGTTTTAGCGGGCACAGCCTTAGCTTTATAGGCTGTGGTTCTACTTTGAAAGAAAAATAATACCCATAAAATTACCGCTCCGAAAAAAGCCTGCGCACCGGTAACATCACCCAAAGTGTAACCTTCGTGATAAGCCAGTTTAACAAAAGTAGACAGGATGCCGAAACTACAGGCACCCAAAAAAACAAGGAGAATTCCTTTGAACATAATCTATTTTTTAACCACAGAGAAATAAGAGTTTTCACAGAACACACAGAGGCTCTGTTTCTCTGTGTGTTCCTTTGTGCACTCTGTGGTTATTAAGCGAGCTGTTGTAAATATTTCTGAATGGTCGTTTCTAAACCTAAATAAAGCGCATCACTAATTAAGGCATGACCAATTGAAACTTCTAATAAGCCTGGGATGCTTTGTGCGAAATAATGCAGGTTGTGCAGATCCAGGTCGTGACCGGCATTAATGCCTAAGCCTAATTTATTGGCATGATGTGCTGCAGCAATATAACTCACTATAGCTTTCTCGCGATCTGCAAAATAATTATGTGCATAGGCTTCGGTATATAATTCGATCCGATCTGTTCCGGTTTCAGCTGCCCCTTCAACCATTTCTACCACCGGATCAACAAAAATCGAAACGCGGATGCCCTCCTGCTGAAAAACCGAAACCATTTCTTTCAGGTAATCTCTATTTTTAATGGTATCCCAGCCATGATTGGAAGTGATCTGTCCTTCGGCATCTGGCACCAGGGTAACCTGGGCTGGTTTGTTGGCCAAAACCAGGTCAACAAATTTATCTTCCTTACAATTTCCTTCAATGTTAAACTCGGTCGCAATAACCGCCTTTAGATCGTAAACATCCTGGTAACGGATGTGGCGTTCGTCAGGGCGCGGGTGTACCGTAATTCCCTGCGCACCGAAACGTTCGCAGTCTAACGCAACCTTTACCAAATCAGGATTATTGCCTCCGCGGCTGTTGCGGAGTGTAGCAATTTTATTGATGTTAACCGATAACTTTGTCATAAAGCAAAGATAAGGCTTTGCCCCTGTTAATCTTAAACCTTAAAAAAATTTGACTTTTTTTTGCTCATATTTGCTTCCTGTAAATGAACTTAAAAGAGACCACGTTATATAAAATTTTAATCGCTTTGGTTGCACTGGTTAGTGTGCCAGCACTTTTTGGCGGTATAATGGAACCAGATTCTGCACTTTATGCCTCCATAGCCAAAAACATGGTGCAGCGCAACGATTGGGTGAATATTTATGTCCGTGGTGCAGATTGGTTAGACAAGCCACATTTAACTTTTTGGCTGGCCGCTGCTTCATTTAAAGCTTTTGGAATCACAGCCTTTGCCTATAAACTTCCTTCTTTCTTATTTGGACTATTAGGCGCATGGTACCTTTATAAACTGGCAAGAGACATTTACAATGAAAAAACAGGATTAATCAGTGCGTTGATTTTTTTAAGTTCGCTGCACATCCTCATTTCTACTTTCGATGTTCGTGCTGAGGTTTATATCACCACATTTACTTTAGCAGCCATTTATCATTATTATAAAGCTCATCAGGGTTCTTTCTGGCATATTGTTACAGGCTCTTTTTTCGCTGCATGCGCTATCATGATTAAAGGCATATTTGTACTCATCCCCGTTTTTGGTGGCTTTATCATTTACTGGTTGCTCACCAGGCAATGGAAACAGTTGCTAAAGCTCAAATGGTGGATTGCCATTATATTGATTGTTATTTTTATTATCCCGGAATTATATACTTTATATATACAGTTCGATTTGCACCCCGAAAAGGTAGTATTTGGAAAAACCGGCGTATCTGGTTTGAAGTTTTTCTTTTGGGACAGCCAGTTCGGTCGCTTCTTTAACAACGGCCCTATAAAAGGTAAAGGCGATATTTCCTTCTTTTTGCATACTACGCTGTGGGCTTTTTTACCCTGGTCGATTTTGTTTTACACTGCCGTGGTTAACCTTTTCAAAAAGAAAAATAGAATAATGTTACCTGCAGCAAGCATCATGATCTGGACGAGTGCAGCCATTACCTTTTTATTGTTTTCTCTTTCGAAATTCCAGTTGCCGCATTACATCCTGATTATTTTGCCACAATTCGCCATCATCACGGCTTTATATATACAGAAATTAGAAGGTAAGCGCCTGAAAGTATTCACCACCATCCAAAATGCGCTGGCAGTTTTAATCGTGTTAATTTTATCTGCTGTCGCCATCTTTTTTGGGTTCACGAATTATTACCTCGCAATTACGGTTTTAGTTATTTTATTAGCCATTTCTTTTTCAATGTTCAAAGGGTTAAAAACTGAAAACCTACTGGCCAGAAGTGCGATGATTTCTGTTGGCTTGATGATTTTTCTATCGGTATTTTTCTATCCGTCGGTGCTGAAATATGAATCGGGCATGGAAGCGGGAAACTGGTTAAAAGAAAATTACCCTAAAGCCAAAGCTGCTGTTTTAATGTACCCTGACGCTTATTCTTTCGATTTTTATGCCAGTGGGGAACCGAAATACTTTTGGAGTTATGAGGAACTGAATAAATTTAAGGATGAAAAAAATCTTGTGATTTACACGCCAGGCTCTGAACTGGCAAAATTGAAAAATGAATATGGCGCCCAAGTGCTAAAAACGTTCGATTACTATCACATCACCAAGCTCACCCCAAAATTTATCAATGCGCAAACGCGTTCTCAGCTATTAGAACATTTTTACCTGGTTAAATTGCATTAAAATGGATTTATTCTTCCGCATTATAAAATTTGGATTGACAGGCCTGCTCGGTATGGCGATCGACTTTGGAGCAACCTGGCTGTGTAAAGAGAAAATCAAAATCAATAAATACATTGCTAATGCCATCGGTTTTACTTTAGCCGTAACCAATAATTATCTCATTAACCGGATATGGACATTCCAGAGTACCAACAGCCACTGGGGAACTGAATTCACTAAGTTTTTAATAGTGAGTTTAATCGGCCTAGGTTTAAATACCTTTATCATCTATCTTTTTCACCAACGGAGAAACGGAACAAACTTTTATGTGGCAAAATTTTTCGCGATTGTAATCGTATTTGTCTGGAATTTTTTGGCCAATATGTTGTTTACATTTAAGTAGTTGTTAGAATATTTACCAGAAAGATCATGAAACAAATCCGATAGCAATTGGATCAGGATTACGGTCGGATAAAGATTTTACACCACTGGCACGAACCAGTGAACGAATGGCCAGTGAACTAATGAACTACCTAACTCACATTTTTGCCGATAAAGTAGAATACAACAAGCCATATTAATCCTTTAATCAGGAAGAATAAAAAACCAACCAGCCCTACCCGCTTAAACCATAATTTTAATTTTTCTTTGTTCATGGCGATGTTTGTAAAGATAATGGATTTGGGTTAAATTAGAAAGATTTTAAATAAGGAAATATGAAGTTATCTAAACCCGCATTGCTCAGCCTTTTTTGTATCTGCTTTTTCTGCACTGAAATCTTTGCGCAAAATTTTGAGGATATCAAACGCTATAAAGTAAAATTTGCTCTGGCAACGCATGACAATGAGCGGTTGATTGCGCTTAGAAGCTTTTCTGCAAATAACCAAAAATACTTACTGCTGGTAAACCCTGAAACTTTGGATACTAAAGTAAATTTGGCCAGTAATTACAGCACCAGAGGTCTGCAATATTCCAACGTACTTGCCATTTTTAAAAACACAGCTTATATCAAATCAATTGAAGCCGCAGCAGCCAGAGATTTGCAACTTCAGAATGCTGGCATCGATCATGCCATTCCAAAGGAAAAGGGCATCACACTAACCATCGATCTTTGTCCTTCGCATAAGGCTTTAGACAGAATTATTTTTCAATCTGTTTTCGATGAATTTAAAAAAACAGAACAGCCTGCACCATTAGCGATTTCTGTTTCCGGCAAATGGATGTTAAAACACCAGGATGATTTGAATTGGTTAAAAAGTTTAGTAAAGAATAAGGAACTGGATATTACCTGGGTCAATCACACCTACAATCACGAAGTAAATAAATTGCCATTGGCTGAGAATTTCCTGTTGGCAACCGGAACCAACCTAGATGTAGAGGTATTGGAAAACGAAAAACTCATGTTAAAAAATGGGCTAACCCCTTCAGTATTTTTCCGCTTTCCTGGACTGGTATCTGATAAAAAAATTGTTGAAAGAATCGAAGCTTATGGATTAATACCTGTTGGAAGCGATGCCTGGTTAGCCAAAGGACAACAACCTAACGCCGGCAGCATTGTACTGATCCATGGCAATGGCAATGAAGAAATTGGAGTGAAAGATTTTATCAAGTTGCTAAAAACGAAACAGGCTGATGTAAAGAATAAACAGTGGTTGCTTTTCGATTTAAGGCAGGGTTTAGGGAAAGAATTTGAATAATCTATCACGTTTTTTAACCGCAGAGAACACAGAGAAAAAGTCACAAAGAACACAAAGCTAGGTGCAGATCTTTTGAATCAACCTTGGCGCATCTTTGCGGAAAACTTTGCGTTCTTTGCGGTAAAGCTACTTCTTAATTGTCAATAACTTTATTTCCTTGGCTTTAAAGCGGTTGTTTACAATCTCGCCGGTCACTTCTGCTTTGCTTACGGCATTACAGAAACCATGTTCGCCATGGGCGTCGCCAAAATCATCGATGCCTTTTCCATCCACAAAATAACGTTTGCCATTAATTTTAACCGCCAGTTCACAGTCTTTACCTTTCATTTTAAACTGACATTCGCCACAGGCAATATCAACCACCTGTTTAGTAATTACTTTTGCTGTTTTTTGAGGACTGGTTTGCGCATTCGCAGCAACTGAAAATACACCAAGTATCAGCGCAAATATTAACTTTTTCATCGCTATTATTTTTTCAAATGTAAGTTTTCAGTAGCAAAAGAATCACAGCCCGCTGTAAAATAAACCTGATAGAACGGAAAGACCGGAGCGAAGCATGAGTGAGGACTTGAAGGGATAGCAGGACTAAAGCCTCCGAAGAGCATTGAACGTACGTTTTCAAAAAACTACAGGGACACCCCGCCTTACAGGCACCCCTCTGGGAGAGGGGAATAAAAAAGGGACATGCAAATCTGCACATCCCTCTTCTTCATATCGACTTCAGACTTTCGACTGAAGACTCAGGACTAATATCTGTAAGTATCTGCTTTGAAAGGACCTTCAACCGGTACGCCGATATAATCAGCCTGGTGTTGATCTAAAACATCTAATTCTACACCGATTTTTTCTAAATGTAAACGGGCAACTTTTTCATCTAAATGTTTAGGCAAAGTATATACTTTGTTTTCATACTTGTCAGTATTGGTCCAAAGTTCGATCTGCGCCAAAGTCTGGTTGGTAAAAGAATTACTCATTACAAAACTTGGGTGGCCAGTTGCACAACCTAAGTTAACCAAACGACCTTCGGCAAGAACGATAACGTCTTTACCATCTATCGTATATTTATCAACCTGAGGTTTAATCTCTACTTTTGTATCGCCATAAGCGCCGTTTAACCAGGCCATATCGATTTCATTATCGAAGTGACCAATGTTACAAACAATCGCTTTATCTTTTAACGCCCTGAAGTGTTGCTCGCGAACGATATCACAGTTACCAGTTGTAGTCACTACAATATCAGCTTCTTTAATGGCGTTAGCTAGTTTTTTCACTTCGTAACCTTCCATTGCAGCCTGTAAAGCACAGATTGGGTCAATTTCAGTTACAATAACACGTACACCTTGTGAGCTTAATGATTCTGCAGAACCTTTACCCACATCGCCATAACCACAAACCACGGCTACTTTACCAGCCATCATTACATCGGTAGCACGACGGATCGCATCAACTAATGACTCACGGCATCCGTATTTGTTATCAAATTTAGATTTAGTAACTGAATCGTTTACGTTGATTGCAGGCAAGTGCAAGGTTCCGTTTTTCATTCTTTCGTACAAACGGTGAACACCAGTCGTCGTTTCTTCTGATAAACCTCTGATACCTGCAATTAGCTCAGGATATTTATCGAAAACCATGTTGGTTAAATCGCCACCATCATCCAAAATCATGTTTAATGGTTGTTGATCAGGACCGAAGTGTAAAGTTTGCTCAATACACCAGTCGAATTCTTCTTCATTTAAACCTTTCCAGGCATAAACCTGAATACCCGCAGCAGCAATTGCAGCCGCAGCATGATCTTGTGTAGAAAAAATATTGCAAGATGACCAGGTAACTTCAGCACCAAGGGCCACTAATGTTTCGATTAATACTGCCGTTTGGATGGTCATGTGCAGACAGCCTGCAATGCGCGCACCTTTTAACGGTTGTGACGGGCCGAATTCTTTACGCAAACTCATTAAACCTGGCATTTCTGCTTCGGCTAATTCGATTTCTTTACGGCCCCATTCTGCCAGTGAAATGTCCTTAACTTTGTAAGGAACGTATGTAGTCTCTACTGATGACATAATTATTTGTTTTTAAATGTGATGCAAAGTTACGGCATCCCTTTGTGAAAGCCAAATAATTAAGAAGTGGGTGAGTTAGAGGATTGTAAAATAGTAATGTAATTTTTTATCCCTAAGTTCAAAACTTCATAGCTTTTTTGTTTTTTGGAAAGCAAGTTCAGTGGTTCGTAGGTCCGCTTCGGTCCTGCCATACATTATAGCTCCGATGAAGAATCGGAGGCTGCCATTCCTGTCAGGTTTAGATTACATAAAAAAACTGTGCGCTGTTTGTAAAGCCTAGAAAAAACTAAAATAAAAATTGATTTACAGCTAATTATGACAAACGGCAATTTAAAAAGTAAATATAGTAAGCTAAGTAACGGAAGAATCGATAATGAATTCCTAAGTCAGCCTGAATTAGCCAATATTTTATGACTAATTTTGGATGTGAAAAAAATGTTGACGTCCCTCTTAATTGCAGTTTCACTATTCGGCTGCAAAAGAGACTCCTATGAATCAAGTTATGTAACTATAGCTTACGAAGTCCAGGTTGGGTACCTTGATGGACAAAACAATTGGGTAATACCTGCATCGCTTCCCGAAAATTACGAAGCTGAAGTAAGTTTTACTAAACCAGATGGATCAACTCAAACCAATAAAATTTCCGGAAGTACTATTAGTTCTGGCGTACAGCTTGATTTCGACAAAAATGGGCCAGTTAAAGATTTAAACCTTACCTGGTCTTCTAATTTTACTAATTCGAGACTCAGATTTAATTGCCTGATAAGGAGAGCTTTCTCAGTTGGTAAAATTACGACAGGACACCTTGCCTCAGCCAAGAATTCGCCTGGTGGTTCTTTGCATACCACTATTGATGCAAAACCACTTAAAAATCGGTGAAACATATATTATTGGTTAGATAAAATTTATTTGAAAAGCAAAATCGGCAGTTCTCAGGTCAGGTTCCGTCCTGCCATACACTACAGCTCCGATGAAGAATCGGAGGCTGCCGTTCCTGTTTTAGATTAATTAGACCCCTGACTTCTTTCAAAATATCAAAATAAAACTTTGATATCCAGCTAATTATTTCTTAAATTGTTATAACCAAATTAACAGTTATGAAAAGCGTAAAACAATTACTGGACACCAAACAGTCCATCATTATTTCTGTAACCGAAAACATTTCTGTTCTGGATGCCTTAAAAGTAATGACAGAAAAAAATATCAGTGCCGTATTGGTGATGGAAGACGAACAACTTAGTGGCATTTTTACTGAACGCGATTATGCCCGCAAAATCATTCTGCAAGGGAAATCATCAAGAGATACGCTCATTAAAGAAGTAATGACCGCTAACCCTATTACCATCAGGTTGAGCGATAGTATTGATCATTGCATGGAACTGATGACGGATAAACACATCCGCCATTTGCCAATTGTGGAAAATGGCGAAGTAAAAGGTATGGTATCCATCGGTGATGTGGTAAAATTTATTATTGCAGATCAAAAACAGACCATTTCGCAACTGGAAAGTTATATTAGCGGGTAGTGCTGATTTGGGGTATGCTCTTGTATTAGGTCTTTTACGCCAGGCTTCAGTCGAAACAATTCCGTGAATAAATTTATTTCCGTCATTTCGAGCGGAGCATAGCGGAGTCGAGAAATCTTTTAAGGCAGTTCTCCAAAGATTTCACCAATACGGTCGAAAGGACAAATTCTTATACGGATTATCTGTATAAGAACCGTTGTGATCCTAACATCGTTGTAATGACCCACGAAGAAAAAGGCAAGAATCAAACCTCAGGTTATTTCCACCGCCACTCACCTGCAATGCTTAAAGGTTCTTTCAAGTTTTGCGATTCTAAGAAAGCCCTTAACTCCTCTTCGCCCTGAACACCTACCGGAATTTTCGGTGTATTGGCTAAAGCGTAAGTCAACATGGCACTATACCGTACCGTATTTTTGAGCTCATGCTCATCAACCAGTTTAAAACTATCGCCATCTGAATGGTAAAAAGGTCCTGAGTTATTGGGCAGTTTACCGCCAAATCCACCACCTGTAGGAATTCCTTCCAGCATAAATGGCTGATGATCGCTGTGCAAACCTGCGCCTGCATTAAACAGGTTTTTAAATCCGGTATCAATTTTTACGATATCAGCTCCCCAGGCCGTAAATAATTCTTTCATTTCATCTCGTGAAGTAGAAAAACCTTTAGGGTCGTTGGTCATGTCATAGTTGAGCATAAACTTTACCTGGTTCAAGGTTTTGTCTTTCTTAGCTTGATCGATGTATGCTTTAGAGCCTAACAAACCTTGCTCCTCGCCCATAAACAATACAAACTCTACCGTACGTTTGGTTTTTAGATTTAGCTTTTTAAAAGTCCGGGCCATATCCATAATGGCGAAAGATCCTATTCCATTGTCGATGGCACCAGTTGCCAAATCCCAGCTATCCAAATGTCCGCCAACTACAATTTTATCTTTAGGCAATGCTGTTCCTTTAAAAGTAGCGATTACGTTTCTTGCTTTGATCAAACCCGAGAAATTCGTCATAGCGATGTGCGCAATCTGTGTTTGCGATTTAATTTTATCTTTCAAAGCCATTCCATCTTCCAAACCGATACAAACGGCAGGTATCGGAATCAATTTACCCGTTACGGAAGCCGTTCCGGTTAAAAGCACGCCATCTTTTACGGTATTGATAATGATTACCCCAATGGCGCCATACTTGGTAGCGATAGCAGTTTTTTCTGAACGGTGCAATGATTTGGTTCCTGCTGCTGAGCCTGGCAATACCCCCAGATAAATCAGTGCAATTTTACCTTTAAACTTTTCAGGATTTGCCTGGTAATCTGCCTCCAAGCCATTACCTGCATCAACAATTTCACCTGTAACATCAGCACTTACCGGCGAATGTGCGAGCGTAACAGCCTTTATTTTGGTAAAGCTATTTTTATCATTACCGATTTCTACACTGATTGTTTTTCTTGCCCAGCTTTCGACTTCAAAAGGCTGAAATTTAACCTCACAACCATATGTTTTTAATAAATCGAAGGCATATTGCTCTGCCTTTGCCCCATTTGCCGAACCTGTTAAACGGTGACCGATCGTCTCGGTTTCGTATTTAAGGGTTTGATAAGCTTTTGAGTTTTGCTGTACATCAGCATTGATTTTGGCAAAAACAGCTCCGAATTGATCTTGCGCATTAGCGAATAACGCGGTACACAGAAGAGCAGTAGAGAAAAGGTATTTCATTAGGTTTAGTTATATCTGCTGAAAGTACAAATTTTCAATAGAGATTACCAGCTGTAACGTTTATTTTGCTTTTCTCGCATACTCGTCCTTTCGAGCGGAGTGCAACGCAGTCGAGAAATCTGTCTCGATAGATCTCTCCATTTCGCTGCGCTACAGTCGAGATGACGTATTTATTGATTGGAAAAATTAATTTTTAATATGATTCACTTTCTTCGGAAAAGCCAACGAAGCCACAATACTAATTACCAGGATACTTAAGATCACAATAAGCGAATGCTCGGTGGTAAAACCCCATTTTTCGAGATAGGTATGCCCCAACATTTTCACGCCGATAAAAGCCAGTAAAAAAGCTAGACCGGTTTTTAAGTAATGGAATTTATGAATAATATTCACCAATAAAAAGAACATAGACCTTAAGCCCATGATGGCAAAAATATTAGAGAAAAATACAATATAGGGATCTTTGGTTACCGCAAAAATAGCCGGGATAGAATCCACCGCAAATAAAAGATCAGTGAACTCTACAATCAATAACACCAAAAACAATGGCGTAACCATTCTTTTATGATTGATCTTAACAAAGAAGTTTTTACCCTCATATTTTGGATGAATGGAAAATATCTTTGAAGCCCATTTTACAACAGGATGGTTTTCGGGATCAATTTTATCATCTTCTTCTTTGCTGAAAAACATTTTCACCCCGGTAAATACCAAAAAGGCCCCAAAAACATACAGGATCCAGGCAAATTTGGTAATCAGAGCTGCTCCCACAAAAATGAAGATAAAGCGCATAATAATAGCGCCCAATATCCCCCAGAACAATACTCTGTGATAATATTTTTCCTCAACCGCAAATGCCGAGAAGATGAGGACAATTACAAAGATATTATCTACCGAAAGGGCGTATTCAATAACATAACCCGTTAAAAATTCGAGCCCAAGATTTTGCTTGTAAACTGCTAAACTGGCATCAAAATCATCAGGGATTAATTTAATATGGTGCTGGTGTTTAGTTACAATTTCCTGCAGGTGCGCAAAGTCATTTATTCCATGCAACTGATGCCCCTCAACCAGCAGAATAAAATAAAATCCTATCGCCAGGGCCACCATAATCACGCTCATGATCCCTGCCTGTTTTAAGCTTACCACATGATCTTTCCTGCTGAATAAACCCAGGTCTAGAGCCAGAATCAATACAATAAAAAGTAGAAAACCTAAGCTAAAAAGTAATTCGTTACCCATCATTTTTTACGTTCAGTGGTATAGAGTACAAGTTGTTCTAAACCCGTTCTGGCTTCGCCGGCATCAAAACCGTGCAGTAGCTCAAATGCTTCATTTTGGTAATCCAACATTTTTTGGTTTGCATAATAAACGCCCTTATGGTTGTTTACGAAATCAATAATCTGCTGTATTTTAACTGGATCGTCCTGATGATTTTTCACCAGGTTGATCATTTTTTTACGTTCTGCTTTCTCCGCCTTGTTTAAGGCATAAATCAGAGGTAGCGTTACTTTCTTCTCTTTAATATCAATTCCCAGAGGTTTTCCTACGTCATCGGTCCCAAAATCGAAAGTATCATCTTTAATCTGAAAGGCAATGCCAACTTTTTCGCCAAACAGGCGCATTTTTTCTATCGTTTCATCATCAGCACCTGCCGAAGCTGCCCCAGCAGCACAACAGGAAGCAATCAGAGAAGCGGTTTTCTGACGGATCACATCAAAATATAAATCTTCTGAAATGTCCATTCTCCGCACCTTCTCCACCTGCAACAACTCCCCCTCACTCATCTGTTTTACCGCTTCTGATACAATCTGTAACAAACGGTGTTCATTATTGTTTACCGAGAGCAATAATCCTTTCGCCAGCAGGTAATCGCCAACTAAAACGGCAATTTTATTTTTCCATAAAGCGTTAATAGAGAAAAAGCCGCGACGCTCATAAGCATTATCCACTACATCATCATGCACTAAAGTGGCGGTATGTAAAAGCTCAACCAAAGCCGCCCCACGGTGGGTCGAATCTGTAATTCCACCGCATAATTTAGCTGCAAAAAATACGAACATCGGCCGCATTTGTTTGCCTTTTTGTTTTACAATATAATGGGTAATCCTATCCAGCAACGGTGCGTCGCTATGCATCGATTCCTTAAAGGTTTTTTCAAACGCTTTTATATCAGCAGCTATAGGTGTTTTTATCTGTTCGATCCCCGGCATTAAGTCGAAAAATTTTGATTGCAAACTTAAGCTAATTTCCCATAAAAAGGTAATCTATAGTCTTATTATTAAGGATTTGGAAAGCCACGGACAGCGATATTTAACATCTTCACCCCTGCTATTGCCTATAGTCCTCACCCTCATGCTTCGGGCTGCGGGCTATTTGGCGCTATCAGGTTTATATCGAAAGGGCTGTGCCAGTAAGGTTCCCCCATGGCCTATCGTGTGGACACGTCTTTTTTAAGAATGGTTTGGGCATCCTGTTAGCTGGCTTTAATAACCCTCAGTCTTTACCGAAGGACGTCGTCAATCCCAAGTGGCGGGAGAATCAAAAAACAGGTGCACAATGGCTCAAACTGTACTGCCAAACCTGAAACGCAGTGGTTTTGTGTTCATCATTAGATTGAATTCAAAATTTAATATAAATTGAACACAAAACGAAGTGCCACTGTTTTTGGATGTGCGTGGGCGGTGTGTAGCCACATTGCTGGATTGACAAGGCGCTTTGGGTACTTTGGCGCTCCAAAGTACCATGCCCCGCGGCAAAGAGCGGAAAAAATCAACATTTATCCTCAAAACTATTGCTTCTTAAGGAATGAGTAACAGTTAATGGCAGGAAAGATGCCGAAATAAATCCGATAACTAACTATCGGATCAGCATGACGATCGCCTTAGAAATACGTCCTATAAAAAAAAATGCAGCTAACAGAAATGTGTCCACACGATAGCCATGGCGCATAAATCTTCGAAATATTATCATTATTTAATTTCAAGCATTACATTTAAACCCGTTTAAGCTGGCATCAATGAAAAAACGCTACAAAATTATCCTTGGCCTATCTGTACTTGTTGTTGCGACCTACTTATTAGGTCCAAAGCCCAAAAAGCCATTATTTAGCAAAGAGTTGACTAAAGTGCCCGATCTTGGTGATCTGGATAACTACATCGCCAGCGTAGAATCCATGCATAAGATAAAACCAGGTAATGAAGCCGAAATTGTTTGGGCCGATATGCACCACCAGCAAACTGAATATGCCATTGTGTATTTACATGGTTTTTCAGCCTCAAAAACAGAAGGCAATCCGGTACATTTAAACTTGGCTAAAGCGCTCCATGCTAATTTATACCTTGCCCGCCTGGCCGACCATGGCATTGATACTTTGGCGCCCATGCAATATTTTACAGCAGACCGTCTTTGGGAAACCAGCAAACAGGCCTATTCCATCGGTAAAAAACTAGGTAAAAAAGTCATTCTAGTGGGTACTTCTACCGGTGGAACGGTGGCTTTAAAACTAGCAGCAACTTATCCTGAAATTAACAGCCTGATTTTAATGTCGCCAAATGTGGCCATCAATGATAAAAACGCCTGGCTTTTGAATAATCCGTGGGGTTTGCAAATTGCCAGACGGGTTGTTGGTGCTGATGAACGTAAGGTAGACGACCGCACCGACGAATACAAAAAGTACTGGTACACCAATTACCGGCTCGAATCGTTAGTGGAACTGGAAGAATTTATTGAACGCAGTATGGTAAAAAAAACATTCCAGAAAGTAAAGCAACCTGTTTTAATGCTTTATTATTATAAAAATGAACTCGAACAGGATCCTGTTGTTCGCGTAGACGCCATGCTGAAAATGTTTGATGAACTGGGTACACCAGGCCATTTAAAAATAAAAGTAGCTATACCTAATGCTGGAAACCATGTAATGGGTTCTTACATTACTTCGAAAGATTTGCCCGGCGTGGAAAAGGCAATTGAAAGCTTTGTAGAGGGTACGCTGAAGGTCTCCGTTCAGTAAAAAACGTCATTTCTGACTGCAACGCAGTAGAATGAAGAGATCTATCTAATAGATTTAACTTAGCTGAGCACTCGTGATTCTCGAACTGCCTGCACACTCAATACCATTGCCAGAATCCACTAGTGTGTTCGTCATTCCCGCGCATGCGGGAATCTTAAAGCGCTTGTATTACGATTCCCAATCAAGTTGGGAATGACGATCTCTCCAACATTCTACCATTACTAGAAAATGCTAAGCCAAATTAATCCAAGCTTAAAAGAAATCGTTCCTAGCCTACAATATTCTTCACAATCATTTCAGCATGTACTCTCGAATTTTCGATAAACAATTTATGTGTATCTAATCCACCGCAAACTACACCAGCCAGGTATAAACCCTTTACATTGGTTTCCATGGTTTCTTCATTGTAGACTGGGCAAAGGCTTTCTGGTAATTCAATACCAAATTTCTTCAACATCGAAAAATCGGGTTGGTAACCCGTCATGGCAATTACAAAATCGTTTGGAATGGTTTTTATTCCTTCGGGCGTTTTAATATCAACCTCACTCTCTCGTATTTCAACCAATTCCGAATGGAAAAATGCCGTAATTTCGCCCTCTTTAATCCTGTTCTGTATATCCGGGCGGACCCAATATTTAACATGCGGACCTAGTTCACCACTTCTCACCACCATGGTTACGTTTGCCCCTTTACGATAGGTTTCTAAAGCCGCATCAACTCCAGAATTATTGGCACCAACTACCACTACATTCTGAAAGGCATACAAATGCGGATCTTTATAGTAGTGCGTTACTTTTGGCAGATCCTCGCCCGGCACGTTCATCAACAAAGGCACATCATAAAATCCTGTGGCAACAATTACATTCTTTGCTGTATAACCTGTTTTAGAAGTCTTGATTTCAAAAACATCAGATTCGCTTTTAACCACCTGTTGCACACGTTCAAAAAGATTGATCTTTAAATCAAATTTTTCGGCCACACGACGATAATATTCTACAGCTTCGTTACGATTTGGTTTCGGGCTAATGGTTACAAAAGGTACGCCCCCTATCTCTAATTTCTGTGAAGTAGAGAAGAAGGTCATAAATACCGGATAGTTGAACAAACTGTTTACCAAGGCACCTTTTTCTATAATTACGTAACTTAGGTTTGCTCTTTTGGCTTCAATTGCACAGGCCATCCCTATCGGGCCGGCACCGATAATTAATACGTCGTAATGATTCTGATTCTTGGTCATTGTTTTATGCCTAAAAATGCAATTTGTTAATGTGGTAAATCAAAATAGTATATTCCCCCTTTATTAGGACGGGAGTTAAAGAATAGGAACTAAATCAACTCTTGCAAAAATAGACAATACAGGGTAATGCAAATGCAATTTTTTATCGGGGTTGATGTTTTCAACCGCTTTACCACAACGGATTTATGCCTGTTGCAAACCATTTTAAATAAGATATACAGACATTAACATTTTGATAATAAGTATATTTGAGATATAAAACCAAATATCATGAAATTTCGTTTCAGCCTGCTGTTATTCTTCACATTAAATATGTCGGCATTTGCCCAGAAGAGCCTTTTTAACGGCAAAAATTTAGATGGCTGGCACACAGACTTGCCTGCAATGGACAGTAAGCCAGACACCATCAACCCATTTATTGTTCGCAATGGCATGTTGGTGAGTTTAGGTACACCTGGCGGACATTTGATAACCGATAAAATTTATAAAAATTATCAATTAACCGTTCAGTACCGCTTTGCCGGCAAGCCAGGCAATTGTGGCGTTTTAGTACACGCCTCAACCCCACGCATACTGTATGGAATGTTTCCAAAATCCATGGAGGTTCAGATGCAACATAAAGATGCCGGCGATTTTTGGTGCATTGAGGAAGACATCACCGTACCGGACATGGTAAACAGGCGTGGACCAAAAGAAAACTGGGGTATAAATGGCGACAAGTTACGCCGTATAAAAAACTTAACAGACGATAGTGAAAAACCAGCTGGCGAATGGAATACCATGATTATCCAATGTTTAAACAATGAAATAAAAGTTTGGGTAAACGGCATTCTGGTAAACCATGGCATCAATTGTACTGCGAGTAGTGGTCAAATTGCTTTACAGGCAGAAGGTAGCGAAGTGGAATTTAAACAACTGGATCTGAACCCCATTAAAGCACTCTCCAAATAAGAAAAGTAATTTATCCTAATCCTTAAAACACAAACAGATCAGATAGCCGATAAAGTAAGCAAGCAGGTCATAAACCGAAAAGTAAGTACCTAAAACAATACTCCAGAACTTATTATCCTGCAGGCCCAGCCAGTCTACATAATGAACGGCCTGTAAGAATTCGATTATAAAAGAAAAAATCAATACACCTAAAGCAAGCCTTTTGTTATTGGTTACTAAAAATATTCTGAAGAATGCATAAATTAATACCACCACCAACACATCACCGCCAAAAGGCCTGATAAAAGCATCGTGAAGATATTTAGCGATTAGAACTTCAATCAGGAATATCGCTAAAAAAATGAAAAGAAATTTTAAGTTGAACGTTAATTTCATTTTTGGTCATAAAAAAGAAGTCAAGTTTTTTTATCGCACAATGGCTAATAAAACTTGACTTCTTCTATTAATACCGATTAATCGGGTTTTGGATTAAACACCTAGTAACAATCTTGCCGGGTCTTCTAATAATTGTTTCACACGAACAAGGAAACCAACAGACTCACGTCCGTCTATAATTCTGTGGTCGTAAGATAAAGCGACATACATCATCGGACGGATCACCACTTCACCTTTTTCAGCTACCGGACGCTCAACAATATTGTGCATACCTAAAATAGCCGACTGTGGTGCATTAATAATTGGAGTAGACATCATTGAACCAAATACACCACCATTGGTGATGGTAAATGTTCCACCGGTCATCTCTTCGATCGTTAATTTGCTATCGCGTGCTTTTAAAGCCAATTCCAACACCGATTTTTCAATCTGAGCCAATGTCATGCTTTCTGCATTACGGATAACGGGTACCACTAAACCTTTTGGTGCAGAAACGGCGATAGAAATATCAGCAAAATCATTAAATACCAATTCGTCACCTTCGATGCGACCATTTACAGCAGGGAAATCTTTTAATGCTTCGGTAACAGCTTTGGTGAAAAAGCTCATAAACCCTAAACCAACGTCAAATTTCTCTTTAAACTGATCTTTATATTTTCCGCGTAAATCCATAATTGGTTTCATATTAACCTCGTTAAAAGTGGTTAACATTGCGGTTTCATTTTTCACAGCAACCAAACGTTTTGCAACAGTTCTACGCAATGGCGACATTTTTTCACGGCGCTCGCTACGGCTACCTGCAGGAGCAGCAGCTGCAACCGGAGCACTTGCTTTTGGCGCTTCGGCTTTTTTACCCGCTTCTGCCTTTACAGCATCATCTTTGGTAATACGACCATCAACACCTGTACCTTTTACAGCGGCAGCATCAATGCCTTTTTCAGCAAGGATTTTACCCGCAGCAGGTGAAGGCGTTCCCGAAGCATAAGAATCTTTAGAAGCAACTGTATCCTGAGCCTTTGGTGCTTCCGCTACTGCAGCCGGGGCTTGTGCATCAGCTTTAGGACTTTCAACTTCGGCCTTAGTACCAGAAGCTGCACCACCTTCTTCAATCTGACAAACTACTGCGCCAATGGCTAAGGTATCGCCTTCGGCTGCTATGGTTTTTAAAGTTCCGGCCTGTTCTGCAGTTAATTCGAATGTTGCTTTATCCGATTCTAATTCGGCAATAACTTCATCCATTTCAACAACATCGCCGTCGTTTTTTATCCACCTTGATAAAACAACTTCGGTAATCGATTCACCAACAGGTGGAACTTTTATCTCTAAACTCATTTTTGTAATGTTATATTTTTTATTGTTAAAGGTTAAGTATTATCAAGTTGAAATGCCCGGGCTGCTCATCCTTCTACCTCAAACCCTACACCTTAAACCTCATTTAATCTATTTGAACTAATTTTTTTGTAGCTTTTTTAGCAATATCCTTTACATCCTCCGTAACCGAAACTTCTAAAGCTTTGGCTAAAATATAAGCTTGCTGGTTTGAATGTTGTTTTGCAAAACCTGTAGCTGTACTACTGCTTTCTCTTCTCGAAATTACATCAATGCCTTTTAAACCGGTTTTATACAGCTTGCGGAACAAATATGGCCATGCACCCATGTTTTCCGGTTCTTCCTGTACCCAGAAAATTTCTTTTGCATTTTTATATTTCTTCTGAATGGCTTCCATCTGATCAACCGGAGTTGGATATAACTGCTCTACACGAACCAGGGCTACATGGTTAATTTTGTCAGCCTGTTGTTTCTCCAACAATTCGTAATAAATTTTGCCGCTACAGAAAACAATACGCGTTACATCTGCAACTTTAGCATTTGCATCGTCAATTACTTCTTTAAAACCACCTTCGGTAAATTCTTCTAATTTAGAAACACAGGCCGGATGACGTAACAAACTTTTTGGCGTAAATACAACCAAAGGTTTACGAAAATCGCGTTTAAACTGGCGACGTAAAACATGGAAGAAGTTTGCCGGAGTGGTACAGTTGGTTACCTGCATATTGTAATCTGCACAAAGCTCCATAAAACGCTCAATACGCGCTGACGAATGCTCTGGCCCCTGCCCTTCGTAACCGTGAGGCAACAGCATCACCAAACCATTTTCACGTTGCCACTTGGTTTCAGCACTTGCAATATACTGATCGACAACAATCTGCGCACCGTTAAAGAAATCACCAAACTGTGCTTCCCAAATGGTTAAGGCGTTTGGATTGGCCATGGCATACCCATATTCAAAACCTAAAACACCATACTCTGATAAGTGTGAATTGTAAATATCAAATGAAGCCTGTTGATCTGAGATATTGGCCAATGGCACGTATTCTTCCTCGCTGTCTTCAAGTGTTAATACGGCGTGACGGTGAGAGAAAGTACCTCGCTCTACATCCTGACCACTTAAACGAACGCGTTTACCTTCTGATAACAACGTACCATAAGCTAGTTGCTCGCCCATTGCCCAATCGAAAACCAGCGTTTCGTTTACCATTTTGGTACGTTCGGCAAATAGTTTTTCGATTTTTTTGAAGAATTTTTTATTTGAAGGTAAAGTGGTAATGCGTTTACCGATTTCCAATAAAGTACTTTTTTTAACGGCTGTAACCGGTGAGGCTTCGAAATCTTTAGGTGTAGCCATCCGCAAATCTGCCCATGCACCACCAAATTTAACTTCGCTGTTGCTGGCCACATATTCTTTGGCTTCATTTAAGCGTTCCTGCAAAATGCCACGGAAATCTTTTTCCATCTCTTTTGCCAAACCAGCTTCCAGCTTACCTTCTTTCGTTAGCTGATCAATATATATTTCCCTTGGGTTAGGGTGTTTTTCGATCGTTTTATATAATAACGGCTGCGTAAATTTAGGTTCATCAGACTCGTTGTGCCCGAAGCGACGGTAGCATAAGATATCAATAAAAACGTCGTTTTTATATTTCTGACGGTATTCCATGGCTAAATTAATGGCATAAACCAAAGCTTCAGGATCATCACCATTTACATGGAAAACCGGAGATAACGTTACTTTCGCAATATCGGTACAGTAAGTACTGGTACGGGCATCTTTATAGTTGGTGGTAAAACCGATCTGGTTATTAATTACGAGGTGAATGGTACCTCCTGTTTTGTAACCTTCAAGGCCTGCCATCTGAATAACTTCATAAACAATTCCCTGTCCGGCAACTGATGCATCACCATGAATCAAAATCGGGGCTAAACGACTGTTGTCGCCACCATATTTGAAATCGATTTTAGAGCGGCTCATGCCTTCTACCACACCATCAACGGTTTCTAAGTGCGATGGGTTAGGACATAAACTTAAGTGAACGCTTTTGCCTGAAACAGTAGCTATATCTGTAGAATAACCTAAATGGTATTTTACATCACCACCGTATGGGGTATCAGGACTATAACTTTTACCTTCAAATTCAGCAAAAATATCTTTATATGTTTTTTGCATGATATTGGCTAGCACGTTTAAACGACCGCGGTGCGCCATACCAATTACAAATTCCTCTATCCCCAATTCAGCACCTTTTTCGATGACTGAATCCAAAGCAGGAATCAAAGCTTCTGCACCTTCTAAAGAAAAACGCTTTTGCCCCAAAAACTTTGTACCCAGGAAATTTTCAAAACTTACCGCTTCGTTTAATTTACGGAGGATACGTTTTTTCTCATCGATGGAAAAATTAGGGGTATTACGCGCACTTTCCATTTTTTGCTGAATCCAGTTCAACACTTCCGGCGTACGTAAAAATTTAAATTCGGCTCCTATAGAACCTGCATATGTTTGTTTTAAAAAGGCTACAATGTCCTTTAATTTTGCCGCACCAATACCAATTTCTACACCAGAATTGAAAACAGTTTCCAGATCGGCATCAGATAATCCAAAATTTGCCAGATCCAATGTTGGTAGATGTTTACGCCGTTCGCGCACAGGATTAGTGTGCGTAAACAAATGTCCACGGCTACGGTAACCATCAATTAGATTTAAAACATTAACCTCTTTTAAAAAGTGTTCTGGTGTTTCTGCTGTTACTGCAGGTGCTTCCGATCCTCTTCCAAAATCAAAACCTTCGAAAAATTTCTGCCATCCAAACTCAACAGATGACGGATCTTGCTGGTAGGATTGATATAAAGACTCTATATATTCGGCGTTTGCGCCATTAAGATAAGATAATTTATCCATTATTAACTATTTACTATAAGCATTACAAAATTAGAATTTTACCTTATATAAACGGCAAAAATCTCGATTAAAATAAATGAGCGGGCTTTAAATTTGCGAGTGCGTAAATGAACCAGCCTGTTATACAAAATATGGGTAGAATCTGTTAAAATTCAATCACACAAATGCGCTCATTTAACAGCCTGCAATTTTAAATCCAATCCTCACAACTATGATGCCCAAGTTATGGAGTAGTTGCCTTTTGGGTCGAGATTTTTGATATTTTTATCAAGATCGAAAACACTTTTTGATTTTTGATCATTACCTACACCGGCAACATTGGCCCAATTGCCCCAATTACTCGCAGGATTATAATCAATCAATTTTTCTTCAAAATAGGCAGCACCTAAAACCCAGCTTACCTCTAAATTATTGATCAGGTAAAGTGCTGCTGTTTGGCGGGCAATGTTCGAGATAAAACCAGTTTGGTTTAACTCTGTCATTACCGCATCTACCACAGCAAAACCAGTTTGTGCGTTGCGCCATTTATTAAAATTCTCCTGTTCATTTGCCACATCAACCAGGCCTTGGCTACCAAACCCATTCGGACTAAAAAACGTATTACCGTACTTTTTAAACATAAAACGGAAATAATCCCTCCACAGCAGGCCCAATAAAATATGATTAAACATTGCTTTGGTGTTGGGCACACTCTCCATCTTTTTTATTTCCCAGTACACTTTGCGCGGAGATAAACTTCCAATGGCTAACCAGGCAGAGAGTTTAGAAGCAAGAATTAAATTTTTTGTCGTGGCAGCTTGTTGCATGGCCAAAATCACCTTTTGAAGATGAGCCAGACCTTCGGCTTCTCCACCTTTAAATTCAAAATCAGCACGGAGGTCTTTTTGCTGCGGCAATAGATTAAGTTCTTCCAAAGATGGTAAGGTACCCCAATCAATCACCTCCGCTACGTTAATCCGATCTGGTGCTACAAAACATGGTTTGATAATCGAATCGCGTTCAATTTTCTTTTTGAACTGGTTAAAAGCATCAGGAATATCCTTAATGGGGAAAGGCAAATCTTCCTTATTGTATAAGGTATGGCCGATAAAATGTTTCAGGTTGACCCGTAATTTCCAAAGTGCATTTTCTACCAGTGTAGAAATATGTGTTTCTTCACGTGCTACTTCGCGGTGATGGTAAACTTCAGTAATCTCATATTCCTGAACTAGCTGAGGAATAATATCTTCGGGCTTACCTTCAGCAATCAGCAAATTGCCGCCAATCTGTTTTAAAGCATTGCGCAAGCCCAAAACACTTTCTAAAATAAACTGCGCTCTGATATTACCTGTTTTTAAACTCCCGTACCTGGTTTCGCCAAAAGAACGGTGATCTAGAATGTAAACAGGTAAAATCGCATCAGATTTAGCAATCGCTTCCACCAGCATTTCGTTATCATGCAAGCGAAGATCATTTCTAAACCAGACTAGAATTTTTTTGGACATATTTTATCGAAAAGAGTATAAGAACGCTTTACAAATTTATCTTATTTTTATTCTTCATCCAACGGCTAAGTAATTCTTTACAAATAGGAAACAAAAGAATTAGAACCAGGTTAATGCATTTTAGGTGCCTCAATCAAACCCTTTTGTATCTTTGGTGTTTAAAAAAGATGGCAAAAAAGATTCTGATTACCGGCGCTACAGGGCTTGTGGGTACTGAACTGAAAAAACACTTGCTAAACAAGGGTTATGAGGTGAATACACTTTCGCGGAAGAAAGATGACGATGCAAATAATTTTGTATGGGATGTTTATAAGGGAACTATTGAGGCTGACTGTTTGAATGGTGTAGATGCCATCATCCATTTAGCGGGCGAGCCGGTTGCCAATAAAAAATGGACAGATGAACGCAAAAAGCAGATTATTGACAGCCGTGTAAAGTCAACCGAATTACTCTTTAAAACAATAAGATCAAAGCCTGAACTTCAGCTAAAATCGTTCATTTCGGCTTCTGCGGTGGGTTTTTATGGCGATTGTGGCGATGAAATCTTAACTGAAGAAAGCCCGAAAGGTTATGGATTTTTGGCAGATTGCTGCAAACTTTGGGAGGATGCGGTAGACCAAGGCAAAAAACTGAGCCTAAGGATTGTAAAACTTCGTACCGGGATTGTGTTGAGCAATGATGGAGGCGCATTACCCCAACTGGATAAACCGGTAAAGTTATTTGTTGGCGCGGGCTTGGGTACGGGCAAACAATGGACACCCTGGCTACACATCGACGACATGGTGGAAATGTATATCGAAGCCATCGAAAACCCGAAAATGGAAGGCTGCTACAACGCCTGTGCTCCATTTCCGGTAACCAACATTGCCTTAACCAAAGCTATTGCCAAACAGCTCCGCCGTCCGTTCTGGCCCATAAAAGTACCTAAAAAAGCATTGGAATTATTATTGGGAGAGCGTGTGGATGCCGTTTTGATGAGCAATAATACCTCTGCACAAAAGATTTTAGACGCAGGATTCAAATTTAAATTCACACATTTGGATGATGCTTTGAAAGATCTTTATAAATAGGTTAACTGGTCAATTTCGTCATCCTGATCCGATAGCTATCGGATTTATTTCAGGGTCTTTCCAGGATAGATGCTGACCACGAAGTAGCTACAAGGCAATAGAAAACAATAATTCTTCTTGTAAAACAAGTTCAGCATGACGTAAAATAATTAATTTATAATTTCCCCGAATGACTCCAATATCCATCTTCTGGTTCCGTCGCGATTTACGATTAACAGATAACGCCGCTTTATACCACGCCCTTAAAGGTGATTACCCAGTGTTGCCGCTTTTTATTTTTGACCAGAATATACTGGATAAACTACCAAAAGATGATGCACGAGTAACCTTTATTTATGAAACCATTGAAGCAATAAAGAAAGAACTTCAGACTCAAGGATCAGATTTACTGGTAAAATACGGGAAACCCGAAAAAATATGGCCGGAGATTTTAAAGGAATACCAGGTTAAAGAGGTGTATACCAATCACGATTATGAGCCTTATGCCCGCGAACGTGACGATAATATGGCTGAGTTTTTAACCAGCGAAAAAATTGTGTTTAAAACCTATAAAGACCAGGTTATTTTTGAAAAAAACGAAATTTTAAAGGCAGATAAAACGCCTTATACCGTTTTTACGCCTTTTTATAAACAATGGCACGCCAAACTAGACGATTTTTATGTAAAGGCTTATCCAACTAAAAAGTATTTTAAAAACCTTCTACAAACCAGGCACCTGCCAAGCCCGGGCTTAAAAGAAATGGGCTTTGAAAAGAGTCAGCTGCATTTTCCGAAAATAGATTACAAAGACAAGCTCGATAGTTATGCAAAAGAACGCGATTTCCCCGCCCTTGATGGCACCACACATGTTGGGCTGCACCTGCGTTTTGGAACCTTAAGCATTCGGAAAGCCGTTAAAGATGCATTGGAAGCAAAATCGAATGTCTGGCTTTCGGAACTGGCCTGGCGGGAATTTTACATGACTATAATCTGGCACTTCCCCTACGCTGCTTTCGATTCGTTTAAAAAACAATACGATAAAATTAAGTGGCGCAACAACGAAGAGGAGTTTAAGGCCTGGCGAGAAGGTAATACAGGCTACCCGATTGTTGATGCAGGCATGCGCCAGCTGAACCAGACCGGCTGGATGCACAATCGTGTACGGATGATTGTGGGCAGTTTTCTAAGCAAACATTTACTGATTGACTGGCGCTGGGGAGAAGCCTACTTTGCCGAAAAATTATTGGATTACGAAATGGCGAGTAATGTTGGTGGCTGGCAATGGGCCGCAGGATCAGGGAATGATGCGGCACCTTATTTCAGGGTTTTTAACCCCGAACTGCAGACCAAAAGATTTGACCCTAAACTTGAATATATAAAAAAATGGGTACCAGAATTTGGCACAAAAAAATATGCCCAACCAATAGTTGAGCATACTTTTGCAAGGGAAAGGGTTTTAAAAGTTTTTAAAGAGGCGTTGAGTTAACTGATAATTAATTAACATTGAATGAAGGTGCATTTGGAACGCCACCAGTAAAAAAACGGCCTGTACCGCTAATACCATAATGTACAGCCTCCTTAGTACCTAAATCTATAATGATCGGCCCTGTTGCATTGGGAACGCTGTAACTTACTAAGTTAAAATTAGTAGATCCTGGATATACAGACGGAGGCATCTCATAAGTATAAGTGTAATTTAAGTTACTAAAATAGTAGTCTGTTTCATTTGTTCTCCAGCCTCCAAATGTTTTTTTTAATTCCTGACGGGATGTGAAATAATAATGAATTATTGATATCTGTGGTTGTGATGGGCTCCAAGAGCCATCAGTTCTTGGAGTTGCCTCTTTCCATAAATCAACAAAAAGTCTTCTCTTACTATCTTCGTTATAATATAATTCCGACTTTATTGCCGTAGTTGTGGTAGGGCCATAAGTATTCTCCGTTTTTGCGGTAGAGGTATTTTTTAAAATTTCAGACACAAATACACCTTGTTTAGCGTTTGTATTCCTGATGTTATTAACTTCTTGCTCATTCTTATATTTACCAGAATAAGATACCATTCTATGATCCTTTGTATAAACGGTAGTAAAGTCACCTACCTTCACCTCACCTCTGATATTGATAAATAATGCTGAAAGAGGTGTTCCGAACTTATAGGTTAATGAGCTATCAGATTTAATTTCTACTAATTCTAAATATTTATTTTTAAAATCATCAAATGCCTTACTAGTATTAACATTTGCATATTCCTTTTCTATTTCAAGCAATATATCTTTATAAGATTTAAAGTTTGCAAATTCTCTAGGCCTTGAATTAAAATTTTCAGGTCTTACCAAAATATTAACCAAAGAATCAAAAGCCTTTTGATCTCTGAATTTTAAATATCCATTTTCAATGCTCACCGCATTTGTTAAAAGTTTTTCTTTTTGATTTCCGTCATTAGCATCCTTTTTACAGGAAACGAATAAGATACTGACCAGCACAGGTAGTATTAAGTAGCGTAAATTAAATTTATTTATCATAATTAGATTGTATGTTTTCCCTTACACATCAAACATACAACTAAAAAATAAGTTAACAAACTTAAAAGTAATAAAAAATGCCCAACTATTAGTTGAGCATATCGTTATAATGAGAATAGATTCATCTAATTTGTAACGCTTACAATTTCAATATCGAAGTCTAGAGGCATCCCATTAGCCAAATCAGAAGGTAAAATCAAACGAAGCTTTCCACCAGCAGTTACCCTGCCAGGTAATATTAATTGCCAACCTTTAAATAAGTTACTTAAAACATCCGTTATTTGAGCAGGTTGTGGTACGACAACTCCATCTAAAGTTCTTAATGTATAATTTGCAACTATTGTAGAATTTAAATTAATAGCATCAGTTCCCGTACCAGGTGTAATAATTGAGTATCTTGCTCTTGACGGATCCTTAGTTAATGTTAAATTATTATTGGAAATTAACTTATTAATCTCCAATTCATCAATTTCATGTCTCTTCGATTCAAGATACAGGCCTAGGTCAACAATAATATTTTCATTTGATGCAATGTTAAGAGCACTCAGACCATTTTTACCAAAAACCATATATGATGGCATAATAAGAGTGGCTTTCCCTCCTCGATTTAATTTCGATAGCACTTCTCTAACTGGAGTTAAAAGGAATTGTTGTTGATTAAAAGTAAACCTGTCTGTATAACCTAAATAATTACCTGGTATCATTAAATCAGTAGATTGAAAAAAAACTTGTCCGGATAATGTTTTAAATGTATAAGAATAATAGACCGAATCCTGATTTGCCACAGCACTGCCTGTACCTTGTGCCGTAATTTTATAATAATACCCTTTTGTTGGATCTTTGGTAAAGCTAAAATTATTCTGCTTCAAATATGTTTGAATAGCCGCATCATCTATGCTTTGGATGGACTCATACTCTTTTTTACATGAGCTGAAAATTATGGTAGCCAGTAAAATCGCGAATAGGCCGAGTTTAGTAAATTTGTTCATTTATTATTGTAAGTCTGTAAGTGTTATGGTTAATATATCATATCAATAGAATAATATGTTTAATCTTAACCAGTATCCGCAAAAATAAGCTTTTAATGTGGTTGCAACAATTTTTAACCTATTTTAACAATTGTAGCACTTAAAAAACATGCTTATGGTAAAAATAGATAAATCAAATCGCTGCTTTGGTCTTTTGCCTTTAATCTTATGCTTATTGCACGTTTGATAATTGAATATTAAAATCCAACACCGAATTTCCGGGGATAGAACCTACCGAACTACTACCATAACCTAAACTTGGCGGAACAATTAACCTGATTTCGCCACCTTTCTGGATTTTGGGAATACCGATACGCCAGCCTTGAATCAGTTCTGCAAGGTTAAAGGTTTGTTCTTTGCCACCTCCATTATCAAACACATTTCCATTTAACAACCTTCCCTCATATTTGATGGTAATTTTGGTATTGCTTGGATAAGTAAATGAACCCGATCCAGGCTTAATGATCTCATAATATAAACCCGAGTTATCTCTAACGGCATTGATATTATTTTTTTTGATAAAATCTGTGATCTGTTTTTCGGGATCTTCGTCTTTTTTACAAGATGAAATAACAGCTACACTTAAAAATAGTATCGTAAGTAATCTAAATTTAATCATATGCGAAAATATGATTTTTATACCATAAAGCTATTTTTATGTTTTTTGCTTTCTTTTAAGTTTCATTTTTATGAAAGAGAGGTTCTAATAGATAGATCGTCATTGCGAGGAGGCTTTTTCAGCCGACGAAGCAATCTTTATGGAAAGGATCATTTCATTAGCCATGATAGATTGCTTCGTCGTGCCTCCTCGCAATGACGATTTTTTTTGACTCTATAAAAAAGAATAGGACAAAGCACGTGAAAACCGACAGAATATATATATATTTTTTTCCATAACATTTTATGGATTGCCGCCAGACTAAAAAAAGGCTTAAAGCTTGAGTTAATGCACCCAAGCCCTAAACCTTAAGCCCTACACCCTAAACCTTAAAAAATATATTTATTTGCCTCAATAAGCTGTTGTGCAACTCTTTGACGGGCATCTTTAACATTAAAAGGTTCAACTTTGGTAAAACGGCGTAAACCAACCTGCATCATGCGCAGTTCATCACCTTCCGCAAAAGCCCAAAGCGCTTCTTTACCTGCTTTGGCTATACCATCTACAGCCTCTACCATGTAAATCCGCAATAAATCCAGCTGACCTGCACATGCTTCTTCACCACGGGTATGCACCAATTTTTCCGTCCTCAGCAAAGCTGATTCCAGTACATAAACATAACTGGCCATATCGGCAATGTTCATTAAAATTTCCTGTTCTTTGCTCAGGGTCATCATCAATTTTTGAACCGCAGCACCAGCTACCATTAACGTTGCTTTTTTCAGATTAGAAAGTACTTTTTTCTCTGCAGCAAATAAGGTATCATCCTCTTCACCAAAATCAGGTATACTCATCAGCTCGGCGGCAACTGCCGTAGCAGGCGTCATTAAATCCAACTCACCTTTCATGGCGCGTTTCAGCATCATATCAACCGTTAACAAGCGGTTAATTTCGTTTGTACCTTCAAAAATACGGTTGATGCGGGCATCGCGGTAGGCCCTATCCATAGGTGCATCGGCGCTAAAACCCATACCCCCGTAAATCTGCACACCTTCATCTACCGTGTAATCTAAAGCTTCAGAACCCCAAACCTTTAAAATGGCACACTCTACCGCAAATTGTTCAACAGACTTTAATCTTGCTTTGCCAGATTCCATTCCACCTGCAACCAGTTGATCGTAAGTATCATCAATATTTTGCCCTGCACGATAGTTTGCCGAATCAACCGCATAAAGCTTAGATGCGATTTCTGCAATTTTAAAGCGGATTGCACCATATTTAGAAATCGGACGACCAAACTGGATCCGCTCATTTGAATAGTTAATCGCCGTATTTAAAGTTGCCTTCGATGCTCCGATAGCTGCCGCAGATAATTTAATACGGCCAATGTTTAGAATATTTACTGCGATTTTAAAGCCGTTTTCGCGTTCGCTTAACATGTTCTCAACAGGTACCGGGCAATCGTTAAAGAAAACCTGACGGGTTGAAGAACCCTTAATCCCCATCTTGTGTTCTTCCGGGTTCATGGTAATGCCGCCGAAATCTTTCTCTACAATAAATGCAGTTAAGTTTTTATCGTCGTCTATCTTGGCAAAAACAATAAAAACATCAGCAAAACCTCCATTAGTAATCCACATTTTCTGACCATTGATGATGTAGTGTTTACCATCATCGCTCAATTTAGCCTTTGTTTTTCCTGAGTTTGCATCCGAACCTGAGTTTGGTTCCGTTAAGCAATAAGCTGCCTTCCATTCACCCGAACCAAGTTTAGGAATATACTTTGCTTTTTGTTCTTCGTTGCCATAATATAAAATCGGTAATGTACCAATTCCAGTATGGGCCGAAAGTGCAACGGCAAAAGAGTGGCCTGCACCTACAACATCTGCAACCAGCATGGAGGTATTGAAATTTTTGCCAAAACCGCCATATTCCTCCGGTACTGAAACACCAAGAATGCCCAGTTCGCCAGCTTTGGTTAATAATGTTGGCATGAGTTCAGGATCTTCCTGCTTGTCGATTTTTTCTAAATTGGGATAAACCTCAGCCGCAAGAAAATCGCGACAAGTTTGTGCAATCATCTGCTGCTCTTCGTCAAACTCTTCAGGGATAAATACTTCCTGATAAGTGGTATCTTTAATTAAGAATTCGCCACCTTTAATTGTCTTTTTTTCAGTTGTTTCCATTGCTATAGTATCTAGTAGTGAGTATCTGGTATCAAGTCAAAACTCGAAAACTGAATACCACCAGGTTTTAAAATTAGGTTACGATTACCAGGTATCAAGACAAAGCTCAAAACCTGAAATCGCTTTAATATTTATTTATTTCATTAGTCAATCTTAATACTTAAACCTTGAGACTTCTGTCCAAAGCATAAACCATTTTTTGAATTTCAGTCGTTTTCTCTATCAGATTGGCTGATAATTCGTCATTCAACAATTCTAATCGGTTCGAAATAATTAGCTGTGTTTCCAATTCAAAGGCCGAACCCTGGCTTATAGTCAGAAAATATTTGAACTGGGCTCCGCTACCTCTGCCAGAACCTTCCGCAATATTCGAAGGAATTGAAACTGAACATCTCTTCATTTGCGATATCAATCCAAATTTTTCGTCAGTTGGCAAAAATGACGTCGCTTTGTAAACTTCAACTGCCAGGTCGATTGATTTCTGCCAAACTTTTAGTTCTTTAAAATTGTGCATATGCTTAGTATTAAATTATGAATACAAATATTTTTTGGGATGATTTTATAATTTGGTTGAACCCTATTATTCCATCTAGATACTTGATACTCATATCTTGATACTCATATCTTGATACTATTTCCTACAATAACTCAAAAATTCCAGCTGCACCTTGCCCGGTTCCTACGCACATGGTTACCATTCCGTATTTTTTGTTTTGCCTTTTCAACTCATTCATGATCTGCACAGTAAGCTTTGCTCCGGTACAACCAAGTGGATGGCCCAGTGCAATTGCACCACCGTTTACATTAATCACATCCGGGTTTAAATCCAATGTTCTGATTACCGCTAACGATTGTGAGGCAAAAGCTTCATTCAGTTCGATTAAATCAATATCTTCCTTTTTCAATCCGGCTTGCTTCAAAGCTTTTGGAATCGCCTCAATCGGACCAATGCCCATAATACGTGGCGGCACACCTGCAATACCGTAACTTACCAATCTGGCAATCGGCTCGGCATTTAATTCTTTCATTTTCTTTTCAGACACGACCAGAACGAATGCAGCACCATCTGATGTTTGCGAGGAATTACCTGCAGTTACACTGCCTACTGCGTCAAATACAGGTTTCAGTTTTGCCAACTTTTCCAGCGTTGTGTCTGCACGTGGTCCCTCATCAGTATCAACCACATAAGAACGGGTTTTCTTTTTAAGGTTGTCATCAAGGTAATTTTCATTTACCGTAATTGGCAGAATGCCATCTTTCAAATGACCGTTTTTTATGGCGTGAATAGCTTTTTCATGAGATTTTAAAGAAAAAGCATCCTGATCTTCACGGCTTACATTATATTCTTTGGCTACCGCTTCAGCAGTTAAGCCCATGCCCCAATACCAGTCTGGATTATTTTTTGCTACCTCTGCATTTGGCACCAGTTTCCAGCCACCAAAAGGCATTCCGCTCATTACCTCTACGCCACCCGCGATAATACAATCGGCCATGCCCGCTTTAATTTTGGCAACTGCTGTGGCAATGGTATCCAAACCTGATGCGCAATAACGATTTACGGTAACACCTGGTACTTTATCTGTATCCAACCCCATCAGCGAGATCATACGGCCAATATTCAGGCCTTGTTCTGCCTCTGGCGTAGCATTACCCACCATTACATCATCAATCTGTTCTTTATCTAAATTTGGGACTGATGCTACCAAAGCCCTGATTACTTCTGCGGCCAAATCATCAGCTCTTGTAAAACGGAATACGCCACGAGGTGCTTTACCCACTGCTGTACGGTATCCGGCTATAATATATGCTTCCATTGTTTAGTATCTAGTAGCTAGAATCAAGTATCAAGACTTAATTCGTTCATGCTTATTTAATTTGTTACTTATGATGAATAATTTTTTTCGACAGTCGTATCTTGATACTTGATACTCCTATCTCAAAAACTCACTTTTAATTCCTCAACGGTTTCCCTTTTGTAATGATACTCTGAATCCGTTCTAACGACTTCCTTTCTCCTGCGAGTGATAAAAATGCCTCTCTTTCAAGATCCAATAAGTATTGTTCGGTTACTTCTGTTGGTGCAGATAAATCACCACCACACATTACATAGCCCAGTTTCTCAGAGATTTTTTTATCGTGTTCGGAGATGAAATGCCCTGCGTACATACTATTTGCACCGGCATAAACAATTCCCAATCCCTGCTTTCCTAACACTTTAATATCGTTACGTTGTACTGGTTTGGTATAACCGGCATCAGCCAGTTCAATCGCTTTTGCTTTTGCATCGGCCAGTAAACGGTTGCGGTTCATTGAGATCGAAAATTTATCTTTTTGCAGATAGCCCAGTTCATAAGCTTCGTAACCTGAAGTGGAGACTTTGGCCATACCGATAGTTAAGAAACGATCTTTCAGGGCATTCTGCACAATCTGATCGTCTTTAAACTCATCAGAAGCACGCAAAGCAAACTCTTTGGTACCGCCACCGCCAGGAATTACACCTACACCAAATTCAACCAGGCCCATATAGGTTTCGGCAGAAAGCTGAACATGATCAGCATGTAAACTAAATTCACAGCCTCCGCCCAGGGTTAAATTATGCGGGGCTACCACCACCGGAATAGAAGAATATCGGATGCGCATTGACGTATTCTGGAACATTTTGATCGCCATGTTTAATTCATCCCACTCCTGTTCTACCGCCATCATAAAAATCATCCCTACGTTGGCACCGGCAGAAAAATTTGCGCCATCATTGCCGATAACTAAACCACGGTAATCTTTTTCTGCCATATCAATGGCCTTATTGATTCCCGAAATCACGTCACCGCCAATGGTATTCATTTTAGTATGAAATTCTACATTCAGAATGCCATCACCGAGATCAATAATGGAAACACCAGAGTTTTTCCAAAGCGTTTTATTTTCGCGCAGGTTATCCAAAATGATAAACTCCTCTGTTCCTGGTAGCGCTTTATAACTTTTGGAAGGGATATCGTAATATTTTTTAACCCCGTTTTCTACTTTATAAAATGACGTATTTCCGGCGTCCAGCATTTCTTGTACCCAGGCTGCAGCTTTATTGCCATATTGATCCATCTCCTCGATGGCTTCTTTTACCCCAGCGGCATCCCACAATTCGAAAGGACCAAGTTCCCAGCCAAAACCAGCCCGCATCGCATCATCAATACGATACAATTCATCAGAAATTTCTGGGATTCTATCTGATACATATTCAAATAAACCAAATGAAGAATGGCGGAACAATTCGCCTGCCTTATCTTTTCCTTTGGCAAAAATCTTCATGCGCTCACGAAGGTTTTCCACCGGCTTGGTCATTTCCAAAGTCGCCGATTTGACCTTCTGTTGAGGCTTATATTCTAATGTTTTTAAGTCGAGTGCAAGAATTTCAGTTTTTCCGTCAGCAGTTTTGGTTTTCTTATAAAAACCCTGTTTGGTTTTATCGCCCAGCCATTTATTTTCTTCCATTTTTTGCACGTATGCAGGAAGTTTAAACAAATCGTGTGCTTTATCATCAGGGCAGTTGTCATAAAGCCCTTTGGCCACTTTGATCATGGTATCTAAACCTACAACATCTGATGTGCGGAATGTGGCCGATTTTGGTCTGCCCAATGCCGGCCCTGTAAATTTATCAACCTCCTCTACCGTTAAATCTAATTTTTCGACCAGATGCAAAAGTGCCATAATCGAATAAACGCCCACCCTATTGGCAATAAACGCCGGGGTATCTTTACATAAAACAGTTGTTTTCCCTAAAAACTTATCACCATATTGCATCAGAAAATCAACAATTTCCTGCTTTGTATGTGGCGTAGGAATAATTTCCAGCAACTTTAAATAACGTGGCGGATTAAAAAAGTGTGTCCCGCAGAAATGCGATTTAAAATCTTCGCTTCTTCCTTCAGCCATTAAATGAATGGGAATACCAGACGTATTTGATGTAACTAAGGTGCCTGGTTTACGGAATTGCTCTACCTGTTCGAAAACCTCTTTCTTAATATCTAGGTTTTCGACAACCACTTCAATTACCCAGTCGTAAGCGGCGATCTTAGACATATCATCTTCGAAGTTTCCGGTTTTGATTTTATTTAAGGCTTTTTTTGAGTAAACCGGAGATGGATTTGTTTTCACGGCCGTTTGCAAAGCAGTATTTACAATCCGGTTTTTTACAATGGGGTTGTCCAATGTTAATCCTTTTACCTGCTCCTCGGCGCTGAGTTCTTTTGGTGCGATATCCAACAACAATACCTCAACACCAATATTGGCGAAGTGGCATGCAATACGCGAACCCATAATACCCGACCCTAAAACTGCAACTTTATTAATGCTTCGTTTCATCATCTATTTGCTTTTCATTAGTCTGACGAACCGTTTTATACAGTCCTTGTCAAACAGATTTCATTACTATATTTATTAATCTACAGTATAGGCTACTGTTATGTCATTCAATTTAATCAGAAGGTTGATAAAGGTCTCTTTTTCTTTTTTTGAAAAATGCTCATCAAGATATTCGTTAAATTTCCGAACAACCCCCTTTGCCAACTGTTTTTTCTCTTTACCAAAATCAGTCAAAAAAACCTTTACCGAACGTTTATCCCCTACTGATGTTTCCCGAAAAATAAGGTTTGCCTCTTCCATGTTATTCAGCATACGCGATAAACTGGTTGCTTTAACCCCAAGCAAGCCAGCTAAATTTGAAACCGCAGTGCCCTCAACATCATCTATATTAATAAGCATATAACCAATAGCCTGTGTAATCCCGAAACTGGAAGCCATTTGATTATACTTATTAAACATATTTTGCCAGGCAAACTTAATATGGTAATCTATGGTTTGTTGTTGCTTCATTTTCACTAATTTATTATGCTTGCATAACAAAGCTAATGAATGTATTTTGTTAATGCAATAGAAAAATTCAAAATATTTGTCAATTTTTTCTTATCATAGCCATACACAAAATGAAACCGCAGAATATGTTTAAAGTAAAGCAAATACTCTTGTTTAGTTTTTTTATTTTATGGGCGGCTATTGCACAAAGCCAGGTTGCCTATTTTGGAAAATCTCTTTTAAACAATCAAAAGCTAGAGGTTTTCAAAAAAACAACCACTTTATTTACCTTTCAGTATAATGACTATGCTGAATTGGAAAAATTTGAGCAGGCCATTAAAAAAAACTGGAAAATCACACCATATAAAATCATTAAACCCGAAGAGTTGGGACGTTATGATACGCTTGCCAATTATTCACTTTTTTACTTTGATGCTTATACCGAAAAGTCAGACACTATTAACAATACAAATATTATTTATGCGCTGAAGTTAATAACACCGTCTAAAAAGCCTAAGGTAAAAGAAGAAATTTTATTGGCGGCAGTAGCGCTTTTTGCTGATCCGAGTACCAATTTCCTGGTTGAAACACAGGATCAGCAATATGGCACGAAACGAAGAATAAAAAATAATATTTTATCTCATTTCTATAATAAAGCCAGTTTCTATAATTGGTCGCCCGGCTTTTTAAGCGGTTATTTAAAACAAATAAACGATGGATTGCTCACCAGCGAAAATTGTAATCTAGATTACCAATTTTACAATAGAGTGCGTTTGCCGGAACTGGCAAAAGAAACGCTGTATGTGCCCGAATATATTAAGGAGGTTTTTTCTTCGAGATTAGCTCTCTTACCACCATCAGGAATTATTGCCGAACCTTATAATTATAAACTTAAGTTTGTATCGTATAAAGCATTGGATAGTTTAATCCTGAGTAACGCTGCTCCTGTTAAATATGTGGTTTATACGCAGCGCGATAACGATAAAATCATCAGTGTATACGACAGTAAAGATGATAAGATTATTTATCAACGCTTTTATCCGCAATCGCCAGATTTTGAGATGAATGATTTAAGCGAGATTAAGAAGGTGATTGTATCACTGAAATAAGTTGGGTTTCAAATACTAATTATTAGGCTGTCATTCTGAACGCAGTGAAGAATCTTTACCATAAGACCTATTTCCTCATAATTTCAAATCCAATCGTGCCGCAAGTAAGCCTAAGAAAGATCCTTCACTGCGTTCAGGATGACAATTCGTATTTATAGCCATTTAGTTACCCCTACATTGAAGCAAATTGATTCTACGTTCAGGATGACAACCCGCATTTATAGCCATTAACCAAATCAGCTAGCGACCATACATAAAACACCATAAACTGAAAAAGTCCTGATTTTCACCAGGACTTTTTAATATTGTTTAAAAACAACTTAGTAAAGTGTAAACTCTACACGACGGTTTTGTTGACGTCCGGCTGCTGTTTTGTTAGTTGCAATCGGTTGACCCATGCCGTAACCTGTAGCTTCAATACGTGAAGCGTTGGCACCTTGAGAAACCAAGTATGCTTTAACAGATTCTGCTCTTTCTTTTGATAAACGCAGGTTAAGTTCTTTTGATCCTGTATTATCGGTATGACCAGCTAATTTTAAGCTAAAGTTTTTCTGTATCAATAATGCTGCAACCCTATTTAATGAAGCATAAGATTTAGAACGAATAGTAGCTTTACCTAAATCGAACTCTAAGTTTTTAATCGCTTCGTTAACTACTTTACGGTCTTCTTCTGTTACGATAACTTTTTCTACTACTTTCTCCGGAGTTTTTAACGGGCAACCAGCACCATCCACAACGGTACCTGATGGTGTATCCGGACATTTATCCAATTTATCAGCAACGCCATCACCATCTGAATCTTTCAATACATCGTTAAGTTCTGAGCGTAGCTTTGCATTATCAGCTTTTTGGGCATTCAATTCAGACCGTAAACCTTCAGCAGTTTGTTTTGCTTTTAGGGCTTCATCATAAGTTAAAGCTACCGGATTATGGAAAGCCAATTGTTTTCCACTACCTAACGCAAACTCTAAACCTGCATAAGCATAATTGTATTTATCGTTTCCATTTTGGTAATAACCGTCTAAGTTATCGCCATCAACAAAGTTGATTGTCCAACCCAGATCAAAGTTTACGGCATCAGAAATTTTAAATTTAGCACCTAAACCTACCGGAATAATCAATTCGTGGATGTTATCGCCACTACCAAATACCGAAGTTCCTGTTGCTGTAGTGATGGTGGGTTTGTAAGCAGCAATACCCGCTCCTGCAGAAGCATAAAGCTGTAAAGTATTTTCTTTTTTAAACATATCGATATTGAACATGTTTACAACAGCATTTAAACTTCCTGAATAAGATAAATCAGTATCAAAAGATTTTACCGGAGCGTTGTTTACCAAACCACTTTCATAGGGTTCAGAGTTATCGCCTTTTAATTTACCGCGAACGCCGTCTAAACGTAGAGAGAAATAAGGCGTAAACTGCTTTTTAATGTATAGGCCATATCCCAAACTTGATTTGTTATTACTGAAATCATTTTTTCCGCCCAGTGGTGATAATGGCGTTAGCACACCAGCGTTTACTCCAATAGACCATGATCTTAATGTTGTAGTTGAAGTTGCCGGACTTTCCTGAGCTGAAGCAACCGACCCGATTAATAAACCAGCAATTGCAACTGGTAGGGCTTTAGATAATTGTAGTTTCATAATTTTCTGTTTAACGTTGAATAGCGTCTCACAATCTTTACAATAGCCATACCAAAAATACAACGCGGTAAAAATACTTATTAACTTATCAACACCAATTTTCGCTATTGAAACCTCTGTTAAATAACGTAAACTATGGATCTAAAAGATCATTTGCGATAATAACAACTGTATTTTTATGTTAATTGAGCATTCTATTTGTCATGGCGGGATGTGCTTCTTTCTTTTTGAAAGAAACAAAAAACGCCGGCTGAAAATTTTTCTGCTAAAGGCAGCGAGTAGGCTTTGACTGTGCTTCCCGAATCCCGATAGCAATCGGGATGTTAGGCCGGTGATGCCGAGAACGAAGATTTTCTACTTTGGCTTAGCCAAACGTTCATGCATGTCGGCAAAATTAAGCCCCATAGCTCACGTTAAATAGTCATAAAGCAATTATGAGGTCCAGTGTTGAGTATCACCATTATTAAGCATATCATGCGCCAAATTATGCCCAAGTAATATGTAGCTAATTTGATACAATATCAAATCAATGAATTGAAACGAAATGGCTACCAGCCAATGGCTTTATCATCACCCCTTGGGTCGGCACCACCCTGATAATTCCCCCATTTGGTCCTCAAGATGGCATCAACTCTGCCAATTGGGCCTCGGTGTAAAATTTTATAACCTTTTGCCTTTAACTTCGATATTGATAAGCTGTCAATAGCATCCTTTTCTGCATACACTTCATCTGGCAACCACTGGTGATGAAACTTTTTAGCATTAACGGCCGATTGCATAGACATATCGAAATCGATTACATTAATAATGGTTTGGAATACAGAAGTAATAATGGTGGAACCTCCTGGTGTACCTACCACCATAAATAATCTCCCGTCTTTCTCCACAATGCTCGGCGTCATGGAGCTCAACATTCTTTTATTCGGGGCGATAGCATTGGCTTCGCCGCCAACCAAGCCGTACATATTTGGTGCGCCTGGTTTAACTGAAAAATCGTCCATTTCGTTGTTCAACAAAAAACCTGCTCCTTTTACGGCCACCAACGATCCATAAGAACCGTTTAAAGTGGTGGTAATGGAAACCGCATTTCCATCACGGTCTACAATAGAGAAATGCGTGGTTTCTTCATGTTCTTTGCCATTTATTTCACCGGCTGACACAACACTACTTGGAGTTGCAGAGGCCCAGCTAAAGTTTGCCATCCGGTTTTTATTATACGCAGCATCTAATAACTGCTGTTGCGGAACGGCATAAAAATCAGGATCGCCCAAATGCTTTGCGCGATCGGCGTATACCCTTCTTTCTGCCTCGACCATTACCTGTATGGTTGAATCGGCATTATGTCCCCATTTTTTTAAAGGATAAGGCTCTACAGACTGAAGCAACTGGATGAGGGCAATGCCTCCGCTTGATGTTGGCGGCATGGTGATAATTTTATAGCCCCGGTAGTTGCCTGTTACCGGCTTACGCCAAACGGCATGATAATTTTTTAAATCTTCTTTTGTAATAAGTCCTTTTCCGCGCTGCATTTCGGCTACAAGCGAATCGGCCACAGCCCCTTCATAAAAACCGGCTCTGCCTTTCTCCTGGATCAGCTTTAAAGTATTGGCCAGCTCTTTTTGTACCAACACATCATTTTCCTGCCAGGTGCTTTCTAAATTTACAAATGCTGTTCCATTTGGGTTAAACTCCATAAACTTTCTATGCAAACCGTTCAATTCACCGGCCTGCCTTTTGGTAATTTTAAAACCAAGTTGAGCCAGGTCTATTGCTGGCTGTAGTACCTGCGCCCAGGAAAGCTTTCCATATTTCTTATGCGCCTCTACCATACCATCTACCGATCCTGGTACCCCCGCAGCTAAATGGCCATAAAGGCTTTTATCTACAATTGGATTGCCGGCTGCATCCAGATACATATCTCTGGTAGCAGCCTTCGCTGCTTTTTCCCTGAAATCCAGGGCATTTATTTCTCCGGTTGAACTGCGGTAAACCATAAAACCGCCTCCCCCGATATTTCCCGCATTAGGATAAACCACTGCCAGGGCAAACTGAACAGCAACAGCCGCATCAACTGCATTTCCTCCCTTTTTTAAGATATCTATACCTACCTGAGATGCTTCCGGATGAGCTGAAACCACCATGCCGTTTTTATATTCGCCACTATTGTTTTTACCTAATTGTCCGGTTACACAACCAGCCAATAAAAACATCATGCTTAGGTATATTACTGATTTTTTATAATTAGTGAGGGGCTTTATAGTTTTCTGCATCCCGATAGATTTTTTCGATTATTTCACTGTTTTTTTCGGTAATCACTTTTCTTTTCAAACTTAATTTTGGCGTTAGCTCGCCCCCATCTATGCTCCACTCTTTAGGTAATAGTGCAAATCGCTTTACCTGTTCCCATTTACCAAAATCCACATTTGCCGCTTCAATAACCTCATTATATTTAGCAAGCACCTGCTCGTTTTTAATTATCTCTTCGTTTGAGCTGAAATTAATGCCCTTTCTGCCTGCCCAGGTTTTTAAGGTTTCGAAATTAGGAACAATCAATGCTGAAGGAAATTTTCTATTTTCGCCCAGAACCATGATCTGCTCGATAAAAATCGATTCTTTATATTTATTCTCCAGCATTTGCGGGGCAACGTATTTACCACCAGCTGTTTTAAACATCTCCTTTTTACGGTCGGTAATTCTTAAAAAGCGGCCATCAACCAACTCACCAATATCTCCGGTATGAAACCATCCATCCTGATCTATAGCCTCCTGGGTTAAGTCGGGCCGGTTATAATAACCTTTCATCACTTGGTGTCCACGGGTCAATACTTCCCCATCAGGGGCAATTTTAACTTCCACACCTTTAATTACCTCACCAACGGTACCAAACATGGTTCCACCGAAATGATTAACGGTAATTACAGGCGAGGTTTCGGTCAATCCATAACCCTCAAAAACAGGCATACCAGCTGCCCAGAAAATCCTCGCCAATCGCGGATTGAGGGCAGCACCGCCAGATACGATGACCACGATTTCTCCACCCAGCGCTTCTTTCCATTTTTTGAACACCAGTTTACGGGCAATACCCAGCTTGAAATTGTACCAGGCACCTGCATTGATGGTATATTTTTCGGCCAAGGCTACCGACCAAAAGAAAATTCCTTTTTTTATCCCGGTTAATGCCTTTCCTTTTTCCATGATCTTATCGTACACTTTTTCAAGAAGCCTTGGAACAGTAGAAAAGGCATTAGGTTTTACATGCTGAATATCGGCAACAATAGTTTCCATACTTTCTGCATAATAGATCCCTGTATAATTAAACAGGTATAGATAAATGATCATCCGCTCAAAAATGTGCGATAAAGGCAGAAAACTTAAACTTTTGTTAACCCCCTCGGGCATAACTACAGCCGAGTTTACAAAATTTGCGACTAAGTTATTATGCGTTAGCATTACTCCCTTGGGTGTTCCTGTTGTACCTGAAGTATAAATTAAGGTCAAAACATCATCTGGCTCCACATTTGACCGATAGGCTTCCAGGTCAATATCCGTACTTGCCTTACCGAGTTCAATTAAGGTATTCCAGTTTTCGGTGGCCGTAACTTCGTTAAAAGTATAAATCTTAATATCAGGATTTATGGCATCGGCACAAGGTTTAATTTTTTTATACAATTCTTCGTCAGCTACAAAAATTATGGCTATTTCTGCATCTTTTAAGATAAATTGAATATCATGCTCGGCTAAGGTTGGATATAAGGGGATCTGATAAGCCCCGATCTGGCTGGCAGCAAAATCAGCAATATTCCATTCAGGCCGGTTGTGAGACATTACAGCAACCCTTCCCCCTTTCCCAATACCTTGTTTAATTAGTCCACGGCTTAAGTTATCTACAGTATTACAAAAATCTACTGTACTATAATTTATCCATTTCCCGTTAATTTTTCCGCTGATGAATTCCTGCTTAGGATTTTCGAGGCTGTACTTTAAAAGATCAAAAACCCGTTTAATTTCTGCCGCCATATGAATTGTATATTATTTGGTTAAATTAAAAAAATCAAACATAAAGATGGTTACTTTATGCGTATTTATTAATGAAAATAATACTTGGCAATGAGTGAAATGCCGTATTTACTTTCCGTTAAAATATTTTTAATAAACTTAGCGATTACAAAATTACTATGCAAGCATTGTTTTTTATCAGGTTAAAATTTTTACCGAAAAAACAGAAACGGCATTAAAGTTGTTAAGCTGATAATTATTTACAAAACATTTAAATTATGAAAAAGTTATTTACAATTTTAGGATGCATTGCATTATTTGCCCTTAGTACAACAAACGTTAAAGCCCAAAACTACAAAACCGGATTAGGCTTAGGTATTGACTTCGGAGACGGCGCTACATTGGTAGGTCCTTCAATCAGACACCACTTCAGCCCTAAGGCGGCCATTCAGGGAGATGTATTGTTTGGTGGAAATTCAACCGTTATTCAAGGTTTCATCCAATACAATTCATCTATCCGTGGCGCAAAAGGTTTAGATTGGTATTTAGGTGGTGGTCCTTCCGTTCAATTGTACGATGGCGGTTCTAGTTTTTACCTTGTTCCAATGGTTGGTTTAGACTATAAATTCTCTGGTGCACCATTGGCATTGGCTTTAGATTGGAGACCAAGACTTTACATTGGCGACAACAACAGCGATTTTAATGCCGGAAGATTTGGTCTGGGATTTAGATATACTTTCTAGGTATAGCGTTTAGCGCTAAGCGCATGACGTTAAGCTTTGTATAGTAAAGCATTTAACATAAAAATCCCGTAAGATTAATTCCTTACGGGATTTTTTGTGCTTTATATATATACTAAAGATTTACGATTAAAAATTAAACTCCTGTCCATTTTTTAAGTACTGCTTTTTGCGCCGGTGTGGCATTTTCGTTAACAGTTGCTTTTAGGCGTACATTTGGATTCTCTTTCAGGGTTAACGAAATTTCTTTCTCTAATCCATCACGTCTAACCTTAAGTTTCAATACATCACCAATATTCTTTTTACCTACCAACGGGATAACATCCAACGAAATCATCGGGCTTTTCAACCTTACTGTTGCTAGCGCATCACCTAATGAGGTATCATCTAAACTGAGTACAACGTCATTTACGTTCAATCCGCTGATCCAGGCCGCAGAATTTCTTGTTGTTGAAGTAATTACCAGACCATCATTGGTCAACTGTCCGGCAGCACCGGTAACCGGCTTACCTGGAGTTGCATTTTCTGTCGAAACATCTACACCGGCATAACCAAAGTACTTCACATATTCTACATCATCTACCCCATTTACATATTTAGCCCAAAAATTGGTAAAGCTGATTCCGGATATTTTCTCCACCATGGATTTAAATTCGGCGTCGGTATAACCTCGCTTTAAAGTTTTGCACTGCAGATACATCGCTTTCATTACATCATCCAGGCTTTTAGTACCTTTGGTGGCATTGATAATTTCCAGATCCATTAAAATACCAATTACTTCGCCTTTATTGTAATAAGAGATTGAATTGTTTTTCGAATTTTCATTCGGGCGGTAACCAATAATCCAGGCATCATAACTAGACGAAGCTGCCGACTGGTATTTGGCACCCGGTGTATTTAAGACTGTGCCCACGCCACCAACTAAATCTTTCAAAAATTCGTTCACATCGGTAAAACCTGCGCGGTGCAGGTATTTGTTTTCATAATATGAGGTAAAACCTTCAGCCACCCAAAGGTTAGTGGTGTAATTTTCGTTATCATAATCAAAAGGGCCTAAAGCAATAGGGCGCAAACGTTTCACATTCCACAGGTGATGATACTCATGCGCAACCAGGCTTAAGAAGCCTTTATAACCTTCGGCTGTATTGTAAGCATTTCTTGTAGCACCTAAAGTAGTGGAGTTGAGGTGTTCCAGACCACCGCCCCCTTTTAGGAAATTATGAACAATAAACAGGTAATATTTATTAGGATTTTCGCCATAAACTGCAGTTTCCTTTTCTACAATTTTGGCCATATCAACTTTTAGTTTTTCTTTATCATAATTACCGCCTCCATACATAGCCACTTCATGGCGAACACCGGCAGCTGTAAATTCAAAAGTTTCCTGATTGCCTACCTCAATAGGGCTATCGTACAGAATATCGAAATCGCTGGCCTTATAAGTAAACTGCTCGCCAGCAACAGGAGCTAAGCCGGTAGAAACCTTACTCCAGGTATTGAACGGAACGATTTTTACCGTACTTGCCGATTTGATCATGCCGTCAGGGTGCATAAAAATACCAGTTGGTGATAAGAAAGCATGAGATTCATCAATAAATGGTGTACGCACTGAGATTTCAAATGCATAAACCCGATAATTGACCTGAATGTTAGGAGCCTTTGCTGAGAAAATCCTCCAGGTGTTTTTGCTAACCTTTTCAACCTTTGCCGCTTTGCCACCTGCAGTAGCCTTAAATTCTTCAACACTTTTTTCAAACTCACGCACTAAATAAGAACCTGGTGTCCATACAGGCATTTTTACGTCTACATAATCTTTTGTCAGTCCAGAAATATTCATCTGCACTTCTGCATAATGCGCTTGCGGTTCTTTAAACGAAACCTCAAAGCCTATTTTTACCTGCGCCTTCGCTGCCATAATACACGTTAGTAGTAAAACTAAACTTAAAACTGATTTTTTATTAAACATATTCACTGTGTTTTGCTACAAATTTAGATTTATTGATGGGGTTTTAATATAAAATAGCTCAATGTGGTGTAAAATAGTTGTTTCTGTTCAATTTACGTCTGGCGCTTGGCTATTTGCGAAAAACTCAGGGCGATTTAGCACCAAATGTCATCAGGCATTAACTGGTTGATTTATGAAGGAATAACAACTTAGTATAAATATTATGCTGCAACCAAGCTGTGAACTTCGGACCGAGATGGTAACATCCTTAATACAACGAAATTAGGACTAAACTATTTGAATATTTTTACGCTCTAATTCCAAACATTAATATCATTTTAACGTTGGAATACGCACTACACAAATCATAACATGAAGAAAAGGTATATTATCTATGCTGTTTTAGCAATAGGCCTGGCTTATCTGGTATATTACAGAATTAATGCAAATAAAAAACTAGAAGGAAAAGGTGGTGCATCCGCTGGTGCCGGAAAGGGTAAAGAGGCTGGTAAGGGAGGCGCCTCTGCTCCACTGGCAGTGGATGGAATTATTGTAAAGCCGGTATCGTTTGACAATGACCTGGAAATAACCGGCGCTATTGACGCAAACGAATCGGTTGTATTAAAAAGTGAAGTGTCGGGACTGGTGACCGGAATTTATTTTAAGGAAGGCACTATGGTATCACAAGGAAGTGTACTGGTTAAAGTAAATGACCGGGATATACAAGCGCAATTGCAGGATGCACTGACGAAACAAAAACTTTCCGGCACAAATGAGAACAGGGCAAAACAATTGCTTGCAAAAGGGGCAATCAGTCAGGAAGAATACGATACTTCCTTAGCAGATTTAAGGTCGTTGCAGGCTCAGGCACAATTAGTACGGGCGCAATTGGCCAAAACCACTATCCGCGCACCTTTTACAGGCCGTATCGGTTTACGTAACATTTCTATCGGCACTTATTTAACGCCAACCACAGTGATTGCCAACCTGGTGAGTACAAACCCTGTTAAAGTTACTTTCTCGGTTCCGGAGAAATATGCAGGGCAGATCAAAGTGAACTCCGAAATCATATTTAATACTGATGGCTCTTCAAAAGAAAACAAGGGAAAAGTTTATGCGATAGAACCGGGGATTAATTCCGCTACCAGAACCTTACAAATTAGGGCTTTAGCTCCCAATGCGGACAACGCTTTGTTACCAGGTTCCTTTGCGAAAATCAAATTGGCTTTAAGTACCCTTCAAAATGCTATTCTGATTCCTAACGAGGCTGTTATCCCGGTTTTAAAAGGTAAGATCGTTTATATCCAAAAAGATGGTAAAGCACAAGAGGTTAAGGTAGAAGCGGGTACGCGTACCGATGAAAACATTGTGATTACATCGGGATTAAAAGCTGGCGACACGGTATTAACCACCGGATCAATGGCTTTGAAAAAAGGTGCACCGGTTAAAGTTCATTTGGTTAAAGAATAATTATGAGTATCTCTACCACGAGTATAAAGAGGCCGGTGCTGGCCATTGTGATGAACCTGTTAATTGTTCTTTTCGGGATTATAGGTTACACTTTTTTGGGTGTCCGCGAGTACCCTTCCATTGATCCGACCGTAGTTTCGGTAAGAACCTCTTACCCAGGGGCCAACGCTGATATTATTGAATCACAAATTACTGAACCGTTAGAAAAATCGATCAATTCTATTGATGGGATCAGAAATATCTCTTCATCAAGTAACCAGGGAGCCAGTAATATTACCATAGAGTTTAACCTTGACAAAAACATTGAAGAGGCCGCAAATGATGTGCGTGATAAAGTATCGCAGGCAGCCAGAACTTTACCGAAAGATATTGATGGTTTACCGGTAGTAAGTAAAGCCGATGCCAATTCCGATCCGATTTTATCGATGACGATACAGAGTGATAAACGCAATACGCTCGAATTAAGTGATTTTGCCGAAAACGTAATTGCTGACCGGATCCAAACCATTCCCGGGGTAAGTAGTGTGCAAATCCAAGGGCAAAGGAAATATGCCATGCGTATCTGGATGGACCCGAATAAGCTCAGTGCTTATGGCTTAACCTCACAAGATATTGTTACGGCCTTAGATAATGAAAACGTAGAACTCCCATCAGGAAAAATTACCGGGGCTACCACTGAACTAACGGTTAAAACCTTAGGGAAACTCACCAACGAAAGTCAGTTTAACAACCTAATCTTAAAAGCCGACAGCAACCAGGTGGTTAAACTGAAAGATGTGGGTTTTGCAGTTTTAGGACCAGAAAACGAAGAAACCATTTTACGCGAATCGGGCAAACCGATGGTGGCCATCGCTATTATCCCCCAGCCAGGCGCTAATTACCTTGACATCAGTAAAGAGTTTTACAAACGTTTTGATAAGTTAAAAGCCGATATACCGCAGGATATTAAACTAAAAGTGGCATTAGATAATACCCTTTTTATCAAACGTTCGGTAACCGAAGTAGCTGAAACGATTGGCTTGTCGCTGGTATTGGTAATTTTAATCATCTATCTCTTTTTCAGGGATTGGGCCATCGCCTTCAGGCCATTGATTGATATCCCTGTATCATTGATTTTTACCTTCTTTATTATGTATGCCTTTGGCTTTTCTATAAACGTACTAAGTTTATTGGCCATTGTACTGGCTACTGGCCTGGTGGTAGATGATGGTATTGTAGTTACCGAGAATATCTTTAAAAAGGTTGAAGAAGGGATGTCGCCATTTGAGGCAGCCATTAAAGGATCCAATGAAATATTTTTCGCGGTAATTTCGATTTCCATTACCCTTGCAGCGGTATTCTTACCTGTAATCTTCTTACAAGGCTTTGTTGGTCGCTTATTTAGAGAGTTCGGTGTAGTAATCGGCGCTGCAGTATTGATATCTGCCTTTGTATCGCTTACCCTAACACCGATGTTAAATGCCTACCTGATGAAAAAAGGGGGGCATAAGCCATCTAGATTTTACAACTGGACAGAACCCTATTTTGTAAAATTGAATGATGCATACGGATCGAACCTGAATAAATTTTTGGCTAAAAGATGGCTTTCCGTGCCGATTATATTAGTTTGTATGGGGCTTATTTTCCTTTTCTGGAAGATATTACCAAAAGAAACTGCCCCATATGATGACAGGAGTGCCATCAACATCAACGTATCTACACCGGAAGGCGCTTCATTTGCCTACACGGATAAGTTTATCATGAAGCTGAATCAGTTGGTGATTGATTCTGTTCCGGAAAAAAATGTGAACATTACCATTACTTCGCCAAGCTTTGGCGGCTCTGGCGCGGTAAACTCTGGGTATGTACGGATGGGCCTTACCGATCCGGAAACCCGTGAGCGTTCGCAAAAAGAGATTGCAGATATGCTTACCCGCGTAACTAAAAAATATACCGAAGGCAAAACCATTGTGAACCAGCAACCTACCATATCAGTAGGACGCCGTGGTGGCTTACCCATCAGCTACATTATCCAGGCTCAAAATTTCGAAGAGCTACGTGAGAAAATTCCATTGTTTATGGATGCTGTAGCCAAAGACCCCACATTTACCGTTTCGGATGTGAACCTGAAATTTAACAAACCCGAAATTAACCTGACCATCGACAGGGATAAAGCCAAAAATTTAGGTGTTTCTATTTCGGCTATTGCCCAAACCCTGAACTTAGGGTTGAGCGGACAAAGGTTCTCGTACTTTTTTATGAATGGAAAACAGTATCAGGTAATTGGGCAGTTTGACCGGGGTGATAGAAAAGATCCATTGGATTTAAGTTCAGTTTACGTACGTAACGACAAAGGAGAATTGGTGCAGCTTGATAACCTGGTAACCGCCAAAGAAGAAAGCAGTCCGCCACAGTTGTACCGTAATAACCGCTTTATTGCCGCTACCGTTTCGGCAGGTTTAGCACCGGGCAAGAGTATTGGCGAAGGTATAGAGGCGATGGATGCCATTTCAAAAAAAGTATTGGATGAGACTTTCTCTACTGACTTAGGTGGAGAATCGCGCGATTTTAAGGAGAGTTCTTCCAATACCGTTTTCGCGTTTGGTTTGGCCCTGCTTTTGGTTTATTTAATTCTTTCTGCGCAGTTTGAGAGTTTTAAAGACCCGGTTATTATAATTTTAACTGTACCAATGGCAGTTGCAGGGGCATTTTTATCGCTCTGGTTGTGTGGCCAAAGCTGGAATATTTTCAGTCAGATCGGTACCATTATGCTGATCGGTTTGGTAACTAAAAACGGAATTTTAATTGTAGAGTTTGCCAACCAGCTTAAAGAAAAAGGCATTCCCATCCCAGAGGCCATCAGGGAAGCTGCGGTTTCGAGGTTACGCCCAATATTAATGACCAGTTTGGCCATTGCCATTGGTGCCTTACCTATCGCGCTCGCATTGGGTGCTGCGGCAAAAAGCAGAATGAGCATGGGAACCGTTATTGTAGGCGGAACTTTATTCTCTTTGGTATTAACCCTATTTGTAATACCGGCCATTTACTCTTATTGGGCAAAACCTTACAGGCCCAATCAAGAATTAAAAGAAGCACATCGTTTTGAACAGGAAGCTTTACATACAGAAGAATAAGATGAGCAAGAAATTAAAAACATTTATCATGCTGATAAGCTTATCGTTTTCAGGTTTTGCACAAGAAAAGTTAAGCCTTCAGGAAGCCATTTCCATTGCATTACAGCACAATTACGACATCAAAATCAGCAAAAATCAGATCGATATAGCAAAGAACAATGCCAATATTGGCAATGCCGGTATGCTACCCAGTATAACCGGAAATTACACCAATGGCGGAAGTATCCAAAATACGAGGCAAAGTCCTGTAACTGGTCCTGACCGGGTAATTACCGGGGCTAAGAGTACCAATAACAGTTATGGTGCAGAATTAAACTGGACCATTTTCGATGGCTTTCGCATGTTTGCCAATTACGATCGTTTAAAGGAATTACAAAAACAGGGTGAATTAAATTCGCGCTTAACCATTTTAACTACTGTTGCTGATGTAATTGCAGCCTATTATGATATTGTAAGACAACAACAACTGGTTAAAGCAGCGGATAGCGCCATGGATGTTTCGGTATTGCGCACCAATATTGCCAAAACGAAATTACAGCTTGGACGTGGTTCTAAACTGGACGTGCTGACCGCCCAGGTTGATTATAATACGGATACATCAAATTACCTGCAAACCAAAAATGCGCTGCAGATCGCTAAAGTTCGCTTAAACCAATTAATGGTTAGGGACCTTGGAACTACTTTTTCTGTTGCTGATAGTATTGATGTAGACAAAGGTATCTTATTTAGCAAGATGGCCGAAATGGCTGAAAAGCAGAACCCTGACGTGCAGAATGCATTTATCAATCAACGCATTGCTTCTTTGAATTTAAAGTCTATACGTGGGGCCCGTTATCCCGCAGTTAGCCTGAACTCGGGTTACAGCAGGGCAAACAGTACCAGCCCCACTGGTTTTAACCAAAAATTTGCGGCCAATGGATTTACCTATGGCGTTACAGCAAGTATCAATTTATTTAATGGCTTTTTACAGCGTCAGCAAGAGCGCAATGCCAAAATCGAGATCGATAATTCGATTCTTAACCTGAACAAAACCAGATTGGATGTGAATGCGCAGTTACTTGCTGCCTATGAAAATTATAGTACTTATCTTGATTTGATTAGATTAGAACAGCGGAATGTAGATATAGCGAAACAGAATTTAGATATCACCCTGGCAAAATACCGTTTGGGCAGCATAGCTCCGTTAGAACTGAGAGAAGCACAGCGTAATGCCATCGACGCTCAAAACCGTTTCATCGAAATGCAATATCAGGCAAAAATAGCCGAAAACACTTTAAAAACAATTAGCGGAAGTGTTGATTTGCTGAACTAAATAGTTTCAATCCCTTGCCAAGAGCAATCAGACATAAGGCATACTATCAAACTTTCTAAAAATACAGCCATATCTAAAAGCGGTGCCAGTGAGCTTTAAAAGAAGTAACGAAATTATTTCAAATATAAAATGCTATAATTAATTTTTATATTTAGGGCCATGATACTTGTTGCAGATAGTGGCTCATCAAAAACCGATTGGATGGGTTATCATAATGGCGAAACCATTAAATTTAATACACCTGGAATAAACCCATATTTTTTAAGTGAACAAGAAATTACCAAGCTGATTTCCAAAAACGAATCCTTACTTCAATATGCCAGTGAGGTGAAAGAGATTTACTTTTTTGGAGCTGGTTGTTCTTCGCCAGATAAACATGAGGTGGTTTCAAACGGTTTATCAGCTGTTTTTAGCCGCGCTTTTATTTCTGTAGACCACGACCTTCTGGGTTCAGTATATGCTACCTGTGGAAGCGCCGAAGGATTAAACTGTATTTTAGGTACCGGATCTAATATCTGCTACTTTGATGGCAAAAAAATTCATGATGGTCACCATGGTCTGGGCTATGTTTTAGGTGATGAGGGTTCTGGCACCTTCTTTGGAAAAAAGGTGCTCCTTAGCTATCTGTACGGAAAAATGCCATCAACATTGGCAGCAGAATTTAAAAAATCCTTCCCCGCCGAAAAAGAGCAGATTATTACCAATGTTTACCAGAAACCTTTCCCCAACATCTACCTGGCAAGCTTTAGCCGCTTCATGGCCAGCCATAAAGACCACCCTTTTATTCAGGAAATATTAAGAAATGGCTTTCAGGAATTTGTAGATACGAACGTTAAAGACTATCCCAGATACAAAAACGTACCTTGCCACTTCGTAGGCTCCATAGCCTATTATTATCAGGATGAACTCATTTCGGTATTACAGGAAAACGGCATCGAGGCTGGCAAAATTTTACAAAAACCAATAGATGAGCTGTTTAGTTTCATCTTAAATAAAGAGGGCATTGCACAACAGGCCAGTTAAGTTAAATATACATTTACATCATAATTTGTTAAAATATGCTTAAAATGGTAAACATATCCGCGCAAACTTTTGTTATACTTTTAAAAGCATATAATTGCACACACATATGAAGAGAATATTGGTAGTAGATGATGATATTGAGGTTTTAGAAACCATACAATTGATCCTGGAAATTGGAGGGTTTAAAGTTTCGGCACTAAATGATGGTGAAGAAATTTTTAACAGAATTGAAAAATTCAGTCCTGATTTAATCTTACTTGATATTTCTTTAGGGCATATAGATGGTCGTGTATTATGTGAACAGCTAAAATCTATTGAAAGCACTTCTAAAATACCTATCCTGCTTATCTCCGGCTTATACGATCAAAAAGATTTTACAACCTTAAATTATGGTCAGGATGATTTTTTATCAAAACCTTTCCAAATGGATGTGTTGCTAAAAAAAATCACTAAAATCTTATCGCTGGAAGAAGATAAGCCAAGTTTTCTTTTAAATTAAACTCATTCAGATTTAAATATTCAGCCAAGAAGATCTTAAATTTTCTTGGCTTCTTTATTTACAGCACAAAAATCACCTCTCAAAAAAATTAACAGATCTTAATGATACCAAGCAATGAATGGTTAAAAACCTGGAACGAGAAGCGCACATTATTAACCTGCCCCAACAACCTGAACGATTATTTTGAAGAAACAGCTGTGGCTGGCAAAAAGATAGATCGCCTTGAACTGGGAAGTGTATCTATCCCTACAGGAGAAATTCTGGTGAGAGATCCCCTGGTATATATCCAGAAAAATGCCGAGCCATATTTGATTAAGGTTCCTATTGGTGAATTTCCGGTAACGGCGGCTGTTATTATTCCTGACGACGATGATTGCGCACGGTATGCTGCCGTTAAAGTGCAGTTTACAGCTTATGATGCAATTCGCTTTGAAGAAGCATTAATTGGCACAGAAAACCTGATTGATTTTAATGAAGGTGAATTTTTCGGTTTTAATGTGGATGCAGGCTTGGCTTGTGTACTGGATAAAGAAACTTTAAAACATTTTTGTACGTTTCAGGATAAATTTCATAACGAACATCCAGGTAAAAACCTCTATGATGATTATTTCGCTGCACTTTTTGCAGCCAACTATGCTGAGAACCCTGATTACCAACGTAAAGATGGCGATTGGATTAACTGGAAAATACCAGGGACTAATTATCATATTCCATTTTTTCAAAGTGGCTTTGGTGATGGTACTTACCCGGTTTATTATGGTTTTAATATAGAAGGTAATGTATGTTCACTGATTATCCAGTTTATAGATATTGAATTGGCCTATAGTGAGGAAGAGCAGTAAAAATAATTGTTATCCGTGCGGGGGTGAGTAAAAACCGCGGCGTTAAACTGACAAAGACTAAGCTTAACTTAAAACATATGAAAAATAAAGACTATAAATAGGCACCCTGAGTGGAAACTGCTCCTATTAGCACCAACACCAAATGATCTAAACCCGAGGGCACGAATACCCCCGATTTTTCAGCCTACCGTGTTGACACAATTAATTACGGCATTTTTCTTCCGCTCTATGCCGCGGGGCATGGTACTTTGGAGCGCCAAAGTACCCAAAGCGCTTCGTCAATCCAGCAATGAGCCCTTCGCACAATTCCATCCGCATCAAAAAAACAGCGGCACTTCGTTTTGTGTTCAATTTTTTTTAAAAAATTAAATCATCGTCATGAACACAAAACCACTGCGTTTCAGGTTTGCTAGTGCAAGTCTATCTGGCCTGCTACTGTTTTTTTGATTTCCCGGCTCCTGGGATTGACAGCGTCCTTAGCTAAAATCCGTGCACTATTAAAGTTGGCTAGCAAAATGCCCATACCATTCTTAAAAAAGATGTGTCCACACGATGGGATTTTTCATCGGAGCAGAAGATACAGCGGGTTAACGTTAATTGAAATACAGGTTTGCTTTTCAAATCATAGTTTAAACTGTATACAATAAAAACAACTAGTGTTCTGTGAGAACACAGACTACGGAATCACATTAAATTTCTACTACTTTGCACTCCGTTCGAAGTGCCGATCGTCTTGAATCTTTACTAAAGAAATTAATCATTCTTTCTTCATCTCCCGTTTTCCATCTTACATCTTACTGTCATTTTGGCAAACAAATTCTTTTGGAACAACCCTTGATATGCAGGATGTAGATTAAACAATTTATTTACATATGAGCATACAGGAAAAAGGAAATATTTCTATACATACTGAAAATATTTTCCCGATAATTAAAAAGTTTTTATACTCTGATAACGAAATTTTTCTTCGTGAATTGGTTTCTAACGCAGTAGATGCTGTTCAGAAAATTAAAAGACTTGCTTCATTAGGCCAGTTTAATGGAGAAGTTGGCGCACCGTTAGTACAAGTTGCGGTTGATAAGGATGCAAAAACCATTACCATTAGCGATAATGGTCTGGGAATGACGGCAGAGGAAATTAAAAAGTACATTAACCAGGTTGCTTTTTCTGGCGCAAGTGAGTTTGTAGAGAAATTTAAAGATGCGAAAGATGCCAACGAAATTATCGGTAAATTCGGTTTAGGCTTCTATTCGGCTTTTATGGTTGCGGATCTGGTTGAAATTCAAACTTTATCTTATCAGGATGGTGCTGAGCCTGCCCGCTGGGTTTGCGATGGAAGTACAGAATTTGAAATTACAGCAGGCACTAAAACTACCCGTGGTTCAGATATTATCTTACATGTAAACAAAGATTCGGAAGAATTTTTAGAGGAAAGTAAACTGCAGGAAATCCTTAATAAGTATGCTAAATTTTTACCGGTTCCAATTAAATTTGGCACTAAAACCGAATCGGTAGAAGACGGTACCGATGAAGAAGGCAAAACTAAATATAAGGATGTTGAAGTTGATAACATCATCAATACCACTAACCCGATCTGGACAAAGGCGCCTGCAGATTTGTCAGATGAGGATTATTTAAAATTCTACCGTGAATTATACCCATTTAGCGAGGAACCATTATTCTGGATCCACCTGAATGTTGATTATCCTTTTAATTTAACCGGCGTACTGTATTTCCCTAAGTTGAAAAACGATTTCGAAATGCAACGCAACAAAATTAAATTATACTCCCGTCAGGTATTTATTACCGACGAGGTTAAAGATATTGTTCCCGAGTTTTTGATGTTATTGCACGGCGTAATCGATTCTCCTGATATTCCTTTAAATGTATCACGTAGTTTCTTGCAGGCCGACAGCAACGTTAAAAAAATCAATAACTACATTACTAAAAAGGTTGCAGATAAATTAAGTGAATTATTTGCTAAAGATCGCAAAGCCTACGAAGATAAATGGAAAGACATTGGTCTTTTTGTTAAATACGGCATGATCAGCGAAGAGAAATTTTACGATAAAGCCAAGGACTTCGCTTTAGTTGGCAATACTAAAAATGAGCTTTATACACTTCCTGAATATAAAGAAAAAGTAACAGCCTTACAAACGGATAAAAATGGAAATGTTGTGTATTTATACACTAACGACGCTGCAAAACAAGATGCATTTATCCAATCAGCCAATAAAAAGGATTATGATGTTTTGGTGTTAGATTCGCCGATTGACAATCACTTTATTAATCAACTGGAGCAAAAATTAGAAAAAACATCAATTAAACGGGTTGACTCTAGTGTGGTGGATAAATTAATTGAGAAAGATGAGCAGAACGAGCATGTTTTAAGTGAGGATCAGGTGAAGGAGGTAACCGCTATTTTTGAAAAAGCCATTACCAAACCTGGCATGCACGTAGAAGTTGTAGCTTTAAATCCGGAGGAGTTACCAGTTACAATTACCATGGACGAATTTATGCGCAGGATGAAGGATATGGCTGCAATGGGAGGCGGAATGAACTTTTATGGTCAAATGCCCGACAATTACAAAGTTGCCATTAACGGAAACCATAAATTGGTAGGAAAAATTTTAAATGCTGAAGGAGAAGAGCAGCAAAACCTGGCTAAACAAGCAGTAGATTTAGCGCTTTTGGCGCAAGGTATGTTAACCGGAGCAGAGTTAACTGCTTTTGTAAGCAGAAGTGTAGCATTAATATAGTTTTATTATATTATCATTTTCAAGGGAGAAATCGGATCGGTTTCTCCCTTCTTTTTGATATAAAGACACAAAAAAAGTCCTGATCAGATCAAGACTTTTAAAGCATTTTCGAGAACGCCTAAAATAGTTTTAATAGCCTTAGCCAGCTGTTACAACATTTACTTTTTGATCTACATTAAAATAATCTTTGTGATCTTCGATCATTTTTGCAATGATAGCCGCTTTGGTATCGGTTATTTTAAACTCGAACAAAGGCTCTTGATTTTTCTTTGATCTCACCATTTTCTCCGTATAAAAGCGGTACACCAAACCATTGGTCAATAAACCATATTTGGCTTTTGTTTTACGGAAGTATTTAGATAAGCGCGAATCGTGAATATCCAAATTGTCATTGTGGTGTTTACATTCAACCAGAATTGTTGGCTCACCATCTTTCATAATGGTATAATCAACTTTTTTACTCTTTTTAACTCCGAAGTCTAGAACAGCGTCAGATTGAACCTCAGAAGGATCAAATCCTAAGATTTGGATAAAAGGCATAACCAACGCATTCCTGGTTAAATCCTCAGATTGAACTTGCGGAAGCATTTTCTTAATTCTTACGGCAAATTGCCCGATTTCGTCTTTCAATTCCATATTGTTACCTATTATAGATAGTTAATTTTTTAAATGATACTGGTTGAATACCGAATTTGCTGTAGCGATAATCTGATCTAAGCTTTGTTTATCAAAAAAGTTTCTGTCCAACATATCAACCATATAAGTCAATTTATTGATGTCATTTGTTTCCATCTTAAACTGAAAACTTCTCATACCATCTTTTATTGCCTGTTGTACATAATTACGTACAACCAGGAAAGATTTCCTGAAGGCATATTCACGCTCCAATTGGCCTCTAACAGGCTGCTGTCCGTTAAGATTGCTATATTCATTTTGCATTCTCTGGTACATGTCTGAGTTAATTCCTTGGTTTTTCAGAATCCCCTTATAGTAGATCTTATTAAGTAAATATTCGTATTCGTTGTTTTTCATTTGGAGGATGGGTAGATGTAGGGAATATTTATTTGGTTTTCCGGTATTTCTTTTTTTAGGTTTTCACTATCAAACCCAGTATTGTATGGCCTGTTTTTAATATTATTATCTACAGGCTACACAAGATTGGGCAGGCAGATGTTTTTGCAATTAGTAACTTTTAACTACTAATCATTTGTTTTTGGCAAACAGTATAAAGATTATAAAAAGAAGAAGCGCTGTTAATTTTTTTACATCAACCACCCGGAATATTACACGAAACCCAGGTTTTCAATAGACAAAACCGGGAGATAAGTTTTTTTAAGGCGCAATTGTTAATTCAACTCATTTTTATTTAACTTGCATTCAAATCAAATAAACCCACAAATTCTACACATGAATCTAAAATGCGTTGTTATAGACGACGAGCAACATGCAATTGAAGTATTAACTGACCACATTGCAGAAATGCCTGGTTTAACTGTTTTTAAAACTTTTACCAGTCCTGTCCAGGCACTTACCGAAATAAGTATCGAAGACGAAATTGATTTATTATTTATGGATATTGATATGCCAGGAATAAACGGATTAGAACTGGCCAAAAATATCAGGGAAAAGGCGAAGTATCTTGTTTTTACAACTGCGCATCCCGATTATGCCCTGCAAGCATTTGATGTACAATCAGATCAGTACTTATTAAAACCTATTTCATTTGCAAAATTTGCATTAGGTATTGATCGGATATTAAAGAAGGAATCAAACAATAGCAACAAGGCAACAACGAAAGAAGCTGATCAGGTTGCCGCCCTTTATATTAAAGGCGACCACAAGTATGCTTTTTCAAATATTGCTATTGATGAAATACTTTATATCAAAGCACTACAGAATTATATACAGATTATTACAAAATCTGAGATCCACACCACATACCTTACGCTGAAGGAAATTGAAAAGGCCCTGGAAAATCATGCATTTATCCGTGTCAATAAATCAAATATTGTTGCCAAGGCAGCAATTAAGAAAGTAGACGGAAATATAATCAGGCTCATCAATAACGAGATGATACAAATAGGAGAAGGTTACAAAGAGGCTTTCTTCGCCTATGTACAGAGTAGTTTATTAAAATCGAACCGAAATTAATACCCTTCTGGTTTCTCACTAATAGGATAAGTGATGAAGTTAAGAGACTACAATCCGAAGATGAAGCTAGTCATTACGGTGTGACTTTGGTCTCCTGTTGGGTTAGTGGAAAAGTTGTTTTTGGATTTAACGTTTTTATAAACAAAAACAGTCTTTTTAGCAAGTTTGCCTGTGTGCTGAGCTTTCATGGTAACGATGTTTAAATATGATGATATAATATTGAATATCTTATTAAGAATTAAAATTCGATAATAAAGCTGGTCATTACCGTGTGGCTTTGATCTCCTGTCGGATTAGTAGAGAAGTTGTTTTTTGCTTTAACATTTTTATAAACAAAAACAGTTTTTTTAGCAAGTTTTGCAGCAGAATCAGTGTGTTGAACTTTCATGATGATGATGTTAAAAATGATGAGTTAACTATTAAAATGAGTTATTTTGAAATTAAAATTCGATAATAAAACTGGTCATTACAGTGTGGCTTTGATCTCCTGTCGGGTTAGTAGAGAAGTTGTTTTTTGCTTTAACATTTTTATAAACAAAAACAGTTTTTTTAGCAAGTTTTGCAGAAGGATTGGTATGTTGAGCTTTCATAATATATAGTATTTAAATTTTTGTTATTATCGTTGTGATTAATTTTCTGTAAAGATGCACCGCAAAATTAGCCCCAACTACTTTTTTACACCAACCCCTGTTTTTGGGAGATAAAAACCCCATTTTAATAGATTAAAAGAAAAAAATGAGCTTTTTACATTTAAAAAAATTCTACGAAAAGTATAAGTTTCACTTATTGGTATGGAGTCTTTATATCATTTATGAAGTATTTATTCTGGGTTTAGCTACCCATAGATTTAGAGAACCCGGAGCTTACCTGTTAGTTTATATTGTTAATATTTTTACCTTTTACGTGTACGGTTTTTTTCTAAAAAAAATGCTCAAAACCGGATCCTTTCCCATAAAACTTCTTAAGATTGCCGCCCTTATTGCCATAATCATTTTTGCATACGTTGTTTCTACCTTTCTGCTTATTATTTTGTTTGAGCAGATCAGGTTAATTGAAATAAATCCATCTAGATCTTTTAACATGGAATTTATACTTCCATGCATTTATCGCTCCATATTATATATTGGTTATTCTACCGGCTACATATACGTTGTTAAATCATTTCAGGATCAGAAAAAAGTAGAAGCCTTAGAACGGCAGAATCTGGTTACACAGATAGAAAAACAGGCTTTGGAAAATGATCTTGTTCAATCGCAAAACAATTATCTGCGTAGCCAGATCAATCCACACTTCCTGTTTAACACCTTAAACTTCATTTATAACGATGCCCGCAAAAAGGCGCCTATGGCGGCTGATGCCATTATGAACCTGGCGGAAATGATGCGTTATGCGCTAAAACGCCCATCAGCATCAGAGATGGTTCCGCTGAGTGAAGAAATCGAACAGATCGAACACCTGATCAACCTCCATAAGCTCCGTACAGCTAATACCATTAATCTGGAACTTAAAGTAACAGGCGATATGTTTGGGATAAGATTTCCTCCGCTTATTTTATTGACACTGGTCGAAAATATATTTAAGCACGGAAACGTTTCACACTCTACCCAGCCGGCAATTATTAAAATTGCTTACGAAAATGACAAGTTGAATATCAGTACCATAAATATGATTAATGATAATAATGGCAAACAGACAGAAAGCCATCATGTAGGTATTGAAAATGTTGGCAAACGTTTAAGTAATTTTTATGGCAATGATTATGTATTCAAGTATTATCAAGATCCGCTTAACCGTTATATTACTGAAATAGAGGTAACGGTAAATAACCCATTGGCCAGGCTAAACCGTTAAGTTCCTGTTGCATTTTGGCGCTGGATATCTTTTAGCAGAAAATAGTACATCACCATTTCATGTGTTCGCTGATCTTTGTTGAAAAGCCGGTTTACGTGCATATGCATTAAATCGGTCAATAACTTTGGTGCATTTTCCGCGCCACATTGTGCAAGGGTTTTGATCAACGAATCAGAAAAAGCATTAAACCACTGCTCCTGTTCTACAGTTAATGCTGTCCATTCGGTTTTCCGAAATTCCTGGTAATGAATATTTAGTTGCTTAAAATCGGCTGCATCCAACCTATGCTCTTCATTAAAGTTATCAGACATTAACCTCACGATCTTACTGATGGCCGAATTATCGATTATGTTAGATTTAATAACTTTAGAAAACAAAACACTACATAATCTATATTTATTAAAATCATCGGTTTGCGTTTCTAAAAGCGATAATACAAATCTACTGTCTATACCAAAGTGCTTCTCTACATCTTCGATTATATTACTGCCATAACGTTCCAGTTCGCGCTTATACGTTTTAAGTTGCACATCTGACACGAAACCCGAATTTACAAACACTTCCAGATCGTCCATCAACTTTGCTATCAACAACTGCCCACCATTTGGATTGTTGAGTTGAACCCTAAACCTAATGTGGTTTCCATTTTCGTTGTAACGAATAAAAAACCATGATTTTACCTGATCTGCATAAGTAATAAGGAAGGGGGCAATTACTTGCATCAAAATCTCATCGCTCCTTTGCTGGTGGCAATAAATTTCGAAATATAGCCATTCTTTACCTGGCAGAAAAAAACGGGTAACACCTTCATCTGCGGATGTTTTAGCCAAACGCCTGTAAATTTGTTCGCCATGGCTGATGCTTAAAACAAACTGTGCGAAATAGGGCTTAGCGGCTTCATCAACCACAATGCTATTTTCAGACATTATCACTTCTTCAACGTAAGTATTGCCCTGTTTTTGCACATACTGCAAAAAAGCATTTATATCATCGTCGTTGTTTAAGGCAAAGCACAAGGTCTGATCAGACATACCGGCTTTAAAATATTCACTTATGCCTAAATTTTTGAGGTATGATCTACACTCGGTGATGGAAAGCAATTTTTTATCGGTACCCGACAGCGCTTCTTTTTTAATTTTCCATTTGTTGCTGCTTAAAACAATATTCTGATATTGCAACCTTGGGTAGTAGTCAAGATCAGGAATAATGGCATCAAGCGGAAAGGAAAGACTGGTTTGCAAGCCCTGATGCTGCAAATCGCATAATAACCTAAATACAGAAAGGTCTGAACGGATATAATTATAGGCAGAGGCCATTCTTGGCACCAACCTTTTATTTAATTGCCTGGAGCGAAGGATAATCTCCGTACCCTTAACTGAAATTTGTATATCATTTAATGCAAGTGGAACAGATGAGGTATCGAAATTTAAAATTGACAACTGATGCCCATAGATTAATTTCCGCCGGTTTACATTATCTACATTAGCTTCTACCATATAAGCCACATCAAAAAACAAAACATCGGGATTTGCTTCCTGTTCTGCATCGGCAATGGCTTTTGCATAATTTGCTACACTTTCATCAGCCATGGTAAACCTTCCGCTTAAGGCGTTGGATGTAACTCCACCAATCTGTTCTACAAAAATCAGGTCATCATGAACCGACATGACCATGCTAAATGAGTTAGGTAATGGCACCAGCTTCTGATGCTGTGGTAAATCAAGTTTGTTCAGATAAATAGTTTTATCTTTTTCAAATCTCTGTTCGGCAAGATAACTTTTTAATGCTGTTTTCAGATTTTCTGTTTCTTCTTTTTTAGCCGGTTTATTAATGAAACGTGTTATAAAACCGCTGTTTTGACCGGCTTGCTCCAATTCGTCATAACCTACGCCCATCTCAGGGTCTAGCGCCAGTAACAACGGTACTTCCTGATCTTCGAATTTCTTCTTAAACCTATTCCGAAACTGATCAAGGGCACCATGACCTTTTACCGGCATGATGTTATGTAACATACTGATCAAACCCGGAACAGACTGAAGCAAACGTTCATTGATGCATCCGGATACAGCTTTACGTTGTGCAATAAGGTATTTTGGCAGGTCTTCGGTGGCGGTTAGTCCCAAACGTTCAAAATAATCATCTCCTATAATATTGGGGTCGTAGTTGGTAAAAATGAGCTGCAAATCATGCATATCCTGCAGCAAGCCAAAGAAATTTTGCGTTTCAGTGTCAGTTAAGCTTAGTTGATTTAGCAAATCATTAAGTCGGATTGGCTTTAGGCAGGCAGCCAATATCTGTTGTACAAATTCGTTCTGGTCCAATTCAGCCAGTTCAAAAACACCATCAGTGCAGGCAATATAACGGATACTATCCGGTGTTAAATAATAACTGCTGTTACTAAATAGCAGACAGTTCTTTTGCAACAAATCTTGCAATGGCAGTTGAATATTATTCTTGTATGGCCAATCAATCAGCTCACGTATTTTCTGGTCTTCATCAATTACGATCCTGCTTTCAGATGGCTTAATGGCATCGTTTAACAAACTGAAACCTGCAAAAGTTCCATATGGAGTCGACCGGAATTTTGCACGGTTAAAATATTTCCAAATGGTAAAATAAACCTTAGGCGGAAGATCATGGAGTTCGCTTGCCTTTACTTCTTTGATGGTTTCGTAAAAAGCAGCTGAAGATATGGAGATGGCAGACTTTAATTCCTCCCAACAATCTACCAGCTCGGACTGATATGAAAATTTAGGGGTTCTAAAAATTATGGTTGGTTGAATAGTCAGCTTCATTGCGTTAAAAGATAAGCCGAAAATTACAAAGATTAATTCAATTATTAGTTTTCAGTTTCGAATTGAAGACGATCTGTTCAATTATTAATCTCTAAAACAACATCTGCAGGGATAATGAGCATTGAGTTTATAATTATTTTTTGTTCATGGCGACTCGAGACTGAAACAACTTGGTGGCAAAATAGTAATCGGAAACTGTAACTTTCTAAATAGTAGATTAAACATCTTACGCATAATCGCATGGCTTACCAATAAATCAGGTGGCATAAGAAAGCCACCTCCATTTCAGGAAGATGGCTCAATTGGGATGATAACAAGTATTATTTCTTTATTACTTTAAACGCTGTTCTTCTGTTTTTTGCCCTTCCTTCAGGATTATCTTTTTTCTTGCGCTTTACAATAATTTCGTTCGGCTCAATAGGCATCGATTCTCCGTAACCTTTAGAAGTCATTCTAGCCGCAGCTATTCCTTTACTTTCCAAATAATCTGTACATGATTTTGCTCTTCTGTTCGATAAGTCCAGGTTGTATTCTTCTGTTCCGATATTATCGGTATGGGAACTCAATTCGATTTCCATTTGAGGATTATCTTCCATAATCGGAATGAGGAAGTCTAAGACTTTTTTGGAAGGCTCTGTAAGTTCTGCACTGTTAAATTCATAATAAATATTCTCCAAGGTTATGGGTATGCCAAGTTTAAAAGGACTCAAACAGTATTCTTTATCAAGCAGGGTATCTGCTTTTGCCAACTCCTCATAAAGATAGTTTTTAGTAACCGCGAAATAATTATCTTTTGCAAAAAGTAACTTGACCGGTCTTTTAGAGTCTACTTTAAACGTATAAATACCGTCAGAACCTGTAATCATCTTTTGCGATCCTTCTGCATTGGTCAAAGTTACATCGGCATCTGCCAGCGGTAACCTGGTTTTACAATCAGTTAAAAGACCGGCTATAGAAAGGTATTCTTTTTTCACTTCAAATACTTCCAGACAACAAGATGATTCGCGATCAGAACTAATGTAGCCTTTGGTTCCTTGGTCATCGCTAGCGGTAAAGTAAAGATCATCTTTTGACGAATTGAATGGATAACCCAGGTTTTTTGGCTTAGACCAGTTTACCAGATCTCCTTCTGATTCAAAGAAATCGAGGCCACCAAAACCAACACGCCCATCGGTACTGAACAATAACTTTTTAGTTAGCGTATTATAATATGGCGCACGTTCATCATCTGCGGTGTTAATGTCAGGTCCAAAATTTACCGCCTGACCTAATGAACCATCTTCGCGGATGGCACAATACCAAAGATCGAATTTGCCGTAACCGCCACTTCTATCAGATGAAAAAAGCAGGAATTTACCATCGCTGGTAACAAAAGGCTGTGAAGAGTTGAAGTCTTTACTATTTACCTGTAAACCAACCGGCTGTGGATCTGACCATTTTTCACCGGCTTTCCTTGACGAATAGATAGCATATTTTTCTTTATCCTTCCAGGCGGTAAAGTACATGGTATTTCCGTCAGGCGTAAAAGCAGCTGCAGCGATTTCAATATTTTTAGGAAAATTGATATCTACTTTTTTTACGTCAATATCAGCCGAACTGAGTTCTCCTTTAGTCGTATAAATGTTATTCATAAATGGGTTGGCTTTAGTTGATACCTGAATTTCTCCGGTAGCTGTTTTAACCATATCTCTTTTACTTCCTACTGTAACCGGGCGGGATGAGGTGAAATATAATTCACTATTGATTTTAACAGGTGCATAATTAGATCCCAGGCCATTTATACCAGCTGGAACTTTCTTAACCTGTATCATACGTGGGAAACGCATTTCTTCAATCGCAAACTTGCATGATTCTATTTCCTTTTTAGCATCTTTAGTTAAAGGATCGCCAGGATTTTTCTGGATGAACTGCTGAAAGGCATCAATAGCCTGGTTAAATTTTTTATTTGCCCTTAAGCTCTCGGCATAATAAAATAATGCCTTTCTGTAACGTGTATTGGTAAAGGTTATGGCAATAGCATAATATTTTTCAGCTTCGTTAAATTCCCTGTAAAGCCTGCTGGATTCCGCAAGATTAAATATCGATCCTCCATAATCTTCTATCACCTTATCATCAGTTACCGATTTTCTTTCCTTGCCATAAGGCAAAACAATCTGACTGCTATCTCCGGTAATTTTTAATGCTTTTTTGTAAAAGGTAGCTGCAGCATAATAATCCTTATTCTCGAAATAAGTATCTGCAACCTTTTTATAATTTACCACATACTGTGCGTTTGCAAAACCGCCAAATGCCGTTAAAAAAAAGAATAATATTTTTCTCATCTTTCTAAACTTGTTTTCAATAGTGATAAAACCGTCATGATTTCCAAGTCATAACCATATTATCCTGAATAATTATAAACGTGGACAAAAGAAGTTCGGACCAATTATACCATTACGGCCTATAAGCGATATGGAGAGTTCTAAACCACCATTACTGTTTGATGCACGATTAAAGGAAGAAGTATTTACGTCATAACTTAACCCGAAAACCATATTTTTTAACTGTAAACCAACAAAAGCAATGGCTGCGTCTTTAATACGGTAGTTACCTCCGAACAAAATATTAGCGGATGGATTGACATTAAGTTGTGCATAAGCACCTAATGACACTTCGTTTGTATTACCTTGATACATGAACAAGGCATTAGGTACAATATCCAATAGCTCTGACGCCCTGATGCGCGCACCACCATGTCCGGTAAAACGTACCGGAACTCGTGAGTTTGTACCCGAGAAACGATCCATAGGCCTGGTTAAATGTGCCGCACTTGCACCAAGGAAAACGTTAATATTTTTGTTGGGATCGCCATCAAAAAACATGATACCGGCGTTTACGTCAGGAACCAAAGATGATTGAGATGAAAGTGTTTCTCCACTCATCATGCCACCATCGTAACCCGTAATCGGATTAAACTGGTTACCAAACCTGGCCTGGGAGAAATCGAAACTACGGTTAATGATACCAGCCTGTAAGCCAAAGCTCACCATCTGCAGTCCTTCGGCACCAAACCTTAAACGGTACGAACCTGATACCAAAGCAGACAAATAGTTAAAATCCAACTCTCCCGCCCTTTGATTTAAAATAGTTGCACCAAATGCGAAGTTCTTTTTTGGAGCCATATCGAAAGATGCGCCGCCGGTTAAAAAAGAGCTGTTTAGTGCACTCCATTGTTGTTTAAAATTTACAGTTGCACGGTAATCGCCATCTATTACTCCGGTTAAGGCGGGGTTTAGGTATAATGGGTTTGCATAATATTGTGAAAAATGCGGATCAGTTTGTGCAAAGGACTTAGCTGTAAACAGCAACGATACCAGTACTGCAACATATATTTTTAAAGCCGATAGTATTTTCATGGTCTTTGATTTTATCTGTTTATTATTAATCCTTTTTCTTATCTAATCAGCGTTACTGTACCTTTTCTCATTGATGTTGTTCCGTTACTGAAGGTAATATCAACCATGTACACATAAACTCCATTCGGTTGATTTACCCCTTTGAAGGTTCCGTCCCATCCGTTTGCAACGTTATCTGACTGAAATATCAACTGACCCCATTGTGTGTAAATACTCATTTTCGCGCTTGATATGGTATTACCGTAAATTAGGAATACATCGTTTTTACCGTCGTTATTTGGCGTAAATGCATTTGGTATATAAACCTGATCGCCAAAAGGATTAGCGGCTTTGCCGGTTGCCGAACCATTTTGGCTGGTCTGGCATTCGATCTGGCCTTTAACCCTTACCAAGATACTTACACTTTGATCTGGTTTCAGGCCTGCTATAAGGTAAGTTGTTCCGGTTGATCCGCCCGTTGGGTTAACCCAGGTTAAACCATTATTTAGTGAAACCTCGTATGCTGTAGCACCTGCTACCGCGGTCCATGCAAACGTTACACTATTAGCTGTTGTAGTTTGTACAACTACGGTTGGTTTTGCTAATACCGGCAACACAGTTATTGTAACAGCTGTTCTTGTTGCACTTGCACAGCCACCTGCTGCACTTGCTTCTACATAGTAGATTGTAGTCACATTTAAGTTTGGTGTGGTAAAAGCGGTGCCTTCTGCCAGCACTGTTCCACCCAAGCTTGCAGCATACCATCTGTATGCTAATCCTGCTACCGGATTATTTACTGTTAATATCGTTGAGCTACCTGCGCAAAGTGTTCCATTTGCCGCTGTTACCGATGCCGGCGCAACCGGTACCGGTAGTGCAATTACATTCACGGCTGTTCTGGATGATGATATACAAGTTCCATTTGCACCTTCAACATAGTAAGTGGTATTTGCATTGACCGCTGGTGTTGTAAAGTTTATACCTGTTCCAGCTGCCGTTCCACCTGCCGGTGTAGTATACCAATTGTAGGTAACACCTGTTTCGGGATTCGTAACGGTTAATATTGCTGTACTTCCAGTACAAACGCTAACTGACGTAGCAGCCACCGTTGGCACCGCAGGTTTTGTATTGACGGTGACCGTTACTTTAACGCGGCCACCGATGTTGGTACAACCGCCTGTTCCAGTGGCTAAAACATAGTAATCTGTTGTTGCTGTTAAGGCTGTTACATTGAATGTTGCACCGGTAAACAGTAAATTACCACCAACTGCTGCATTGTACCACTCGTAAGTAACACCTGCCTGAGCATTGGTTACGGTAAGTGTTGCTCCGTCACCCGCGCATATCCCGCCATTTGGCACTGATACTACCGGATTATCTGGCGACGCATTTACCGTAATCACTACAGCCCTTGCTGTTGCAGACGTATTTTCACATCTGTTATCGCCTTTAACAGTTACGTAATATGTTGTATTTACCGCTAATACCGGTGTCGTAAATACTGGCCCTGTAAATACCACCGTATTTAAAGTAGCATCGCTATACCAGGTAAATACCGGGTTGGTTACGGTTGTGCTTGTTGCAGCTAATGTTGCCGCAGTATTGCCACAAACTGAGGTTGATCCATTTACCGTAATATCCGCTGCTACAGCATTCGGGTTAACCGTTATGGTTACCGGTTTTGCATTAGCTGCTGTATTTTCACACTTATTGGTTCCTTTAACAGTTACATAGTAAGTAGTAGTAGCGGTTAATACCGGTGTATTAAATGTTGGTCCGGTAAAGGCTACACTGGTTAATGAGGCATCGTTGTACCAGGTAAATACCGGATTAGTTACCGTTGTTGAACTTGCATTGATTACGGCGGAACCAGAACCACACAGCTTGGCCGGTACAGATAAGGCAATATCTGCAGCTGTTGCACCTTCGTTAACAGTTACCGTTACCATTTTAGCGGTGATTGCTGAGTTTTCACATTTGTTATCGCCTTTAACCGTTACATAATAATTAGTTGTTGCAGTTAATGCCGGCGTGGCAAATGATGCACCTACATAAGCTACCGAAGTTAAAGCCGCATCGTTGTACCAGGTAAATGTAGGGTTGGTTACGGTTGTTGTACTTGCTACCAAAGTTGTACCAGCACCAGAGCATATTGTCGCATCAGCGGCAGCAACATCAGCAGCAGTAGCAACCGGGCTAACATTAATGGTGACTACTCTGGCTGTACCAGGCGCATTCTCACATTTATTATCACCTTTAACGGTTACATAATAAGTAGTGGTGGCAGTTAATGGTGGTGTGGTGAATGTTGCGCCAATAAAACTTACATTGGTTAAAGCTGCATCACTGTACCAGGTAAATACGGGATTAGTTACTGATGGAGATGTTGCGCTCAATACCGCTGATGATCCCGCACAGGCGATGGTACTTCCGTTGAGGATTATATCAGTAGTAGTAGCCAGTGGATTAACTGTTACGGTTACCGCTTTGGCATCTGCAGCACTGTTTTCACATTTATTAGCCCCCTTAACACTCACATAATAAGTAGTAGTGGCAGTTAAACCCGCTACCGTAAAAGTTGGCCCGGTAAATACTGCGTTCGTTAATGAAGCATCGCTATACCAGGTAAATACGGGTTGAGTAACCGTAGTACTTGAAGCCATTAACATCAAGGTAGAACCTGAACAGATTTGGGCATTGCTTACTGCAATATCGGCAGCTGTAGCAAATTCTTTGACAGTTACCGTAACAATCTTAGCGCTTGCAGCTAAATTCTCGCATTTATTATCCCCCTTTACAGTTACATAATAGTTAGTAGTTGCATTAAGCGCAGGAGTAGTAAAGCTAGCACCTACATAAGCTACTGTAGTTAAATTAGCGTCGCTATACCAGGTAAATACAGGATTGATCACCGATGTTGCTGAGGCAGATAGTGCAGCTGGAGATCCTTTACAGATTGAAGTAACCCCGCTAATGGCAATGTCTGAGTCAGTGGCTGAAGGATTAACGGTAATGGTGATTGATTTTGCATTAGCCGCTGTATTTTCACATTTATTATCTCCTTTAACCGTTACATAATAGGTGGTTGTTGCTGTAAGTACCGGAGTAATGAAATTAGCACCGGTAAATGCTACTGTAGTTAAAGCTGCATCACCGTACCAGGTAAATACCGGGTTGATTACTGTTGGACTTGTTGCATTTAAGGTAACTGAAGCTCCACCGCAAACGGTACCTGTTCCAGCCAGGTTAATGTCAGTTTGGGTAGCTGCAGGGTTTACGGTTATCGTAACCTCTTTTGCGTTACCTGCAGCGTTTGCACATTTATTTGTTCCGCTAACCGTAACATAGTATTTAGTGGTTGTGGTAAGCGCTGGCGTATTAAATACCTGCCCTACATAAGCAACCTGTGTTAATGCCGCATCAGAATACCAGGTAAATACCGGATTGGTTACAGTTGTACTGGTAGCCGTAAGCACTGCAGTACCAGCAGCACATAGTGATGTCGTTCCGGTTACGGTTACATCAGTAGCTAATGCGGATGGATTAACCGTAATGGAAACTTTTGTACGCGTTGCGTTTGAACAACCTGTTCCACTTACCGCTTCAACATAATAATCATATGTTCCTGCTGCAAGAGATGCAGATGTAGTAAAACTACTGTTGTTTGTTACCAGCAAATTTCCAGCTACCGCCGCATCGTACCAGTTATAAGTTACCCCTGCAACGGCCTGTACGCTTAAAGTAGCAGATGAACCGATGCAGGTTGAGGTAGGATTGGTAGTTGATGAAAGTGGTGGTGCCGGTGGCGTTACAATGGTTACAGTTACTTTGGTTCCGGGGGTTTCACAGCCATTAGCCGTAGCGGTTACTGAATAAACATAAGTTCCCGCAGCCAAAGCAGGGTCTGTTATAAAAGTTGCACCATCTTTGCCTGCCTGATAAATGGTTCCCAGGTACCATTTATACACCACACCTGCCTGCGGGTTCTGCACACTTAAAGTTGCTGATGATCCTTGACAAGCACTAGCAGTAGCTGCTGTGATGGTTGGCGCAGTAATTACCCTTTGGGCGTAATCTAGATTAACAGAAGTTAACGCACCAAGAAGTCCGGAGTTTAACCTCAGTTCCATGCCGTCAAATCTGCTGGTTGGTACGAAAGTTAATATCGCCGATGTTCCGCCAGATAATAATTGTAAGTTGATTAATGGGCTAGTTATTGAAACCGCATCATTATTACTGGCTGAACCCTGGAAAGTGGTTACCGTTAAATTAGATAGCACACCTGCCGAAAGTAATGTACCAGGAGTGGTAATTTTCAACTTCAATGTATCGCCAACATTCGACAATCCTGTAAAACCAACCTGATGATAAACAGAAGCACCTAAGAATCCCGCTGGAATAACCAGACTGGATCCGGTATTGATGTCGTTATCGACCGCAAAGGTTGGGTTGAAAACTCCCGCCGATACGGCTACACCTGTTACGCCAGTTGCAACTGTTGTTGTAGCTACCCCACAAGGAGTAGTTATCGGGTTACCGTTAGGAATTACCGTAACCGTTACAGTTGCCCTGCTGGTCGCAGTACAGCCACCAGGAATAGTTGCTTCTACATAATAGGTAGTGGTTGTGCTTAGTTGTGGTGTTACATAGGTTTCACCAGTAAATACCGGAACTGTTCCGTTTGCTGTAGTATACCAGTTAATGGTTGCTCCTGCTGTACTTGATGTTGCCTTTAATACGGCTACAGCCCCTTCACTAATGGTAATTGATGGAGGTGTAATTACTGGAACATCAATGGTTCCCAAAATAATTTTGGCTTCAGTTCTTGCTGATGAACTGCCGCAGGCATTTACTGCGGCAACAAAATAACTTCTATCAGCTGCAATTAATGGCGTTGTAAAATTGTCGCCAGTAAATAAGATGGTTGTTGAGGTTGCGGTATCGTACCAGTTATAGGTTGTGCCTGCAATTGGATTTTTAACCTGAAGCGTAACCGATGTATTCGGACAGGTATTAACAGATGCTGAAAGTAAATCTGGCGCTACCGGTGCCGGGTTTGTGGTTACATCAATTAAAGTTTTGTAGCTTATACAACCGGTAGCAGAAACCGCGGCAACGTAAAACTTCGTATCGCCTGTTAATACCGGTGTGGTGAATATGATACCATCTTTACCGGTTAAATAGGTACCTGCAGCATCGTACCATCTGTAAGTTAAACTTGCCGACGGGTTACTTACTTCAAGCTGCGCAGTCTGGCCAACGCAAGCGGTAACATTTGCTGATGCTACAGAAGGGGCGACAAGAATTCGCTGTGCATAATTTAAGTTAATAGATGTTAAGGCACCCAATACACCTGAGTTTAACCTAACTTCTACTCCATCGAAAACATTTGTTGGAACAAAAGTGATTAAGGCCTGGGTATTACCACTCAACAATTGAATATTAAGCAGGTTATCATTTAACAATTTGGAATCGCCATTGCTGTTGGCGCCGACATAAGAAGTAATTGAAGCGTTTGATAAGAGCGAAAGTGATAACAGTTTCCCTGATGATGAGACCAAAACGCGTACCGTATCTCCAATTTTAGATAATGAACCAAAACCAACTCTTTGATAAACAGAGGCACCAAGTGCTCCAACAGGCATCACCAAAGAAGAAGCGGTTTGCGTATCGTTATCAATAGCCAATGTTGGGTTAAACACACCTGATAACAAAGCTACACCTGTAACGCCACCAACCTGTGTTGTTGCGGCCTCGCATGGTACAGGGTTTGGAGATCCGTTTCCATCAACGGTAATGGTAACCTGAACACGGCTTGCTGAAGTACACCCGTTAGTAGAAACCGATTCTACATAGTAAGTTGTAGTAGCCAATAAAGGTGGTGTTACATAAGTAGCGCCTATATAAACAGGTGTAGTTGAGGCATTTGAAGTATACCAATTGAAAGTATGGGTAGGATCTGCAGAACTGGCTGTTAAAATTGCAGTTTGTCCTGCGCTTACTGTTGATGAACTTGCGGTTACATTAGGTAAAGCCGGGCGAGGATTTACCGATACAGCTGCGGCAGCACGTGCGGCACTTGTACAGTTCCCTTGCGCAGCCTCTACATAATAAGTAGTAGCAGCTGTTAGTGCCGGTGTTGAAAATACTGCACCTGTAAAAATCAGGTTTCCTCCTGTTGCAGCATCATACCATCTGTAGGTTATTGAAGCATCGGGATTAGCAACCGCTAACGTTGCTGACGAACCCTCACAAACATCTGCAATAGTTGCCAGCACCGGCGTTGGTAATGCTGGTGTAACGGTTACCGTTACAGGAATTCTACTTGTATTCGGGCAACCAGCTTTGCTTACCTGGATATAATAAGTTGTAGTAGCTGTTAACGCTGGCGTGGTAAATGTTTCGCCAGTGGCCAGTTGTGTCCCACCAGTTGCTGCATCGTACCAGGCCAATGTTGTACCGCCGCTTGCCGTTGCAGTTAATGTTGCCGTACTTCCCGAACAAATAGTTTGAGCACCGGCGGTTACTGTCGGACCAGGATAAATTACGTTAGCACCATAAACATCCAGGCTGGTTAAAACAGTAGCCAATGCACCGAAACTAACCTGTACCCGATCATAGGTACCACCTGCCAATATCGTTGCTGCAAAACGGTTACCTGATAGAAGTCGAAGACTTAACAATCCGCCATTTAACTGTGCTGTTTTTACAACTGTACTACCATTTAACACGGTAACAGTTACGTTATTTAACAAACCTAAGTCTGCCAAACCGGTAGGCAAGGCTAAATCTAAACGAATACTATCTGTAGCTGTTCCGGCGGTAGGGAAAATCAATTGCTGGTAACCCGATCCGCCTACACCCGCTGCAAGCGATATCCTGGTGAAATTATTAGGGTCTGCATCAGTAGAGTTTCCTGCACCAGTTATACCGCATAATAAACAGATTCCATTAATTCCGGTGTTTTGCGCATTGGCTGCGTTACATGCAGTACCACCGCCATTATTTAACACCGTAACCGTTACCGGCACACGGCTTGCACTTTTACAACCGTTGGCATTTGTAGTTTCTACATAATAGGTTGTAGTAGCAGACAGTGTTGGTGTGGTAAATGAAGAACCCGCACCTACCTGTGTTCCACCTGTAGCAGCATCATACCATTGAATGGTATTTCCAGCATCAGCTGTTGCTAACAATACGGTAGATTGCCCGGCATTAATTACCTGGCTGTTGGTGGTTACCGTAGCCGCAGTTGCCGGTGGGTTGACCGAAACATTAACGGCAGTTCTCGAACTTACTGCAGTTCCAGACACTGCCTCAGCATAAAATACAGTTGCGGCGTTTACTGCAGGCGTTACAAAAACACCTGTATTATTGGTAACCAATGGTGTACTTCCGGTAGAAGCATACCAATTATAAGTTACGCCGGCCTGCAAGTTACCAACGCTTAACGTTGCTGAACTTCCGGCACAAACTGTTGCTGCAGCAACTACAGGAGCATCAACCGTTACGGTTAAACTGTATGCAGTTGTAGCTTTGTTTCCGTTAGCATCTGTTGCCGTTAAAGAGATGGTAAAAGTTCCGCCTAAAGCCGGCGTTCCTGTGATTTCCCTTGTTGCAGTATTAAAACTTAAGCCCGGAGGAAGGTTCGTAGCCAGGTAAGTATATGGCGCTGTTCCACCTGTTACTGCTGGCAAAGTTTGTGTTGGGTAAGGTGTACCCACAATACCGTTTGGTAAAGTTGCACCTGGTAACGATAATACACCTATTACTTTAAGTGCATAATTATTACCTGCTGTTCTGCCCTCACTATCTGTTGCGGTTACAGCGATCGAATAATTTCCAGCCTGTACAGGTGTTCCCGAAATTTCTCTTGTTGCCGGATTAAAAGTTAATCCAGCGGGCAGATTGCTTGCTACATAAGTGTACGGACCAACACCACCAATTGCAGATGGCAAGGTTTGCGTAGCATAAACTGTTCCCTCAGTTCCGTCAGGCAAAGTTGCTGCTGGCAATAATAGCGGATCAACCACTACTATTGCATAATTAGTGGTTACTGTTTTTCCATCAGCATCGGTTACCGTTACGGCTACCGTAAAAGTTCCTGCTTGTGTGGGTGTCCCAGTAATTTCTCTTGTAGCGGGGTTAAAAGTTAATCCCGGAGGAAGGCCAGTTGCCGCATAAATATAAGTACCGGTTCCGCCTGTTGCAGATGGAATAGTTTGAGTAGGGTAAACGGTACCGGTAGTTCCATTGGCTAAAATTGCCGCAGGTAAAACCAATGGGGCGGTTATTTTAAGTGTGTAGCTCGCCGTAACCGTATTGCCATTGGCATCAGTTACCGTAACCGGAATGGTAAAAGTTCCGATCTGGGTTGGCGTACCTGTAATTTCTCTTGTTGCAGGATTAAAGGTTAATCCTGGCGGAACACCGGTAGCGGAATAACTATAAGGACCTGTTCCTCCGGTTGCAGCAGGAATCCCATCGGTGGTATAAGCTGTACCTGTTACGCCATTAGGCAATGTACCCGGAGCTAATGCCAATGCTGGAGTTACCGTTAGCGTAAACGTTGCTGTTGTGCTACAACCTTTTGTATCTGTTACCACAACATCGAATGTTGGGTTACCTGTTGCAGTTGGCGTGCCGCTTAACAGACCATTAGCTGATAAAGTTAAACCTGCTGGCAACGAACTACCTGCAGCCAAGGCATAAGTATAACCTGGTGTTCCACCGGTAGCTATTGGAAGTTGTTTACTATAGGGCGAGGCAATTGTTGCATTGGTTAAAGCAGTTCCAGTAAATACAATTGCCGGATTAACAGTAATAACCACCGGAACCCTTGTGGTATTTGAACAATTGCTCTTACTGACCTGAACATAATAAGTTGTTGTAGCGGTTAATGCAGGCGTGGTGAAGTTTGCGCCTGTACCCACCTGGTTGCCGCCTGTCGCAGCATCAAACCAGGCTAAAGTAGTGCCACCATTTGCAGTTGCGCTAATTGTTGCCGTACCGCCTGCACAAATAGATTGTGCACCGGCTATAAATGTTGGATTGGGATAAACTACTGTCGCTCCATAAATATCCAGGCTGGTTAAAGCGGATGCAAGTGCACCAAAGCTTACCTGAACCCTATCGTAAGCCCCGCCTGCTAAAACAGTTGCCGTAAAACGGTTGCCTGATAACAGTTGAAGACTCAGCAATGCACCATTTAATTGAACTGTTTTTACAACTGTGTTCCCATTTAATATGGTAACGGTTATGTTATTTAAAAGACCAACATCAGCTAAACCTGTTGGTAAAGCCAGATCTAAACGGATACTATCCGCAGCAACCCCGGCAGTTGGGAAAATTAATTGTTGGTAGCCCGTTGCCGTAACCCCCACAGCAAGAGAAATTCTGGTGAAGTTATTGGCATCAGCATCAGTAGAGTTCCCTGCACCATTTACAGCACATAATAAACAGATCCCATTAATACCCGTATTTTGAGTGTTTGCTGCGTTACAAGCTGTTGCGCCACCACCGTTAATTACCGTTACAGTAACGGGAACACGGACTGCACTTTTACAGCCATTGCTGCTTGTGGTTTCTATGTAGTATGTTTTCGTTGCCGTTAAAGCTGGCGTTGTGAATGAAAGTCCCGTTCCAACCTGCGTACCTGCTGATGGAGCATCAAACCAGGCGATGGTATTTCCAGCATCAGCAGTAGCGGTTAAAGTGGTAGTTTGTCCGGAGTTGATGACCTGGTTATTAGTGGTAACGGTTGCTAACGTTGCCGGTGGGTTAACTGAAACGGTAACCGACGTCCTGCTGCTAATTGCCGTTCCAGAAACGGCTTCAACATAAAATACAGTCGATGAGTTTACTTCCGGTGTTACATAGGTACCGTTATTGCCAGTTACCAATGGTGTACTTCCTGTTGATGCATACCAGTTATAAGTTACACCTACCTGCAGGTTACTTACCGTTAAAGTAGCTGCGCTTCCGGTACATACAGTAGCTGAAGCCACAACCGGCGCATTTACCGTTACAGTTAAGGCGTAAGTGGTAGTTGCCTTATTGTTGTCAGCATCTGTAGCCGTTAAAGAAATGTTATAGACTCCACCCAATGTTGGTGTGCCGGTAATCTCTCTTGTAGTTGAATTAAACGACAGTCCCGGCGGAAGTTTTGTTGCCGCATAGGTATATGGAGAGGTTCCACCCGTTACAGACGGTAAAGTTTGCGTTAGGTAAGAAGTACCGACAATACCGTTAGGTAAAGTTTTGGTTGGTAAGGTTAAGGTACCGTTTACTTTAACAGGATAATTGTTACTAGCTGTTTTACCCTGGCTATCAGTAACGGTAACAGCAATAACATAATTACCTGCCTGTGTTGGTGTACCTGTAACCTCCCTTGTGCTTGCGTTAAAAGATAGTCCGGGAGGAAGATTGGTACCAGCATAAGTATAAGGTCCCACACCACCGGTGGCGGCAGGTAAAGTTTGCGTAGCATAAACTGCGCCCTCTGTTCCATCTGGCAGGGTTGCGACAGGCAAAAGAAGCGGATTGTTAATGTTAATTGTATAATTGGTGGTAACCGTTTTTCCGTCAGCATCAGTTACCGTAACTGGTACAGTATAAGAACCAACAGTTGTTGGCGTACCGGTAATGGCCCTGGTTGATGAATTGAAAGTTAAACCCGGAGGGACACCGGTTGCTGAATAAGTATAAGGCGTGGTTCCACCTGTTGCGCCTGGTATAATCTGCGTAGTATAAACTGTTCCGGTAGTACCATCAGCTAAAATTGCTGCCGGTAGTAATAATGGATCGGTTATTTTTACGGTATAATTAGATGTTAGTGTATTACCGTTTGCATCAACAACCGCAACTGGTATCGTATATGTTCCGGGCTGGGTTGGTGTTCCGGTAATTTCTCTTGTTGCTGGATTAAAAGTTAAGCCTGGAGGAACCCCTGCTGCGGTATAAATATACGGTCCCGTTCCACCGGTTGCAGCGGGAATGGTTTGTGTTGGATAGACTGTTCCTGTTAAACCATCAGGCAATGCACCTGGGGTAAGAACCAATGCAGCGGTAACTGTTAAATTATAAGTTGCAGTTGCTTTACAGCCTTTGGCATCAGTAGCAACTACAGAAAAACTATAGGTATTCGCTACCGTTGGGGTTCCGGTAATTGCGCCAGCCGATGATAAACTTAAACCTGCCGGCAACGTACTGCCTGGCGGCAAGGCATAAGTATAGCCTGCAGTTCCACCTGTGGCGGCATCCAATTGTTTAGAATAGGCGAAACCTGGTGTGGCATTGGTTAAAGTAGCGCTATTGAAAATAATCTGTGGATTTACGGTAATCACAACTGGTATCCTCGCCGATTCGGCTGTACAGCCTACCCTTCTGGCAGCGACATAATAAGTTTTATTAGCGTTCAGCGCAGGTGTAGTAAAAGTGCCATTAAAAGCAACCGTTTGTAATGCGGTTCCGCCTTCTATTGCTTCATACCACCTCAATTCGTTAGTATTGGCCGTAGTAGCATTTAATGCCACAGTATTGTTGAAGCATGCACCAATCGCTGTGCTTACTGGCGTTGGCCTGCCTGCAGAGCGGATTACACCATATAAATTGATGGTTTGTGTAAGGTTTAAAGCAACTACTGAACCGAGCGTAACCTTCACCCTATCGTAAACTACATTGGCACCTGGAGAAAAAGGTATTGATACTGGCTGCCCACTATTGAGTAAGCCCAATAAATCAAGGTTTAATAAACTTGCGGCCGAACCGGTATATACCTGAATACCGCCATTGTAGGCGGTTATAGAAATATTTTGTAGCAGCCCCGCCGTTAACAATGCAGGTGAGGCACTGATCCTCAGGTTAATATCATCGCCAGGATTTGACTGTGTTGCAAAATAGAAATTTTGGCTAATGGATGATCCCACGCCAAGTACTCCTAAACTCAGTTGAGAAAAATTATTTGAATCTGAATCAATTGCCCTTTCGCTATTGGTTACGCCTGAGCTGCCTAATTGTAAGGCATCTAGTGTAATTCCGGTTCCTTCAAATCCTGTAGCAAATGCCTGTGCACAGGGATCGGTACCTGAGGTATAAAAAGCATAATAAACCTTTGTATTATTAGCCACCGAAACCAGAAGTGCATTGGTTACATCTTTAACAAATACCCGATCATAAGCCTGTGTAGGCGTTATTGCAATGTAAAAGAAACCATTTGCATCTTTCACCAACCGCAGATTTTCTGAAGAAAATCCGTCAACACTGCTACCGCCTGTCGGAGGAACTACCGAAGCACCATTTCTGGCACCTACCTGGAAAGAATGGTTTCCCAAAACCACCGTTCCGCCTACGTTAGCCAGCAAGGTTCCTAAACTCCCCCCCAACAACCTGTTCAGCACATCGGCATCAAAATCTATCCTGATATAAGATGTAATTCCAGCAGCAACAGCAGCCGGATATTTTAATTCCAACTCGCCACTATATGACCCAATTCCAACCGCAATTCCACCATATGAGTTAACAGTAGCGAAAGTGTTATTGTCTAAAGTTGCATTGATTGCATTATCTACTCTGCTTTGAGCAGATACTGTATTTGCAAAAATTTTAGTTTGCGCATACGATTGAGTAGAGAAGAGCGTTAATACAATGATGACTGCAATATATACATTGCGGATTATCCCTAAGCGGGTCAATAAAGTAAAATTTTTCATCATATCAGGCGTTATTTAGGAGACTTACGATGTGCTAAATGCCCTTGTGTGGTTGTTTTTCCCAAGTGCATTATATAATCATGACAAATCTAAATTTAGAATAGCTACCTCCCTTATCCATTGCTATTCATTTTTATTATGCCTCATTTATTCATTTTATTCATACAGGGCTTTCTTCGTGAATAGATTTCTTCAATTGTGAAATTATGATGACATTAGCAAAAGTCATCCTATAAGATAGTTCATGAATGCTAACGATCTCCTTATCGAACTCCGGAAGTTTGTTCTTCTAAAATCTGGTTTGAGAAATATCGACCCGGCTCATTGTAAGATAATTTCTGAGTATGTATATCAGGAAACTAAGAATTATGTAAGTGAAACAACAATCAAACGTTTTTTTGGCTTTGCAAACACATTACATAAATTTTCTTTGTTCACTTTAAACAGCCTTTCTCAGTATGTAGGTTATAACGATTGGGATGCATTCTGTAAGGATAAGGAAAACCAAACCAGTTCAGCCCAAAGTATCTGGCAGGATTTAAAGTTAAAGGCACATGCCATTACAGAAGTGTCATTAATTGCCAAGAAAAATAATTCCGGGGTTCCATTTACGACCACCGCCAACAGGAGTTTTTTTTATCCGGACTTTGATTATTTCCTAAAGAACAACTACCAGTTTACGACGATAAGTGCACAGCCGGGGCAAGGAAAATCAATACTTCTTGCCCATATGGTCGAGTATTTTTTCTTTTCAGAAAATGCCCTTTACAAAAAAGATATCGTTTTATTGATTAATTCTACCAGTCTTAATACCATTATCCAAAACAGCGATACATTAAAAGAGTGGTTTTTAAAAGAATTTAAATTCGGAAGCCTTAGTGAGTTAATCAGTTTTTTCAAAAAAAATGCCGAAAAGCGCGAAGGTCGTTTTGTTATTATTGTTGATGGTATTGACGAGCATCTGGCCAAAAACAATTATTTTAAAATATTTATCGATTTTCTATATAGCATAGAAGAAAACAATTTTGTTAAGCTGGTATTTGGTATGCGGACAGATACCTGGATTAATATTCAGCCGGCCATTTACAGTTCGGCATCTTTAACAAAAGCCTGGTACACGGGTTTATTTTACGATGAGGAAACGCTAAGTAATGTACCATCGTTAAATGTTGATGAGATACTCTACACGTTAAGCCATTTAGAAAATAAAATTATCAATCGTGCTGACGTAAGTCCGTCACTTTTAACGCAGTTTAAAACGCCTTTTTGGTTACAGGTTTATTTCAAACTCAAAGACGAAAATCAGCAGCTTGAGCTGAACAATCCATTATTATGTTACGAACTAATTAATTATTTTCTGGAAAAGCGTGTATTCCTGGCAAAAAAAAGCACCGAAAAAATATTTTTGCTTAAAAAGATAAGTGATTGCATTTCAGAGGGGAATAAGAAGCTAAGGGTTTCCAAAGAAAAAATCTTGAGCTACATTAATTGTTATCCTGATACGTATGAAGAACTTTTAAACGCTGGTATTATCATTGAAGAGAAAAGGTTGAGTACAACCATCCCTACAGAGATCGTTCGCTTTCTGAGTGACGATATTTATACCTATTTTATGTTTATACAGATTACTGATAAATTTGAATATAAACCTGATAAACCTTTTTTTGAGTACATCCTGAAAAGTTTCCGTTGTCAAAGCGCTCAAAGAGACCATATTCTGAACTGGTCGATCAGATTTTGTATCAACCGCAACGAAATTGCTGCTTTAAAAAACATCTTCAGGCTGCCGTTCTCTAACCGCGAGAAGAATAATGCTTTCGATTTTATTTGTTATGTATCAAAATATGAGTTAAGCAAGCCCAATGCTAACTTCAATAAACTGAGTTTAGATACCGATTTTATTGATATTATGACTACAGGGCGCACGATGGGCAACCTGTACAAAGAAACCATCAGAACAATATCGAAAAACGTGCTGAACGAAGACATTCAGATTATCCTGCATGTAATAGAATCCAATGTTAATATTATTGATGTTGATAAATTGGCCCTTGCCAATTCAATGCAGTTATTGAAAAGGAATTATAAAAGATTAAACGAACTTTTTCCGATCAATCCTTACGATTTAATACTTTATTTTCATAATAACCTGATTAACAAACCTAATGAGAGCAAAAGCCTGGAAGATAAAATCATAAAACTTTGCCAGCAGATAGATCAGAGTAGACCAAAGAAAAATGAAGAAATCACTTCAGCCGAAATACTTTCTTATCGGTTAGTGTTAATGGTTTTGTTTTCCCAAAAAAGTTATGCAGAATGCCACCGTTTTATTATGGCTATACTGCATAAATATCCCAATATTTTTTACGTCAGATATTCAGTATTCTCTCCTTTTTTGTTGCTTCATTTAGGTCAAACCTATGTTAAGTTAAATTATTTTAAGAAAGCACAGCGTATTATACATTTCGTAGATAAAATTATAAGCAGCGATTATACCTATTATACCAATTTTATATTGGCAAGCTTTAATGTTTTTAAAGCAAACTTTTACAATGCTACGCATCATTATGAACAAGCGCTTATAGAAGCCAATACAGGCTTGGCTGTTACCAAAAAGAATAATTTTAAGATGTATGAAATAACCTTACTGTTAAGTAAAATCGACACCCTGAAACATACCGATGAATCGGAAGAAGTTTCAAATGTAATTAAAGAACTGCTTAACTTTTTAACAGCCCATAAACGCTCCATGCCCGATTATGCTAACTTTAGCAGCCACGAATTTGAGCATACTTTTAAGATCTTAAAATCTTATCGCCGACACCAAAATCTATAATATAGGTTGGTATTTAGCCATTTGTTTCGCATCTTTTTATACGGGAGCGCAAGGTCTGTGCTTAATACTAAACTCCCTCCCGTTTCCGCTTTTACGCTTCGCTGCCTCGTACCTCGTTGCTGCAGGGTAACCGCTTCAACCGGGGCTAAGTGGCAAGGGCAGTATTTCATTTTGAGCGTTTGCAGGGCGCCAGCCTTTGTTCCTAAACCCGACAGTAGCGGCAGCCTCCGATTTTTCATCGGAGCTATAGCGCATGGCGGGACTGCAGGCCGCCAAGAACCACAGACCTATCTTTTCCTAATCTTAAAACAAAATTATTTTTTTATCTGGAGCGCAAGGCCTGTGCAAATCACCAAATTTCGTCCCGTTTTCCGCTTTTACGCTTCGCTGCCTCGTAACTCGTTGCTGCAGGGTAACCGCTTCAACCGGGGCTAAGTGGCAAGGGCAGTATTTCATTTTGAGCGTTTGCAGGGCGCCAACCTTTGTTCCTAAACCCGACAGTAGCGGCAGCCTCCGATTTTTCATCGGAGCTATAGCGCATGGCGGGACTGCAGGCCGCCAAGAACCACAGACCTATCGTTTCCGAACATTAAAACAAATTATTTTTTGACGAAACGCACACACATGGCAAAACACCGGGATTGCTGCAGTTTTCCGCTTATCATTTCCTGATCCTAAAATTGATCCTTAATTTGAAAACCAGGAACCTTTTAGTCCGTCACATTAATTCCCTACTATTATTTTATCAAATTATAAAGCTCATCCAGCTTAGGCGAAAGTACAATCTCTATCCTTCTGTTTTTGCTTCTTCCATCTGCACTTGCGTTGGAGCCCAGGGGCTGAAACTCGCCTTTACCGGTAGCCGTCATCCTTACACTTTCTACCTTCTCGTTCTCTGTTAAATAACGCACTACAGAAGTAGCTCTTAATACACTTAAATCCCAATTATCTTTAATCTGCCCCAGGTTATTTATTTTCTGGTTATCGGTATGGCCTTCAACTGCAATATTAATTTCTGGCTGCTGTTTTAATACATTGGCCAATTGTGTTAAAGCCTGCTTACCTTTTTCATCAATAATAATACTTCCTGAAGGAAATAAAAGCTTATCGGTTAGTGAAACATATACTTTACCATTTTTAATCTCTACAGTTAAACCGCTTTTGGTGAAGCCCAACAGGGCCTGCTGCAATTTTTCTTTGAGCGAGTTGGTGGCTTCATCGCGTTTGCGCAGCACCTCTTCCACCTCTTTTAAACGCTTTTCGCGGGCAGCCAGATCGCCTGATAATTTAGTGATTTCGCTGGTGGAATTACTTTTAAGCTTTTTGTAGTTCGCATCAACAGTATTGTAGCTATTTTGCAGATCGCGAAGCTCCTCAGCCATCAATGTGGTATCCTTTTTTAATCCTGCCACTTCTTTTTCAAGGTTTTCTATTTTGATCAAACCTTCATTAAAAGCGGTGTAAAGCGAATCTTTAGTCCCTAGTAAAGCTTTATACTTTTTAGGGGATAACACTACGCAAGAAGTTAATGAAGAAATAAAAAGGAGAACGGCAAAAGCAAAAAAGGTATTTTTCATGTTTAAAGTTTCAAGAGTTTAGTTTTTAGTAGCAAGTAGCGGGTATTAAGCAGCAAGTATTTAGTAACAAGTAGCAAGACTGGTAATTAGTTTTTGGTTATTGACAACTGCTAACTGTCTACTGCTCTATCGCATTCCGTAAAAATGCAACTAATGGTTGTATTGTTTTGAAAGAACTTATCAACTTATTAACGAGGTTTGGTTTCAAAAATTCTTCGTCATCGATTTTCTGTGTGGCTTCGAAACTTTTCAGCTTCAAAAATTCGATGTTCGGATCTGCAGGATCATAACCTTTAGGTGCATTTTTAAGGGCATTATCAAATCCCAGTTTAAAATTTTTCTTAAAATCCTTTTCGTTTATAATTTCTTTAAAATCGCCTATATTGTAATCAATCTCCTGCCTGATCAATTTTAAATGCGGTGCATCAGGCATCCAGTAGCCGCCGGCAAGAAAACTCTTTCCTGGCTGGATATGCAGATAATAGCCCGGCTCGTTGCCCCCTTTACTTTTTGCCGAAAACCAGATACCGAAGTTATTTTTATAGGGATCTTTATTTTTACTAAAACGCACGTCGCGGTAAATGCGCAACAGGCTTTTTTTAGGATCAGCCTCTGCTGAAAGCAAAGGATCTACCTTAGCCAATTCGGGAATAAGCTTACCTACCAATGCCAAAACATCAGCTTTGGCCGCTTCGTACACATCTTTATTAGCAGCGAACCATTCGCGGTTGTTATTTTCCGTAACATCCTTGATAAAGTTCAGGGTTTCTTTTTTAAGCATCATTCAGGGTTCATTGGTCATCAGTTCAGTAGCCATTGGTTTAAATGGCCCTTACATTTATATTATTAAATCATCGCCAAACGCTTATCACTAACCGCTAAAACAACAGTTAACCGGTTTATACGATTTAAACGATTAACTCATACTATTTATCATAATACGGCTTGTATTTAATATTTGGCGATAAAACGTGAAGCAATATAATCCTGGAATAACGGTAATTAAAGGGGTACAGTATAAAACAACCGCTAAAAATAACAATCAGGTATGGCCAGAAAGTTTCATCGGTAAGCGGACCAAAAATTAAATAGGTAAGAAAACTGGCGATCAGCATTTCAATCACATTCATGGCATAGCTTACATACATAGCTGCATAAAAGTAACCAGGTTCAATTTCTATCCGCTGTGCGCAATGTCCGCAGATTTCTTTGGTGTGCTGAATGTTCCATCCATACATACTGCCCGTGAAAATATCTCCCCTGCGGCAATGCGGGCATTTGCAATGTACAATCGCGTAGAGTTTTGAGGTCGTTTGATCAGACATGCTTTTAATTTAAATTAAAAGGTTCTTTTTTCATGTTCAGCTGTATATTCTTTTTACGGTATTTTTTGTACCACACCACACCCACAATAACAGCCATTAAATAAGGAAGAGATAAAAGATACAATACACCTGTATTTAAGCCGGCAGTTTGTGTATTGCCATTTTTTACACCCTGCTCGGCATTAATGGTACACATGGAACATTGAGCATTAACATTGGCGCTTACAGCAAAGGTAATTACCAATACAAACAGGATAAAAATTGCTTTCTTCTTCATGGTTTACAAATATAGGAATAAACGCATGGAGGGGTTTAAAAATTATGTCATAAAAAAACCCCGCTAATGAAGCAGGGTTTAATGAGACTATTAATAAAATTATTGTGGGGCTTGTGTTGGCCCATTTGGATCAACATATATATTTAATATTTCCACAACAATTCCATTAATAATATGATAATATCTGTGATTATTTAAAAGGATTTCAGAAGGAGAATCATAGTAACCATCAGGTACAAACTGTGAAAAACTACTATCTATATAATATTTATTATTCTGACTATTAAGAATTATCGTTGTACCGAAATGTGGAAGAAATTGACCTAATAAATTGTATTGGCTTTGAAAATAAATATTTTCTGGTAAAGGATTCGGCAATAAAATTGGTGAAGGGCAATAATGATTCAAATTATTTAAACTACTATCAATTATAAATCCATTCCAATGATAAAATTGATTTGTTCCAACTTGAAGAGGGTCCTTCTCAAACAATGTTACAGCGACAATCTCTGGAATATTTATTGATAGTTCTGACACAACCATAAAATACCCATAAGTAAGTGGGAAATGTTCATCATCAAAAAGATAGCTTTCAGTTGGTAACATTACAGATATTATCCCTCGAAATCTTTCAGCTGGACTCAACATATTAGAGTAGTAAGCATCAGTATCCATATGTGCGTCAACAAAGCGCTTGATTATAAGGTTTAAAGGCGCTATTACTAGCTTAGCTCCATTTACACTATTCTGATCACATAAATTGGGTACTCCTATATGGGCTAGCAACTTCTGTATATTATCAATTTTAAATTCTTCGAAAATTGGTGGTTGTACAAATGCCGGCATTGTAGGTCCAGGATTATTCCCATTTGCTCCACCATTGCATGAACTCGCTTCAGTAAAAATGTCATTATACTTGTCTATACTCTCATCCTTCCTCTCTTGTGAAACATTGGGACCATCATAACCATATTTATTTATCCATTTTCTTAAGCTATCTCCTAAATTAGAGCTACACTCACCCAAATAAGGTGAAATAGTTTTATCATCATTCAATTTTAATAATTTCCTTGATGAGTTATTAGCAGCTATATTTTCTGGAGTATTTTTTTTACAGGAGATTACGACCAGCGATATGCTAATAATAATCAGCATTAATTTAGTTCTATACATACTTTAAAATTTATTACTTAATTATCCTATTAATTGCATGACTATTGAAATAGTCATGCAATTAATATCATGATATCAAATATTTCCTGTAAAAATAAAATCCGGATGTTCTACACTGGTAAATTGTGCCATCAAAGCTCCAGTTGTTGGATTTGTAAAATAATCAACAGTGAAAGAATCTACATTTAGCCTTTGTGCTAAAAGGGTTGCCAAATCACCAGCGATTGCAGATTCGTTTCCACCTAAGGCACCTAAGGTAAATTTAAACACCCCAGCATCAGATCTTGTATAAGTGTAGTTAAATGTTAATGAAAATGCTGATGTTCCATCAGGTGTATCAAAAACAGCCACCATTCTTTTTGTCACATTATTGAAGCTCATGTTTATTCCCTGTAATCTTAATGCACCCCGAGGAGTTGTAATACTCCACCTTGTAATTGAAGTCGCAGCGGTGGCTCTGCGGGCTATAAAATCTGCGCTCCATCCCGGATAAGTTGTAGCATTAGGGATAGCAACAGTATTATATCCTGCGCCCAATAATATATATAGTGGTGTTAATGGTGCAGCACTGTTCTTAACAACATATTCTTTACCGGCAGAATCGTAAACAACCAAAGTAGTAGCATCTTTCCACGCGAACCTCACAAACTTTATCCCATTGTAAGTTAAGCCATCTCCCACAAGATCAAAATCATCAACTTTAAAACCATACTTAGAAACTCCCGAAATAACAGTAGCTCCATCAGCCTGAACACCAGTAAAAGTAATCCGCTTACCTGCTGCTAAACCATTAGTGGTATTAATAGTAATCCCAGCTTTAATAGTAGAGTTACCACTTAAAATATCAATATAAGGGTACTTATTGGTAATAAAGAAAGTTTTAACCTTATCAATAGAAGTTTTTAATCCCCCAGTCGTATAAGCTGTTTTTTGAGCAGCAGTTGCTTTAACCATTTTAAGTACTTGACGGTACTTTTTACCAGTAAGCACTAAACTATCTCCCCTTGATCGCTCAAATAAAAATTCAACATCACTTTTTAATCCCGTTCCTGTTGCACCTCCAAACGACGCAGGGTTTGGATCGCTTAATAGGGAAATGTAATTGTAAGTATCGAAGATTAATTCAGCACCTGCGTTTGCTTTAACGCGGTAAGTAGATGGCGCTAATGTTGTCGCTGACGCATCAGTCATGTCTCCGATCATCTGTACAACTTGATTTGTACCATCAAAAGCCATGTAAAAACCATACCCGCCTCCAGCTTCTGTTGACATTGTGCCAATCCACCCATTAGCCGAGGAAGTTAAAATAGTATTTAACTCAGAAATAGCTTGATTCATCCGAACTTCAGGGCGATCTTCAAAATTCAATTTATCTTCTTTTTTACAGCTTGCAAATGCCAGCAAAACCGCAAATAAATATAATATCCTATTCATGTTTATAGTGTTTGGCCTAAAAGTCCGTAGAAATTATTAGTTGGGGTACCTTGAAGATAAAAACCTCCGTATGAATTATAATTGGCAGAAGTTATCGTTGAAGGCAACCAATCAGCAACGAATGTTTTACCAGTTAAATAGGCCTGTATCGTGTTCGTAAATGATGAAGTAAACAATGTTCCATTATTAAAAGTAGTACCTGTACCATTAGCTACCTTTATAAAAGTTACAGCCCCGGAAGTTGTATTAACCGTGTAATTAAATGAATAATCTCCAAAATACTGAGTAGTTGCATTTGAGAATGCAGCTCGCACTGTTAAAATTGTAGCAGATTCGAAACGTAACTGTATATAATCCAAATGATATTTTTGAGTTGAACTATAAGCTAGTACCGCCGCTTTAAATGTATTATAAGGGGTCGCAAAATCAGAAGATATGCCATTCGCTGCATAAATTCCATCTTCAAGATTAATGGTCATTGTTTTGAACAAATTCTGTCCCATCCAGTATCGGAAACTTGCTTGTTGATATTTATACTGATTACGTACGATGTTCTGAACTTCCATTTGTAAAGCCCTAAAGTCAATCCCCATGTTGGTAAAATACTGAACAACACTAGCTTCCTTAGCTTTTAAAGCTGCTTTACCAACTGCGGTAGAAGAATTAGCTCTGGCATCAAACCAAGCCTGACCAAATGCCAATAAGTGAGATACCGTTTCAGCAAAATCTTCACCTGGCTGACTCGAAGCATAAGGAGTAACATAACCATTATCTCTAGCGGTTGCATCACTGGTAGTTGTCCATGTTGCTAAATAGGTAGATTTTGTAATCAACTGAAAATCATCTGGCATTGGCACAATCTGGTTCAGGGTGTGAGTAAACTCGTGATGAATAGTTTTCAATTTACCTACTACATCGCCAGGAGCATTCACATTAAAATCGTTTACGGCGTAAATAGTAATGTTTCTTCCGGCAGCAGCCGTTGCGAGCGTATATGAATTATCAGGGTTGTAAGAGCCAGAGCCGAATAAAACAAATTGTTTAGGTACCATCTTTTTAATAAAAGCCGTACCTGCAATTTTACGGTACGGTAAAATGAAACCTTCCAAAACCGTTTGCATCTGCGCCTGAACTTTATCAACCTTTACGGCCGCTACATCGCGATCATCGCCATGATAAAAGCGGTTGTATCGATAAATAACATCAATATTGTATTCATCTAAAAAAGTTGTTGTTAGCCATTTATCTAGCGCTGTATTTGCTACCGGATTATCGATGTTATATTGGCTAAAATCAACATTTAGTGGATCTTCTTTTTTACAAGAGTTTGCTAAAACTACAATCAGCATTAAAGCAAATAACTTAAATATGTTCTTTTTCATAGTCAAAAATTATCTTGGATTTTGTGGAACATTCGACAACAATGCTTCTTGAGGGATCTGGAAAACCCTTCGAAGGTCAGTTGGACCTAAATCATCAAAAGTTTCTCTACCTAAAGCATCATACTTGTTGTGTCTAACAGTAAGTCCGTGGCGGATGATGTCCAACCACCTCAATCCCTCTTGTAAAAATTCTGCCTTTTTGCTTTCTAAAATTAGTTTAATGATCACCTCTTTCGGGTCAGAAATACTGTAGAATGCAGTGATTTTTGGAAGTGTCGCCGCATCAGAACTTGCACTGTAATTGCTGATCTTCGTACTTAAGAATATATTCATATCTCTTAATGCATTGTCAAACTGACCTAATTGTGCGTATGCTTCTGCCCTATTCAACAAAGATTCGTCAACCGTAAGTAACGGTGCAATTAAGTAAGGGAAACCGATATCAGCACCAGGGCTTGTACGATGAAAATATTCTTTGAATTTATAGGTGGTATAATGAGGAACTCCATAAGACAGAATTTTGTCAGCTCGTGGTTTTCCAGTAAAGTTACCTGCCGCGCTAAACATTTTAACCATATTAATGCCATAACCATAACGAGGTGAGGTTTGTCTTTGCCAGCCAGAATATTGTTCGGTCAGCAATAAAGTAGATTTTTGATCGGATCTGGTAAACATAGTTCTGAAATCCTCTGTTCCAGCAGATCTATATGTGCTATTAACAGGTCTTAAGTTGTTAAAAAAATCACCACCCGGTACAGTTGCCGATGATTCATCAATTACTTTTTGCCATTCGCCTTTAAAAAGGTAAAAACGTGATGCAAAAGCGTGTGCAGCTGCTGGTGTGAAATGATATTTTGGAACCGAATAAGCACTCGCAGACAATAAAGCCATACCTTCAACCAAGTCTTTCTCAATTTTTTCATAAGTAGACTTCACCGTACCCCTGTCATACTGAACGATAACCTTAGTTTCTGGTGCAGTTACATACGGGATACCCGGAGAGTCATTTGCACCGCCAATCGTATATACTTTTGAGAAAAAGGTCACGAGCATAAAATGTGCATAGGCCCTTGCCACTAATGCTTCTCCTTTATAGGGAAGTACCGCATTTCCTAAGTTTTGCTTCTCAATTGCTTCCAAAGCTTGATTTGCTGCTGCAATTGCCTCATAACAACTATTCCAGTAAGAAGTAGTTGAACCTGTAGCATCACCAATAACATCTTGCCAATTGTATGGCCTGCTGATTACGTCGTCCAATCCACCTACACCATTTCCTTTATCCTCGGCATTATCTGATGCAGATTCAGCAAAATAGTAATAGTCTCTTCCAGGATACGCAGTAGTTACTAATTGAGCTACTTTTTCAACTGTATTTATTTGAGTTCTGTTATCTGGTTCGGTATCCAAATATTTATTACACGATTGTGTAGAAAACATCACACCTAAACCGAATAATAAGATATGTATCTTATTTAGTTTCATAATTTATTTTTTTAGAATCCAACCTTTAATGATAATGTATATTGTTTTGGAATTGGTAAGGCTACCCCACCTGATCCAAAAAACTCAGGGTCTTGACCATTTAATCGTTTATCTGAATATAATAGAGCTATATTATTTCCAATCAATGAAATTGATGCATTGGACATTCCTAGTTTTGCAGCCCACTGTTTAGGGACATCATAACCGATTGAAATCTGTTTAAATCTGATAAAGTCGCCCTTTGCAACACGTTCAGTTGAATAATTGTAAAGGTTGTAAGGATATACTGCCCAAACTGTAGATCCATCAGCATCTTTAATAGTCTGATTTACATCATAAGGATCTAGTAAGGCAGGAATGCTTGTAAAAGCTTCGTCACCCGGCTTAATCCATCTGTTCAACATATCCTTTGACATCGAATAAATATCGGAATAAGATGCCTGGTAAGTTGGGTCTAAACGTACGTAATTCCCTGCTTGAAAAGTAAATAAAGCCGATAAAGTAAAGTTCTTATACTTGAACTGGTTGTAGAAACCGCCTGTTAACTTAGGATCAACAGGACCTTCATATTTTAAATATTGTGTATTAGTACTTTGCAAATTTATGTAAGTGTTTCTTCTACCTTCCTCGTCAATATAATATGGAAAACCTCTGTTGTGATCTAAACCATCAAATTGAATTGAGAATAAACCTCTTTGTGAATATCCTTTTAAAACACCACCATCAGCATCCACTAAACTGAAGATGTTAGGACTCACTTCGAGATTTGTAATTTCATTGGTATTATAGCCAAAGTTTAAGTTAGTTCTCCAACCGAAATCTCCTACTTTAACTGGTGTTCCACCAACGGTCAACTCTAAACCTCTACTTTTCATTGATGCGTAGTTAGCTGTTTTTTCAAACTGCCCACCAATACCTGAGGTTCTAATGGTACCGATCAAATCGAAAATGTTTCTTTTGTAAACATCAACTGTAACATTTACTCTGTTTTGGAAGAATGCTAAATCTGCACCGATGTTCAACTCTTTATTTTTCTCCCAGGTAAGCTCTGAATTTTCTAATCCAGAAATGTAAGTGGCTGTTTCTTTCTCGTTATCATACGGCCTTCTTGTTACCTGATTATAGTATATTGCAGATGAATTTCTGGCGTTACCAATGTTTGCCGTTAAACCATAAGTTGCACGTAAAGCAGCCGCGGTAAAGATTTTACTATCTTGAGGCCAGAATGATTCTTGGTTTATAAACCATTTACCAGAAACATTCCATGTTGGTAACCATCTTGCAGTTCTGCTACTTCCCATTTTGTTCGATCCATCTAAACGACCAGAAGCATTAATGGTATAACGCTCCTTATACGAATAAGCACCATTTAATAGGAAACCAGCAAATCTGTCATAAGTATTACTCATACCAAAATATGGGAATCCAGATTCTTGAGCCCATTTGAAATATTTATAGGCCGAATTCACAATTCCTCCATTTTCATACTGATAACCAACACCATCAAAGTTTTCTGCTTGCCTATCAGTGTAGCGCACCTCCATTAAACCCATTCCATAAACATGATGATCTTGCCCGAAAATTTTATCATAAGTTAATTTCTGATTAAAGTAATAGTTTTTAAGGTTATCGGTTTTTGTATTATAGAAACCACCTTCTGGCAAAACACTTACTGGCAATCTAGTTGGATCTTCTGGATCAGTGTACAAATATTTGTTTGAGCCAATGGTTGTAGCATCAGAAGTATTACGATAAGCCAATACCATATTTGCATTTTCCAGAATATAATGTTGACGTTCGGTTTTAGCAAAACGATAAGCTGCATCGACAGAGTAATTCAATGATGGAATAATTTGATATCTCAAACCTCCCTGGACTTTGAAATCAATTTGACCTAATTTTAAATAGTTATTGTCAATTTCATGAAGGATGTTGAATGGTGAAAAGTTTCTGGTAAAAAACTCCCGGTTACCGTTCTCATCATAAGCAGTCATCGTCCTGCTTGTATTCAAAGCATAAGAATACGGGTTAATGTCGAAATCTCTTGAAAATTTACCATAAACAGGATCAGATGTTCTTTCCAGTGTACCTGGCGCACGCTGGTCACGAACTGATCCGTTAGCCAATAATTCGAAACTCAACTTATTCGTCACTTTACCATTAATTCTGAAATTGCCTGTAAAACGATCTACGCTGTTACCAACTGTTTGACCATTGTCATGCAAATATGAGGTCGAAGCGTAAGTTTGAAATTTTTCCGTACCAGAATTCACACTTAATGAGTGTTCTTGCAATAGTGAGTTTTTAAACAATACATCAAACCAATCTGTATTTGCGTTTGCGTAGCGTTGTAAGAAGTTATTTCTACTTTGAATATCATTTCTAAGGGCGAATGAATCAGTAGAAGGGTTATAATCATATAACGAATTATACATTTTATAAAAAACGCCACCTTCAGATCCTCTGGAAGCTGTGGTATGTTGGAAGAAACCTTTATTTTCCAACTCTAATAATACCGACATCTGATCAGCAGAATTTAGGATATCAAAATCATTATAGCTTGGTTTTAAATAGGTAGTAAAATTACCAGTATAGCTAATTTTAGGTGCACCATCGGTTACCCTACCTTTTTTAGTGGTTACTACAACTACCCCATTCATGGCACGGGCGCCATACAAAGCTGTTGCGGCCGCATCTTTCAAAATGGTAAAACTTTCAATATCATCTGGATTTAAACCTGCTACGGACGAGCCAATAAGTGTATTGGCATCACCAGTAGATAAAGCCTCATTGGAAATGTTTACCACGTCTTCCAAAATAATCCCATCTACTACCCATAGTGGCTTATTGTCTCCAGATAGTGAAGTAGCCCCACGTACACGTATTTTAGGAGCAGCGCCAAAAGTACCCGAGACGTTTTGTACAGATACGCCCGCAACTTGACCTTCTAACATTCTTGAAACATCAGGAATACCATTTCGCTGCGCGTCAGAAGCTTTAACCAGTGCGGCAGAACCTGTAAATAATTTCCGATCTATCTGTTGATAACCCGTAGATACCACATTAACTTCTTTTAAATCTGCGGCGTCTTCCTCCAAAGTAACGTTAATAACTGTTTTAGAACCAATGGGAACTTCTATCGTTTTATATCCGATATAACTGAATGTTAGAATCGCTCCTTCCTTCACAGAAATGGTAAAATCTCCAGAATTGCTTGTTGATACTGCGTTGGCCATTCCTTTCTCTCTGACACTCACTCCAGGTAGCGCTACACCGTTTTTATCGCGCACTTTACCTGAAACTTTTACTGCTACAAAATATCCGATCACCTTATCAAAAATAGATTTCTCGGCAGGTTTGATCAAAATAGTTTTGTCTTCAATAGTATAGGTTAAATCCCTTCCGGAAATAATTTTATTCATTACTTCTTCTATGGTTGCATTGCTGAAGTTTGCATTTAAGATGGTATTACTTTTAATGGTATTAGTCGATAGTAACACATCATAACCAGACTGCTGCCTGATTTCCCTGAACATTTTCTCCAATGTTACATTCTTCTCTTTCAATGTAACCAGCTGGCCGAATGAAGCTGCACTTACCTGCATTAACGAGGCCAGCAGAACAACCGTAATTAACTTCATCATGAGTAGTAATTTAGGTATGTAGCGTCGGTGCGTACATAAAATTTCAATATAAATTTTGTACATTTAATAGTCTGTTTTTTGTGCGAAGCGCAATGAAGTTTGGACGCAAAATTGCGTTTCGCGGGTTATCCAAGAAATAATTGATTTTTAATCGATTCCGCTTTACGGAACAGCTAAACAGATCTAAAAAGGGGTGTTAGAAGCACTCCTTTTTTATTCGTTCAACTTTTGGATCGTCAGGAGTTTTGTCGAAGTTTATTCATGGTTGTTAGGTTTATGGTTGATTAATTAGTTGTTTCTTTTTTATAGATAAAGGTTAGTTACTTCTTCATCTTTCTTCCAGTTACTCTTTATAGACAATCACTTTATTGTCCTTAATGTCAAAGCGTACTTCTCCAGTCTGCTCAAACTTTCTAAGTACTTTTGATATTTTTTCGAACCGGCTAACTGTACCGTAATACATTACATCTTTAGCCTCAGGGTTGGCATATTCTATTTCCACATTATACCAACGGGCCACCTTGCGTAAAATACTTACCTGCTTTTCGTTGTTAAACATGAAATAGCCCTTTTTCCAGGCAACTGCTTCATCAACATCTACTTCTTTTACATCCATGCCGGAAAGGGTTACCAACGATTGCTCTCCTGGTTTAAGCACCTCACTTTCATTGGTGTTTTTATGAGAAACCCGCACACTACCTTCCAATAAAGTAGTTTTGGTAACGCTTTCATCTTTATAGCTATTGATGTTAAAATGAGTACCCAACACCTCAACAGTCTGTTTATCGGTTTCTACAATAAAAGGATGTGTTGCATTTTTAGCTACTTCGAAATAAGCTTCACCATCCAATTTCACTACACGCTGTTTTGCAGTACCAATGTTCAATGCATATTGCAGTGAAGAGGCCGCATTTAGCCAAACTGTAGAACCATCTGGTAATTTGATTTGCCACTCACCTCCGTTTGGCGTAGAAATGGTATTTAACCGATCATCGTTTGCATTTACAGATTCGGCAACATTATAAACCAGCTGGCCGTCGTTCGTTTTGGTGATGGAGAAACCGGCTTCTTTTACGATATCGCCTTTTATCGCATCTGAAAGGGAGATTTTCCTCCCATCAGCCAAAGTAAGAATAGCTTTATTTTTTCCAGGGGCTATATCCGTAGTAAAAACATGTTCTTTCTTTTTATGCAGAGATATGTAGGCCGTTAAAGAAAATACAACAAATAACACGGCAGCAGCAGCCCATTTTAAACTACTCATTAAAATCCGCTTAGTCGACCGCATTGGCTTATCTACTTTCAGAATTTTATCGAGAACGGGATTCCATTTTTCATCATCAACATTAACGGCATGTTCTTCCTCTGAGATAATCATTTTCACGATTTCGTCAGAAATTAATGACGTGTCGTTTTCTACTAAAACTAAAAGTTCTTCCTTTTCGGTCTGACTTAAGGTCTTAGCAGTAAACTGTTGTAATAGATAATGTATACGTTCTTCCATAAAGATTCTGATACTAAGAAGCAGCAAAAGAAAATTAGGACTATCGGAATATTATTTTTTCTATTTTATTTTTAAAAAGAAAAAAACAATTGGATAAAAAAATACAATTCCATGCTGCTCTAGGTGGGTACGTATAGATTTTAATGCAATTACAAGGGCATTTTTAACTGTATTGGGAGAAATATTAAGTATTTCCGCTATTTCAGGGATAGTTTTACCGTCGCGTCTGCTTAACTGGTATATATTTTTCCTTTGCTCAGGTAATTTATCTATAGCTACTGCAACAATCCTCGTTACCTCATTTAAATTGATGGTTTCTACCGTATTGTTATGACTGTTTAATTGTTTGGCTGTAAATGCATCAACAACCCGATCTTCTTTTAATTTTTTACGCAGGTAACTTAAACATTCGTTAGAAACATATTTATACAGATAGGCCTTTACATTCTCTACTTCCGCCAATTTATCGCGATTTAGCCAGACCCTTAAAAAGGCATCCTGAATAATTTCTTCTGCAGCATCATCTGATTTTGTAAATTTAGAGGCAAAAATGTGGAGTACAGGAAGGTATTTGAAGAACAAAACAGAAAATGCTTGCTCGTCTCCTTCCACGATTTTATCAATCAGGGCGCGCTCTTTATCCACATTACTTACCGCCATAAATTTGTTTGTTAACTGCCCCGTAATTATACCACAAGACTTAACTGATAGATGAATAGATATGGAAAACTAAATTGATTTAGCTTAACCACAATACAACTTTATAACCAAATATACAGATTAGTAAATTTTGTGCACTAAAAAATGTATTAAAAAAATAAAAGCCTTACTTTTTACAGTAAGGCTTCACTTGGAGTTTGAAAGGCTCCTAAAGCGATTAGTATTGGTAATAAGGCGAAATCATCAAATAAACCACCACACCAGTTATAGCAACATAAAGCCATAGTGGAAATGTAACCCGTGCAATTTTTCTATGACGATCGAAACGCTCGGCCAAAGCCCTTACATAAGTAACTAAAACCAAAGGAATGATAGCAATTGACAATAATATATGGGTTAACAAAATAAAAAAGTAAAGATATTTTATCGTTCCCTCACCTCCAAATTTAGTTGAGGGTGTAGTCATGTGATAGGCAATATACATCACCAAAAATAATAAAGAGCAGCCTATGGCTGTTTTCATTAAATTTTGGTGTAATTGTACCTTTCCATTTTTTATCGCCCAAACGGCAATCACTAACACTACCGCGGTAATTCCGTTAATAGTAGCATATATTGGTGGCAAAAAAGGCAGGGTAGGCGCATCAATACCGAGATCTTTGAGCTTTACCACAAATAGAAAAGCTACGGCTACCGGTATAAAAATAGAAAGGATAATGATCCACTTGCTGTATTTTTTCTCGATCGGACTATTTTCCATGAATATTAAATCTTTTATAATTATTATTTTGCTTTGTGTAGAGCGTTCGAACGCTAAGTGCTAAATACTAATCGCCAACCTTACTATCTGCCATCTTTAACATTTCTTAAGTACTCGGCAATAAGCACTTTTATTTCATCTTCTAATTTGGCATTTGCCTCGGCACTATCAGTATCGTAAATGCCACGTATTCGATGCAGGTTATCGATTAAAACTATTTTATTACTAAATATGAAGCTGTTTTCTCCTTTGTACTCATTGGCTACCACATCGAGCAATAAACCTTGCTTGATCAATGGATAAATTTGCGCGGTATCTCCTGCCAAAAGATCCCATTTACCTTCTTTGGCCTTAAAATTTGCAGCAAAATCTTTCAGCTTATTTACATCGGCAGGATCGACAGACAGACTTATAAATTTAACCAGAGGTTTTTGCTCATAGCCATCAGATAGTTGCTTGATGTACTTATTCGCCTGCTGGCTTCTGGCCCGGGCATAGAATAAGTTGAGTACTACAATTTTATTCTCAAATGATTTCCAGCTGACGGTATCGTTATGCTGGTTGATAAGTTTAAAATCGGGAACCAGATGATAAATGGTATCCCGAATTTTCTTCCCCTTTACGCTGTGAAAGGTAGTAGCTACCGTCTTTTTGCCGAAGATGGGTAAACTCTTATACCTATTTTTTGCAAAGTGTGGCAATAAGTAAAAAAACAAAAATCCCGGTATAGCTAAAATGCTTACCAGGATTAATACCTTTTTTATAGGGCTTCTTTTCATTAATGGCTCATCATGTGGATGTTTAAGAATCCACCTTCAATTAACATCAAAACAATAAAGTAAATAATGAAAATGAACGATACTGTTAGGGCTAACTGTAAGCCTAATTTTTCATATTTTAAGTGCATGAAATAGGCCACAATATAAAATGCTTTTACCAAAGTTAATGCGATATAGATATAGTTACCTACATGTTGCGGAATATGTCCGCCAGGAATTGCCCATAGTGCAATGATAAATTCGATTGCGGTGATTAAAGTTAAAATACCTGCTACTTTCCAGATTTTTGCTTTATCCATTCCAGCATGTTCGCCATGCTCGTGTCCTTCTTCTAAATGCGAATGTTGTGACATGTTAAATATTTTTTTAAATTGAAAATTAAACCAAATAGAAGAATGTAAATACAAACACCCATACTAAATCTACAAAGTGCCAGTATAAACCCACTTTTTCCACCATTAAATAATGGCCTCTTTTTTCGAAAGTTCCGTTAATGGTCATAATCAAAATGATCACATTAATCATAACCCCACTAAATACGTGGAAACCGTGGAAACCGGTAATCGTAAAGAATAAGTTTGCAAACTGCTGAGCAGCAACCAAGGAAACAGGCCCATCAAATAAATGTTTCAATTCTTCAGCCGATGGAATAGTTCCCCACCAGAAACCTTCATGGTGCAGGTGACTCCATTCTAAAGCCTGGCAGCCCAGGAACATGAAACCAAAGATAATGGTAGCTACAAGCCATCCGATTACTTCTTTTTTAGCGCGACGGTGTCCAGCCTCAACTGCCATAACCATGGTTACAGAACTTAAGATCAGGATAAAAGTCATGATACCCACGAATACTAATGGAGCACCTGTATCTTTAATGCCAGGTATAGACTGGAAAACCAAATCAGGATCTGGCCATGTTAATTTAGAAAAACGCTGAGCGCCGTAGTAGATCAATAAAGATGAAAAAGTAAAAGCATCTGATAAAAGGAAAAACCACATCATGATTTTACCATATTCTACCGACCACGGAGAACGACCACCATTCCATGGCCCGGTTTTAACTTGATCTAATTGTGATACTGCATTCATTTGGAAATAGTATAATAGTTTGTTAACAAATTTAACGGTTCAAAAGTAAAAAAACATACAGATATATCCATAATATATCTATAAA